>Ga0310696_10008207_pt1 | contig 12197 bp, 9 predicted proteins | sample AusTroGonzalo_MG_4_FD_203885 | JGI IMG/M metagenome (GOLD analysis project Ga0310696, IMG submission 203885) | Bovine rumen microbial communities from tropical cattle in Woodstock, Queensland, Australia - Gonzalo_02 (v2) (version 2) | ecosystem: Host-associated > Mammals > Digestive system >... | reverse complement strand
ATCGACAGGGAAATCGCCAGGATCGACGCCAGGATCAAGGACTACCTGGCCCACGAGGCCGGTGACGAGTGCCGCAGGGAAATCAGGCTCATGCAGACAGTTCCCGGAGTCGGAATGCTCTCGGCGGCAATCATATACGGAGAACTTGGCCCGCTGTCCGGCTACACGAGGAAGGAGCTTTCGGCCATGTCTGGCATCTGTCCGGTCATACGGCAGTCTGGAACCAGCCTGCACAAGGGCGGGATTTCCAAAAGGGGATCAGCCGACCTGCGGAGAATCCTCTACCTGGACTCGCGGCAGACCATTATCAGAAGCAAGGCCATGAAGGAGTTTCATGAGAGAATGCTGTCGAAGCCGGAATCATCCACCATGACCGCAAGGACGGCATGCATGCGAAAACTGCTTCTTGTCCTGAGGGGCATAGTCGTGTCCGGGAAGGATTTTGACCCAAACCATGTTTCCAAGAAACCGAATTTCAAAAAAGAAGGGGAAAATCTCCAAAAATCGGAAAAGTCGGCTTGACTTTTAACACATTACCTTGTATCACTGCCATCCCTATCGCTCACATCCCTAAAATCCCTCTCATCCCTGACGGGATGGTTCGCCCTCGTCGGGCATAATACATCCCACGGGGCGACAACGGCGGCGAAGGGTCTCGCCGCCCTACCAGCGTTGTACGCCTTGCCCACGCCCTCGCTCTTATCCCTGGCAAACGTCCGCCACGGCCTCCCTCTTATCCCTTGTATCACTGCCATCCCTATCGCTCACATCCCTAAAATCACTATTATCCCTGGCAAACGTCCGCCATGGCCTCCCTCTTATCCCTTGTATCACTGCCATCCCTATCGCTCTCATCCCTAAAATCCCTCTCATCCCTGACGGGATGGTTCGCCCTCGTCGGGCATAATACATCCCACGGGGCGACGACGGCGGCGAAGGGTCTCGCCGCCCTACCAGCGTTGTAAACCTTCCTCAATCGCGCTGTCCCGCGTAAATTTTCGCTCGCGTCAGTCTGACGCCTGTGCCTTCGCGCTCCGCGCACCCGCCTTCCAGGCGGGACGGCACCGTCGTCAAGACGGCGCGAGCGAGCCTCTGCTCCGCAAGCTCAAGGTTGGCCAGGAAAGGCATCATTGAACTGGGACGAGAGCGAGGCGGAAGCCGAGGAGGCTGCAGCGGAACGACGGGCTGCTGTCGTAGCGGCACGCAGAGCGGCAGCCCCTGGCGTCGTCGTTCCAGCTGCCACCACGGTGCACGCGGTTCGAGCCTGACGACGGCCCTGTGGGGTCGGTCACGCTGCCGGATGGATAATCGCCATACCAGTCGCGGCACCATTCCAAGACATTGCCGTGCATGTCGTAGAGTCCCCAGGCATTGGGCTTCTTCTTCCCGACCGGATGGGAACCTCCCCGAGAGTCATTGTACTGCTTTTCTGACATACTTGAAATGTTGTAAGACACGCTGCCGTGAAAATCCTGACCGCAGTTTCCACCATACCATCCCAGCTCATCCAAATTTGGAGAATTATTTGCCCCCAAAATCCACATATTCTGCCCATTGTTCAAAGAAGTTGCCGTTCCAGCCCGGCAGGCGTATTCCCACTGGGCTTCCGTGGGCAAATCGAAGCGATAGCCGGCGGGCTTTTGGATGGACTGGTTGCCGTTCAGCCTCTCGCAGAATCGCTTTGCCTCCTCCCAACTGACTCTCTCCACCGGATAGTCTCCGCCATTCTTGAAATGGGAGGGATTGTCGCCCATCACCGCCTGCCACTGCGCCTGCGTGACCTCGAACTTGCCCAGCCAGAAACCACGCGAGATGGTCACCCTGTGCGGAACCTCATCATCGTCACGGCCAGATTCGCTGGTCGGGCTGCCCATGCTGAACTGGCCCGCGGGAATGCGGCGCATTGTCAATTTCGTTCCTCCGGGCAAGTCAAACGTTATCTCCTCTGCCGTCATCTCCCAATCGTCAGAAGGCGCATTATCAGCAGTATCCTCCACCCTACCCTTTACCAAATCCTCGACTTCCCCAGGAACCTCCAAAGGCAGCGGTTCATCTTGATAGAGGTTCCCTAAAAATGCAGAATATTGTCCATCTGTCAAAAAATGCCGTTTTTTCAAACGCAGAAGCGCCGTCTGCCTTGCTCGCAGCCCCGTGGCTTCGTTCAAGGCAATGGCATACAAACCGGCATCCACAGGATTTGACAAGGAGTGGAATTCGACCTCAAAGGAACTGGTAATTCCATTTCCGGAAATTGAAAGGGGTATTGAGACTTTCCGAGGAGGATAAAGTTCTAGCCCAAGTTCCTCTGGAGAAAAAACCACAATGCCTTTGGCATCGGTCTGCCGGCTCACTTGCTTGACAGTCACCGATATGCCGCGAGGTGCCTCCACATAATATTCCTGCTGGCACAACACATCCTTTGACGATGATTTATACCAAACCTTGTCGTATCCACGGGAAATACTAAAACAAAGGCCTCGCTCCTCTAATGACACGGAAGACACAACATAACGCCCATTAATCTCCACCGCAGATGACGAATCGGTGGGAGTCTTTCCGCCAAGTTTCTGCATAAGCGACTCCGCAGATTCGGCGGCAAACACCAAACCAGCAGTCAACACAAGCCCCAACAGATATACACACTTGTTTTTCATCTTTCGCGTCCCCCTATCTATTCAAGACTACGAATCATCTCATCGGTCCTGAGTTTTTCCACCTGCTCAACAACTGTCTGCAATTCCAGGCAAATGCCAATGCAGTCCAATTTGGCCAGCTGGAATACCGGCAAATTGTCCAGGCGAGTATCAGAAGTAACCAGCTGGCAGACATCAGCGATTTGTTGCTCCACCACTTCCACCTTCCGCTTACGGTCTTTCAGCATTTGGTATTTCCGATACAGGGATGGCTGGTTTACTCTGGCATACGCCTCCTGCTCATCATTCAATTTCATTTTGGATTCTGGAACGGCGAAATTGCTTTTTTCCATTCCTTTTTGAAAATATGGACTCTCGACAGAAAGAGGAACTTGCGCGCCTAAGGTCTGAATATGCTTTTTCACAAACTGGCATGCCAGTTTGCTGTTTTCAGAATTATATTGCGTGTTCTCCTGCCTTCTGCGGGCTATTTCCGCCTCAATCTGCCCCCGATTGATGTCATTGATATTCTTTTCAAGTTGCTGAATGGCATTTTGGTTCTTCTGAATCAACTGCTGGTTTTGCTGGTAACGCAGGAAAAGTTCGCTTAATTCCGTCTTCGCCCAGTCGAAAGTTTCCTCTCCGCACCGTGGCTGCCAGACAGTCCCTTTGCCAATTCCCAATTGCCGGGGAGAAGACAGCCGAGACGGCGGAGCATAAACCAGAGGCCCATTCTTGCCTTTGTAGCCTAAATATTCCACTTTCACATTTTTCGGGGGCTGGGGGCTGGAATGTGGCCCAGATTGCCGTTGGCCTTCTGTAGCACATCCAACTAGCAGAAAGACGGTCAAAATGCAGATAACCAGTATTTTCACGTTGCTATCTCCTAGTTGAACTCCTTGAGAAACTTATCCAGTTCCTGCCTGTCCTGTTCTTTTTGCCCCTCCGCCTTCATATTCTCGGCTTCGAGCATCTCTACGCTGCCCTCATCCAGTTCTGCCGCCGCCATGGCTGCCTTCTCTATGTCAGCAAGCACATTATTAATGGCGGAAATCTGCTCCTTCTGCTCCAGACGGCGGATATATTCCGCAGTCCTGTCCACCCTACACTGCTGGGCCGTTCTGTCTTTCTGCTTCAAGACGACTTGATTCTGCACTGTTTCCAACGACGCCTTGAAATCTTTCAGCCGCAGTTTCACTCTTTCGCGTTCACGGCCAGTGGCCAGAAGTTCCCGCTGCGCTTCCTCGCTGGTCATGTCCACATCGGCAATCTTTATGGGAAAAACTTTGTCTTTCAAGGCCTTGGCCAATTGCCCCATATAGACGGTTGCCTTCTGGACATTCTTTTCAGCAAGGTTGATTTCCCATTGCAGACGCTGGGCCTCGGCTTCCTGCTTCTCCAGATAATCGCGCAGTTTGAACAGAACCTCCTTCTGCTCAAATTGCAGACGCTTCAGAAAAAGCATGGGATTGTCCTGCTTCTGGCTGTCGCTCCATTGGGCCAGGGGGAGTTTGTTCAAGTCATCTGCAGCAAAAAGGGAGGAAGCAAGAAGACAAATGATAAGCAGGCAAATTCTCATTTTTCGAACTCCTTGATAATGGCCTCCAAAGACATATTTGCCTCATCCCTTTCCTGTTCCGCCGTAGCAAAAACGCTGTTCTGAACTTTGGCCAGGGAATCATCCATTGCCTGCTGCTGTTCGGCGATCGTCTTGTCCAAATCACCAATCAACTGCTTGACCTCTCCCGTCAATTTGCCTGATTGGAACAGTTCCAGTTGATCAGTATAGATTTGGAGTTTTCGGTCAAGAGCCACCATCTGGTCATTGCAAACACTGGCGGTATCAGCAAGTTGCTGATTGCCGCGGGTGATTCTCCCGTACTCCATTTTGGCGTTCTTGAAATCTTTGTACTTCCGAAACACCTCCATCTCCATCTCCTGCTTGTCAAAGGACTTGTATCCAAAACTCACAGGCCAGCCATTCTCTTTCTCCGCCTGGACATATACTGCAACTGCCTTTTTCAGAATCGCCTGACTGCCGAGATACGCCCGCTCCGATTCTTCCTTCTTCAGTTTCCAATTCTTGGACATGACGCCTAGTTTATAGCGCATGGCATTAAGCTCGTTGCGCTTGTCCTTCATATAGGCAATGGCCTGAGTCATGTAGTTGACTGGCTCGTTTACCTTTTGCTCCGTGCTCCAAGATTTGTATGGATCAGGACTATTCGGATCAATCGGATGCTTCCACCGATAGCGCTCGTCTTCCAAGGCCTTTTTTCTGGCTTCTTCCTCTTTTTGACGTTGCTCGGCCAAGCGTTGCTTCTCCGCTTCCAGATTACTCCGCTCTTCAGCCAAGGTCTGCTTCTCCTGGGCCAGACGCGCGGCCTCTTCATCTTGCTTTTCTTTTTCGGCTGAAGCCTTGACCCGCGCAAGTTCGGCCTCTGTCTGCTGTAGTTGCGCCTCTGTCCTCTTGAACAAATCCAACAATGCGTCATTTGCATTTGTTCCAGTCACAGTCTGCTGAACCATGACATTAGGCGTGGTAGTCGGCTGCGCTGCCTCCTCTCCCAAGGCCAGAAACAAGAAAGAAAACGCTAGGACGATCAAACACTTTTGGCATTGCATTGTGAACTCCTTTAAGTTGTTCATGATTTTCACATTGGAACACATCATGTATCTTTGTCTTTCAAATCCTTGCCCTTGCCAGCATACGCCAGCCATCTATGTACCCTTTTTGATGTTCCTCACGACGCCGTGCTCTGTGAACTCGGGGATTTTGCCTTTCCAGGGACCGGAACAGGGGTACATCAATTCACGTATCCAAGCCTTGTCGCCATTGTGAAAAACCAAAGGAATGCCGCCTATGTATGCCCTGACATACTCCTTGCCAAAGATGTTCAGGGCATTGTCGATTGCCCCGGCCCCCATGGCGTTTTCTTTGTCAGTATGGCGATATTTATGGACGACTTCCAGCACTTCATCGCCGTACAGCCATTTGTCAGGTCCTTCATATCCGCAGACTACAGAACAATAGACCTTTCGGTTCTTGTTTCTGTTGAGCAAGGCGAACATGGTGGCGGACCAGATGGTATCATCAGGCGGTAGACGATAACCCAAAAGGACAATATGCTTGACTGAAGGCAAATCAGACAGCGCCTCGTCGGTGATTTCCTTGATAAATGAAGGCGCCGAGCCCTTGAGTTGAGTTTGCATATACATGAAATTGTCTTTGGCATGCGTAAGTTCCCCGCAGAACAGGCATTCCATGGCATCGTATTCGCCTCTCCTGTGCGCTTCCCGCTCCTTGTCAGAGCGTGGGATGATGCCCCAGGACAATGCCTTTGTCGGACCAGGCGCAAAGAGAGTCGGTGATTTCTCGTCCCAGCTATCGCCAAGGGCAAGGTTCAATCTTCCGCAGCGTGGACAATGCCTGAAATTGGAGGAGCCGTGGACGAAAAAAAACTTGCCCAGACGCATAATTCGATCAGACAAATGCCTTTGGTCATTCAGGCGCTGTGCCGAGACTTCCGACACGGGGAAACTGAAATTGAGATTCAACTCTTCGTCTTTGTCAACTGGATCGCGCATGGCGAGGATATTAGGGAAATCCATCATCAACTGCAGTTTCCTTCCAGGACTGCCCAAGCGAATGTCATGGTTTTTGTTGCATTTCATGTGCGCCTGATAGAACAGCCACAGGAAGATAGGCTCGAAATTGGTGGTCAGGATTGCATACGAAAACAGATAGAACATTCTGCTGGCAAAAATCCCCTTGCTTTCTGATGCCTGGGGAGAATCAGACAAAGTTTTCGCCAGATTGTCGGCCTCGTCTTCCATCAACGACGCGACAGTATCCGCAAAGCGCCTGTAGGGCACCCAATTGTCCATGGAAGCGCTATCGTTCAAGGCCTTACGATAGGCGCAACCGAACATCAGGTTACCTAAAAGTATCATCATCTCCCTGGCGGCCCGCAGACGCTCAGGTGACAGATGAATGTCCTGGCCATCATCATTGGTCAGTGTGAACCCCCGATTGTCCTTCAGTAGGACATCAATCATATTGTAGATTTCCTGCAGATAATTATCGGGTGGCTTGTTTTCTTCCCTTATATAAAAATAATCCTTGCGTGCCTTGGCAATCAGTTTCAAGGCAGGCCAATCATAATTGCGGCGCAATTCCACAATACGGAGTCTGCGCTCATCCTCGGTCGCCTCGGGAAATGCTTCATGGGAGATTTTCAACTGCTCATCCGTAATGACATGGAGATCGCTGTCCTTGAAGTCCAGTAGGCGTAAAAACTGGCACATGTCATGTTTCGATGTATCATCAAAGCAGTCAAACTTGAAGATATCCTCTGTAATCTCCTTATCACAAAGCTTAAAGATAATCTTCGCCTGCGAATCAGTTGGGGGCATATCCAAACACGCTGAAGCACCAGCCCCGATGAACAGAATCGTCTCGGGGCGGCATGGTGAAGCTATTGATTGCAAGGTGGTCATCTATTGGATAAGAGGATGAAATTGTCTACAGCACCAGTCACTGATATATCCTCATCTTCTTTATTGTTATTGCATTTTTGCACATTATCTAGTTGAATTTCTAGTATACATCCGCAGGAATTGGCAATGACCTGATTAATGTCTTCTTCTAGTTTTATTGAGATATATTTGTTGTAAGCAAAGACCTTAGCTTCATTTTTATTTTTGTCAACAGGCAAGAAAATTGCATATTTTTGTCCATCAACAATCACAGAATATTCCTGATCAGGAATCAGGAGAATGTAATGATTCTTTGCTTGATTGCTGTCGTTTTTGCTGTTGCAATAGGCAATGCCTTGAACTTTCCCGACGATTTTGAACATATTTGTCCCTTGGATTGAATTGAGGTTGAAACTTGGGCGATGATGATTGATGGAAACTTCAACAGAGATGATGAGGACAACGAAAAATGCATCTGCAATCCGTCACCTTTACTAGATACGAGACGAAAATAGATTTCTGATGCAGAGGTGATAATTTTTTTTGCGATTTTTCAAAAAAGGCTGTTTTTCTGGGAAAATATGGCGAAAGGTTCGCGCCCGTTGCCAGGGATTAGAGGGATTTTAGGGATGAGAGAGAGAAGGATATCAAGGATATCAAGGATATCAAGGATACAAGGGATAAGAGGGATGGCGTGGCGAACGCTTGCCAGGGATTAGAGGGATTTTAGAGATGAGAGAGAGAAGGATATCAAGGATACAAGGGATAAGAGGGATGGCGTGGCGAACGCTTGCCAGGGATGAGAGGGATTTTAGAGATGAGAGAGAGAAGGATATCAGGGAGACAAGAGATAAGAGGGGGCCGTGGAGAGCGCTTGCCAGGAATATGGGGATTGTGGCGGGGAAAGGGCGACAATACCGGTAGGGTGGGCGAGACCCTTCGCCGCCGTCAATGCCCGTAGGAAAGGCTCACAATGCCGGTAGGGTGGGCGAGACCCTTCGCCGCCGTCAATGCCCGTAGGAAAGGCTCACAATGCCGGTAGGGCGGCGAGACCATTCGCCGCCGTCATGCCCGTGAAAAAGGTTCACAATGCCAATATGGCGGACGGGCCTTGCCGCCGCCGTGCCTTTGCCCTGGTGGCGTGTGCGTCTCCGCAATCGGTTTCTCGGAGCTCAATCAAGTTGCACTAGCACATAATTGACGGTATGGCTCCGAAAGAGTCTGCCATTGGCCACGGCAATGGTATCACCAATAGGAGAGAACGTAGGATTTCTGTGTTCCTCCACGGGAAGGCTTTCCGGCGGGAACGGCGTGCCGTCCTGCTGCAACCATTGGTCATAATAGAGGCTGACGCCGAGGGCAACATACTGATATTCGGCAGGAATGTGCTCAAGAAGGCGCGAGATTTCGGCGCTGCTGCGGAAGACGGGAAGCCGTAGGTTCAGAAACTCGGCCACGGAGGACACCATATAACTCGGCACAGGCAGACGGCAGACGGCGTAGTTGTGTCCATCCACCTGCAGAGAGGCGGTTGCGTTCCGCAGGAATGACTCCTTCCGCGCGTCGAAAAACGCACGACTGCTCCAGCAGAGGAGAATACTCGGGCAGGCGGTGACTTTCCTATTAATGGGCTGAAGCGTGTTGTGTGTGCTGCACATGGCGTCCTGCTCCTGAGTGTGCTGCGCCTTCGGCTGAGGGGAAAGCGGACGATTGTCGAGAGAGTCGATCCATTGCCCGTTTTTCTCAACTATGTCGACAGGGAAAGGAAAGCCGGGGATCAGATCCAGATCGTCATAAAGCCTGGGCAGCAGGCGACGGTCATTGTCTGAGGGCAGCCTGGCGCCGAGGTCAGCGGCCAGTTGCGCGGCGTCATTCCAGTGCAGCCTGGCATAGCAAGTGCTCCAGCCAGCGTACACTACGCCGTCAATCTCGACGGTGTGGATCTTCACGCCCCGGAACCAACTTTTCTCCCAGAAATCAGGGGCCAGCGGGGCGATTACGGGGCGCAGGCCGCCGACGCTGGCCGACCCGCACTGGTCGGGGATGTAGAGGGAACGTTTCAGAATGCTGGAGGTAGCGTCACGATATCCCCCTCCTCGGGAGGCAAAGGCATAGCGGGGCTTCATCAGCTTTTCAGCGTAGGGGACAACCAATTCGGAGACATTGTCGTCCATGTCGCGAATCTTCAGGGGATTGGCAGGGCCGCTGCCTGGCGGCTGGTTTCCGGCTTCAGGCGTGAGCGGACGGGGCTCAGGCAGAACGCCCCTCCAGCCTCCCAGCGCGGCGAATTCCCATTCCTCCTCGGTCGGCGGGCGCACGCCATATCCTTCAGGGGCAAGCCCCTGCTTCTGCAACATATTATTCAGTTTCCAGCAGTAAAACAAGGCATCGTTCCAGCAGAGATAGTCGGCGGCCTGCGCCAACATGACATCCTTGCATTTCATGAAGGTAATAGAATCATAGAAGTTGGCGCTGACTTCCTTGTCGAAAATCCAGAACGGATAGTCAAGGCGACGCGGCGTCTCCAACAACGGCGAGAGGAAACTGCCTGGCGCCACAAAGATGTAATTCGAAAAATACGGTGCGTCCTGCAAGGAATAATCCTCGCCCAAGCGCAGGGACGAGCCTTTGGCGAGGATGTCCGACTGCTTCTCCAAACGCTCCTGGAACTCGCGGTGCCGTTCCTCAGGCAGGAAGCGCCGCCCCAGCGGGGAAGAGAGATAGCCCCAGCACTGGCCACATTCCAAGAAGGTGTCGCCGATATCGGGAAGGCGGTCCTCGGCGAGTTGGCGCAGGGAGGCGCGCAGACGCTCAAGCGTCGCGGCGGCGGCATCAGGCTGTCTGTGTTCAAGGCTGGGCTTGGCCTCAGCGAGCATCAAGGACACAGTCACGGACTGGTTGTCCAGTTCCGCCAATTGCAGGTCCAACTGGGGCTGCTCCGCCTCGAAGGCGGCGATTTCGGCGGAGACAGCCTCGCATTGCTCGGCAACGAGGCGCAACTGTTTTTCGTGCACACGCCAGAACCAAAGCACCGCCAGCGACAATACCGCCAGGCAAACGACGGCGACAGTCAAACGGCGCAGGACGGCGCGGCGGAAGGCCGGACGCATCACCAAGGCGTCGCGCAGACGGAGAAGCGCCCCATGCTTCGCCAAGGCGGGACCAGCGGGCAGGAGCCGGCGACATTCGGCGCAACTGCGACAGCGTTCCTCCTGCCGGGAATGGCAGAGGCGCAGTAGGGGGCGGCAGACCTGATAGATGACGTCGGCAGGCAAGTCGTCCGGCATCTTGGGGAAATCCTTGGGATGGCAGCCAGTCACACAGTGATAGAGCAGCTTGCCCAAGGCATAGATGTCGGAAGAGGGATTCGGTTTTGTCTCGCCAGAGAAATATTCCGGGGCGATGTAGCCGGGGGTTCCGGCGACGGAGAGCGTCTGCTCGAGGTCGCGCGTCAGGCCAGGGTCGGCCAGTTTGGGGACACCGTCCACGAAGATGACGTTTTCCGGCTTGATGTCGCGGTGGAGGACACCAGCGGCGTGCATGGTCTCAAGACCGTCCAGAAGCATCCTGAAAATGTCCAGGGCCTGAGCGGGGGGAATGCGACCATGGCGCTTGAGGCGCAGGGCCAGGGTATCTGGGAGATATTCGCCGGAGGAATCCGAGGCGTTGTCCGCCGCCTCCATCACGTAGAAGGGAAGTCCTTTCTCGATGCCGCAGAGGAAAATCCGCACCAAATGGTCGGAGGCGGGGACTTTCTCCATGTAGTTGCGAAGGCCCTTCATCTCGTACTCGCCGCCCTCGGCGGTGGCGAGCATCTTGATGGCGACGCGGTGTCCCAGGGCGTCCGTGGCGAGATAGACACGACCGTAGGCGCCCTTCCCGCTTTCGTGCAGGATGGTGCAGCCGCCGATGATGTCGCCAGATGCGATCATGGCCGGGTCACAAGTCCTCGTCCTTCTCCAGGGCGGAGATGATTTCCCGCAGACGTTTCTGCAGACGGGACTTGATCTGGAAGACCTGGTCCTGGTTCATCTCCAGCATTTCCATAACCTGCTCGACTGGCATGCCTTTCCTCGCATAGAGGTCAAAGGCCAGATACGTCTTCTCCTCGCAATTCTGACGCAGGATCTCCAGGGCCTGGTTGTACAGTATGTTCTTCCATTCCTCCTCGACAAGCCTGTCAATCTCGGATTCCTGCATAGTCTCAATTTCAAGCGACAGAACGCCAGGGCGCCTGCGCAGAACATCTACCGCGCAGTTGTGGATGACCGTCTGCAGCAGCGTCTTGAAGCGACCACGCGACTGGTCATACCGCGCAATCAGATTCCGCTGGGACACCGCCAGCCAGACCTCCTGCCTCAAGTCCTTCAGCTCTTCCACCGTCAGCGTCAGATGCGAGCCGATGATGTCCACCAGCTGGCCATAGTATTCGACAAAATCCTCCCACGATTTCTCGTCGTGCTCCTGGACGCCTTTCAGCATTTCCTTGCGCGTGGTAAATGACATGACTGCTACTTTTTGGTTTCTGACCTGAGACAAAAACGCACGACGGGCGACGGCGGCGGCGAAGGGTCTCGCCGCCCTACCACCACCTTACCGTGGGTATCCCTGCTTTTCCAGGCGTTCGCCGATGGCCAGGAGGGTGTTCAGGTCTTCCAGGTCGAGGGAACCGTCGGGCATCAGGGAGGTGTTCAGGAGCAGGTTGGCCTGATTCTGGCGGGCGGTGCGGAGATGCTCCCAGAGTTCCTCGAATTTGCGGTGCTTGCCGGCGGCCTGGGCATCGAAGGCACGTCCAGAGGGAGTCAGGTTCAGGCGGATTTCGACAGGCTTATCGGGATGGTCGAGGACACATCCCTTGTCTTCAACGGAGGAATTTTCGCCGGGCAGTTTTTCGTGGACGCTGTGGAAGTCTTCTGTGCCAAGGCAGCCCTGCTGGAAGGCAACGAGGACTTGCGGTTGCAGGGAGTGGATGTAATCGTAGAAATCCTGGAATTTGTCGCGCATCGGTGAATCGGCACCTTCCAGGCTGAGGCCGGCGATGGGGCCGTATTCCGTCAGGAGCTCACGCAGCTGCCCGGCGATAAA
>Ga0310696_10008206_pt1 | contig 12198 bp, 5 predicted proteins | sample AusTroGonzalo_MG_4_FD_203885 | JGI IMG/M metagenome (GOLD analysis project Ga0310696, IMG submission 203885) | Bovine rumen microbial communities from tropical cattle in Woodstock, Queensland, Australia - Gonzalo_02 (v2) (version 2) | ecosystem: Host-associated > Mammals > Digestive system >... | reverse complement strand
CCAAAAACGGCCAAATTCCCGGCCGGACGGCACGGCCCCGGAAATCTTACAAAAAAGCAATGTTTGCCGGAGCCGCCGTCTTGACACCCCTTTTTTCCGGCGTTATATTAGGGGCGTCAACGCAAATTCCGACTTTTCGGGGGAAGGTTTTTTTGTCATGAGCATTCTCGACTGGATCATCACGCTGGTGCCGATGGCGTTCGTCGTCTGGGTCGGCTTCTATTCCCGCAGATACATCAAGGGCGTCTCCGACTATCTGGCCGCCGGACGCGTCGCCGGACGTTACGTCCTGAGCGTGAGCAGCGTGGCCGAGGGTCTGGCCGTCATCACCCTCATCGGCTACACCGAGGCCCATTACAAAACGGGCTTCGCCATGGTCTTCTGGAACAACATCCTCGCCCCCCTGAGCATCTTCCTCGGACTCACGGGCTTCGTCTCGTACCGCTTCCGCGAGACCAAGGTCATGAGCCTGGGCCAGTTCCTCGAAATGCGCTACAACCGGGCGCTGCGCTTCTACGCCTCGGCCCTGCGCTCCGTCGCGGAGCTGCTGGCCAACTGCATGTGCCCGGCGCTGGCCGCCCGGTTCATGATCTACTACATGGGTCTGCCCCACTCCTTCAAACTGCTGGGCGTCGAGATCCCCTCGTTCCTCGTCCTCACCCTGATCATGATCACCCTGTGCGTGCTCATCTGCTATCTGGGCGGCACCCTCTCCCTGCTGGTGACCGACACCATCCAGGGCTTCATCTGCTACCCGATGCTGGTCATCTTCACCATCTTCATCATCTGCAAGTTCTCGTGGAGCGACGTGGTGATCCCCGTCATGAGCGACCGGGTCCCCGGGCAGAGTTTCCTCAACCCCTACGACGTCTCCCATCTGCGGGACTTCAACATGTTCGCCCTCGTGGTGACCGTCTACTCGACAATAGTCAACCGGGCCAACTGGCTTGGCACCGGCTCCAACGTGGCCGCGCGTACGCCCCACGAACAGAAGATGTCCGGCATCATGGGCACGTGGCGCGGCATGTTTTCCAGCGTCCTCTACGTGCTGATGGTCGTCATGGTCATCAGCATGCTCAACCACCCCAGTCTCGCGGTCAACGCCAAGGAGATCCGCGACACCCTGAGCGAGCGCGTCCTGGGCGAAGTCCCCGTGGAGACGCAGGCGCTTCGGCAGAAACTCATTGCCGACGTGAAGAAACTCCCGCCCCGGGACCACATCATCGGCGGCAGACGGCCTCAGGACGCCCGCCTCTCCCACGATTCCAATCTGGATACGCCCCACCTCGAAGCCGTCCACAAGGGGCTCAAGGGCTCGAAGAACGCCGAGGCCAACTATCAGCAGTTCTTCACCCTCTACCACCAGATGATGCTGCCGGTGACCCTGCGCCACATCCTTCCGGCGGGCATGCTGGGGCTCTTCGCCCTCTTCGTACTGCTCATGATGCTCTCCACCGACGACTCCCGGCTGTTCTCCGCCGCCCAGACCATCGCGCAGGACTGCGTCGTGCCCTTCATGAAAAAGGGCTTCTCCACCGAGACCCACGTCTTCGTCATCCGCACGGTCACCATCGGCTGCGGCCTCTTCTGGTTCATCGGCTCCTTCTTCATGGCCCAGCTGGACTACGTCAACATGTTCGTCACCATCATGTGCACGCTGTGGATCGGCGCGGGCCCCATGATGATCTTCGGCCTCTACAGCCGCTTCGGCAACACCACCGGGGCCTTCAGCTCCCTGATCTCGGGCATGGTGCTTTCGCTCTTCTTCATCTTCTGCCAGCGGAACTGGGCCGATCTGGTCTACCCGTGGCTCGAGGCCAACCAGCTCCACATCCCCGTGGGCGAATTCCTCGCCACGTGCTCCGGCCCCTTCGAGCCGTGGATCGTCTGGCGCATGGCCGCCCACAAGTTCCCCATCAACTCGATGGAGATCAACTTCATCATCATGCTCAGCAGCCTCTTCTTCTACGTCGCGGGCTCCCTCGTCACCTACAAGGGTCCCTTCAATCTCGACAGGATGCTCCACCGCGGCATCTACAACACCGACGACGACAAACAGGCCCCCTTCCACTGGAGTTTCCGCAACGCGTTCAAAAAGATCATCGGCATCACCCCCGAATACTCCACCGGCGACAAGGTGATCTCGTGGAGCGTCTTCATCTACTCCTTCATCTACAAGTTCCTCATCACCTTCGTGCTCGTCGTCGTCTGGAACATCTTCTCGCCGTGGAAACTGGCCTGGTGGGGCCACTATTTCTTCATCGTCTACCTGGGCGTGCCTCTCGTCTCCGCCTTCGTGACCAGCATCTGGTTCTTCATCGGCGGCGTCATCGACATCAGGCGTCTTTTCCGCGACCTGGCGGCCCGGGTGGACAATCCCCTCGACAACGGCCAGGTGGAGGGCAACGTCTCGCTCTCCGACATCGCCGCCTTCTCCGGCCTGGAGAAGGGAAAAGATGAGGCGCGGAAGGACTCCGGCAAATAGAGCCTTCCGGCAGCCCCGTCACACGAATGCGAAAATAACGCCGCCGTTCCCCGGACACCGCGGGGAGAAAAGACCCGTCAAATCTCCGGAAGGGCCGTCCCATGACGGGACTGCCAAAAGTAACAACGAAGAATTTGCGATGCATTGCAAATACGGCGATGCAGACGATTTTAAGGGGCGTACCCCCTGTGGTACACCCCGAAAAAGCGGCAAATCCGCTCTTTTGCAAGGCGCGCGAAGACGAGTCGGGAGTTTTTGCAGTGCCGTCTCCCATGCCCTCGTTCCGTATAAATCCGCACTTTTTTTCCGCCCCCTCTTGACAGGGGTGTAGGATAGTTGATAAATTAAGGGGCATGATCCTGAATTGCATGGATCGGACGACGGAACGAAACACGGAAACGGGACTATGTTCGACGCGGTTTATCACAAATTGAGCAGAGAACTGGAGGCCTATTTTGCCGCCGGGGCCTTCCGGGGACGGCTTCCCGGCGTTCTGCCGTTGTGCAAACGGTTCGGCACGTCCAAAAGGACGATGTGCAAGGCCCTGCATATTTTGCAGAAAAGAGGTGTTGTCGATATCGAGGGCACCCGGGGGATGTTTTACAACGGGAACAATCCCAGATACCCGGTCAAGTACAAAATCATCGGGATCTGCGGACTTATCCAGCAGGAGAAGATCGTTCCTCTGCTCAACGAAAAATTCAAACATACGGGTTTTGCGCTGGTCGGTCTGGACATCCCGTTTCTGAGAAAACCGAAGCAACTGAGCGACTGGGTGTTGCGGCTCCCCGTGGACGGAATTATTTTGCTGAACAGTTCCTCGCGGCCGGCATGGCTGGATTTTTTCTACGAAAACAATATTCCCGTCATCGGCTGCACCCTGCCGGGATATGAACATATCAACGGATACGAGCCCAATCACTATCAGACCTATTCGAAAATTCTGGTGTATCTGAAACGCAAGGGCCACCGTCGGATCGCCCTGGTGACGTTCCATCCGGAAAAGATATTCCAGTTTTACTTCGAACAGATAAAAAACGCATTCGAAGATGTTTTGCAGGACGATTATGACGAACAGCTTATCTATGCTCCTGAAACCTACGGCTCATACCTTGCACATTGTCCTATGGAGAATGCGTTCAGTCATTTTGCGGGAGACGCGTTCAGACATCTGGCAATGCTTCCGGGAGCGCCCACGGCCATCGTCGCGGAGCAGCATATTTTGTCCTGTATCAGGACGGAAGCGGAGTCCTGCGGGCTCTCGATCCCCGATGATCTGTCGCTGTTTTCCATTCAATACTATTTTCAGCGCGATCCTTTTTACACGACGGCTCTGGTGCGCGATGACGTGGCGGCGGGATGCGCTTTCAAAAAAATGATGGAGATGCTCAAAGGCAGCGCGGCGGCCCCGGAGCATATTTTTGTCCCGATGACGTTCAAACAGGGAATGAGTGTCGCGGACTTGAGCAACTGATGATAAATCCGGAAGGACGCTGTTGCGCAAAGTAGCAAAACTCGCCTTCGGTTCAACAACAAAAACACAGGAGACGGTATGATGAAAAACGCTGTGCGGATTCAAAACGGTCACGATGTGCGCGGAATTGTCCGCCGAGAGATCGAAAAGAACTTCACGCTGATAGAACTTTTGGTCGTTATAGCCATCATTGCCATACTGGCCGCGATGCTGATGCCCGCCCTGCAGCAGGCGCGGGAACGGGCCAAGTCCGGCAGCTGCCTCAACAACCTGAAGCAGAGCGGTCTGGTGCTTCAATCCTACTCCAACGAAAACAGCGATTTCTATCTGGGCGCCAGAGGCGGGACCCTCTGCGGCAGCAGTCAGGATTACTGGACGATCCCCCTGTACAGGGGAAAGTATATTAGCGGCCTGTACAAGAATGTCGGAGGCCTCATGCACTGGGTGGATAAAATGTTTTCGTGTCCCGGAATGAAACCCGCGGCCGGCGATCCGCCCCTGTACTATGAAAAGCTGGTCGGCGGCATGTGGACCTACGGCATGGCGACGACCTACCTTGTCAAGAGCGAAGGCAACAAAATGATCTATCCGCCGGCGGCTTTCAAGACCAACAGAGCGCCGTATTCCCAACCCTCCCGGTACGCTTATGTCCTGGATGCCGTCCACCCGGGCTACAAACCGATCCGCATGTTTTACAATTTTCAGGCGCACGGCATTGACGCGAGTCCCAAACCGGGACTGGTGCATAACGGTTACTGCAACGTCCTGACCCTCGACGGGTCGGCCAGGGCCCGGAACGCGGGGGGGCTCTACAGCGACTGCAATGTGTTCAACTATTCGTACGAGTACCTTTAGGATCGGGATATATCCCGGAATACATCAGACACGACCGTTCATCGGTCACGGAGGAAAATGGAAATCATGAAAAAATACAAGGTCGCCGTTGCCGGTCTGCGCATGGGAGACGCCTGGGCGCGTTCGGCAGTGGAAAATCCGGATACGGAGCTTGTCGCCTGTTACGACAAGTATTTCGATGAAAACACGCTCATCGATCAGAAATATTATCGGAGCCTCGGCATCGCGCTGGTGAACAGCATGGAGAGCCTTTGCGCTTCCGACGCGGACATCGTCATCGTATCCACCCCCGATCATTTTCATGTGGAGCAATCGGTAATGGCGCTGGAATCCGGGAAACATGTCATTTGCGAAAAGCCTCTGGCTCCGACTGTCGCGGACTGCCGGAAAATTATCGAAGCCGTCCGGAAAAACGATCGGCTTTTCATGACCGGTCAGGTCTGCCGTTACGCGCCCGGGTTCCGTCTGGCGAAAAAGCTCTGCGAATCCGGACGGATCGGCGAGCTGGTCTACATAGAATGCGAATACGCTCACGATTACAATTATTCGCGAGGCTTTCGCAATTGGCGCATGGATCCGCGGGTGCGGCGCGAAGGTTTCCTCGGCGGCGGCTGCCACGCGCTGGATCTGGCCCGCTGGATCGCGGGAGAGCCTTCCGAAGTCTTTTCCTATATGAATCACAAGATCCTGACGGACTGGCCCACCTGCGACACGGGCGTCGCCGTTGCGAAATTTCCGGGTGATGTCATCGGACGGATCTTTGTCTCCATCGGAGTCAAGCGCCCCTACACCATGCGGACGGTCATTTACGGAACGCTCGGCACGATCGTCTGCGACAACACCAGTCCGTCGATCCAAATCGCGGAACAGGATCTGAGAGATGCCGCGGGAAAACTGGATTTCAGCACGATCCCGGTCAACGTCTCCAGCCACAACGTGGCATCCGAATTGCAGGAATTCGTCGCGTGCCTCAAGGAGGACCGGCCGTGTCCCACCGACGTGTGGCAGGGAACCGGAACGGTGGCTTTTGCCGAGGCCGCTCTGCGTTCGGCGAGATCCGGCAAAGCGGAGGCCGTCGAGAAAATCATGCCGCAACAGGGAGAATGAAAAATCATGTTCAGGATAATTTTGCCGCTCGCCGGTCTGCTGCTGTTCTCCCCGTCGGTCGCTTCAGCGCAAAATCTGCTTCAAAACGGCGATTTCAGTCAGGGATTGAAGCACTGGAATTTCTGGGATCCTAGCAAAGCCGCCATAGAAAAGGCGGCATCACCCACGGGCGGAAATGTTTTGCGGGTCACGACCGGCAAGGAACATTACGGCAGCAATAAAAGCATCTCCGGACGGATGTTGAAACCGGACACGTCCTACCGCGTCACAGGCTGGTTCAAAACCTCCGGGCAGGCGCAGTTTTATCTTCATGTCAGCACGGGAACCTTTCAGAAAAATTCGAAAGTGCTCTATCAGACGGCGCCCTGGACAAAGATAGACATCGTTTTGAAGAGCGGGAAGGCGGGAAAAGACGGCGGCACGGAGAACGGCATGCTCGTCGCGACGCGGATCATCGGCCCCGGAACGGCCTGGTTCTCCGATCTTTCTGTCACGGAAGCTCCGAAAGCCGAACGGGAAAATCTTTTTGTCAACAGCGACTTCCGCCGGAAGACCGTTTACCGTGATCTGCCGGACGGCTGGATCCCCGGTCTGGGAACGGGCGCCGCACGGCCCGAAAATTACACTTTCAAGATCGAACCGGCCGCACCTCCGGTAAAGGGGGCGCAGGTTCTGCTTGTCAAAAACGCATCCGTTATCGGGCATTCCGCCGAAGCGGCGGTTCCGGGAACTTTTTACACGTTGTCTTTTTACGCAAAAAATGCCGTCGAAGGGCAAAACGTGCGTCTTCAAGTGCGTTTCGGTTCGGAGAAAAAGACGGTCGTTCTGAGTGACGATTGGCGACGCTATGTTTTCACGCAGACGATAAACCGCAATTCCTTCATCCATTATCTGCGTTCGCCGGACTACGACCATGCCTTCTGTTTTTCCGCTCCCGTACTCAACAGCGGCAAAGAGCCTGTTCCGTGGAAGATCCCCCGGGATCTGAAAAAAAAGATCGCGGCTCATTCCAACGAGAACATCGGAATCGCCGAAAGCCGTCCGGCGACGGGGGAGCCGGGGGAAGATGATTGGGAAAAAGCCCCCGCTTATCCGATCAATCAGATATCCGTCGGGAATGTCGATGCGCTTCTCGAATCGACCGCGAAAGTATTGCACAACGATCAATTCCTCTTCGTCCGCTTCGAAGGGAAAAAGGCGGACGGCGCTTCCGAAGCGCAGGACACCTTTGAACTTTTTCTCTGCAGATCATTGAACGACGGGACCTATTTTCACCACACCGTGGACGGCGCGGGCAAAAGTTCTTCCTTCCGCGGCGCGGTTGCGGAAGATCTGAACATCACCGGCCGGGTGTTCCGGCGAAACGGCAACTTTTGCGCCGTCGTCAGAGTCCCGCTCGGTCTGCTGGGTTCCGGCCGGAGGAGAAGGATCAACTTCTGCCGCACCTATACGCATCCCGTATACGGCAGGACCGCGTTGGACTGGGCGCAGCCCTTCAGCCGCCATGCTCCGGGAAAGTTCGGTCTTCTTCAGGGCCTCCCTCCCGGGAAACGGGAACTTTTCGAAATCACCCGGTTCTACGGTTCGCCCGACGGCAGAAAACTGTACTGTTCCTTCAGCGTTCCGCCCCCAAAAACCGCCGGATACGCCGTCGAAACGGTCCTTGCGACCGCCGGAAAAGAACACTGGAGAAAAAGACAGGTTCTGAACGGCTCCGAACTGGTCATCGATATGCCGGAAAATGTCGGCGATTTCACACGTTCCGAGACAACCGTGGATCTGGAAATAAAAAACAGGGAAGGCAAAACATTCTTCCGCTCTTCGAGGCTTCTGTATCTGTTGTTTTCCTCCTTTGCGCGGTTCGAGCGCGGCATGGAGGTTTACCCGAGATACAACATTTTTACGGAAAGAGACAAAAACATCGAACTGATCATCGGCCTCGATGACACAAAGTATGATTTTCTGGCGATCGATCTACTGAACAAAGACGGGGAAAAGGTTTTTTCCGCAAAAACAACGAAGTCCCTGCTCATTCCTCAGGACAGGATCGCGAACGGAGAATACCGCATCTCCGTCAGTGCCGTAAAAAACGGAAAGGTCGCGGCGTTCCGGTGTCATGAAAATTTCAGGGTCCTTCCGTGGCATCCGGAAATGATCCGCATCGATCGCCGGAAACGGTGCCTGACGACGGTAAAAGGTCCGGTCATTCCTCTGATGTACCAGCCCGGCTGTGATCCGGAGTTTTCTTACGATCCGGGAATTATTCTGAATTACGACAGCATGCTGGAAGGCGCCCGCAGGGCCGGATACGGCGGCATCAAAAGAGGAATAGATCCGTCAATACCCCCCCCGCGGCTTCGGCGTTGGCTGAGCCAGGCGGAAAAATACGGCACCCCGTATCTGCTTGATCTGTCTTCGCTTTTCCCCCGGTCCTACTACACGGCGGGTTTCAGCAAAGAAGAAGGGCTCCGGAACGAAAAAATGACAGTCGACGTTCTGAACCGGATCCAGAATATCTGCCGGGGACACGGCGGGATTTTTTCTTATCTCATCTACCACGAACCGAATTATTTCCGCGGCAGCGAAGGCATTGTGGACCAGAACCGCATGAGCGGCCTGCTCCCGGCTCTCCGTCAGGGCGATCCATGGAGACCGGTTTCGGGCATCTGGTCTCCCAGATTCGTGGATGACAACGGGGAGCCCTCCGGCAGCATCGACGCCGCGGACTATTTTTTTGTCGACGTCTATACCCGCAGCCTGAGGATCCACTGCGATGAACTTTTCAGGATCGGGCACGCCTCCCGGATCGTCCGCCGCCCGATAGGACAGGTTTTCAACGTCGCCAATCTCGGTTCCATGGAGCAATCCTGCCCGACCCCCGCGGAATACAGGGCTCAACTGTGCACGGCGCTGATCGCCGGCTACCGGGCTTTCTATGTTTTCCTCGGCCTTCCGGCGGCAAAGGAAACCTGGGAAGAAGTCAAAAACTGCAATTTCAAACTGCCGGAAATCGCAAAATTCATCTGTGACGACAACTGCGTCGAGAAACAGGCGGTCAACGGCAGGAATGTCTGTTTCGCGGTTTTCCGTCTGAAAAACCGGGTGATGCTGATCTACGCAAGCAAACTCAACGACGCGGCCGCTTCCATCGACGTGAACTTGAAAGACCCCTCCGGACCGGCATTGTCCGGAGGCCGTTCCCTTTTCAGCGGCGAAAAGACGACATTGAAAGACGGCGTATTCAGGAAAACGCTCGCTCCCGCGGGCAGTGACGTCTGGATTTTTGAATAACGCTCTTGCAAACTTCGGGCAATGGGAGTACAGTAAGGGAGAGGCGGCCTCCCGCGGTCACGGAATCCCCGGCCGGAGGGGATCCGGTACGTGGAGCACTGCCGGAAAATATCGAAATCAAGGAACCGCTCGTTATGGATAACGTTGTTTGTCTCCCGCTGGACGGGATGTGGGAATTCTTTTACTCGCCCCAAAAATTCGATGAAAACGCCCCTCTGCCGGAACGGGAGCTCTTCACGGGACGGATGGTGACCCCCGGCTACTGGGACGACCATCTGGAGCTCTTCGACGAGGAGGATTTCTTCGGTCTCCGCGCCCGGGTCAACCCCGACTACCGCAAACCCCATTTCCCCATGGGGACGAGCCTGCTCCCCCACGCCAGCAGTTCATTCCTGATCGGCACCGGGTTCTACCGGAAACGGGTGCGTTTTTCCCCCGCCCCCGACGCCCGGATTTTCATGACCGTTGGTCCCGCCATGTGGGGATGCGCCGTCTTCTGCAACGGCTCCTTCGCGGGAAAGGTCACGGGCTACTCCGTCTCCTCGCAGTTCGACGTCACCGCTTTCGTCCGCGACGGGGAAAACGAGATCGTCCTCGTCGTCTGCAACGTCCACGATGACGGCGGCGCCTTCTGCCGCGTCGACGGAACCCACGACGGCATCCCCTTCGGCGCCCGTCCCGGACAGCACCGGGGACTGGCCGCCCAGGGGTATCAGTCCGAACGCGCGGGCGTCGGCGACCGCACTTTTCTGCGCGTCACGGGCAAGAGCGCCGTCTCCGATGCGTGGATCACCTTCGAGGAGGGCCGCCCCCACTGGCACGCCGAACTCGTGAACGGCGCGGGGACCCGCCTCGTCTGGTCTCTCCGCGACGGCGAAAAACTGCTGGACTCCGGCTCCCTCCTCTGCTCCGGAAACGCGGTCGACTTCTTTTCGGAGGGGAAGGACATCCCCCTCTGGTCCGACCGGGACCCGAAACTCTGCACGGCGAAACTGGAACTTTTTGCGGGCGAGGAACTCTCCGACGTCTGGACCCGTCCCTGGGGCGCGAGGACCCTCGCCTGTTGCGGCACCCGGATCGCGGTCAATAACGAGATCACCTTCTTCCGCGGCGTCACCGAGCACTGCTACTTCCCCGAAACGTGCAACCCCCACTTCGACAAGGAAAAATATCTGCACGACCTCGGCGTCCTCAAAGCGGCGGGTTTCAACTTCATCCGCTGTCACACCTGGTGCCCCCCGGAGCAGTTTTATGCGGCCTGCGACGAACTGGGTTTCTTCGTTCAGACCGAACTGCCCAGCGTCTACTCCATGGAGGAGGCCGCCGCGATCATCCGCCACATCCGCCGCCATCCCTGCGCCGTCATCTTCTGCGAGGGCAACGAAAAACGCATCGACGATCAGGTCCTCGCCCGCATGAAGAAGCTGGTTTCCATGCTCCGGACCATGGCCCCCGGCATGCTCTTCAACCCCCAGGAGGCCATGCGCATGGTGGAGTACGAATTCGACCCCTCCCGCCCCATCGCGGAGAAACCCGTCCGCCACGACGCCGCCCGCCTGGCCGACGTGGCCGCCTTCAGCGACGTCTACGGCTCCCTCGGCTTCGGCTACTTCAGCTACCATCACGACATGTTCCCCGGTCCCGAACAGGCCGACTACATGCACAGCCACTACAAAAAGCCCTGCCTGAGCCACGAGATCGGGATCCTCGGCGGCTACCTCGACTTCGACCTCGAACCCCGCTACAAGGGGACCTTCATCGGCACCGATCTCTTCGAGGCCGCCCGGGAATACATGACAAAACACGGCGTCTGGCAGAACCGCAAACGGTACTTTCTCAACAACTGCCGCTTCATCTCCTCGCTCCGCAAACAGCTGGTCGAAAATCTGCGCAGCTGCTCCAGCATCACCGGGTACGACTATCTGGGCGGCATCGACACCCACTGGCACCTCACCGGATACCCCTGCGGCATCTTCAACGAGTTCTACGAGGAAAAACCCGGCGAGACCATAGCGGACGTGAAACGCTACAACAACGAAAGCATCCTCCTCTCTTCAGCCCTCGCCCGCCGCAATTTCCAGGCCGGCGGCTCCTTCGACGAAAAACTCCTCATCAGCTACTTCGGCCGGGGCGAAGGAACTTTTTCCGGCAGCTGGCGCTTCGAGGACGCCGCGGGCAACGTTATCGCAAGCGGAAAAGTCTCCCGCTCCGGCATGGCCCCCGGCAGCATCTTCCCCCTCGGACGTGTCGCCTTCACTTTGCCCGCCCCCACCCGGGGCGAACGCTATCTTCTTGCGGCCGAAGGGCTCCTCAACGGCGCCCCCCTCGAAAACTTCTGGCACTTCTGGGTGTTCCCCGAGGGAAGGACCACGCCCTCCGCCTTCTGCCGCGTTTTGGCGAGCCTCACCCCCGACGACGTGGATTTCATCTCCTCCGGCGGCACGGCCCTGCTGACGGGCAATTTCCCCGCCGAGACCCTCGAGGAAACCTTCCGCCCCCATACCTCCGGCCGCTCCCTCGGCCACGCGGGCGCTCTCCTGAACCCCCATCCCATTTGGAAAAATTTCCCCTCCGAAGAATTCATGGACTGGCAGTTCTTCCCCATGATGACGGGAAGCCATTCCCTCGTCTACGACACCGCCATGCCCGAATTCCGCCCCCTCATGGAGTTGATCCCCTCCTTCAAACTCGTCCGGCACAAATCCATGCTCTCGGAGTTTGCGGTCGGCTCCGGACGCATCATCATGTGCGGCCTCAACCTCGCCGAAAACGACCCCGCCGCTCAATACCTCAAATCCGAGATCCTCTCCTACCTCGGACAGCACAACTTCGCCCCCGCCCCCTCCTGGGCCCCGGACGACCTTGAACAACGCCTTTCCCACATCCCCTTCTCCACCCGCCGCCCCGTCGCCGTCGACGCCGGCGGCCGCCCGCTGGATATGTAACAGCGGGTGGGTGCGGGAGATTCCCGGGGGGAGAAAAAAAC
>Ga0310696_10008205_pt1 | contig 12198 bp, 7 predicted proteins | sample AusTroGonzalo_MG_4_FD_203885 | JGI IMG/M metagenome (GOLD analysis project Ga0310696, IMG submission 203885) | Bovine rumen microbial communities from tropical cattle in Woodstock, Queensland, Australia - Gonzalo_02 (v2) (version 2) | ecosystem: Host-associated > Mammals > Digestive system >... | reverse complement strand
AGCGTGTCCGCTTTGTTGGCACCTACAAGAGCACCGCTTTCGATGCTGAAGACCAGAGCATCCTGCTCATGGGCGCAGCGAACACACTCTACTACCCAACCACCGGCGCAGGCATCGGCGCACAACGTGCCTACTTCAAGATAGGCGGCGAAGGTGCTCTGCTGGCCCGCCGCCTCACGTCGTTCAGCATCGACTTCGGCGACGGCGAGGCATCGGGAATTATTTCGGTTCACGATTCAGGGTTCATGGTTAATGGTTCCGATGTGTGGTACACGCTCGATGGTCGCAAGCTCGACGGCAAGCCGACTCAGCGCGGCATCTATATCAACAATGGCAAAAAGACAATCATTAAGTAATTTCACTTTTCATTTTTTCATGTTTCACTTTTATTGTATCTTTGCACCGTCAAAACATAATTCATACCGATTATAAAATGATTATGAAAAGGGTGATGCAATGGGTGCTGGCCTCCATTTTTGTATGCGGCGCAAGTATATTCGCCTCGTGTTCGAAAGGTGGTGATGTCATCTACGAGCCCGACCCTGCAGATGAGGCAAGCACTTCTCCCTTGGTGGCAGTCATCTACGACCCCAATGCGCTTGGCGACCGAGGTTACAACGACCTCATCTATCAGGGTGTGGAGAAAGCTGCTCGAAAGTACCATCTTCGCACCATGCAACTGTCGCCTTTGACGGTGGATGAGGGCTTGGCATATCTTCAGATGATGTTTCAGTCAATGTCTGCTGCTGAGGATAGCATCCGCAGGTTGTTCATCGTGGCAGCAGCGAGTTACGATGACTACCTGCGCAAGAACAATAGCCGTTTGGAGTCCAACCCTTACGCAGACCTGCTCTATCTTGAGACAGCCACCCCCCTTGCGGGCAAAGGCTCTACTCTATACTTGTCCTACTTTGGCGCCATGTTCGAGGCGGGCGCTATAGCACCTGTAGAAGCGACAGACGTACTGTTGGTTGGAGCAAACCCCAAGGCCAAGACGATTGCTGCTGCCATAGAGGGATTTACCGACGGTTTCCAAAACAGTCCGATTGAGGTCAGCGACAATACTGAAAAGAAACTTGTCACCGTCTATCTGTCGGACGAAGTGTCGGGGGATTTGCTGTTGCCGACACCACCGTCATGCAGTTGATGAACAGTGTGGAATGGAATGACGACCGCCATCTCTTAGTGCCCGTGTGTGGCGGTTCGGCAACCGTTTTCCACCGTTTCAGCGAGATGTTAGATTTATATGATTATGTGGGTATCGACAGTGTTGCGACCTCTTCCCATTGCAATTTCTCCATTGTCAAGCACATAGACCGTGCCGTCCAGCAATGCATTGAGCAGTGGCTTTCGCCCGAAGGCATGCCCAAGCATCAGACATTCGGTCTCGCCGACGACTATACCGGGGTCGTCATTCATCCCTACACCGAAGACAGCAAGATGCGATTCGAGCGTTCGCTGAGCAAAGAGTTGCGCCAAAGTATTCACCAGGAAGCCATCAGAAAGGAGGCCGAATATGAGAATTGATGATATAGGAAGGATGGTGCTGCTGTGCGCAACATTCTTCATTCTTTCATTCTTAACTTCCTGCAAGCAGGAGGACGACACCATCGAGATCGTGCCTGCCCGCCATTGGGTGGATAGAACTGTAGCCGTGGTAGCTCCCCTGAGCGACGTTGCTACGAGGAGCCGCCTGGAGCGTACTGCGGCGTGGTTCATCGATAACTTCCATGAGGCACAGAGGCATGATACCCTTGCCGTCCGCCTCCATATAGAGTGGCATGATGAACTCAATGAGGATCTTGCCACACTCAGCACAACGCTGGCCGGACGTGGCGACATCATGGCCATCATCGGTCCCTTCGCTAACGAAAACGTGGCGACATTTGCGCCCGCCTGCAAGAATACGCAGAAATCTCTCATTGTCCCTGCGACAACGAGCGAAGAGATTGTCCGCCGCTATGCCATCACCACAAGCGGCCTCAACATCAACAACAAGCCCTTTCTGTGGTCGCTCACCGAGACCGATGTCTCTCTCACCAGCCTGCTTATGAGCAGTTATGCTACGATGTGTCAGTATTATAAGAATCTCTTGCCGTCGAGGGCTATGTTCTTTGCCCCAGACAATGAACATGGCAAGACTTTCAACTATTGGGCACCTTTTTATGCGGAGGAGGACGAGATCGAGTTGCTCAGCAACGAGCTGTACAGTTCCAGTGAAGACCTGCTCGCACGTATCGAGGTTCAGCGCGCCAATATCAAGAGTCAAAGCACTTTCATGTCAACGGCTACTTTCTGCGTGGCAGAGACGGCACAGCAACTCTACGATGTAGCCCGCGCCAACCGCAAATCGGTGTTGAGCGACCCTGACATCAGTAACATCCTCCAGAGTACTGACCCCGATGATCCCGTCAACGACAGTTGGTGGCAGTTGTTCCGCAGGGCCTTTCTGACCTATTTTGCCTTCGCCGACCTCAGCGAGGAGTCTATCGCCGCCCTCGGTCCCCGTGCAGCTGCCATGCTGCAGGGTTATGAGGGATTCTCGCCATACGCCGACCCTACTACAGGCTTCGAGTTGAGTTACAACAACCGTTTTGGGGTGTTGCCCACCTTTGCTGAATGTAAGTTCTACGATGCCCTGATGCTGGCAGCCTTTGCCGCATGCTACGTCGAGCATCATCCCAGAGAAGGAGACGGCAACGCCTGCTTCAACGACGCTATCGTTACCATCACCAGCACTGCCGACAACGCTTTGGAAGGCTCGGCGTGGGACATCGTACCTATGCAGCTCTATCTCTCGGCCATGGAGAATGGTCAGTTGTATCATTTCATGGGGGCCTCTGGCGACATCATGTTCGATACCGACACCTATACCTGTGCCACCTCGACCACCTATGTCCACTGGCAACTCATGGATGGTAAAATATACCACCGCAGTTACTTCGGCAGCAAAGGTGGTAAACGCATCACAAATGCCAAGGCAGCCTGGCTCTATATGTATAATGAGCAGCGCGCCAGCGATGACTTCAAGAAGCAGGCAGCCGAGGGCGACACCCAGCAAATCGTCTATCCCGCACTTACCGACCAGTATGCCGTGTTGGTACAGGGGTCTGAAGGCTTTATCAACTACCGTCACCAGGCCGATGTGCTCAGCGTCTATCAGTCGTTGCGCCGTGGCGGTTTCCCCGACGACCACATTATCCTCATCCTCGACAAGCAGCTGGCATCCGACCCGAAGAATCCTGAGCCGGGCGTCATACGGACCTCTACCACAGGTCCCGACCTGCTCAGCGGCAGCACTGCTGACAGCGGTTTTCCCGCTGCCATAGTTGACTATGACAGCGCCGACCTTACAGCCAGTGATGTGTCCGACATCCTGGCCGGCCGACAGACTGACCGCTTGCCGGTGGTAGTGCCGCAGGGCAAAGGCAACAACGTGCTGTTCTACTGGAGCGGCCACGGCCGCAGCATGTCGCACGGTGGTGCCAACGAATTTTCCTGGCGCGATGCCGGCTCAGGCAAAGGATTCTCTGCCGACCTGCTCCGGCAGACGGCCGAGCAGATGCAGTATCGCAAACTGCTCGTCGCCGTCGAGCCGTGCTATGGCGAGTGTGTCATACGTGCCGTCGAGGGCATCCCCGGTGTGCTGGCCATGTCGGGTGCCAACAGCCAAGAGCAGTCGTGGGCTGACAACTGGAACGATGCAGCCAAAGTATGGATGTGCGACCGTTTCACGAAGAACCTCGTCACCTGTCTGACGAAGAATCCCGACACCAGGTTACGCGACCTCTTCCTCTATTGTGCTCAGCACACGCTGGGTTCTCACGCCCGCATTGTCAACGCGGCTCACTTCGGCAACCTCTATGTCACCACACCCGCCGAGTTTATCAGATATAACTAACAAAAGATGATTATGAAAAAGAAAAAACTTCTCAGTTTGCTGGCAGCAACCATGCTTGCTACAGCGGCAACGACGGCCTTCACCGCCTGCACCGACAGCGATGACATCGCCGGCAACCCCGAAGCTCAGTTGTTTAGCTATCAGACTACGGTGTTTGGTATTTCAGACAGTCAGCGACTGTCGCTCGACAGCCTCACCGCCGACATCACCAGCGTTACCTGTAGCGCCTCGTGGGTAAAGGCGACCTCAGCTGAGGACAGTAAGCCACGCACCATCAGCATCGTGAGCACCGCCCCCGAGACCCCCGGCGCCACGGCCAACGTCTTCGTCACCGATGCCAACGGCAATCGTGCCACGGTCACCGTCAAGCACAGGCTGACGGGCGACGGCGATGTGTTCAGTGGCATCAACGACGAATGGATAAAAGAATGGTACAAATTTACAGAGGTCCGTCTGGAGGGCTTTGACAATGCCCAACAAGTACCGTGGACCAGTTCAGGCGCAGCAAATACTCCTGAAGCAGTACGCTTTCAATACAAGCCCGAACACGGGTGGGAGATGGCGTTCAGCTACCTGAACGACAAGTCTCTGAAAGACAGGCGCTACTTTGCGCTATACAACAAATGGACGGGCCAGATGAGAATATGGACTTATGTAGCCAACCCCAAAGGCTGGGGCTCTGACTGGATGCTGAATATTTATTTTGGCAAGTCCGAATACAATGGCGGACCGGGCGAAGTGATGTATCCTCTGTATCATGTCTTTGAATATGGCATCCCCACATGCCATAAGCCCAACACGTCGCTCTATATGTCTGCCCGTCTGGTTGACAAGCAGACACAGACCTTCCAGACCTGGCTGTCGCCTTACAAGATGAACTCCAGCATCAACGCCGGCTGGCACTGCTTTGAGTTCGACATGTCGGGCTATGTGCCTGAGGGCTCGGTCTGGCTGGACAAGGGTGAGTATTCTATACCTTTCAAGATTTATCCCGAGACCATTAACGAGACCAAGGTAACGCTCAATGGTGCCCTCATCGGCAGCGCTAAGGGATCTTTCGAAAGCGACCGCATCATACAACAGGGCGGTGCCAACGCCGCCAGTGGCATCATGTCGAGTATAGGCAACGGACTAAAAGCCATCGGCGGCATGGGCATCGGCCATATTACCACCAGTTCGGCATACGCCAACCTGATGGCAAATGGTGGTAGCGAAGGCATAGGAGCCTACCTCAATCCCATCGCAAGGTGGGGCGGGTTCGCCTGCAACGTCGTTGGCGGAATACTTGGCTTCGCGTCTGGCCTTTTCGAAGAACCAACATCCTACCAGTATGTTCCGGGCAAAATTGACCTGACGCTCGATGCCTCCATCGGCCTCAACGGCTATCTTAGCCAGGCCTCTGGCAACGACCATGTGCCTGCCAGCATCAGCGGTATGGGTGTCTATTCCGCCAACGGCGACCAAGGCCACGTCGGAAAGGGCGTGTGGGGCCTGGCAGAAGACCCGGTCGTGTATGTCGATACTACCGACATCATTTCGTCGCAAAACAGCTTCAACCTGCTGTGTACCAAAGATGGCTACTCAAACACCAGCTTTGCCGACTACGACGCCCGCATCGTCTATGCCTTTGACCCCACGACCATCAAAATCAACCTCAACAGCGAGATGTTTAAGAATATCCAGGATGTCACCGTCACTGCCAATGTTGGCGTGTTCACCAACCTGGCCTACGAAAATACCAAACGCTACCAGGAGATGCTCATGTTCGGCGACCGTCTGAAGTTCAGCCTGAACTATGGCAAGACCAGCGGTACCTTCACTCTCGACGGCCACAGCACGCCTGTGGTAACAAGGGTGGGGCTCGACGAACTGGCTGACGGCAACTACGAAACGGCCGGCAACTGCACGGTTGTCACACAGAAAAAGAGCGACGGCACAGGATGGCAGCGCTTCCACGGCCGCCTGATTGACATACCCTCGCTGGGCAAGCAGATTATCGTTGACCCACAAGTGTATATTCCCTACACTGCCGACAAGGACGGCAAGTGTACCTTCATCGGTTCCCCTGCGGCGCCCGACTTTGTGGTACGCGTCGATGTGCAGTTCTCTGCCGAGGTTGACACGCTGGCCCATGACCCGGATCGTAAGGGTAAGTTCGTAAGAAGGGGATTCCAGTATAGCAAGCTTTTTATCCCCAAGGTGGTAGGAACCGACTACAAAGAAATGAGCAAAGTCTATGACAGACTGAAGGACTATGCACGGAAGTGCGAGAACGAACAGTCCGTGAACACCCTGCAGAATCCCTCTGGAGTCAGTGTGAGGCACCCCAACGGCCACCTGTACATTGGCAAGACCCTCAGGCTGCTGAAACGAGTCTGCGAATAACATGCCATATATATATAATGTGTAACCATCAATAAACATTAATAGCTATGAAGCTTAGAAACATATTCCCCTGGCTGCTTGGCTTAATGCTACTGGCCACCACCAGCCCCATACTCACCGCCTGTTCCAGCAGCGACGACGATAACGACGGCGGCACCGAAAAGCCCGGCGACGAGGCCATCAAATACGACGACCTGGCAGTCTTCCAAAAAGCTATCTGTACCATCGACAGCGCAGGCAAGCTGGTGCGCTACGACATAGGCGAAGCCATCAACAAAAGCGAGCCTGAGCACCGCTACATCGGTGTGGACGACATCGAGGAGGCCGCCAAGATATTTGCTACCTGGATAGCCCCCGACGTGAAACTGGCAGAAATCACACCCACCATCAGTGACCTCACGGCAGAACTCACCGACACCTTGGGCCGTCCCCAGGGCACCATCTACTTCCGTGCCGGCAGCGGCACCACCGTCGCTGAGGTAACAGCCAGTGCCGGCACCAACCTGAAGTACGTCAGTCGCATCACATTCCTGCTCAACAGCGCATGGCCCTATAACTCCGAGACCATTGTATGGCACAAGGGCGACATTCGGAGATTCAGAATCACGGGAAAGCCTGGCAAATATTTGCTGGACCCAGACAAGGAACTGGACTTCGTACTCATTCGTGAGGGCAGAAACGGTCAGATGCCCATGTGGGTGACGGTCACCAAAGAGAAGTACCCATATGCTAGCGCCTGGGATAAAAATGATACTTTTAATGTAGTTGCACAATCATCTTATTGTCCAGCCGATGCTAAGGCACGCACCATCTCCGACATCATGAGAGGCGATTGGGACTTCTTCAAAGGCAGGTTGAATGATGCTGATGCAGGTGAACTTAGAGATGGAGGCTCATACCTAATAGATGGATGGCATGGCTGGCCCGTCACTTTCCAACACATAATCATGCTCAGCAATGGCTGGATACATGGTACATGTTTTGGAGTAGGTGGCGATGGCCCAGAGCAGTTTCTTCTCAAAGTCGACTGGCTCAATGACGACCAATTGCCGCTTCGCGCAACGGCAGGCACCAATATCACATCCGGATTTGAAGACGTTCGTGGAAGTTACGACAACCTCTTTGACGGACTGAATGACACCATGTGGGAGACGAACCACCTGACGTGGGCAAGCCAAAGCGACCCGAAGTACTACGTGGAGTTTGAGAGTTCAAAACTCATCAAGCCCACAGGCTACACGCTCATCACGGGCAGCGTTGATCAGTGGCCAAAGGACAACTGCAACCCCCACACCTGGAAACTCTGCGGCAAGCGGAAGACACGCGACGACTGGACACTGCTCGATGAGCGCAGCGGCCAGAACCTACCCTTCGAAAGCTATAGGTCAGAAAGCTACAGCCTCAGCAATGGCGGTGGCGAGTATCAGTATTTCCGCTTAGAGATTATTGACAACCAACCTTGGCTCAAACTTGCTGAGTTCAAGTTTAATTTGGAATGACGACACCCTCCATCCTTCACATCATGGGCTTGCAGCAGCCCGGTGAAATGGCAGGTCAGTGCCTCATCAGCGAATACACCAACAGAATTTTCAAGACAAGATGAATAGATTGTTGCAATGGGTGCTGGCCGCCACCCTCGTTTGCGGCGCAAGTGTGTTCACAGCGTGCTCGACCGTCTGCTTCGACATGCTCGTCCGCAGCGGTATGGCTCACTCTCCGCCTACATAGAGAACCAGCTCGGCTTCTCGAAGGAAGAGCAGCAACAGTTGAGAGCGAAATATCTGACGAACTAAAAGATTTTATTAATTAATAGAACACACCTAAAATATGAAGAAGACTCTACTCATGGCCGTAGTCGCCTTAATGACTACAATCGGTGCTTTTGCCGAAGCTGCGTTTACAGCCAAGCAAGTGCCTGTGAACCGTGGTGGTGAGGACGGCGGCACCGTCACCCTCCGTTTCTACGATGACCTGCCGTCGGTGGCCTACATCTCCGTGGCTGACTTCCAGGCGTTGATGCTTCCTGGCAGCCAGATGACCGTCACCAAGACCGGCGACGGTCAATATACTCTCGAGAACCAGTATGCGAAGGCGATGGTAAATACCACCACCGAGCAGTTCTCGTCCGATGACTACATGGCCTTCACCAACCTGATGAGCCTGATACAGAAGGAGGGCATGGACAATGTCTATCTTGACGGCGCCCCCTTCATCCGCTACCGCACTCAAGAGGTGACGCCCGCAGCGGTCACCACCACCTTCGACTTCCAAAAATACGGCATCGACCTGCGTGGCGATGACGGCGCGGTGTACTTTCCCTTTGCCACCATTGCCGACCTGTACAGCGACCTGTACTACCACATCGCCGGCTATAACGGCGAGAAGGTTGTCCTGGTGACCGAAAACGCGAACTCCGATATCTGCAAGTTCGAACCCGAAAGGGCGATGGCCATCCTTGAGCAGCAGACGCGCGCTGCCGACCTGGCCAACTTCACCTACAAGGAGTTGTGCTTCGTCATCGACCACTTCTACGGCATGCCCGGACGTTCGCCTTACGAAAATGCCATCAAGGAGAACGGCTTGGACAAGGCCCTCAGCGACAACATCATTGACAACGGCACCACCATCAAGCAGCTTTTGACGAGCACCAACATGAAGGATTACGTTATCGGCATGACTGGCATGCAGGCAGTGCTCGACGACGGAGGGCATACTGGCATGTATGTCGATCTCAAGGTCTTCAGAGGCCTAAATTTAAAGGATGGTGTCTTGGGGTGGCTCATGGGGTTCACTTACATTGAAGAGACCTATCCCGCTCTGTACCAGATGATCAGCGACAGATTCCTTATCCCCATGATCAGAAGACCCCAGGACAGGGCCATTGACAAGGCCCGCAGTGACAAGGGGATAACCGACTATTACTATAAGGCCGGCGACACGGCATATCTGATATATCCCCAGTTCACCAACAACTTTGCTGCATGGAGGGAGTATTATGCCGGCGGTTGCACGGGCAATACGCCAGCCGTCGATACGGACTTCCCGGGCGATCTGAGCGTGGTGCTCGATGCCATGAAGCGGGCCAACGATGACCCGGAGGTGAAAAACCTCATCATTGACGTAGCCAACAACGGAGGCGGCTCGCTCGACATCGTGATGGCCATGACGGCACTCATCGCCGGACAGAGCCACTACTATAGCGAGAACACCCTGACCAAGCAGCGCATGCTGGTTAGCTATGACGTTGACTGCAACTTCGACGGCGTGTTCGACGAGCAGGACAAGGAAGTGTGGAAAAACTACAATCTGAACTACGGCGTGCTGACCTCTAGCGTCTCATTCTCATGCGCCAACCTCTTCCCCTCACTCATGAAAGACATGGGATTCCCCATCATCGGCGAGAAGTGTGGCGGCGGCGCCTGTGCCGTGCAGAACTTTGTCACCCCCGAAGGCCTCCAGTTCCAGATTTCTTCCTATCGCGGACGTCTGACCGACAAGAACTGGAACGAGATTGACAGCGGTGTCACCCCCAACTATCCCATTGCCGTTGCTTCCGGCGACCCAGTCGCCTACGACTACTCCGCCTTCTACGACGTGTCCGCTATCAGCACCATCATGAACACCACCCTTTCCCTTGCCTCGCTACCCACGGATGCAAAGACGGCCGACGATGCGTGGTACACCCTCGACGGTCGCCGTCTCATCGGCAGGCCGACGCAGCGTGGCGTTTATGTCAACAACCATAAGAAAGTCGTGATAAAGGTGGGTTCTAATTAGGGTCTGCTAATTTATTTTCGTCTTCAATAGTTTACTACAGAGCAAAACGGGCACGAGGTATGCCTCGTACCTGTTTGTGACTGGCATAGACAATGGCACCTGCCAATAAATTAGCGAACCCTAGATTAACACTCTTCGTTGATGCTTAGGTCAAAGCCTCTCGACCTTACGGGGTAAGGGGGAACTAGTTCATGTCCCGTCGGATTACGCGCTTGTATGGCAAAAAAAACAGACAGGCATGTCTCAAATGACGGCAAGACTAGACCGTTGAAAAATTATCTGCGGATTTTAGGTTTATAATGGTTTTCTATGTTTATTTGATAATGACCTTTCGTCCGTTATGCAAGTAGAGTCCGCTTCGGATAGGACGGTGCGTCAGCCGTTGTCCTTCCAGCGAGTACCAAGGAGCGTCGGATGCCGGCACTGACACAGCAGTCGTAATAGCATCGGTTTCACCCCACTCTTTAATCAGAAAATTCACTTTCTTCGTCAAGCGCTGCTTGAAATAGTCCCTTTTGCCGGCTATCGGGTTCTGATTGTATTGAGGCCAGCGTGCGCCGTCACTCACTACCGCCGATGAAATCTGTGAGGTAAAGTCATTGATGAAAGCATCCAGCTGGGGATACTCATCGCTTAGGAAGGTACGCCATACCTCCCTCACTTTCTGCTGGAAACGAGGATAGCGAGCTATTTCGCCTATCCAATACTGTTCGAACGGCGGATTCACATAGATGAACTTGTCGTACGAACTGCTGAAGGCATTGCCAAAGTCCCATACAGGTCCGAACACCAGCTTGGTGTTGTCGCCACGGTCTTTATGCATGTAACAACTGCCATGAAACGACTCTCCGTCATCCATCACCTCCTGTACAATATAGAACCGGACCAGGGCATCCATATCGATATATTGCTCCCAGTCAGTACTATTTTTGTCGGCGTTAAAGATTGCGGCATCGGTAGCTTTCAGAAAAGTGGTCAAATATTCAAGCTGAACATCAGACAACGACTCTGGCGACTTGTAGGTAACCATCAGCGTAGAGCCGTTGGACTCCCTGAATCTCACCTGAGTGGGTTCTTCATAGTTGTCGATTTCCGACAACCATCCTCCAGTAACCTTATCGGCATCCGTCTCGTTGTCCTCCTGTTCTACAATGTTCACCCGGTCCTTATCCACACGGATATGCTCTGTCAGCATATACAAGCCGAGATATTTGCCGTTAAACATCACCTCGACGGGCCGTTGATCTGGGGTGTAGTCCAGTTTCAGCATACGGCTCAGCTCGTAGCCTACTGTATTGCGAAGGAATCCCATATTATCGTCGGCATTAGCCATCAGGTTGAAATGTTTGTTCTTCTTCATACCCAATGGTGATGCCTTCTGGTCGAACTTCAGACGATAGGGTTTCTTCTCAAAGGACCTCCACGTATAGTTTCCGCGACCCTTAACCTGTAAAGCCAAAGGACTCTCGGCACTGCCCAGCGAGCTGTAGCCCTCCAGACCTAATGCATCGATGTAGTAGGTACCTTGGACGTAGGTCTCTTTCGATGTCACCTCCGCCTCCGTATTGATATAGAGCACGGGCAGAGTGCCAGAATAGGCTGTCGACTCGTGCGGGACAATCTCGTATTGCATCGTGGAAGGCACTATTCTAAGGGTGTAGGAGCCTACGCCAGACTTGTTGGGCAGTCGCCAAGCTCCACCATCAAAATTCATTGTTCCCGACAAGTCGCGGCAGCCATCAAAGGGCGCACATAGTAACAAATGCCAAAAATTATCCTGCCCGTAGGCGGAGGCCGGTGCAACCTTAAACCAACCATCGTCGCCAGCAGCAGGGATGGTAATCTCCCACGTCACCCCGTCGGCCTGCTTCGTCAACGGATAGCTCTGGTCGGTAGTGCTCCAACCGTTCAACCAACCCACGAAATAGTATGTTTCTTCGGCTTCTGCCGCAAAACCGACAGACAGCAAGACGAACGAGAGCAAGAACAATATTTTCTTCATGATCCCAAATTCCGCAGCACTTTAGTTTAACTTTCTTTATAAGTACCTGAGCAACTTTTTGTTGCTCAGGATTTGGCCATGTCAGATTTTTCACTTACCTTAGTGCTGCAAATCAAGACAAGCAAAATCATCA
>Ga0310696_10008203_pt1 | contig 12199 bp, 10 predicted proteins | sample AusTroGonzalo_MG_4_FD_203885 | JGI IMG/M metagenome (GOLD analysis project Ga0310696, IMG submission 203885) | Bovine rumen microbial communities from tropical cattle in Woodstock, Queensland, Australia - Gonzalo_02 (v2) (version 2) | ecosystem: Host-associated > Mammals > Digestive system >... | reverse complement strand
GCCGTGCACCAGCCCGACAAAGAACAGGACCAGCAGCGCCGCGGCAAGCGACAGATAGACCCAGCGATGCGTATGCTTACTCATTCATCGGAAAATAATAGCGCTGCTCATGATCAGGCAGCAGTTCAGGATGATAGATTGCCAGCAGATCTTCGAGCACCCGGTCGGGATGCAGCGTAATGTCGTCGTAGTATGTTGATGTGATGGTGTTGCAGCAGAAGATCCGCCGCTCTTTCCACGGGCGGAAATTAGCGTAGGGCTGGTATTCTTCCCGGAGAAGCGCGTAGGTCAGGGCCTCGCGCGTATCGTATTTCAGGAGCCAGAGATCGGCCTCCGCAGCGCGGTCATACACCTCCTCGAAGGTCAGGTGCACGCTCTTCGCACCTGGAAAATCGCTGAAGAAATAGTCGGCGCCGGCATCGGCATGCAAGGTGCCGATGTAGCTTCCGCCGCCAGGGACGGCCCAGGAGGCACCGTACTTCCGCTCCAGCAGGACGCTCGGATGTTTTTCGGCGGTCTCAGCCAGGGCCTTCAATTCCAAATAACGACGCTCCGTCTCGGCGAACCGCGCTTCGGCTTCTTCGCGTCGGCCCAGCAGCAGGCCGTAGAACAGCACCCACTCGGTCCGGCCGAGGGGATGGTTTTCCATATAGTCGGCCGCCTCCACGATGGGGACGCCTATCTTTTCGGCCGAGCCGTAGCCGCTGTTTTCAAAGGGTGAAGCCACGATCATCTCCGTACCGATGTCCACGATCTTTTCTACGTTAGGGGATGTGGACATCCCCAGGTCGGCGATCCGGCCCTCCTCAATCCGGCGCAGCACCTCGGGCGAGGTGATGTACTGCGGCTCGCAGACGCCGCAGACGCGGTCGAGGGCACCAATCTGCTCAGCGACGGCCGTATGGACAGAGGTGTAGATGACGGCCTTCTCGACCGGCACGCGGATCACCGTTCCGTCGGCGGGAAGATGGGCAGGCAGGGGCTTGTCGCGGTCCACCAGGACGTAGTGCTGCCGCTGCCGCAGCGTATCCCAGGGGTCGCGGATCCGCACGGAAACGTAGTCGTCAAAATATTCGATGCGAAGGTTGCGCGCATAGCGGATGGTGTCCGTAGCCCGCAGGTCGGCAACGCCCGCGGTCTGCCGGCCGCCACAGCCGGGCAGCAGGACGAGCATGCAAAGCAGCAAACCTATCGTAACGCGTCGGGTCATTGCAGCCGGGTTCGGGTGAAAACGATGCGTGAGGGAATGTCGCCCGTATTGGCACTCCATTTCAACCGGCCTTCCGGGGAGAAGCAGTAGAGTTTGCCGGGCGTGATGTAGTCGCGGGCGTCTCCGACGAATATCTCACGGGTGACAGGATTGACCGCCAAGGCGTAAGGGTTCTGGAATCGCGTTTCCGTACCGTCGGTGATAAACCTGCGCGTGACCACCCTCCGCGTGCGGACGTCCACGATGGCGTAGTTCACGTCGGAAGTCTGGGTAAAGTAACTCCAGGCATTGCTGTAGACATAGAGCGAATCGCCGCAGAGCGTCATTTCGGTGCAGGCGAGCAGATCCATCTGGTCGATCACCGCGTCGGCCCGCGTGTCGATGATGAACGTCATCGACGGAATATCGTAATAGTCGCCACGGCTGGACACCCAGAGATAACCGTAGGCATCCAGCTCCATGCGGTGCAGGTTGGGCGCCACGTCGATTTTCTTGATTTCCTTGAAAGTTTTCAGGTCGATGACCGACACGGTGTGGTCGTAGTCAGGCACGCGGTAGCCGCCCGAATTGGCCACATAAAGCTTGTCGCCTACGATGGCCATCTCTTCCGGCTGGTAGCCCACCACACAAGTGTCAATCACCTGCAGCGTAGTGGTGTCGATGCGGGCCACATAGCCGAGCCGGTAATTCGGATCGGTTTCAACAGGCCCAGCATACGAACTCACATAGGCATATTTGTCCTTGAACACGATATAGCGGCAATTCGGCACCGACACCTGGCCGATGTGCCGCGCCGTTTTCACATCCATCACCTCCACCAGGTTGGAACAGTTGACCACGGCGTAGAGCCGCCCGCCGTAGATTTGAAGGTCGTTGCCCACGTCGCCCATCTCCTGCACCACGCCGGGGTTACGCTCGGCATAGATGTTCTTGGAATAGATGCCGCTCTGATAATCGTAATAGTCGAGCGTGCACTTGTTGCTGCCCATGTTCCCTTCGTTGAGGACAAACAGGCCGGCGATGTCGCCTGAATCGCCGCTGCCCACTTCGGTCGGAGCGGACGGAATAATTTCTTCCGGCGTACGGCACGCTGTCGCAGCGGCCAGCAGCAGAAATCCCAGGCAAAGAATATGAAGCGTCTTTTTCATTTTCTACAGAATGAAAGACAAAATTAAGCGAAAATTCGTTCCCGGCATCGGGTAGCACTGTACAACTTCATACTGCTGGTTGAAAATGTTGTTGACCTCCAGCGTGCCCTTGAGGTAATGGGAGCCGAGCGGGAAGGTGTGCGAGAGCGAAAGGTCGCTCGTGTACCAGGGCTGGCTATAGTTCTCAGGAATGTTGGCTACGGATTCGTAGCGCTCGCCCGTATAGATGAAGCTGTAGTTGAGATACCATCCGCGGAAGGCCAGGGCCGCTGTAAAGGAGCCGCTGTGCCAGGGGATGTAAGGGATTTGTCCGCCGTACCACGGACTGGAAGGGTCGGTGACATCCTGCGCCCGCTGGTACGTATAGGTCAGGCGAAGGTCGATGCCGACAGGACCCGGCGCCATGCTGGCACCCAGCGCGGCATCTACGCCCTTGATACGCACGCGCCCGAGGTTCACCATCGTCCACTGGAACTGGTTGGACGCGGGCGTAGCGATAATCTTGTTCTCCACTTCGTTGTAGTAGGCGTCAACACTGGCATCCAGCCGCGGCAGGAAGGTCCCGGGCCGCTTGCGGTCCCAGGCGAAGCCGACGTTGTACTGCGTCGTGAATTCCGGCTTCAGGTACTTGTTGCCGATGAACGTGTAGTAGAGGTCGTTGAGCGTCGGCATCCGGAAGATGCGCTTGTAGAACGCCCGGAACGACAGGTCCTTGTCGCGGAAGGGCAGGATCTGGAGGACGGCGGCAGGAGTCCATTCGTTGCGCGATTCGGCCGCTGCCCCGGCCTCTCGGGCCTTATCGTCGACAAATGTATAGAGCACACTCCCCTGCAACTTGATCCAGGGAAAGCGGATGGCGCTGGAAAGGGCGGCCAGCACGGTGTGACGCGACGGATAGACGAAGTTCACCAGATCGGCGTCGAGGGTATTGAACTGGTAATCGACGGCCAGGTCCGCATCCCACCAGGAAGTAAAGGCGTATTCCTGTGCCACGGACAGGTACGCCTCCTGCTGCCGGTAACGGTTGTCCACGTACATCGTCGTCACGTCGAGCCGTGGGTCGGACAGATAGTGCAGGTAGTCGTAGGCGTACTTGAAACTGGCGTTGAGATGGTAGTTACCCCATTCCTTATAGAATGAACCCTGGGTGAAAAAGTCGGTGTCCCACTGCCGGTCTTCGTTCTTGAAGCGGCCCGGCTCCTCGCGGACGAAGGCGCCCGGGTAGCCGCGCTCGGAGTCGTAGAAATAGAGTTTGAACCGCCAGTTTCCGTCGGGAATCCGGCCGTAAAGGCCTTCTTCCACGCGCAGCGCCCGGACATCTCCGTTCTGGCGGACCGCAGTCGTATCATAGCCGTCCTTCTTCTGGTACGTAAATTTGTAGCGTCCGGTGGTATAAAGGAACTCCGCATTCAGGGATTGGGACACGTTTTCGCCGAGCTTCTGCTCCCAAAGCACGGACGGGTTCACAGTGCCGAACGATCCTCCGTCCAGCGTGGCCTTCAGATTCGTCTTTTTGCCGGGAGAGAACGAGGGCGTACGGGTCTGGAGATAGACGGCACTGGCCGAAGCGTAATCCCTGGCCGACTGCACGGCGGTACCCTTTTGCCCGTTGTACAGCGTGACGGACTCCATGTTCTCGAGCGAATACTTACCCAGGTCGATCTGGCCGTTCTGTGCGTTGCCCAGCTGCACGCCGTCGTAGAACACGCCCACGTGCTGCGTGCCCATACTCCGCACATTGATGGTCTTCAGGCCGCCAATGCCGCCGTAATCTTTGATCTGGACACCCGAGAAATAGCGGATGGCATCTGCGACGGACAGCGCGTTGAGCTTCTGGAGCTGCTCTCCCTGCAAGGTTTGGGCGGGGATGACCTTGTCGACGCTGCGGTAGGCCGTCACGACAGACTCCGTCAGGACTTCCGTCGAGTCCGGAGGAGGAGCAAGGAAAAGGAGGAGAATCAGTGCCCGGATCATTTGACCAGATTGAAGTCGACGAAATCCATCACTTCGGTCGAAACCTCGCCCAACCAGCCGCTCTTGGTGTTCAGGCCGGTCTGGACCTTGATGAAGTCGATGTATTGCAGGTTGGCGGGCAGGCCGTCGAAAGTTACGGCGTCGGAAATCCTGAAATGGTTCCAGCCCTTCGTCTCACCGGTCGCGCGCTCCGGCAACATATCGGTCTCGCTGTGATTGTCGGCATAGCCCCAACCGTAATCGGGGTTGATCCAGAGGACGCCGCGTCCGGACTGGTCGTAGTTGCGGGCTTCAAGCCGGGATCCGCGCAGGGTATAGCGGTCTTCCGTCACCCAGAGCGGATAATAATAATCCTGCTTGTGGAAGGAAATCAGGTAGTCGATGGTGCCGCTGCCGCCGTGGTTGTCGGTCCAGGCCACAGGCTGCCCGGGCGCCTCCGGGCGGTAATATGTAACAGCATAGTCCTGCACAGTGCAGTCCAGGCCGTACTCCGAGCCTTTCAATTCATACCAGGTGTCATTGGGCAGGCCATCGCCGTTCTCGTCCTGCATCACCCAGACAATGCCAGGCTCTGAATAATTCGTATAAGAGGCCTCTTTGATGGCAAAGTTGTAGTCGCCGTCGTTGTCGATGCTATGGTCGAAGCCCACGGTGACCGAACCGCCGAAACCGCCGAGCGAGACGTAGACACCCTCCTGCATCCGGGCAGCGGCGTAGGTGCAAGCCTCTTCCATCGTGGTTGCGGTGTAATTCTCGTTGACATACTGGCCAGGGGCGGGCGTGAAGTCATACACGCGCGAGACCCGGTTCGAACTGCCTGCGCTCACGACGCGCCGGTAGGTCCCCTCGGGAGGACAGACCACGACAGTCAAGGTCGTATCTGCAGTCTCCTCCCCATCGGAAACCCGGAATCCGACCCGGTAAGTGCCCAGCGCCCGCGCTTCGAAACGGTACAGGGGCTCGGCGCTCTCCTGCACGGTAGCATTGTCGATACGCCAGGTGAAGGTGTAACGCTTCGTGCTGTCGAGGTCGAGCGGCAGCAAGCGGATGGTACGCCCTATGGACACATGGTACTCAACCTGTTCGAAAACGCAGCGCAGCGGTTCAGCCGGCGGAAGCGGCGGAGGAACGGGTTCGGGATCCTTCGGCTTGACGGCATCCACGCGGAACTCCGCGAAAGCCTCTCCGTACGCATTGGCCGCTACAATGGTAAAATAATAGACGCCCACCTCTTCGGGCGTGAAGGTGAACGTCTCGCCGACGCCGACCACCGTCCCGTTACTCGACCAGGTGACGGTGGACGAAGTGGTCAGCTGTTCGAACACCGGGGCGATTGTCACGCTATTCCCGAGTTCGACTTGGTAAATCTTGCCGTCAGGCAAGGTGATGGCAGGGGGCAGACCATCGTCCACCCCCTGCGGGCACCCTGTCGCAAGGCAGAGCGCCACGAGCAACAGGAATGTGTGCGCGCGACGCATCAGGATTGATTAGTCGGGATATACGCGAACGGCGATATCGTCGATTGCGAAATATGCCGGAGCGGCGAGGCCCCAGTTGTTGCAAAGATCCACGGAACCGAAGACCACGAACTCGAGCTTATCGACCTCATCCAGAGAAGTAAGATCCACTTTCGTCCAAGTCTCCATGAAAGTCTTTCCTTCTGCCAGAGAGAATTCCACCATGCCGGTAAATTCATCGCCATTGTAGCCAGCCACCATGACACGCAAGTAACCATTGTCAGCGATAGGGCCCGTCTGGCCATCTCCGTTCATGAGAAAATTGAGGGTATAGCTAGTGATGTTGAAGTAGGCAGACTCGACAAGGCGGGGAACACCGTCTCCCATCGTAAGAGTAAGGGGATGATTGGCATACAGATTATCGTATTCACTATAAAAGGCTACGGCAAAATTGTTGGAAAGGTTATTGCCGCTCTTCGAACGTCCAAAACCATCCAGATTGGGATTGAAGACTTCCAGCTGCTGCTCGAAACCAATACCGTCGACCATGCCGTTCGCATAGTGAGAAACAGCGAAACCGCCGTTGGAATAACCGTAAGTACCCGCTTCATAGTCTTGCGGAAGAACCGAAGCGAACAGGAACGTATTGTTGTCATCATACCAGGAGTAACCGTCTGCGCTGTAAAGCAGGGGTCCGCCGTACTCCGGATCGTCAATCTTGGAGCTCCAATACTTGGCATTGTCCTCGGGACCGCGATAATCGTAGTTCTCGAAGGTCAGCACGCGCGTCTCACAGTACTGGGGCAACGTCAGGGTAGTGCCGTCGGAGAAGAAGAAAATATAGGCATGTTTCTCCGTGTCTTTCGTCACGTTAACGATGGAACCGTCCTTGCCGTCTTTGCCGGGTTCTCCATTCTTGATGGTCACGGCGCCGCTCTTCTTGAAGTTGATGGTATAGCTGCCGTCCGGATTCTGCGTAACGCCCGTAACGGAGTCATCATTCTGCAGCGTGCCGACCAGGGTCTTCAGCTGTTCGAGCTGGCTTTTCAAATCGTTGATCGAGGCGCGCAGTTCGCTGTCATCATAGCAGCCGGTCGCCAGGGACCCGGCCACAAACAGAACGAGGAGCATCCCAAGAATGCCCTTGAAGTACTTTTTAAGCATTTTGATATAGATTAAGTTGGTCACAAACAGCGTTTTTAACACCCGTACTCCCGCAGGTATAATAAACAAGGGCTGCAGGCAGGTATTCTGACTCGTTCTGCCGCGACGCCTTCCCAGGCTGAAGCCCAGTGGCCAAGAGTGTCACGGATAGGATGGAACTAACAGCAGCGGGTACTGTCCAGGATTTACACCTGATTCCCTATGCGCCTGCAACGGGAAGCAAAGGTAGAAAAAAATATCTTAATCCATCAAAAATTAAGCTGGCTGAGGATCGCCTGGGCGAACGCTTCCCAGGTCATTTCTTTCTTCACTTCGCGGATGCGGGCAGCGAAGGTTTCCGGGCCTTCTGCATAGAGCCGCACGACGGCGTCGGCGACGCCCTGCGCGGATATGTCCCGGGCCATCACGCCGATACCGGGGCGTTCGACGCTCTCGGCCAGACCGCCCACCGGTGTAGCCACGACAGGCACTTCGAAATGGAGCGCAATAGCCGTCACACCACTCTGTGTGGCACTGCGGTAGGGCAACACACATACGTCGGCGGCCGAAAAGTAAAGCGGCACATCTTCGTCGGCAATATAGCGGTTGAACACCCGGATGCGGTCGGCACAGCCCGAGGCGTCAATCTGTGCCTGGTACTTGTCGAAACTGCCATAGCTCTCGCCCGCGACGACCAGCTGATAGTCCGGCCCGAGCAATGGCATCGCGTCGAGCAGCAGATCCAGTCCCTTGTAGTCACGGATCAGACCGAAGAACAGCAGCGCGCGACGTTTCGGGTCGAGACCGAGCTCCTTCTGTGCCGCATCTTTGCCCCGCTTCGCGCCGAAATGGTCGTAGATCGGGTGCGGCCGCTGCACGATCCGTGCATCGGGGCAAAGGCTCCGGATATCGGCCGTCACGGCGTCGCACATCGAAACCAAAATGTCGCTCAGGCGGAAGAAGCATCGGGCAAGCGGCTTGTCGAAGAACTTCGGCTCATGCGGAATCGCGTTGTGTACCACCGTGACCACCTTCACGCCGTGCTGGCGGAGCATCCGCGCCACCGGCGCATGCGACGGCACAAAATACGACATCCAGTAACTGAACACCACCATGTCGGGCTTCCAGCGGAGGATGGCCCGTCCGGTACGCCGCCACGTGAAAGGGTTGGCGCTGTCGAGCAGGCGCGTGCTTTCGATGGGCGTCGCCTTGTCCTCAGGCGTCACATACTGCGTCTTGCCGGGGAACAGGAAACCGGGATACTGCCTTGTGAAGTTGAAGGCACGCACCTCGTTATCCTTGCCCAGCGCTTCAAGCAGATGGGCGTTGAACTGGGCGATACCGCCGCGATACGGATAGAAACAGGAGAGGAAGGCGATTCTCATAAGCCGGTCGTTGATACTACAAAGATAGAAAAAAAAGGGCTGTCCACGCAGAACAGCCCTTCTTTACCAACAAAGCTTTTATCTAGAAGATATGCCCTGCAAATCCCATGATGGAAAGGATCACCACGGCGACGAGGGCGACAACCCATGCCAGGAAAATAACCAGACCGGGGCGCCAGGACGGCGTCTTGAAGTCGAAGATCATCATGATGCCGCCATAGGTCATCCCGATGAAAGGCAGGAAGAAAACCAGCAGCGCCATGATCTTGAAGAAGACCGAACTGACGAGCGGCAACACTTCCGGCACTTCGCTCGTGAACTCGCTCCAGCCTTCGCTCAATTCTTCCCAGCCAAGCAGGTAATTCCAGCCGAACAGTTGATGGCCGAAGAGGGCACCGATACCCGACGTCATGCCGGAAACGCCGATCAACAGCAACGCGCAGCCGATGATGATACGCAACACGCGTCCCAGGCCGCTGCCGGCAGGTGCGCCCGGCGGGTTGCTGACGCCCATCTCCCAACGCTGCTTTACGGTCTTGGCCTCGGGCATCGCGATCCAGAGCGCAATATACACCAGCAGGGATACCCCGCCAAAGCCGTGGTAATTCCAATGGCCGTTGTGAATGTGGATCGTCGTTCCCAGGATGAACAGCGCGATGAAGATGATGCGGACAATGACCACATCGATCTTGAAATACGCCGCCAGGCCGCTGCACACGCCGCCCAGCATCTTGCCGGTCGGGTCGCGGTAAAGCCGCTTCTTATTTGTCGTCTTCTTTCCTTCCGGTGCTTCCGCACGCTTCGGTTCCGGGTCGTCTTCCGACTCGATGGCCGAGGGCTTGCCGAGGATGGCGATAATCTCGTTGATTTCATCCACCGAAGCCACGCCGTCATCGGCGCATTTCTCGTAGAGGAGTTCGGCCATCCGTTCCTCGATGCCTTCCATCACCTCCGCACCGCCTTCGAGCGGCGCGTAGTGCTCGTTCAGCTCATCCAGATACTGCTTGACGATGGTGTAGGCTGCCACTTCCAGCGTAAAGGCGTAGCCGCCAATGCTCACTTTTTCTACTTCGGTCATTGCTTCAAGGTTTTGATGGTTTCCACAAGGTCGCTCCAAGAACTGTCCATCTCGTGCAGAATGGCGCGACCGTCTTCACTGATACAGTAGTACTTCCGCGGCGGGCCCTGCGGGGATTCTTCCCAGCGGTAGGTCAGCGATCCCTGGTTCTTCAGCCGGATCAGCAGGGGGTAGAGCGTGCCTTCAACCACGATCATGCCCGCGCCCTTGAGCGCGTCGATGATCGAGGAAGCATAGGCCTCCTGCTTGTCCAGGATGCTCAGGATGCAGTATTCAAGCACCCCTTTGCGCATCTGGGACCGTATGTTTTCAACATTGATTTCCATGGTATCGCGTCTTTATTTCGTGAGGTCCGTGGTAAACTTGGCCATGTTCTCCGCATTGGCCTCCCAGCCGCGCATTTCACACTTCTGCGCAGGCGTAATGGCCTTCGGCGCCACGATCCAGATGATGATGTAGAGCCAGAAACCGAAGCCGCCGCCGATCAGCAGGGCCAGGAAAATGATGCGGACCAGGGTCACATCGATGTCAAAGTATGCTGCCAGGCCGCTGCATACGCCGCCCAGCTTGCGGGATTCCACATCCAGGTAAAGTTTTTTAACAGGGTTCATCGTCTTTTCCTCCTTTCCGTATTCGTTATTCTCGTTGTTATCGTCAATTGTTTGGAATTCGGGCTTGCCGTCGGGCATTCCCAGCTGTGTAGTAATCTGGTTGACCAGGGCCAGGCTGACGGTCTGCTGGCTGGACCCCAGGTTTGCGTTCAAGAGCTCCGCGATGCGGGCTTCGATGTCGTCCATCACTTCGCCGCCCTGTCCGTCCGCAAGGCGGGAGCGGAAGGTTTCGAGGTACTGTTTCAGGCGTTCGTGTGCATCTTCATCAATGATGAAGCTCTTGCCGCCGATGCCGATGTTGAGAGTCTTTTTCATAGTTTGATTTCCTTTCCTTCGTAGAAGTCGAGGAGAGCCGCCTGGTACAGGGATTCATAGCAGGCCTGCACGCGGTCGGAACCCGCCTTCAGGTATTGGTTTTTCGATTCGTTGAATTCAGTGATAGTAGCCTTGCCATTCTCGTAGCGGGCCTGGACGAGAGCGAAACTCTCGGCGGCCGACGATTCGGCCTGGAGGCTGCTCTCATACTTCTGCTGCGCTGCCACCGCATTGTACCAGGCCTGCTGGATCTCTTTGTAAAGTTGCTTCTTCACCGTCTCGAGCTGCAGCTGCTGCGTGTTGTAGCTCAGGCGCGCGCTGTTGACCTTATTGCGGTTCTGCATCCGCGAAAAGATCGGAATGCTGAGCGAGAGGCCCACGTACGGGCTGAAGTTGGTACTCAGCTGATCGAAGAACGCCCGGCTGGGGTAGCCGCTGGTATAGTAGTAGTTGGTGCCGATGCCGCCGCTGAGCGAAAGCGTAGGCATGTAGCCGCTCTTGGCCAGCGAGATGTTGCGCTCCGCATAGTCCAGGCGGAACTGCTCGGCACGAACCGACGGCTTGATGCCCACGGCTGCCTCGAACACATCCTCGGGGCTGCGCGGCAGAATCCGCAGGGCGCCGAAGGCGGGAACCGCCACGTCAAAGCCTTCGGGCGTGGGAAGCTCCAGCAGCTGGGTCAGTTCGAGCAGCGACAGCTTCAGCTTGTTCGAAGCCTGCACGGCAGTCAGCCGGCTCTGGGCCAGCGTGGATTTCTGGGCCGACACCTGGGCCGAGGCGGCTTTGCCGTTGTTCAGCAGCGCCTCGAGGCGTTCCACCTGCAGCGAGTCGATCTCAACCTGGCGTTGCGCCACGGAGAGAATCTCCTGGTTGTAAAGAATCTGGACATAGGCCTGAGCCACGGCTACGCGGATATCATCGCGGGCCTTCTCAAGGTCCTGCGTGGCAGCTTTCAGGTTCAACTCGCTCAGCGCGATGTTATTCTTAATTCGCAGGCCGTTGAAAATCGGCACGTCGCCGCCCAGGCTGAAGGAAGTACCCGCCGTATTGGCGTGGGTATACGTGTTGTCTTCTGTCAGACCGCGGCCGAACGAAAAGTTCTGCGAAGCGCTGGCCGACACGGCAGGGAGACGGCTCGCTCGGGCCGTATTCACATCGATTTCGCGCTGGCCCACCTGCAGGGAACTTTTCTGCACGGTGAGGCTGTGGTCGAGGGCGTAGCGGATGCAGTCCTGCAGCGTCCATGGCGTTCCCGGTGCCGCGGGCTGTGCCGCAGCCGTGAAGGCTGCGCACAGCACGAGGGTTACCAATCCAAGTTTTCTCATTTTTCTTCTCCTCCTAAAAAATTACTTCTCCTCAATGATTTGATTTCCACGGACAAGGTCTCCTTCCTTGAGGCCGTCCTTGATTTCGATATTGATGCCGTCGCTGACACCCGTAGTCACCTGCGTGCGGTTGTAGGTGCCGTCGGCGCCTTTCAGGTAGACGAATGTCGTGTCGCCGGAGAATTCCAGGGCGCTTTCCGAAACCGAGAGCACCTGCTCCACGCGCTGCAGCACGATTTCGGCATTGGCGCTGTAGCCCGAGCGGATCTTCTTATCGGGGTCAGCCTTGACGGCGGCTTTGATTTCAAACTGGTTGGCGCCGTTGCTCTCCACCGCCTTCGGCGCGATGTACTCCAGTGTGGCGTCGAACGAGTAGTCCTGCAGCGCGCCGATGGTGATGACGACCGGCATGCCTTCTGCCAGTGCGCCCACCTCCGTCTCGTCGATCTGGCCGTCGAAGATCAGATCGTTCATGTTCGCCACGGTTGCGACAGTCGTACCTTCGTTCATCGTGTTGGCCTGGATCACGGAGTTGCCCACCTTCACGGGGATG
>Ga0310696_10008202_pt1 | contig 12199 bp, 8 predicted proteins | sample AusTroGonzalo_MG_4_FD_203885 | JGI IMG/M metagenome (GOLD analysis project Ga0310696, IMG submission 203885) | Bovine rumen microbial communities from tropical cattle in Woodstock, Queensland, Australia - Gonzalo_02 (v2) (version 2) | ecosystem: Host-associated > Mammals > Digestive system >... | reverse complement strand
TTGGATTGCGTGCGCGAGGGATATGAACTGGGTTTCCGCACTTTCGTCCTGCAGGGCGGCGAAGATCCCTTCTATACTGACGACAAGATCATTTCTTTGATCCGCGGGATAAAGACAATGCATCCGGATTGCGCCGTGACGCTCTCCATCGGAGAGAAAAGCGAAGCAAGTTACCGCGCCTTCTTCGAAGCCGGCGCCGACCGTTATCTCCTCCGTCACGAGACCGCATCTCCAGAGCACTATGCCAAACTGCACCCCGCTGATCTCTCCTGGGAAAACCGCATGAATTGTCTCAGGACATTGCGAAAGATCGGCTTTCAGGTTGGCTGCGGCATGATGGTCGGCTCTCCTTACCAGACCACGCAGAATTTGATCGCAGACCTTCGCTTCATCTCGGAATTCAAACCCGACATGTGCGGCATCGGTCCTTTTATTCCTCATAAAGACACGATCTTTAAGAATGAACCGCAGGGCGGCCTTCAGCTGACGCTGAAACTTCTTTCCATCATACGCCTTCTGGTGCCGGATGTGCTTTTGCCGGCCACCACAGCGCTTGGCACGATCGATCCTGAAGGCCGTGAAAAAGGCTTAAGACACGGCGCGAATGTCGTCATGCCGAATCTGTCTCCCGTAAACGTTCGCGCTAAATACGCGATCTATGATGGCAAGATCTGCACCGGCAGTGAATCGGCTGAATGCCTAGCATGTCTAGCCGCTCGCGTGAGATCCGCTGGCTACGAGATCGTAGTCGACCGCGGCGATCACAAGAAAATTTGACACTTCAGCGGAGCGAAAAAGAAGAACACATCCCTAAGCGAACTCACGGAGGACGCTAATCAAGGCCATGCATGCGTAGTCCGTGAGCGAGGGATGTGTTCTTTTTTTCGCGAAGCGAAGAGAATTATCAGCTTCTCAGTGAGCGGAATTTCTCGATCAGTGTGTTCGTTGAGGAATCGTGTGCAAGAGGCGCGCTGGCGTTTTCCAGTTCCGGCAGGATCTTTTTGGCCAGGATCTTGCCCAATTCCACGCCCCACTGGTCGAAAGAGTAGATGTTCCAGATGACGCCCTGGGTGAAGATCTTGTGCTCGTAGAGAGCGACGAGCTGACCGAGGGTGGAGGGCGTCAGTTCTTTGGCTAAAAGGGAGTTGGTGGGCCTGTTGCCTTTGAAAGTCTTGTGCGGGATGAGTTCCTCTGGAACGCCTTCCTCAGTGAGTTGCTCTTTGGTCTTGCCGAAAGCAAGGGCTTCCGTCTGGGCGAAGTAGTTGGCCATCAGTTTGACGTGATGGTCGCCGACGGGGTTCAGTGTTTTGGCGAAGCCGATGAAATCGCAGGGAATGAGCTTCGTGCCCTGGTGGATGAGCTGGTAGAAAGCGTGCTGGCCGTTAGTGCCGGGCTCGCCCCAGATGATGGGGCCGGTCTGGTAATCGACTTCCTCGCCTTGCTTGGTGATATATTTTCCGTTGGATTCCATGTCGCCCTGCTGGAAGTAAGCGGCGAAGCGGCTTAGATACTGGTCGTAAGGCAGAATGGCCTGGGATTCCGCGCCGTAGAAGTTGTTGTACCAGATGCCAAGGAGAGCCATGATAACAGGCAGGTTCTTGTCAAATGGCGCGGTGCGGAAATGCTCGTCCATCTTGTGGTAGCCAGAGAGCATCGCTTTGAAATTCTCGGGGCCTATGGCGATCATCAGGGAAAGGCCGATGGCGGAGCAGAGCGAATAGCGGCCGCCCACCCAGTTCCAGAAGGGGAACATGTTGGCGGTGTCGATACCGAATTCAGATACTTTTTCAGCGTTGGTGGAGAGCGCCACGAAGTGTTTCGCGACGGCTTTCTCGTCGCCCAGTTTTTCAAGGAGCCAAGTTTTGGCGCTCTGGGCGTTCGTCATCGTTTCCAAAGTCGTGAAGGTCTTGCTGGCGACGATGAAGAGCGTCTCCTCGGCGTTGAGGTCCCTTAGGATCTCTGAAATGTGCGTGCCGTCAACGTTGGAGACGAAGCGGACTGTGAGGTCGCGCTTTGAGTAATGCCTTAAGGCTTCGTAAGCCATGACCGGACCTAAGTCGGAACCGCCGATGCCGATGTTGACGATGTTCTTCAGAGGCTTGCCGGTGAAGCCGAGCCATTTTTCATTGCGGACCAGATTCGCAAAGGCTTCCATGTGCTCCAAAACTTCCCAGACTTCCGGAACGACGTCCTTGCCGTCAACATAAACATGCGCGTCCTTGGGCTGGCGGAGCGCGGTGTGCAATACGGCTCTGTTTTCGGTCTTGTTGATCTTCTCGCCCGAGAACATGGCGTCGATCTGGGATCTGAGATCCGCTTCTTCGCAAAGCTTCAAGAGAGCGTTCAGGATCTCGTCGTCGATGAGGTTCTTGGAATAATCCAGGTACCAGTCCCCCGCCTCGGCGGAATATCTTTTGGCTCTTTCGGGGTCAGATTTGAAAAGATCTTTTAATTCGGGGAGCCCTTTTGCTTTCAGGGCTTGCAGTTCTTTGACAGCCTTGTATTGCGAAAACAGCATTTTGTTGTCCTTAATGATTAATCCGGGATGTAGAGGCGCTGACCGACTTTCAGAGCGCTGGAATTCTTAAGCTCGTCCTTGTTGTAGCGCATGATCTTCTTCCACTGCTGGGGGTCGCCGTAAAATTTCTGGGCGATGCCGTAGAGCGTGTCGCCGCGCCGGACCTGATAGACTTTCGGACGGCGGGTAGGCCTGGGCTGCGGCGTGGGGTTAGATGGAGCGGATTTGTAGCTCTGGATGACTTGGGACCCGCCTATGGGCGTGAAACTGTCCTTAGAGGCCGTCTGCGGCGTATCAAAGGCACTTCTGGCGACGGTCACGGGCTTCGATTCAAGCTGGCTGTCCATCGGCACAGGCGGCAGGGAGCGCAGGGCTTTTTCCTGGGCTACGAGCTGCTGCTGAACTTCCTCTCTCTTGGTCTTCTCGTCCTTGGCGGCTTCGTTGGCGGCCGCGATCCTTCTCTGAAGCTCTTCGTTCTCACGCTTTATGTCTTCCGCTTCAATACGGGTGACGCCGCCGTTCTCTTTGTTGAGCTCGTTGCGAAGGTAAGTGATCTGAGTGTCCTTGGCAGAGTTCTGCTTCTGGAGGGCGGCGATGTCTTTTCTAAGGGAGGTGATCTCTTCGGAGATGTCCTTGGCGGCTACGCCGCTGGGCAGCGTAAGAGCGGCCGTCTGGCTTTCCAGTTCTTTCACTCTGGCGTCTTTTAATGCCAGCTGTTTCTGAAGGGCCGCGAATTCGCTGTTCTTGTCAGCCAGAGCGAGGGCCAGGGCCTGGGCTTTCTCGGCGCTGTCCTGGGAAGTCTTGGCCTCGGAAAGGGCCTGGGCGGTCTCCGCTCTCAGGGACTGAAGCTGGGCTTCGGTCGCGGCTTTGGCGGTCGCCAGTTCCGCGTATTTGCTTCTCAGCAGTTCGAGTTCTTTCGTCTGGGCTTTGCCGGCTTCGCCGTTTTTGAGGCGGGATTTGAGCGAGGCGTTCTCTTCTCTTAACCTGGCGTTCACTTCGTCGAGGCTTCTCACTCTGGTGGCGAGGCCGCTGTTGTCGTTTTTGAGCTTTATGACCTGCTGGGCCAGTTCGGGGCCGAGTTCCGCCGAGCCGAGGTTCTTCAGAAGAGCCGCGACGTCGTCGGTGTCCTTGAAGGCGATCAGGCGTTTTTCAAGGCCTTCCTTCTGTTCGTTCAAAAGCGCGACCTGATCCTTTAATTCCGTAATCTCGCGTTTGAGCTTCTTGGCTTCCTCTTTGCTTTCCTCGAGGAGCTTGGCGTTCTTTTCGTTGGCTTCCGCGACCGCGGCGGCTACGGCTTTCTCGCGCTCTTCTTTGATGGTCTCCTCAACGTTCTTGGTGGAGACTTTCTCCTCTTTCTTCTGGGATTTGGCGAAGAGCTCCAGATTGTGCTCGGCGTCCTGCTTCCAGGCAAGGGCCTGGCGGCGCATATCCTCGGATTTGGTCACCTGCGCGAACTTGTCGTACCATTTGGCGGCGTTCTTGTAATCGTCCTCTTCCTCGTAAGCCTGGGCCATGGCTAGGTAGGCTTTGTCGTAGTTGGGATCGATGGCGATAGCCTTGGCGTAGTGCTCCCTGGCGCCCTGGTAGTCGCGCTGGGTGGACAAAAGAAGGTCGCCTTCATTCATGGCCTTGTCGGTCTCGGGGAGCTCTTTTTTGAAACAGGCGGTGAGCCCTAAAAGAAGCGCTAACAGAAGTAAAGTGTTCCTTTGCATATTTGTTCCTCTTAATGCTTAACGAGCTCCCGCCAGACGCTGATAGCGGGCGGTAACTTGCTTCGTGAGGGTTGAATTGTCGTTTTCATCGACGAGTTCCAGGTAATAGGAGAAATTCTCCAGCGCCTTTTCCTCGTTGCCGAGCATTTCGTAGGCCACGCCTCTCAGCGCGTAGCTGTTCGGGTAAGAGCTCTTCTTTTCCGTCACGATGTCGAAATACTGCACGGCCTCTTCGCACCTGGCTTTGTTGATCTTCTCGTCGCCGCCGCCCCTGATCTGGGTGAAGGCGTTAAGCCCGAGCTGATAGTAGGCCCTGTAGTCTTCCTCGTTCATCGCGACCGCTTTCTGAAGGACGTCGCGGGCTTCCTCGTACTTGTTCTGGTTCATGAAGCGCGTGCCTTCCGCCAGAAGCTGATCGTAGGATTTGACTTTGGAGAGCTTCTGCTCGACGTCTTTCTCGAGAGCCTGCTTCCTTTCTTCCTCTTCCTTTTGGGCCAGCTTCTTGGCTTCCTCTTCTTTTTCGCGCATCTGCCTCAGCTTGGTCTCGGCGTCGTTGTAACGGGCCTGGATCTCTTTTACTTTCTGGGTGGCGGCGGCGAAAGCTTCGCTGTCCTTCTGGCACCAGCTGGCGTAGGACTGATAGCTTCTCAAGGCGTTCAGGAGCTCGTCGTCCTGGAACTCGGTGGAGTAGATGTCGCCTATCTCGCCGTAGAGGTAGCCTCGGGCCGGATCGGCCTTCAGAGCTTTCTCGTAATTCCTGATGGCTTCTTTCATCTTGCCTTCGAGGCGGCAGAGCCTGCCGTCGTGCTCGAAGGTGTCGGCGTCGGATTTGGCCTTGGTCTTGGGATCGACTTCTTCCGGGGGCGGATCGGGCTTGTCAACGATGGTGACTGATGCGGCGCCTTCCGGTTTCTCGGGCTCCTCTTCCTCCACGTTCTTTTCAGGCAAACGGAAAGTCGTATAAAGCGCCCTGGCGCCCTGGGGATCGAGTTCGGCGTATTTCCTGAAACTGTCGGCCGCCTTCACGGGGTCGTCGAAATTCTCGCGGTAGATGTAGGCGAGCTGCAGCGGGATCTTCTTGTTCTTCGGGAGCTCGGAACCGGCCTTCTCCAAGTAGCGCACCGCTTCGCGCCAGTTCTTGGCGCGCTTGTAGCAGTTGCCGATGACGGCGTAAAGTTCGCCCCTGGTGTCGCCGGCTTTGATGGCCTTGATGTAAGTGTCCGCGGCTTTTTCGTAATTGCCGGCTTTGAAGTAGGCGTTGCCGAGATCGCAGAGCGCTTCCTTGCTGTCGGGCATGCAGAAGACGGCGTTCTCAAGGCAGATCCGAGCTTCTTCGGCTTTCCTCAGGCGCTGGTAATAGGCGCCGAGGCCCAGCCAGGCGAGGCCGTTGGTCTGCTGACTTAGCGCAAGCACTTTGGAGAATTCTCCGCCCGCGTACTCGTCGTGGTTCTGCTTCAAATAGCAGTATCCCAAGCCTAACCTGACCTTCTGCTCCTCGGGGAACTTCTGTTTCAGCTCGTAGTAGATCTGCTGGGCCCTGCCGTAGTCGCCGAGGTTGATGGCCCTCTGGGCTTCGTCCAGGGAGCTCTTAAGGTTGGAAGCGGAATCCCGGCAGGCTGAGACCAGCATGAAAGAAACACCGCAGATGATTATGATTAAGATAAGGACCAGTTTTTTCATTAGAAAGCGTTCTCCTCGGAAGGCGTCGCCCCCTTCTTCACATCGCTGACATAACTCTTGAGGGCGGACAAAGCGACTTCGCGCATTTCAGCGTAACGTTTGGCGATCTTGAGCTTCCTTTCGTTGAAACCGAGAAGATCATGCGTGACCAATACCTGGCCGGAGCAACGGGGACCCGCGCCGATGCCGATCGTCGGGATATCAAGCATATCTGTGATCTCAGCGGCGAGCTTGGAAGGGATCATCTCCAGAACGACGGCGAAGGCGCCGGCTTTCTGAACAGCCAGAGCATCAGTCTTGATCCTTTCCGCGTCGGAACCGCTCTTTCCCTGGACGGAATAACCGCCCAGCGTCAGAACGGACTGCGGCTGAAGGCCCACGTGTCCGCAGACCGGGATATGGGCGTTCACCAAAGCTTTGATAACAGGCTCGACAGCCGTCCCGCCTTCCAGCTTGACAGCCGTGGCGCCGCCTTCCTTGATGAAGCGGCCGGCGTTGATGAGCGCCTGCTCGATGCTGACTTCGTAAGACATGAAAGGCATGTCGGCGACAACGGGAACGCCCTTAGCGCCGCGCACAGTCATCTGCGTGTGCCAGAGCATCTGCTCCATCGTTATGGGCAGCGTGTTGTCGTAGCCGGCAATGACGTTGGAGAGCGAGTCGCCGACCAGAATGAAGTCAACTCCCGCTTCCGCCAGAATGGATGACATCAAAGCGTCGTAACCGGTCAGGAAGACCAGTTTTTCGCCCGCGAGGTATTTTTCTCTAAGTTTCTTTAAGGAACTCATTTTTGCAAAATAAAATTCTACTAGTTTGGAGAATTACTATTTTAGCAAAAATCAGATCGTTATGATACCTGCTCCCAGAACTTCGCCGGAAAGGTAGATAACGCCCGCCTGGCCAGCGGCCGCGGCCCGCTCGGGAAGGGCGAATTCAAGCTCGGTCCGGCCGTCCGGAAGGACTTTGACCAGGCACTTTTTGGGAGCGGAGACGGAGCGGATCTTGGCCTCGGCCTCGAAGGTCTCGGAGGCGGGCTTAACCAGCCAACGCGTGTCGGTTAGCAAGACCGTTTTCTGCTCCAGATCCTCGTTGCCGCCGATTATGACGCGGTTGTTTTCCTTGTCGATCCTGACGACGTATTTTCTGACGCAGTGCGCGCCGATCTTTTTCCTCTGCCCGATGGTGTAGGAAGGAAGGCCGACGTGCGTGCCGCACTTGTTGCCTTCCGTATCTAAGATCTCGCCGGGGATGAAAGATTCCGGCGCCCTTGCTCTCAGGAAGGCCTCATAGTCGTCACCCGGAATGAAACAGATCTCCTGGCTGTCGTGTTTAGCGGCCACGGGAATACTCCATTCAGCGGCCAGTTTCCTCACTTCTTCCTTTGTATATTCTCCTATGGGGAAGACGATCCTTTTCAGCTGTTCGTTGCTTAAGCGGGAAAGAAAATAAGACTGGTCTTTTTTCTGATTCTTCGCCTGGAAGAGCCGGCCGTCTTTTACGACGGCGTAATGGCCGGTGGCGACTTTTTCGCAGCCTTCCCTGTCGGCGAAAGCAATAAGATTTTTGAATTTGAAATTAGGGTTGCAGTGAACGCAGGGGTTCGGCGTATGGGCGAGCAGATATTCTTTTATGAATGGCTGGACCACGCAGCTTTCGAATTCGCTCCTAAGGTCCAGGAGGAAAAACGGCAATTTTAGATGCTCGGCCACGCGCTTGGCGTCAAGGGCGCCCTTCTCTCCCGCGTCGCTCATCAAAAAGTGGCAGAGGACGACCTCATGGCCGTCCTTGCTGAGTAATTGGGCGGTGACCGCGGAGTCCACGCCGCCCGAGATCGCAACCGCTATTCTCATTACTTGAAAAGGTCGTCCTGCGTTGGGGCGGAAACTTGGGCTTCCGGTTCTTCCGGGGCGGGCTCTTCTACTTTTCCGCCTTCCGGGAAGGCCATGGAGTAAACGCCGTCCTTGGCCGCTTCCGTCTTGAAGAGCGCGGTGTCGAGTCCTTTTACGCGGGAGGTGAAATCACCCGGCTGCTCGCTCTCCTCACCGATAGCGCGGAAAGCCTGGTAGATGTGGGAGTCGAATTCGTCAGCCCTGAAGAGGGCCATCGCTTCCGGAGTCTGCGGGATGCAGGGAGAGCCGAACTCCATTTTGCCGTGATGACTGACGATAATGTGCTGCAGTTGGATCTTCGTGCTTTCCGGGAAACCTTCGATCTTGTCGCAGGCCTTGCCAATGAGTTCGCTGCCAATGACGATGTGTCCCAAGAGGCGCCCGGCGGTCGTGTATTCCGTCGCAATGAGGCCGCCCATCTCGTAGAGTTTTCCGATGTCGTGGAGCATGGCGCCCGCGATCATAATGTCGCGGTCCAGTTTCGGATAGAGATCGCTGAAAGAGTCGGCCAATCTGACAACGCCCAGCGTGTGCTCGAGCAGCCCGCCGATGGCCGCGTGATGCATGGCTTTGGCGGCCGTGTGCGTTTTGAATTCCTTCACGAACTTAGCGTCTTCAAAGAAAGAAGCCAGAAGCTTGGCGACAAAAGGATCCTTTATTTTCGTGCGGTAGCTTTCCAGTTCCGCGTACATCGCCTCGACGTCGTAGGGAGAGACCGGACGCAGGGCGGAAAAATCAATTTCGTCGTTTTCCATGACAGAACGGGCGTCGAAGATCTTCAGCTGCGTTTTGCCGTCTCTGGCCGTGACGCTGCCGGTCACCTTGGCGATCGAGTTCGGCTCCAGCACAGAAAAAAGACGCTCAACGTCATCGAACACGGTTGAGCCTATGGTTCCGGAAGCGTCGGAAAAAGCGACGCTCAGATAGGGGTTGCCGTTCTTGGCTTCCCTTTTCTCCCTTTGCAGGACCACGAAAAAATCGTCAACTTTGTCCCCTTCGCGAAATTCTTTGATAAATTTCCTCATGCGTTATTCCTCGATGAATTCTTTGTAAACGGCAATAGGCGTCAGATTGCCCCAGCCCGCGAAATCGCTTCCCGCGCCGGCCTTCTTCGGTTCCAGGCACTGCTCGGGAGAGATGTTCTCCCAGACCGTTCCGGTCTTCAGGAAAAGGTTGAGCGCGGCGTTGTAATAGCGCTTGGCAAAATACTTCGCCTCTTCCATGGCGCCCATAGCTTTCAAGCCTCTCAGGGCCATGTAAGTAGTGCAGGGCCAGTTCGAGCCGAGCCAGTAGCCCGTCTCGGGTTCGTAGGGCGTTTCGCAGGGCGGCAGGCTCGGGAAAGGCACCGGACGGTTGAAGATCTTCTCGTCCTTAAGCACGCGGATGACTTTCGGCAAACGCTCGGGCGGGACCACTTCCGCGATCAAGGGCCACAGGCCGCCCACATGATAGCGCGGAACAACTTTGCCCTTGTAGCAGTCAAAGTAGAAGCCCAGCTCCTCGTCGTAGCAGAGCTCGTTGATGGCTTTCTTCAGAGCGGCGTGGCGCTCCTTGAATTCCTTGGCGTCCTCGGGAAGATCGATGGCAGTGGCAATGCGGCTCATGCATATAGCGTTCAGAGCCATCTGCGAACTCATGTCGATCCAGTCCATCTGCTTGTTCCAGGAGTAAAGCGGATTCCCAGCCACCGCTTTTCCGAATTGGTCATCCAGAAGCCAGTATTCCGGCTTGAACTTGATGCCGTTTTCGATGTCGTCCTTCCAGTTTTCCGGCATCCTGGGAAGGTTGTCCATGCCGCAGCCCAGGGCGTCGCCGAAGTAAAGGCCGTCAGGCTGGCGGTAAGTCTTTTCGCAGAAGAGATAGAATTTCTTTAAGTTCGGATAAACTTTTTTCAGACGTTCCTTGTCAGTTTTGCCGTTGGAATAGAGCTCCCACTCCGCCCAGGAGAGCAGCGGCGGGTTCCAGGAGATCGGATGCCTGCCGTTCCAGGCCGGTTTGCCGTCATAAGAAAATTCGCGGCAGATGGAGCCGTCCTCACCCTGGAGATTGTAGAAGTTGTCAAGGGAGGTGGTGACGGGCAGACTCATGTCGTATTTGGCCCACATTACGCAGAAGCAGGTGTCCCAGACGAAAAGGCCCGAGAAACCGCCGCCTGTCGCCAGACGGGGCAGGATCTCTCTTTTCGGGGGATTGTTCTTCAGAGCGTTCTGCCCCTCCTCCATTTTCTTTTTGGCGATCTCAAAGGCGGCGTTGTAAAATCTTTCCTTGAGTTCCTTGCTGAATTCGCCGTTCACGACTTTTTCCGTGTCGGCGACGTAGTTGGTGAAAACTGCCATGGAAGTTCCCGTCCAGATGATTAAAAGTAAGAGCGGAAGAAAGCGCATGATCATTCCCATTTGTTCGTCACGGCGCTCTTCATTTGACCTTTCTCGTCGTAATTGAATTTGACCGTCAGTTTGTTGGCGTTGTCTTTCATTTCCCAGTCGCCCACGCGCAGGCCGCCTTTCATCTCGCCTTTCAGTTCAGAACCGTTCTCGGGGTCTCTAAGCTCCCAGATGCCGCAGCGCTCGCCCTTTTTGAAGCTGCCCTTGGAGATTATGGTGCCGTCCGGCGCGTACATGTAGCTGGAGCCTTCCTGGAGGCCTCCTTTGTAGCAGATCGTGGCGGCCAGGTATCCGTTGGTGCCGTACTGGGTCCAGATACCCTCCTCCTTGCCGTTAACGTAGGAACCCGTGCCGGACAGTGCGCCGTCCTTGTGATAGCGCTTCCATTCGCCGGTCGCCTGGCCTTTCTCATCGAACTCGCCTTCCGAGGAACGCTTGCCGTTATCGTGGTAATAGACCCAGAAGCCGGATCTAAGGTCGTCTTTCATCTCGCCTTCGGCTTTGATCCTGGTGTTAGGGTGGAAGAAGTACCAGTAGCCGACCTTCTTGTCCTTTACGGTATAGCCGTGGACCAACAGATTGCCGTTGGGATAATTGGCGGAGACTTCCTCCGCGCCCTCGGGAGGAGCCGTTGGTTTCGGCATGCGCATCTCAGTCTGCACGGGCGCTTTCATCTGAGGCTTTTTGGCCTCGGCTTCCAAAAGCAGAGACGCCGCGTCGAAGTCTTCCCTTTTAGGCGCTTTCTCTGCGAAAACGCCAAGAGTGCACACGATAAGAAGTAATGTAAAGAGCTTATTCCTCATAACCGTCGAAGAGCTGTATTTCGTTAAAGCGGGAGCGCTGCCAGTTCAGAGTCTGGATGCACTCAAGCTTGATCTCGCTCACTTCCTGTCTGTCGAATTTATAGACGTATTTTTCTTTTGTGGCTTTGTGATCGTCCTTTTTGCCGACCTCTTTCCACTCGCCGTCAGGTCCTTTGATGCTGACAACAAAACGCTGCCAGTCGCTGCCGTCGCTGAAAGGATATATGACTACCGTGTCGGCTTCCTTGGGCTCTTTCATCTTGACGATCGCCTCGCCTTCGTTTTTCTTGTAGGATTCCCAGCCGTTGTGACGGTTAATTAGGCCGTCCGTAAGATAATAGCCGTCGCAGTCGAGGTAGCATTCCGCTTCCACCGGCTGATGGTAAGCCAGGTTCTTCACCCTGGGATCATAGGTCGTGAAGATGCTGGCCGGCAGACCTTCGCTGTTTCGAAGGTTCGGCTGATCGGTCAGGCCTCTGCCGTAGCTCACGTATTTGATCTCCGGAAGTTCGGCGCTCGTCAGAGTCACTTCGTTCTTGCCGGTGATCTCGGCCGCGGCGTCCACAAATTTGCCGTCGGGGCCGGCGACTTTGAAGAGGTCGGGATCCTTGCCGTCGGAAGTCTTGAGGCCGTCGTAAACGTTGCTGAAATAAACCTTCGCTTCCGCGTTGCCAAGTACGACCTTCTGCATCACGGGGCTGTAGGGCTTCAGATCCTCCTGACCGTAAACTTCCTTGAGGGCGAGGTTCGAGAGTCTTTCCGTCAGCTGGCGTTTCTTTTTGGGGTGGATGTCGCCGAGGTCGTCGACCAGGTCGTAGCTAAGCGCTATGCCGGTCTTGGGAATGTCCAGAGCCTTCATTTGGGCGTCTATGATGTCGGGCCTGTTCTGGTACACCCCCGAGTGCGCCCAGGGGGCTATTTGGACGTAATAGAAGGGCAATTCCTCGCCCCACAGTTTGCGCCAGCCTTCCACCAGAGCGTGCATCTTGTAGTAATACGCGCGGGCGCAGGCACGCTCAATCACTTCGTATTCGCCCTGGTACCAGAGGAAGCCCCTTACAGTGTAGGGAACCAATGGTGCGATCATCGCGTTGTAGATGACGCAGGCGTCGCCGGAACCGGGATCTTCGGGGAAAGAAGGCGGGTACTTGATCTCGTTGTGGCCCTTAGCCATTTTGTCCTTGAGATCATTGATCCAGTTCTGGGAATTCTG
>Ga0310696_10008201_pt1 | contig 12200 bp, 7 predicted proteins | sample AusTroGonzalo_MG_4_FD_203885 | JGI IMG/M metagenome (GOLD analysis project Ga0310696, IMG submission 203885) | Bovine rumen microbial communities from tropical cattle in Woodstock, Queensland, Australia - Gonzalo_02 (v2) (version 2) | ecosystem: Host-associated > Mammals > Digestive system >... | reverse complement strand
TATTGAAGAACCAGTCGGAGGAGAAGCGCATGATGTCCTCGTGCATACGATACTGTGTGCGCAATAGCGTGACGCACTCCGGCTTCTCGTTGGCGATGCGCTCCATCAGCGTGCGGCCCAAACCGCCCTTGAGGGCCTCGTAACACTTTACCGTGGGCGGCAGCTGGCAATGGTCGCCGGCGAAGATGACGCGGCCTGCACGACGGATGGCAATCCAGCAGGCGGCCTCAAGAGCCTGTGCCGCCTCATCTATAAATAATGTGGGGAAATGCATGCCGTCGAGCAGACGGTTGGCAGAGCCGACAAGGGTGCAGGCGATGACACGCGCCTCGCCGAACAGCTCCTGCTGGATACTGATCTCCAAGGCTGTGGCGCGACTCTTCAAGCTCTCCAGCTTCTGATGATAGGTGTCGCCGCGTTTCTTGCCGGCACGCAACTCGCGGATGGCCTTTCGGATGGCCCATAGGTGCGGATAGTCGGGGTGGGCCTCGAAGCGACGCTCATAGGTGAACGACAACATCTTGTCGTCGACACGTGACGGGTTGCCGATGCGCAGGACGCTGATGCCTCGGTCGACGAGTTTTTCTGAGATCCAGTCGACAGCCATATTGCTCTGCGCACAGACCATCACCTGCGGCTCGCGGTGTAGCGTCTCGTGAATGGCCTCGACGAGTGTGGTCGTCTTGCCTGTGCCTGGCGGGCCATGCACAATGGCCACGTCCTTGGCACGCAACACTTGGTTGACGGCGCACTCCTGCACGCTGTTCAGATAGGGGAAGGCCATGTCGGGGAAGACAAAGGTATCGGCCTGCTGACGGCTGTAGAACAAATCGCGCAGGTAGCCGAGACGGCCCTTGGCACGCATCGTACGCTCTAAAGCCTCAAACATCAGGCGGTAGCTGGTCTCGTCGAAGAAGAGCATGATGCCCAGCTGCTGGCCTTGGGGAAGAGACAGTAAGTCCCCGACGGGGAAACCGTCGGGCACGCTGACCACCATGCGGTCGCCATCGACATAGGAGACGTTGCCAGGCATGTTGAGTGTCACTAAACCCTCTACACTCACAAAAAAGAACTGAACGGGCTTTCCGAATTCGAAATTGTGGTCGAGCGGTTCATCATCGTCAGCGGCGGGCTGACGGTAGACCTCGACGCAGAACTGGTTGAGCGAGTTGTAATAGCTGCGACCTACACGCAGAGGTAGCCACGCATCGCCTCGAGCCACCATGCGCTCTACGCCCTGCGCCTGTCGTGCCTGCTGGAACGCCTCTTTCTCCTCCTCATACTCCATCTGCAGCATACGTTGCTGCTGCAGTTCAAGTATGGGAGATGTGACATCGCTCATAGGAAACCACATTCCTCCCCGGTGGGAGGGCATAGTGGGCTTTTACAGTTTAGAAGACAGCGGATTGCGTACTCCCTGATAGGTACGCAGGTAGGCCTTGGCCGAGCCGAAGCTGAGGTTCATGTCGAGGCGCACGGGCATGTGGTTGTCGTCGTCGGTGACGTAGAACTTGATGAGCTCGGTGGTCTTGCCGTCTTCGCGTTCCATGAAGGAGAAGACGAGACAGCGGAACTTTTCACGAGAGCCTTCTATCTTGTAGTTCTCCTTGCCCTGATAGACTAGCCAAGTGTCGGTACGGTGCTTGGCATCGGTGATAGGCATGGGGATGATGTCGCCCTGCTTGATCTTCGCAGCATCGAAGTTGCGGGCACGGAGGAAGATGCTCATCATGTCGTAGATGCACTCGTCGTAGGCAATCTCCTGCCAGGTGTGCTCACCATGCTTGTTGATGCGGTGCATCTTCACCTTGGAATAGCCGTTGGGATAGGTGTACCACAGCTCGTCGACGTAATAGCGCTTGCCTTCGAGGGCACCCTTGCGGTAGTAGAGCGGCGAGAGGTCGCTGATGGAGCAATACGACGTGAGTGTGTCGCGCATGACGAAGACACCGTCGAGCTTGTTGTTACCACGAGTGATGAGGCTGGTGCGATAGGCAGGAGCGCCTTCATAGGTAGACATCACGGTAGACATCGAGGCGGCGCCTACCTTCACCCAGACAAACTGCCAGTTGAAGTAGAGGTCATAGGCCAGGAACTCGCCCGCCTTGAATGCGTTGTTCTCAATACCGCACTGGCTCTGCGCCCTTGTAGGGGTAAATGACAAATGACCAATGACAAATGACAAAGCAATCACCATCATCCATTTGTTCATTTTGTTGAAATGTATCCTTTTCATAATCTTTTTCGTCTTTTAATTGTTAAACATGGGGTTTTATTGTTGTGACATCCCTAAATGTGTAACGTTTAACTCGTTTAACGGTTATTGTTTATTGTTTAACGTTTATTGTGCTACATCCTTACACCCTGCGTTCCCAGATATTCCTTGCCCAGCTGTTTGGCGCGCTCGATGTTGCGGTTCTTCAGCTTCTTGGCCTGGTCAGGTTTCTGCTTGATAATCTTTGCCGGTTTCTGCTTGTACAGCGGTGTACGGCTGACGTTCCAGTCGCGGTTGACTTCCCATTTGGCTTTGCACTCAACCTCCTCGTTGAAGAAGAAGACGGGCTCGGCCATCAGGCCGCTGTCGTATTCACCCGTGTCCCACTGGTCATTGCCGTTCAGGTCGCAATAGGCACTAAGATAGTAGGTAGCAGGCTTGACGTAGGTGAATGTGGCCTTGCCAGAGGCATCGGCCTTCACCTCACGCACAATCTTACCCGAGCCGTCAAGCTGTCTCACCACAATCACGGCTAGGCTGTCGGTTGCCTTGATGGGTGTGCCGCTGACGGAAACGGTAAGCGTGCTGAAGTCGTCGGGCGAGCTCACCTTCAGACTCTGCTTAATGGCTTTGTTGCAGAGACCATAAATATTCTGTGCGGCAGCGGAATCAATCTCAAGTTTGTATTCTGTAGCGGGTTGCCATTCGGTATTGAGTTCATAGATGCGTGGTGACAACTGTCTCATCTCGTGTGTTGCCTGATACCATACTGAGTCGCGCATAAAAGAAAGATGTACCATCGATGTGTCGCACCTCATCAATGGTATGGAACATTCTATCCGCACTTGTTGTAGAGGCGTGAGCTGTCCAGAGGGATTGACCTTCAGCTCCAGAGGCTTGACGGGATAGATGCTGTCGTATTTGTCACCGCGTTTTTTCTTTTTGTCCTGCTCCTTCTGCCATTTCTCTAGCTCCTTCTGCTGATCCTTAAGCCGCTTGGCATAAGAGACCTTGGGCAGGAATGTCAATGTGTCGGTCTTATGTTCCAAGGCACCCAAGGTGTCGGTGGCCCAGTATTTAGCCTCAACTTGAAGCGTGTCCTGTTGGATAAGTGTTGTGTCGCTGAGCCAGTAGAACACGGTGTCTTTCTTCTCGGTGTATTCTGCTATGAGCGCGTCATCCGCATTGAAGTTCAGTCCCTTGATTTCAGGTAACGAGTCATGACCGTAGGTGAAGTAGAAAGCCAACTTCTCGGGCTGAGGACGCTCAGTCTTCAGCAGGAAACGGTCGGTCTGCGGCTCTTGGAAGGCCAAGAGCGTCACATCGTCAGGCAGAAAATGCGTGTAGGGCTTGCGCAGGATGTTGTCGATGTGCAGCGAGTCGCGCCAGATGGTGTCCTGTCGGGTGTCGGGCTTCCAGGAAGGCACAATGCTGTCTGTGCTCCAGGCGATAAGTTCGCTCTTCTGGCTGAAGACAAAATTCCCATCCGCATCGTTTAGCGCGTAGGCTTTGTAGCTGCCTGGCGCCACGCCCTTGATGGCAAAGAATCCGCTGCCGTTGGTGCGTGAGACACGCATCATGGGCTCCGTGCGGAAGACGCTGTCGGGTGCATCGTAGGGGTAAAGACCTACGAGGATGCCCTTGATGGGCTCCAAGTCCTCAGCATTCAACACATAGCCAGCCACTTCTAGCGTGTCGATGTGGTCGCCTGTGGAGAACGAGAATGTGTAGTTGCCCATCGGGTTGCCCTCATTGTTATCCGTGATGGCGTCGCTGAAGTCGACGGTGTAGGTGGTGTTTTCCTTCAGCGAATCCTTCAGCTCGATAATGATGCTCTTGCCGGAGGCTTTCACTTCGGCTTGCTCAATTTGCGGCGGCGACACGATGACCTTCTCCTGCGCGTTCTCTATCTTGATAAACTCGTTGAAGCTGATGATCACCTTCTTCTGTGTCACGTCAGTGCCGCCTTCGGCGGGCGAAGCACCTACCACTCTGGGTGGTGTGTCGTCGTACCAGCCGCCATCGGGGCTGCCCATGCGGGCGCAGCTAAGAATGAAGAATGATGAATGAAGAATGATGAATGCTGCGCACAGCACACTCCTTGCCATTCTCAATCTTTTATTGGCGGTAGCAAATTCTTGCGTCCCTTCGGTAGCAAGCGACCAGGGGTCGAGCGCTTCATTCTTCATTCTTCATTTTTCATTTAAGTGAAGCAATTCCTCTATATGCTCACGGCTGTTGCTCAAACGGGGCACCTTGTGCTGGCCGCCGAGTTTGCCCTTAGACTTCAGCCAGTCGTTGAAGAGACCTGGGCGTGCAGTAATGATTTCCAGATGCTGCAATGTGATGTCTTTGTAGCGTTTGGCTTCATAGTCGCTGTTTATCTCCTGCAGACGGGCATCAAGCAGACGGGCAAAGCGCTGCAAATCGCCTGGAGAAGTGGAAAACTCGATGAGCCACTGGTGGCGGCATTTGGCATTGGCATCCATAAACACCGGCGCTGCCGTGTATTCCAACACCTGAGCACCCGTTTGCTGACAGGCGTAAGCCAGTCCCTGCTCAGCATTGTCGACGATAAGTTCCTCTCCAAAGGCGTTAATGAAACTCTTCGTGCGTCCGCTGATGATGAACTTATAGGGATTGGTGCTGGTGAACTGCACGGTGTCGCCAATCATGTATCTCCAAAGACCGCACGATGTGGTGATGAGCATGGCATAGTTCTTGCCCGGCTGAACACCCCAGAGAGGAACAATGCTTCCCGAAGTCTCGGCGGCCCCAGTAGCCCCAGACATCTCCTGAAATTCATAGAAACAGTCGTAGTCGAGCATCAGCAGCATCGACTTGTCGTTGGGATCATTCTGTATGCCGAAGAAACCCTCGCTGGCGTTGTAGGTCTCCATGTAGTGCATCTTGGGCGAGGTGATGAGCTGTTCATACTGCTGGCGATAGGGCGTGAAAGCTACGCCACCGTGGAAGAATACCTCAAGATTGGGCCATACCTCCTCCAAGTGAGTCTTGCCACTCAGCTCCATCACGCGGTTCAACACCGACAGCATCCACGAAGGTACGCCACTGAGGTTCGTGACATTCTTATTCATCGCCTCACGTGCAATACGGTCGCGTTTTTCCTCGAAATCGGAGAGCAACGCCGTCTCCTTCGACGGCACACGTACGAGATTGACCAGCGGATTGATGTTCTCGATAAGGATGGCGCTGAGATCACCGACGATAGAGCCCGGCACATTGTAGTTGGGCTGGTGGCTGCCGCCGAGGATCAGTCCGCGACCATCGAACATACGGCTCTGAGGATTGTTCCTTAAATAGAAAGCCACGACATCGCTGCCGCCCTTGTAGTGCAGGCGCTTCAGTCCTTCCTTCGATACGGGAATGAATTTCGACTTGTCGTTGGTCGTTCCACTTGACTTGGCATACCATTTCACCTTGCCTGGCCAAAGCACGTCGGCCTCGCCGTGACGCATCCGGTCAATGCACTCCTTCAGCTCCTCGTAAGTGTTAACCGGCGTTGAACTGACGAAGTCGTCGTAGGTTTTCATGTCTCCAAAGCGATGATAGCGACCGTACTCCGTATCCTTGGCACGGTTGATGAGGCGCGACAGCACTTGGCGCTGCAGCTCCTCTGCCTCTTTATTATGGCGCTCCAGTTCTTTCCAGCGTGGTGCGAAAAACTTGCGGGCTATTCCTGTTAGGCTCATATCTTTTCTCTGTCTTCTTTATGAATTAGGCTGCAAAGGTAGACGAAAGTTTTGTAATATGCGCAAGTTTTACGTTTTTTAGCAGTCTTCTACTTGGGTGGAAACCAGCTGAATCCCGTCGTCCGTGATGGTAATGAGACGACGGCGGTAGAGGTCGCCGATGGCACGCTTGAAGGTTTTCTTCGAAACCTGGAAGCGGTCTACAATCAATTCCGCAGGCGAGTTGTCACCCAGATTGCAACGCCCGTCGTTCTCGTACAGGTAGCGTAGCAACACCTCTGCGAAGTCAAGCGTCTGGCGGCGTCCCGTGGGCTGCAAAGTGAGGTCTATCTTGCCGTCCTGCCGCACATGATCGATGTAGGCTGTCAAGCGGTCGCCAGAGTGTAATGGCTGGAAAAGCTGGTTGTCGTAGAGCTGGCCTTGGTACTTGTTGTCGACAATAGCCTTGAAGCCCAAGTCGGTCTTCTGCCATACCAGGCAGTCGCAAGACTGCCCATGTGAAACATCTTCCACACTCGCAGGATTCAGATATTTCTCCACCTTCGCCGTGGCCATCAGTCTGTGTGAGGCCTCGTCAACCTTGATATAGACAATGTAGCGCTTGCCTCGCTGCATGCGTTGTTTCTGTTCGCGAAACGGACAAAAGATATCCTTCATCAGTCCCCAGTTTAAGAATGCACCGTACTGGTTGGTCCAAGCTACCTCCAGACACGCGAACTCATTTACCTTGGCAAAAGGCGTCTCGGTGGTGGCAATGATACGCTCCTCCTGATCCAGGTAGACGAAGACCTGTACCTCGTCGCCATCGTGCATCTCAGGCGTCACATAGCGCTTGGGCAGCAGGATGTCGCCTGTGGTCTCGTCGCCTTCCAAATAAATGCCAGGGTCGGTGTGGCGCAGAATCTTTAATGTATTGTAGTCTCCAAGCTTAATCATTTTCTTCTGGGGTATCTTGAACAACTTGGACCTCTGGGATTTCCAGCTGACCATCTTTCATGTGAATGGTGCGGTCGGTGATAGTGGCAAGCTGTTCATCGTGTGTGACGATAACGAAGGTCTGGCCGAAGCGGTCGCGAAGGTCGAAGAACAACTGGTGAAGCTCCTGCTTGTTCTGCGTGTCGAGTGAGCCAGACGGCTCGTCAGCAAGGATAACGGCAGGATTGTTCATCAATGCACGTGCTACGGCGATACGCTGTTTTTCGCCGCCTGAGAGCTCAGCCGGCTTGTGATGGGCACGGTCGCTCAAACCCATGAATTGCAGCAGCTCCTCGGCACGAGCCTTAGCCTCCTTGTGCGGCGTGCCTGCGATGAACGCCGGAATCATAATGTTCTCCACGGCGGTGAACTCTGGCAGCAGTTGGTGAAACTGGAAGACAAAGCCCAGGTGGCGGTTGCGGAAGTCGCTAAGGGCCTTCTGCGAGAGGGTGGTGGTGTCGATGCCATCGACGCATACTGTGCCTGTATCGGGCTTGTCCAGCGTGCCAATGATTTGCAGCAGCGTAGTCTTGCCTGCGCCGCTGGGGCCGACGATGCTCACTATCTCGCCCTTGTCAATATGCAAGTCTATGCCCTTGAGCACTTTCAACGAGCCAAAGCTCTTTGTGATGTTCTTTACTTCTATCATTTTTTATGGATAAGTCGTGCAATAGCGTCATAGATACTGGATTCCTCGCTGTGCTGAGCCTCGGTGAAGCTCATGCGATCGTCCTTGGTGGCGGCACCGAACTGGTCGGGGAAGACAATCATCAGGTTTTTGCCGCTGAAATACTGCTGCAACTCGTCGGGTAAGCGTTCTAGCGCGTTCTTGTAGCTGATAGTGCCTTTACGCGCTGTCACCACAACGAACATGTGGTCGGCGGCGATGTGCGAAGCCAGTTGCGGCAGCTCATTCCAATGGCCCATCCGAGTGTATTCAGCCCGTACGCTGGCATGATGAGTGCCGATGTAAGTGCGAATTAGCTCCAATGATTCTTCTCGTCCATGAAACTGGATGCGGCAATCCAGCTGTCCGGCCAGACGGCACAAACGCTCCAGCCAGCGGTGGAATCCTGCTTCAAACTCTGCCCTTGACGGCACAGCCACCTGTATGCGCCTAAGCGTGTTCAAAGGCTGCACGAAGCGGGTAAGTATAATCTGTCGGTTGAGACCGTTGTACAGACTCTGGATGAATTCGCCCCAGAACTTAGGGTTGCGGTCGGTATGTACGTGCATACCCATGACAATCTCAGAGCAGGCAAACTCGCGGAAGGCATGCTTGATACCGTTGGCGATATTAGTGGCTAGACGTACCTGCGTCTGCACTTTCACCTCCGAGGCCGATGCCTGCTCCTGTAACTGTTCCAAGAGCCGCAAACCCTGCTCGCGTCCGCTGATGGCATGTTCATCGTCGTAAACCACGTTCAGGGCCACGAGTCCGCGGTTCAACTCCTCATTACGCATCAGCAGCGACATGCTGAGCAGCTGCGGCGCTATCTCTGGATATTTGACACACACAAGAATCTTTTCGTCGTCGCTCGTAGTGCCCGACTGCCGCAGGTGTGTCTTCTCTTTCACGGTGATGGTCTGCGACGCACGCTCGGTCATGATGGTGGAGATGATGCACGTCACCAATATCATCATCACCACACCGTTAAGCATATCGTCGTTGACCAGCTGCAATCTCATGCCCACCATCACCATTGCGATGGCGCCGGCAGCGTGCGCTGAGGTGAGGCCGAACATCATGTTACCGTCACGCTGTGGCAGACGGAAAAGCAGACTCGATGCGTAGGCGGCCAATGCCTTGCCGAAGGTGCCGATAAACGCAATGAGCAAGACAATCCATACCACCTGTCCGCCCTGCAATAGCGTCCTGACATTGATCAGCATTCCAACTCCGATAAGGAAGTAGGGAATGAAGACCGCGTTACCGATGAACTCGATACGGTTCATCAGCGGCGAAGCGTGCGGAATGTATCTGTTGAGGATGAGGCCTGACATAAAGGCGCCGAAGATGCCCTCTAAGCCGATGAGCGACGTCAATGCCGCCGACAGGAACATCACCGACAGCACATAGATGTACTGCATCACCGAGTCGCTGTATCGGCGTAGGAAATAGCGTGTCAGGCGAGGGATGACCATTACGGAGCCTACGATGTAGGCGGCCAGTTTCAGAAGGAAAAAGAGCGATCCCCAAGTTCCCCCTACGGTTCCCAACGGGTTTTCACCTTCAGAGGGAGATAGAGTTGCCGAATAGGATGCCGATAATGCTGCCAGCATGACCAACGCCAGGAACAGGGAAATCATCGACGAACCCACACTCAATCCCACAGACGGATGACGCTGCAGGCCGTAGCGTCCCACGATAGGATAGGCCACCAGCGTGTTCGATGCCATGATACAACCCAACAGGAACGACGTAGCGCTACTATAGCCCAACACCGTCTGTGCCACCACATAGGTCAGGCCCAACGGCACCAAACAAGTGAGCAGACCGAAGATGAGGAACTGGCGCGTGTTCTTTTTTACGCTCTCCAGATCCATCTCCAAGCCGGCCAGGAACATGATATAATAGAGACCCACCTGTCCGAAAATCTCAAACGACGAGCCGCGTTCCAGCACGTTCAGTCCAAAGGGACCAACGAGTACACCCGCCAATACCATACCAATAATGTGGGGGATGCGCAACTTGCCCATGATGATGGGAGCGAAGAGAATGATGAGCAAAACCACGAAGAAAATCATCGTGGGATCCTGTATGAAAGGCTTTGCCATGAGCAGTGTCATCATTTTTCGTGTGCAAAAGTACAAAAATTGTTCGGTTTAGCACGTTTTTCGCAGATTTTTTATTACTTTTGCAACCGAAACGTAACATTATTTAAACAAAAAAGGACATGAAAGTAGCTATTGTAGGCGCCTCAGGCGCCGTAGGGCAGGAGTTCCTGCGCCTGCTTGACGAGAGAAACTTCCCTATGGATGAATTGGTGCTGTTTGGCTCTGAGCGCAGTGCCGGCACGAAATATACCTTCCGCGGCAAGGAACTGACGGTGAAGCTATTGCAGCACAACGACGATTTCAAGGACATCGACATCGCCTTCACCAGCGCTGGTGCTGGCACCAGCAAGGAGTTTGCCGCAGACATCACGAAATACGGCTGTGTGATGATTGACAACAGTTCGGCCTTCCGTATGGACGACGACGTACCCCTTGTGGTTCCTGAGTGCAATGCTGAAGACGCCCTCAACCGTCCGCGCGGCATTATCGCCAATCCCAACTGCACCACGATTATGATGGTGGTGGTGCTGCAGCCGCTTGAGCAGCTCAGTCACATCAAGCGCATCCATGTGGCCAGCTATCAGAGTGCCTCAGGTGCCGGAGCCGCCGCTATGGCCGAGCTGCAGCAGCAGTATAAGGAAATTGTGGAGACCGGCGAGGTTCAGACCATCAAGAAATTCCCGCACCAGCTGGCCTACAACGTCATCCCGCAGATTGACGTCTTCCAGCCCAACGGCTATACGAAGGAAGAGATGAAGATGTTCAACGAGACGCGCAAGATCATGCATACCGATGCCAAGTGCTCGGCTATGTGTGTACGTGTCAGCTCGTTGCGCAGCCATTCTGAGAGTGTATGGATTGAGACGGAGCGCCCGCTCAGCGTGGAGGAGGCCCAGCAGGCAATCGCCAACGCACCAGGCTGCCAGCTCGTCGACGACCCCGCTACGCTCACCTATCCCATGCCGCTCCATACAGCCGGCAAGGATGATGTCTTCGTGGGCCGTGTGCGCAAAGATCTCAGCGACGACAATGGCCTGACATTCTGGCTCTCAGGCGACCAGATTCGCAAGGGTGCAGCCCTGAACGCCGTTCAGATTGGCGAGTACCTCATTCGCGTGGGTAACGTGAAGTGATTATTTATGAAAACGACGAAGACAACATTCTTAGCGAGGCTTGCCGTCATAGTGATGCTGGTGGTGGGACCGCGACTGTGCTTGTTGGCACAACAGGCTGGGCACACCTTACGCATCAATGTGACTGAGAAAGCCACGGGCGATGCCGTCATCATGGCCACCGTCGAGCTGCTGCCCACCACCATCGTCACTACTACTGACCTTGACGGCCGGGCCACGTTGCCCAACATTCCCGAGGGGCGCTACACCCTGCGTGTGCGCTACGTCGGAATGGAGACAATCGAACAGCAGCTGGTGATGAACAAAGACCTGTCGATGCAGCTCAAGATGGTGTCGTCGTCGTTGGCGCTGAAAGAGGTCACCGTCACGGCAAAGGTGAAAGAGAGCGGTGCCTCTACAGCCAGTATCGTTGGGCGGCAGGCCATCGACCACTTGCAGGCTACCTCGCTGGCCGATGTGATGCAGCTGTTGCCCGGACAGGTGATGGGCAATCACGACCTGACACAGCAGTCAAACTTGCAGCTGCGCACGCTGGTGAACAATAACACGGCGGCCTTCGGCGCCAGCATCGTCGTTGACGGAATGCCTATCTCGAACAACGGACAGATGACGCAGGGCACGTTCTCCAGCACCGCTTTCACAGGTACTGACCTCAGACAGATTTCGGCTGACAACATCGACAACGTAGAAATCATCCGCGGCATCCCATCAGCAGAATACGGCGACCTGACCAGCGGCCTTGTCGTCGTCCACTCGAAGGTGGGTCTCACACCCTTGCAGGTGAAAGCCAAAATCAACCCTGGCCTCCAGAATTATAGCGCAGGCAAGGGTTTTTCGTTGGGCTCTGCCGGAATATTGAACGTCAACGCCGACTACGCCAAGGCTTGGGGCGACCCACGCTACAAGACGCGCAGCTACGACCGCTATACCGCCAACGTGGGCTACGGCATCGACTTCTCAAAGAAATGGCACACCGACACGAAGTTCCGCTTTACCCAGACGAAGGACTGGACGGGCAACGATCCTGACGCCATCCAGGACGGCACAGAGAAGAAAAACTTGTCTGCCTCGTTCAGTCTCACTCACAACGGGCGTCTGCGCTTGGACAAGCCGTTGGCCCGCTCGCTGAAATACACCATAGGCCTGAGCCTTACGCAGGTTGACGACAAGAATACGTCGCTTGTGGGTAACAGCACAGGTCTGCTGCCCATCATTACCGCTATGCAGACAGGCTACTTTGAGGTGCCCTTTGCCACATCTATCTATCTCGCCACGGGAAAGACCGAGAGCCGGCCGGGCAACGTCTATGCCAAACTGACTGACGATTTCTTCCTGCGCAATGGTAAGGCGCTGCAAAACTTCAAGCTTGGTGTTGACTACCATTAT
>Ga0310696_10008198_pt1 | contig 12202 bp, 8 predicted proteins | sample AusTroGonzalo_MG_4_FD_203885 | JGI IMG/M metagenome (GOLD analysis project Ga0310696, IMG submission 203885) | Bovine rumen microbial communities from tropical cattle in Woodstock, Queensland, Australia - Gonzalo_02 (v2) (version 2) | ecosystem: Host-associated > Mammals > Digestive system >... | reverse complement strand
CTGTCCCATCTGCTGCGGGCGACCTGTATTGGTGGAGATGACCGTGATGGTGGCGTTCTCTCCAATCTTCGCAGGACGGGCGATATACTTGCCAGGGCCTACGGGTTGCAGGGTGCCATTGGTCATCGTGGCCTGCACCTTCGTCAAAGGCACACCAGGAACACTGACGCTGATGGGGTTGTTATATCCTGCATAAAGCATATTCATAAGATCGGCTGACACCGTGGCACTGGGATCAACCACCGTATATTTCTGACTGAAGTCACGACGGATGCGCTCACCATTACCATTGACCGTTTCAAGATAGCCGGCAAGGGTAAAATCGCCCGTACTGCCACAGATGCGTTCATAGAGGTTATCCTGAAGCGTTACCTTCTGATTACCTATATAAATATCAGGCACCTGTGTGGTATCAACTGCGGCCATCACGATGTGGGCAGAGAACTTATCGCCTCGCACGATGGTCTGGGAGTTGGGAATCACGAAGGCCTCGAGGGCATTCACACGGACATCCTTCACGTCGATGTTCTGCACTAACGTATGGAGCACCTCCCCCTCGGCATAGCGCACATCGCTCTGCAACTTAGAGAGCAGCGTGACGGCAGCGGCGGTCGGCATCGACTCAAACATATACTCCTGCCAGTTCTTTCCCATCGACATGGCGTTCTTGGGAATCTCAGTAGTCAGGTTGCTGGCAATGATCTCTTTCTGTTTCTCATCGGTCACCATCTTCAACATGCGCTGACGGAAGGAGTTGATGGCGTTGTAGAGTTCCTGTCCTCTTCCTCCGCTGATGGAGAGCATCACCTGATTGGCAGCCTCAAGGTCTTCTTTGTTACGGATGTTCTGAGGATCACCGTTCTTACCATCTGCCTCCTGAACGATGGCCAGTTTCAGGTCAGCAGCCAGATTATAGAGTGAGTCGCTCATCTGGCGCACCCGTTGGGCACGGTCGTACCACATCTTCACCTTCTGAGGATTGGCCTTCATCTGCGCGTCGAAGTCCTCATAGATAGCCAGGTTCTCCTTGGCTGAGTTGCCTGTGGTGCGGTTCAGACTCTCCTCCACGATGGAGAAGCCGTTGAGCACCTCGGTAGAGACATTCAGCGCGAGCATGGCCATCAAGACGACATACATCAGATTGATCATCTTCTGGCGCGGTGATACGGGTCTTTTCTTGATTGCCATCTTCCTATACATTCAACTTGGCGGTCATCGCCTCAATCATACGGGCGTAGATCTTATTCAGTTCCAGGATCTGAGATGCCATCTTCTTGGTCTGCTCATTGATCTCGTCGATGGTGCCTATCTGTGCACTGGCACTCTTGAGTTGCATCTCATAGACCTTGGTGATACCTGTCAGCGTACGGTTCAGGTTCTCCATCTCCTCGGAGTCGTGAGCCAGGCGCTCGCTCTGGGCAGAAACGCGGGATAGCATCTCTGTGAGTCGCTTCAACTCATCCACATAATTGGTGGTAGCTTCTTCGAGTTCCGGATTCACCTGAGGCAGAGCTACTGCAGAACCGCCTGCCACTGTGGTCACTGACGAAGATACGGCTGCAATGGCCTCGGTATCCACGACGGGAGCATCTTCCGCAGATGGCATTGGCATACTGCCGCCAGTGCCTCCGCCACCACCGATAATCACGGTTCCACCGCCGCCACCGCCGCCACCAATGACGATAGTGCCGCCGTTACTTCCACCGCTTACTTCAACACTTCCTTCAACATTTCCTTCGGTATTCCCCTCGATAACATCGCCTATTCCGCCGATATTACCTACCACGGTGGCACCAGGATGTACATCCAACTCCATGCCGTCAGTCGTCTTATCAAACGGACGGTCAAAAGCGGAGATGAAGAACACGAACACCTCCGTACCCATTCCCAAGAACAGGAAGAAGTTAGCTCCTGGCAGGTGCGTCAACTTGAAGAGCGTACCCAGGATCACAATCGAGGCACCCCAACTGTATGCGTAGTTCAGAAATGTCTGACCAGGCACGCTGTCCATCCACTTCTGTAGTCGATATACGAAATTAAGTTTACTGTATGTTGTCATTGCGAAAACTGTTTAGGTCAATCATTTCATTTCTTGGTCTTTACCTTCTCACTAGTAGTATTAGCCAGACTGCGCACACAGCGGAAGCCAATGTACGAACGAGGCTGGTTCTGATACTCCGACGAGCGCCATGCTGAACGGATATACGATTCTGGATCCTTCCACGAACCACCACGAACACTCTTCTTCTTCAGTCGATAGGGATCTTCGATGGCGGCATTGTACTTGAGCTGGGGATTGATATCGTTCATCGCATCGACACCTGCTTCGGTATAGACGGTACTGGTCCATTCTGCCACATTACCCGCCATATCGAACAGGCCATTGCTGTTGGCGGAATAGATGCCCACACGACTGGTAATCAGGTTACCGTCTTTGGTATAGTTACCATCGTCGGGCTTGAAGTTAGCATAGAAACAACCCTTACCACTGGCCACGTCTTCGTTTTCCCACGGGAACTCGTTCTGATCCTTACCACGGGCGGCATATTCCCACTCGGCCTCTGTCGGCAGACGGTAGCGCTGTACGAAACGTGCAGCAGGGCCTAAGCCTTTCAGCAGATACTCCGTACGCCATGCACAGAAGGCATTTGCCTGCTCCCACGTCACACCCACAACAGGATAGTCGTTGTAAGCAGGATTGGAGAAGTAATAGCGCATGTACATCTCGTTGTCGGAATTGGGGAAGTCGTTTACCCAACAGGTGGTGTCGGGGAATATATTGACAATATAGGTATTCAGGAAGTCCCAGGGGCCTGTAAGCTGACGATTGATAGTTTCGCGCACAATTTTACCCTCATCATCGATGTAGGCCGTATCCTTGGATATCCACACCTGTTCGTTGGGATCCACAGCAACGTCTGTATTCAGATGGCGTTCCTGGGGATTGATGCGGTTGCGGCGCAAGGCTGCTGCCGTATAGTCGTAGATTTCGTAACGATAGTTCATCTGACGATAGTCGAGCATCTTCTCGCCCGTCACCGGGTTGGTGACATAGAGACCGTCGATAATCTCCTGCTCGTCCTCACTGGGTTTACGGGGCAATGACTTCTTCCAGTTGATAAAGGAGCCTATCTCCTCGCCATCTTTATCTGTCTTCACTGTCTTATAGGTCTCATCAATCTCTGCCAGACGCTCACGAAGGATAGAGTCGCGCACATAATACACAAACTGACGGTACTTGGAGTTGGTAACCTCAGTCTCGTCCATCCAAAAGCCATCGACAGAGATGTCTCTCAAGGGCGTCTTCTTGCCCCAGAGGCTGTCTTGATTCTCAATACCCATCTTCAGATGGCCACGTTTTACCAGTGTCATACCGTAAGGCGTTGGTTCCGTAAAGGCCCTGCCTCCAGTTCCTGTCACTTCTCCGCCACCTGATGTGGCCAACTTACTACCAAAGCAACCGGTCAACGACAAAAGTAAAAAGGTAAAAAGGGAAAAAGGTAAAAGCCTTTTTGCCCAACTTCCTTTTTGCCTCATCATATTAGTTTCTCTTTCCATATTTTCGTTATTTTACCTTTTTTCTTCTTTACATCTATAAGAATCTCACACTCTTATGAAGGTTGCGACCCTTCTTATACAGATTTAACTCCGTCTGATAGCCCACAAACAGCTCGTGGCTGCCGTTGCCTATACTGATGGCAGAGGTATATACCTCGTAGCTGTACCCCACCCTGATGCCTCGTATGTCGCCGCCTATCTGTATGGTTACAGAGTTAGTAGGACTATATGAAAGACCTGCGTACATCACCCTTTTCTCGTGGGTGTAGAGCAGTCTTCCTGACACATCTGCGCGATAAGCCACACCGTCAGTACGCCCTAAAACAGAGGTCTGTATGGTTAGAAACGGATTTTTAAGCCGAATATTGTATCCACCTGTCAAATAATAAGAGGAAGATACGGCCAATTCGTTTTTTTCACCCAGTTCGACCGTGGGCGCATTCAAGTGCAGACCTGAGATTCCGACGTACCAGTTGCGGTGCTTATAATAGACTCCAGCCGAGATGTCGAAGCCCGTGCCATTGATAGACGAGGTAGCTAAAGCAGGGTCGTTTGCGTCAATCACTTCCACCTTAGATCCATCGAAAGTTTCACTAAGCATGCTCAGCTGAATACCCACACTCAGTTTGCCTCCCAACAACTGAGGCTGATAGGCATATTGCAGACCGATACGCTTATGGGAGAAGAGACCGATATTGTCGTTAATGAACTGAATTCCGGCACCATGATACGATTTAAGGGCATAGAATGGCATGTCAGCCGCTACATACATTGTGTTAGGATTATGCTCGAAGCCCGCCATCTGGAGGGCATAGGCCGCAGCTATGTTCAGTTTTGACTCCTTACCTACTGCTGCAGGGTTAAAAGACGGTTCCATCGCCCAATAATGGCCGAAGGAAACATCATACTGTGCCCTTGCCGTCAAGGCGCTAAGAGCCAGTAAAACAACTATGGGAATACGTCTCAACACCTCTTAATAACGTATTCCCATCAGTTTTATTGCATTTCTTTGATTTCCTTGCCTGTCTTTGATTTCCTTGCCTGACAAATTACTGTCGTACCGTCAATTGTCCGACGCTTATGTCGCCTGAGCCGCTTTTCTCTTTGGAGTAGCTTTTTACCTCACCTTTCAGCGATATGTCGCCAGAGCCTTTGAGTTCACATTCCACAGCATCGCAGTTGTCGAGGAATGTGGCGTCGATATCACCTGAGCCCTTCAGAGCCAAGCGGGTGTCGGCAGCATTCCGCACCTCGAAAGAGATGTCGCCCGAGCCGACGAGAGAAGCGGAAAGCTCCTTGGTATCCACATTCTCCAGTTGGATATCGCCAGAGCCAATGAGTTGCACATCGCAACGATCGCAAATCAGGTCATTCACTTCGATATCGCCCGAACCACGAAGCATGATATCTATCTTATCGGTATCGACGCGCTTTTCGCTGATAAAGTCGCCTGAACCATTCAAACGGATGCCTATCAGATCGGGGGAGGTCACAAAGACCGCAATCTCACCTTCGTCACCCAATTGAATATTAAATAAGCCTATCTTGCCCTTGTTACGGATAGTAAGTGTCTTACCATTTTTCTCTGTCAGGATATTCTTCACACGACTCTCCGGACCCTTTACCGTGACAGAGAAAGCGTCGCCCTGGGTATAATAAACAGTAGGAGAACCATTGATTTCGATTTCCTCAAAGCCTTTCAGTTGACGGTTCTCTGTGAAAGTATTCTTGTCAAATACCATATTATCAGAACACCTCACACAAGAGGTAACCAAGACGGCCATTGCCATCATTACGCCAACCACAACAAATTGTCTTTTTCTCATAATTACCTTCATTTTAATTGTTACTTCTGTCGGTTAGACGAAAGCAAAGCAGAAAAAGTTGCAGACAACCCACAAAAACTTACGAAACACCTTTTAGGCAAGCGGCAGATCTACCCAGAAGGTAGAACCCTGACCGATATGAGATTCGACACCAAGAGTACCTCCAAGGCTATCAACGTGAGACTTGACAACTGACAATCCCAGACCGGTACCAGGAATATACTCGTCGAGCTTGACAAAACGGTCAAAGATCTTTGTCAGATCTGCCTCAGGAATACCTTTACCCGTATCCTTGACCCAGATGCGCACATGGTCACCTTCCTGCATATCGAAGCCCAACGTAATACAACCCTTCAGCGTAAACTTGACGGCATTCTGCATCAGGTTGTTGACAATCTCCTTCAGTTTAGACACATCGGTGGTAATCATCAGTTGCGTATAAGGGAACTGAGTGACGAGCACCACGCTTTGCTGGTCAACCATGGTAGCATGTTCCTTGGCAATCTCGTTCAACAACGGAACAAGGTCGGTCTGCGACTTAACAAGATTCTTGGCCTGAGCCTCAATCTTCGACATGCTTACTAGACCATCGATGATACGAAGCAACTTGCGGTTGTTAATTTGTATCTCATTGATGAGCTGATTACGTTCTTCCTCACCCTTAATAACGGGTAACAAGTCGGCAAAGCCCACAATGGCATTCAACGGTGTACGTATCTCATGACCCATATTAGCCAAGAAGGCCGTCTTCAGGCGATCGCTCTCCTCTGCTTTGTTACGGGCATTGATCAAGTCGGCCTCCAGTTTCTTACGTTCATCGATACGCATGGTGGTTCCCACGACCTTCGTAGGATTACCTTCTGCATCACGATCAGCAATGATAGCGAAACTTTCCTCCCAAAACATCAGACCAGAATTACCTGACCTGACACGGTACTGCTGGTGGTAGAAATTGCTACGGCCAGTACAGATATCGTCGAGGGCCGTCATGACACGCTGAGCATCAGACTTGTCTATCATCTCGCACAACAATGCCACATGAGACTCCGGTGACGGCATATAATTGTCTTGCCCTTCGCGATAGTCATTATCCATCGTAATAGTACGCAGTTTAGGATTAATGTTCCACGTGGCCAGTTTCATGGCTTTCACAACGAACTCATACTCTACATTACCCTCCTTCAGTCTGTCAAGTTCAGCCAGTTCATCCTTCAGTTTCAAACCAGTACGCCGCTGAAGAATCAATGAAACGATGAGCACTATCATCAACAAGAAACCCACCCCCCAGAGAAAGTGAATCATGAAGGGATTTTCCAGTTGAGAGTATAATAATAGTCCAAGCATCATCGTCAAATAACTTTCGCAAAAGTACATATTTTCTTTGAAACTGACACATTTTATAGACAAAATTTAGCAAAAAGCAAAGTTTTTTGTTAGATTAACAATAAAAAAGGCCGTTTTTACGCGAACTTCTATTAACTTTGCACTCGCAATTACACTATAATTGCTCAATTTGCAACATCATAATGGAACAGGAATTCGAATTGATCGCCAAAACGTTTATGGGACTGGAACCTGTACTGGCGAAAGAGTTAACCCAATTGGGGGCTAAAGACGTGAAGACTGGCCGACGGATGGTTTCGTTCACTGGTAACAAGGAAACCATGTACCGTGCCAACTTCCAGTTACACACCGCTATCAGAATTTTGAAGCCCATCCGCCACTTCAAAGCCAAAAGTGCGGATGATGTCTATGAGGAGATCCGGAAGATCGACTGGACGGACTATATCGGACAAGACAAGACATTCGCCGTGGATGCCGTCGTGTTCTCCGAAGAGTTCCGTCATTCGAAGTTTGTATCGTATAAGGTTAAGGATGCCATTGTGGATCAGTTCCGCGAGAAGACGGGTAAGCGCCCGAATATCTCTGTGGCCAATCCTGACATTCGACTCAATATACACATTGCCGAGGACCAATGCACGCTGAGTCTTGACTCCAGTGGAGAGTCGTTACACCGTCGTGGTTACCGTCAGGAGAGTGTGGAGGCACCCCTGAACGAAGTACTGGCTGCGGGTATGATCCTCATGTCGGGTTGGCAGGGAGATACAGATTTCATTGATCCTATGTGCGGTTCTGGTACTCTGCTCATTGAGGCAGCACTCATTGCCAAAAACATGGCACCAGGACTTTTCCGAAAGGAATATGCTTTCGAGAAATGGCCCGATTTTGACGCTGACCTCTTTGACAATATCTATAATGATGAGAGTCAGGAGCGTGAGTTCAAGCATCACATCTATGGTTACGATGTGGACATAAAGGCTGTCAATACTGCCCTGTTAAATGTGAAGGCTGCCGGACTAAGCAGCGACATTACCGTCAAGCAACAGGATTTTAAAGACTTTACCCAACCACAATCAAAGAGCATCATCATCACCAATCCGCCTTATGGCGAGCGTATCTCAACGCCCGACCTGTTGGGAACCTACAAGATGATTGGTGAGCGACTGAAGCACCAGTTCAAAGGCAACGATGCCTGGGTGCTTTCATACCGCGAAGAGTGTTTCGACCAGATAGGACTGAAACCCAGCATTAAAATACCCCTCTACAACGGTTCGTTGGAATGCGAGTTCCGTAAGTATCAGATGTTTGACGGCAAACTGAAAGACTTCCGCTCTGAGGGTGGTGTCGTCAAGACTGATGAGGAAAAGCGCCAGATGGCCGAGAAACACCGTTTCAAGAAGAACCGTGAGTTTAAGCAGCGTCTGGAGGAGACGGAACAGAACGAAGAGGCCGACATCCGTTCGTTCACATTCCATCGTCACGACCTGAAGAAGGACAATCGTGAATTCCGTAAGAACCGTGAAGATCGTGAGGATCGGAATGACCGTAATGATCGTAAGGGTGGCTACAAGAGCAGTTCTAATCGCGGAGGTCACGAACGCTTTGACCGTAGCGGCAAAGGACGCAGCTTCGGCAAGGGGAGAGATTTCGACAAAAAGAACAGGAGATTCGATGATGAAGATTAAAACGATTCTGGCAGTCATAGCCCTGCTGATAATCCCCACAAACATGAGCGCTCAGGATAAACTCTTCACCCTCGAAGATCTGAACTTCGGTGGTACCAACTACGCCAACCTGCGTCCACAGAACATGTGGCTGACTTGGTGGGGCGACAAGTTGATACAAACGGATGTAGAGGAGTGTTTTGCCATCGACACCAAGACGGGCAAGAAGACATGCCTTTTCTCCCTCGACGATATCAACAAGTGGGCTGAGAGCGATGATGACAAATATGTTCGTCACCTGATGAACGCCACCTTCCCCTACCCCGAAAAGCCCATCGTGGCTGTAGGCAATAGAAAGGCGTTTATACTTGTTGACTTCGAAGCTAGGAAGGTGGTTTGGGAGGACAGTATCTCTGGTCAGGAAGCCAACGATTGGAATCCCATTTCTCGCGCAACTGCCTATGTAGAGGAACACCAATTGTTTGTGGTGGATGGTCAGGGAAAGAAGAAGCAGCTTTCTACCGACGGAAGCCGAGAGATTGTCTATGGACAGTCTGTTCACCGTAATGAGTTTGGTATCGAGAAAGGCACCTTCTGGAGTCCTGACGGACAGCGTTTGGCTTTTTATCGCATGGATCAGAGCATGGTGACGGATTATCCGCAGGTGGACATCTTCCCAAGAGAGGCTACACACGAGCCCGATAAGTATCCGATGGCAGGCATGACAAGCCACAAGGTGACGGTGGGTGTGTACGACCTAAATACAAAGAAGACCGTTTATCTGCAAGCTGGTGATCCAACAGACCGCTATTTCACTAATATAGCGTGGAGCCCCGACTCGAAGACTATCTATATGTTCGAGTTGAACCGCAAGCAGAACGATTGCAGTTTGGTGTCATACAACGCAGAAACTGGAGCAAAAGTAGCAGAGCTTTATCGCGAGACATCGGATAAATACGTAGAACCGTTGCACCCCATTCAATTCCTGCCTTGGGACGATACGAAGTTCGTGATGCAGAGTCAGAAGGACGGCTATAATCATCTGTATCTTTTCGACAGGAGTGGTAAGGAACTGAAACAACTTACCAAAGGCGCATGGGTGGTGATGGATGTTTTAGGTTTCAACAAGAAAGACAAGACCATCATCATTGCATCGAACGAAAAGAACCCCCTGCAACGCAACCTCTGGGCCGTGAACATCAACAACGGAAAGCGAACTCTGCTCGACAATGGTATGGGTGTTCATCGTGGAACTCTCTCGTTATCAGGAGCCCTCATGTACGACAAATACCAAGAGCCCTGTGTGCCTCTCTGCATAACGGTAACCAATACCCAAAAGACCAAGCCAATTACCCTGATGACATCTGAGGATCCGTGGAAGGATTATCAGCAGCCCATTTTCGAGAATGGTAGCATCAAAGCCGCTGATGGCATCACCGATTTATATTTCAGGATGGTAAAGCCGCACGATTTTGACGCGACAAAGCAATACCCCACAGTGGTTTATGTCTATGGCGGGCCTCATGCCCACAATGTAGATGCATCATGGCATTGGGCCAGTCGTTCGTGGGAAACCTATATGGCACAGAAAGGTTACATCGTGTTTATACTAGACAACCGCGGATCAGAGAATCGTGGTCGTGAGTTTGAGCAAGCCACCTTCCATCAGTTAGGACAGATTGAAATGCAAGACCAGATGAAGGGTGTGGAGTATCTGAAGAGTCTGCCTTATGTGGATATGAACCGCTTGGGCGTTCATGGTTGGAGCTTCGGTGGTTTTATGACTATCTCACTGATGACCAACTATCCCGATGTATTCAAGGTCGGTGTGGCTGGTGGTCCTGTGATCGACTGGAAATGGTACGAAGTCATGTATGGTGAGCGCTATATGGGTACTCCCGAGGATAATCCCGAAGGTTATGCCAAGAGCAGCCTCATCGACAAGGCCAAGGACCTGAAAGGCAAATTACAGATTATTACGGGCTATAACGATAATACGGTAGTGCCCCAACACTGTCTGTCGTTCCTCAATGCCTGTGTGAAGGCCGGTACCCAACCCGATTTCTTTGCCTACCCCGGCGAGGAGCACAATATGCGTGGTCATGCTTCAGTGCATCTCCATGAGAGAATTACCCAATATTTTGAAGATTACTTAAAATAACGATATGAAGATACTTTTGTTAGGAAGTGGCGGACGTGAGCACGCCTTAGCATGGAAAATTGCTCAAAGTGAAAAGTGCGAGAAACTATTCATCGCCCCAGGTAATGCCGGAACGGGCAACTGTGGTGAGAATGTGGCCATGAAGGCCGACGACTTCGAAGCTATCAAGAACTTCGTGGTTGAAAAGGGTGTCAACATGGTTGTGGTTGGTCCTGAGGATCCTCTGGTAAAAGGTATCTACGATGAGTTGAAGAAGGATGCCCGTACTAAGAACGTACCCGTTATCGGACCATCAAAGGCTGGTGCCGTGCTCGAAGGCTCCAAGGATTTCGCCAAGGGCTTTATGCAACGTCACAATATCCCCACAGCCCGTTATCAGACGTTCGACGGCGAGCATCTGGAAGAAGGACTGAAGTTCCTTGAGACACTCCAAGCTCCCTACGTATTGAAGGCAGACGGTCTTTGTGCGGGTAAGGGTGTGCTGATTCTCCCCACCCTCGACGAAGCCAAGAAAGAACTGAAGGAGATGTTGAGCGGTATGTTTGGCAACGCCTCAAGTAGAGTGGTGATCGAGGAGTTTATGAGCGGTATTGAGTGCTCTGTATTCGTATTGACTGATGGTAAGAACTACAAGATTCTCCCTGAGGCCAAGGACTACAAGCGTATCGGCGAGCATGATACAGGTCTGAATACAGGCGGCATGGGTTCCGTAACCCCTGTTCCCTTTGCAACGAAGGAATGGATGCAGAAAGTGGAAAACCGTATTATCCGTCCTACGGTAGAAGGTCTGGCTACTGACGGCATCGATTATAAAGGTTTCATTTTCTTTGGTCTTATCAACCGAACCAACACACCTACTGGTACCCCCGAGCCTTACGTGATTGAATATAATTGCCGTATGGGCGATCCGGAAACAGAGAGCGTGATGTTGCGACTGAAGAGTGACATCGTAGATTTGTTCGAGGGCGTGGCCGAAGGTAATCTCGACCAGCGCACTATCGAGTTTGATCCTCGTGCTGCTGTCTGCGTCATGCTGGTTAGCGGTGGCTATCCGCAGGAATACAAGAAAGGGTATCCCATTAGCGGAATTGAGAATGTTGAAGGCAGCATTGTCTTCCACAGCGGAACCGCACTGAAGGATGGTGAGGTTGTGACCAATGGTGGTCGCGTAATTGCGGTATCATCTTACGGTAAGGACAAGGCCGAAGCTTTGCAAAAGTCGTTCGAAGAAGCTCAGAAGATACAGTTTACCGATAAGTATTTCCGTCGCGATATCGGAGCTGACCTCTAAAGCATGAGACGGATACAGAACAAAGTGGCTGAGAGCCGCAGAACTCTGCCAGTGGCGGTGCTTTATAGCGTCGCCGTTTGGTTGTTGGCAGGTCTGGTTCAAGAACAGTGGTGGATACAAGTCGCCCTTTTCGCGTTTTCCACCTATCTGATGGCACAATTGAATAATATCAATGTGCTCATCCGCATCTTCAGTCGCATGGTTTCTGTGTCCTTTATTATCCTCACCGTTTCAGCTGTCTTTCTGTTTCCTTCCATTAAGGGTGCCTTCATTCAAATGTGTTTCATTGCCTCCCTCCTGACGTTTTACAATAGTTATCAAGACAAAGCATCGCCAGGTTGGACATTCTACACATTCTTGT
>Ga0310696_10008197_pt1 | contig 12203 bp, 8 predicted proteins | sample AusTroGonzalo_MG_4_FD_203885 | JGI IMG/M metagenome (GOLD analysis project Ga0310696, IMG submission 203885) | Bovine rumen microbial communities from tropical cattle in Woodstock, Queensland, Australia - Gonzalo_02 (v2) (version 2) | ecosystem: Host-associated > Mammals > Digestive system >... | reverse complement strand
CGCCCGTTGCGGGCCGTGTTGACGCTCTGGAGGAAGAAGACGAACTCCTTTTTGGTGCCGTCCCAGTTGACGGGCTTGAGCCAGAGCGTGACGGTGCCCTCGGCGGGGGTGAGTTTCGCGGGGCGGGGGATCGTGAGGATGCCGTCGGCAAGTTTGATCCCCTTGCCCCGGATCCCCTCCTCGAAGGAGGCTTTGCCCCGGAGAGATTTGGCGGGCAGACCCGTTTCGCCTTCGAAATCATACTTCGCCGCGGGCTCGGCCGCGAAAACCGCCGCCGCGGCGGCCAGACAGAGGAAAAGCGCAGACTTTTTCATCAAAGCCATGCCCCCGTGTTGACGAATGACCAGGTCAGCTCACTGCAGGAAAACCGGGGATACCAGTGGACCTTTTTCTTGACGTCACCGACCTGCAGGCCCGCGCCGTGCCCGTCGAAGAAGGCGACGTTGCATGTCATGGAGTGGCGGACGCTGATCATGTGATAGGCATTGAGATTGGTCGTCAGCTCGAGGACGCCCTGCGACACGACGCCGTAATAGCCGTTGCAGTTCGGGGCCTGGGCCGAAAAGGGAACGTCCGCGAAAACGATCAGTTTCGAGTTGTTGTTGTACCGGTTGAGTTCGGACTCCCTGACGTAAAAGCGCTTCGACACCGGGTTCGTCGACTTCAGTCCGAAGGTGGCGTAATTGAGCCCGATGCCGTAATTGCTGCCCGTCATTCCCGCGGTGGGATCATCCCTGCGGGGGCAGACCAGGATCCATTTGTTGTTCAGATACTTCCCGACGACGAGGCGGTTGCCCCAGCTGCCGCCGCCCACGTCGTGGTAGACGGGCAGACACCAGCCCTCGTTGTTGGACATGTACGACTGGTAGGCGAAAATGATCTGCTTCTGCTGGGAGAGGCAGTTGGAGGCCTTGGCCCGCTCCCGGGCCTGAGTCAGCGCAGGCATGAGCATCGAAGCCAGAATGGCGATGATGGCGATCACCACCAGGAGCTCGATCAGCGTAAAACGGCAGGCCGTTTTACGCTTCAGGGATGAGAGATGAGAGATGAGAGATGAGAGGGAACGGCGGTTTTTCTGCATGGCGGTCTCCTTTTTTGTCTTGCGGCCGTTTTTGTTCAGTGTTTTGTTTTGTAAGGGATAATATACCGCGGGGTGCGGGCAAATGCAAATTTTTCTCAGCGGAGGAGATGCAAAAGGAGGAAGGCCGTCCAGCCGGAAAAAAAGGGGATCCCGAAATTGTCGTCGACATGGATCGTCTTTTCGAAGAACTCCGCCAGCGCGCCCGCGACGGCGGCGGCAAAAGAAACGAGGACGAGGGAAAGGACCGGCAGACCGCCGAACGAGAGGAAAAGGGCGAAACCCAGGGCGCCGACCGCGACGAAGGCGACGACCCCCTCCAGCGACTTGCCGTTGGCAAAGCGCGTCCTGCCCCAGCGGCGGCCGACGAGGGCGGCGGCGGTGTCCCCCAGAAGCATCAGCGCCATGGCGGAAGCGGCCAAAGCGGCGGGGAAGCAGATGAGGACCATGCACGCCGCCCCCAGGACGGGCGGTCCGCCGCTCACGACCCAGTCGGAGGGCTCCGGCTCCCTGCGCAGCATGCCGCCGAAAAAGAAGTCATAAGCCCGCCGTATCCGCGGATTGCCCCGGGCGTAGGCGTGCTCCACCAGCACGCTCGCCAGTGCGAGGACACCGAAAAACACGGCAAAAAACCACCGGTACGGCGCGAAAACAAGCATGACGACCGGCATCCACAGCGAACTCAAATGCACGGCCTTGCGCCTCAACTCGTCACGAAAAGGTATGTTGCCCATAATGGTACCTACTATACACGCGCGGGCGCCTTTTTACAAGCGGTCACGGCACCGCGATGGGGAGCCGGCTTTGGAGCGTGGAGTAGCGATTCCCCGCGGAGAGGGTGAAATGGCCGTCTTTCAGCGCGTAGGCGAGCTTCTTCCCCGTCTCCGGGGAGAGGTATTCCTTCTCGAGATAACGGGGCACGAGATCGGCGAGACGGGCCGGGTAGCGGCCGTGCTCCGCCCGGTAGAGCTTCAACGCGGCGGCCGTGCGCCCCAGAACGAGGGTGGTCCGCTGCTTCCGGGCGGCGCCGATGAACACCCCCTTCCCCGCGAAGACCTCCTGCCGCTCGAGCTCCCGGAGAGCGGGGATCCTCTCTATTGCCGTGAAAAAGAGCCGGTACCGGGCCGTCAAAAGGCACGGCCGGTAGAGAAAGCCCACCGCGGTCTTCGGTTTTTCGGGGTGCGGAAGAGCATGACCCGCCTCGGTCGGCAAGCGAACCTGCCAGCTTTTGCTCCACGCCAGCATTTTCCGGCAGTACGGAAGGACCGACTTGTCGTCGGGGCCGGACTGCAGGTAGGCGCTCATGCAAATAAGCCGCGCGTTCGACCGGACAAGTTCACAAATCAGAAACGGCGTATCCGTGGCTATCAAACTATCCAGCTCCACGCCTTTCATCAGTTCGGGCATGATTTTTTCCTTCTGCCCCGTGACGGCGAAGAGCACCGCCCGCTCGGCGATCTCCCGCATCAGCGAGCGGTAGCTCTGCAGCGCACCGAGATACAGCTCGCGTTTCCGGGAAAGGCTGAGGGAAACGACTCTTTTCACGGCGTCCAGGTGTTCGCGCATCTCCGGCGAGTCAAAGAGCCGCAGCGTTTCCGCCCGCACGTCGTCGGGGATCTTGTCGGAGCTCCAGCTGTAACGTCCGGAAAAAGGCGGCTGGTACTTCGGGTGTTCCCGGAAAAAATTCCGGTCCGCCGTCTCCTCCCCCAGTTCAGGGGGGAACGATTCCGACGACACGCGGAGCGGGGAGATCCCCATCTGAGCGGCTTTGTCGTCCACGGCTTTTTCGGCCCGCGCGCCCGCCGCGAACGCCGAAAGCCAGAAGAGACAGGAAACGGCGCCGACAGCCCCGGAAAAGATCAGGATGCTCTTCCGGGAGTTCCGAGCGCGCTTCAGCGTGATTCCTCCCCAGACGGCAGACGCCGCCGCGTACATGAGAAGGACCGCGTAAAAGGAGGGGAGATGCGTCGAGGCCGGGTCGAAAATTTCCTGCTCCCGAGATCCGAAAAGATTCATCCAGGCAGAAAATCCGCAGAAAAGCACGGGGAAAAGGATGCAAAAAAGCAGAAGTTCCCCCGCGGTCCACAGCAGGGGCCAATACCGGTTTTTCTCATTTCGGAACGCGTTGAAACCGAGCAGAAAAACGGCGGCCGCCGCGAGAAAAAGCATGATCCCGAGGTGAAGACCCAGTTTGTCGAGAACTTCCGAAAAATTCAGCGCTGTCAGGATCAGGGCCAGATCCCTCGTTTTGGGAGAGATGCGAAAAACGATCTCCCGGAGAGTCCCTTTCATGCAGAAAAGCGCGATCCCCGCCGCCGCCGACCAGACAAAGGCTCCCGAAAACCACAGGAGAAGACGTTTCCGCCCTTCCGCCCTCCCCGCCCGGGATCCGAAGAAAACGCAGCCCGCCGCGACGACCGCAAAAAATACTGCCGCAAATGCCATGTCTTTCTCCCTCGATGAACTTCGACCGGAGGCGACCCTGGGAATAATGTAACCCCTCCCGGCGGCTTTTGCAAACGGCGGCCGGTGGAGCGGGGCGTTTCCTCCGAAAAAGAGCGGCGTACCCTTGACTTTTGCGCCGTTCCGTGTTAGAGTATGGGACGGCCCGTCCGCCTGTTTCCGGCATCGGGACGGGCATGGGAGAACACGATGAAATTTTTTGCGCGGGAACGGAAAAAGAGGGGTACGACCCTCCTCCGGCGTCCGCAGGACGCCATGGATCTCCCCACTGCGGAGACCGGCTGTCCCCGCAGGGAGCGGAACAAATGAACATTCACGTCAGGCCCTTCCGGGAGACGGACGCCGCGGCGGTCTCCGTCATACAGTTCGAGAGCTTCAAAAGCTATCTCGGGGACCTCATGGAAATCAAAGAGCCCCGCCCGGCGGAATACTGGCTGAAACACGCCCGCTCCCTGACGCCCGAGGGCATTACGGAGACCTTCGTGGCCGAGGACGACAACGGCGAAGTGCTGGGATTCGTGACCGTCGGCATCAGTCTCCTGCGGCGTCTGGGCTCCCTCGTGCGCATCGGCGTGCTCCCGCGCTGCGCCCACGCCGGGATCGGCTCGCAGCTCTTCGAGGCCGCGGACAAGTTCTGGCGCGCCCACAACGCCCGCAAGGTCTGTACCTGCGTCTCATCCATCAATCCCCGCGCCTACGCCTTCTACCAGAAGCACGGCTTTCACCGCGAGGGGATCCTGAAAGACCACTTCTTCCCCGGCGTGGACGAGTACCAGCTGGCCATCTTCTACTGAAAGGCCCGCGAAAGGCTCTTCCCCCCTCAAAATACGCCGCTTTTCTTGAAAAGGAAAGGGGCCCGGGGGAGGGAGAAACTTCTTTTCACGCGAAAAGAAGTTTCTCCCTCCCCCGGAACGTTCCCTGCCTTTTGAAGCAGAGGTCAGTCGAATTTGCCCTTTGTGGAGAGGGGGCCGGAGACGCGGGGGTCGTAACCGGTGGCGGCGTCGAGGGCCTTGGCGAGGCCTTTGAAGACGGCCTCGAAGAGGTGGTGGTTCTCGCCGGAGGCCAGCTGGCGGATATGGAGATTCATGCCGCAGCGGGCGCAGAGGGCCTGAAAGAACTCGTGGAAAAGCCGGGCGTCGAAGCCCGCGACAAGTTCCGAAACGGGGTTGACGTCGTAATAAAGTCCGGGGCGGCCCGAGAGGTCGAGGGCGACGAGGACGAGGGTCTCGTCCATGGGCAGGATCATGTTGCCGTAGCGGCGGATCCCGGCCTTGTCGCCGAGAGCTTTTGCGATGGCGTCGCCGAGGACGATCCCCAGATCTTCGAGGGTGTGGTGGCAGTCGACCTCGATGTCCCCGCGGGCGGTGATCTCCAGATCGAAGAAGCCGTGGCGGGCAAAAAGGGTGAGCATGTGATCCATGAAGGGGATCCCGGTATCGACGGTGCTTTTGCCGGATCCGTCGATATCGATCCTGACGGAGATCTCGGTCTCCGCGGTGCTCCGTTTGACTTCGGCGATGCGATCTTTTTTCATGGCGGCCCTCTCCCTTGCTGATCCGTATTTCCGCGACACACCGATAATATAGCGCCGATCCGCAAATTTTCCAGCGGTGTATGTCACGTCGGCCTTGCATTCGGTCTTCGCTTCATGTATAGTATCGGGGAAAACAGGTACTGCAAAGGAGGATGCGGGGGCAATGAAAAGGATCGGACTCGAGGGCCCGTGGCGGCTTCTGTGGCGCGAACCGGGAAGCGGCGAACACCGCGAGGTCCCGGCACAGGTCCCGGGCAACGTGATCGGCGATCTCTTCAGGAACGGCCTGATCCCGGATCCCTTTTTCGGCGACAATCCCGGGAAAATCCGGAAATACGAGTCGGTCGACTGGGAATACAGGACGGTCTTCCGGTGCCCCGCGCCGGAGGCCGGGGAGAAACTGCGCCTCGTTTTCGAGGGGATCGACACGGTCGCCGATATCTTCGTGAACGGGACCCGGATCGGCCATGCCGAAAACATGTTCGTCGCCCACGGTTTCGACCTGGATCTTTCTCTGCTCCGCGACGAAAACGAGCTGACCGTCCGGATCAGAAGTTCCGTCGGGTATGCAAGAAGCCTCCCCCCGACGCCGCCGGGGTGCTGGGCCCAGCCTTACAATTTCGAGGGGCTGCGTCTCCGCCGGGCCATGCACACTTACGGATGGGACATCGCGCCCCGTCTGGTCGGCGCCGGGCTCTGGCGGAAAGTCTTTCTGGAATTCCTGCCGGGGGACCGCTGGCTCAGTCCCTATCTTGCGACGACGCGCCTGGAGGAAGGTTCCGCCGAACTCGCCCTCGCGTGGAGCTTCGTCTCGGAAGCCCCGGCGCTGGAGGGCTTCGAGGCGAAACTCACCCTCTCCTGCGGGAAAAGTCTTCATACGGAGACCTTCCCCCTCAGATTCACGACGGGCCTGCGGCTCTTCCGCGTCGAGACTCCCCTCCTCTGGTGGCCCCGGGGTTCCGGTCCGCAAAATCTTTACGACGTCACGCTGGAACTGCGGCACGGCGGCGAAACCGTGGACACCCTCGCCTGGAGGACCGGGATCCGCACCGTCGAGCTCATCAGAAATGACGTGCCCGACGCCCCGGACCGGAGGAACTTCCACTTCCGGGTCAACGGGAAAAAGATCTTCATCAAGGGTTCCAACTGGGTCCCCGCGGACGCGCTCCACGGGGAAAATCCCGAGCGCACCCTCAAAAGCCTGGCCCTCTTTGCGGAGCTCGGGTGCAACATGATCCGCTGCTGGGGCGGAAACGTCTACGAAGACGACGCCTTCTTCGACTGGTGCGACGAACACGGTCTGCTCGTCTGGCAGGACTTCATGTTTTCCTGCGAGCTCGCGCCGCAGGACGAGGCGTTTCTCGACGCGGTGCGCCGGGAGGCGGAGACGGTCGTCACGGCCCTCCGGAACCATCCCTCGCTGGCGCTCTGGTGCGGCGACAACGAGTGCGACGAGATCTTTTTCTGGATCGGTCTGTACCGGCGGCATGTCCCGTCGGAGAACCGGATCTCCCGGGAGATCCTGCCCCGGGCGGTCTTTCAGTTCGATCCGGCCCGGGACTATCTGGCAAGTTCCCCCTTCCGGAAGGACGAGGTGACGCGGCAGAACCTGCCTTTCCTCTCGCCGGAACAGCATCTCTGGGGCCCCCGGGACTACTGGAAGAATCCTTTTTACAAGGACAACCGGGCGGTTTTCGCAAGCGAGATCGGTTATCACGGCATGCCCGACGTCTCCAGTCTCCGGAAGTTCATTCCCAAAGAAGCATGGAACGACCGCCGCGGCGCCGCGTGGCTCTGCCACGGCTCACAGCCTTTCGGGGAGTCCGACGGTCCCTACGCCGGACGCATCGCGCTGATGGAGAAGCAGACCGAAAACTTCTTCGGCTTCGTCCCGGAAAAGCTCGAGTCCTTCATGATCTCTTCCCAGATCGTCCAGGCGGAGGCGATGAAGTATTTCATCGAGCTTTTCCGGTCGAAAAAATGGGAAAAGAGCGGCCTCGTCTGGTGGAACGCGATCGACTGCTGGCCCCAGTTCTCCGATGCCGTCACCGATTACTATCATGTGCGGAAACTGGCCTTTTACTACATCAAAAACGCCCAGCAGGCGCTGAGCCTCATCATCTGCGATCCCGAGGCGGGGAAGTGCCGCCTCATCGCCGACAACGCCCGGAACACGGCCGTCTCCGGCACGTTCGAAGTCACCGATCTCATGACGGGGGAAATTTTTGCGGAGGGCGAGTTCCGCATGGATCCCGACGCCGCGGGGGAGATCGCCGCCTTCCCGGTCATTCCGGGGGAGCAGCGCATGCTTCTCGTCGAATGGGTCTGCGGGGGAAAGCAATTCTTCAACCACGGCCTGCTGGGCGATCCCCCCTTTGCGCCCGAACAGTATCTGCAGTGGCTTGACCGGCTGGACGAACGCATTTACCGGCCCCTCGGACGGCACGAGTGGCGAACCGAAGACTATTGAGCTTGGGCCTTTTCAAAACTCCCGGCGGAAGAAGTACAAGGCGGCGGAGACGAACTGGTCGAAGAGGATCTCCCTGTTCTCCACGAGGACGCGCAGCGTCCTCCCCGGCTGGAAGGGCAGCGGCTCGTCGGGCGTGATCACGACGCGGAACAGGGGGTGCTCCGGGGAAAACTCCCCGCGCCGCCCGGGAACGGGAAAGGCCTTCACCGGACCGCCGAAAAGATGAAGCAGCGGCGAGGGAAAGAACGTGACGGGAACGGGATTGACGGCCGTGATGGTCCCGGGCACGTCCCGGCGGCTGTCCCGGAGCCTGAGATGGACCTTCATGCCGGTCTTGAGGCGGCGGAGCTGGTCGTCCGAAGAGTAGGCGTCGATGACCGTCTCCCCGGATTCGACGGTCCCGATAACGGTCCCGGCGGGCAGGAGGGCTCCCCGGGAGAGCCGGGGGAAGGCGGGCACGAAAACCCCCTTTTCCCCGGAAGTGACGCACAGTTTTCTCCGGCGCGCCTCCAGTTCGGAAATGCGGTTCTTCTCACTGTCGATGCGGCGGCGGGTGAGCAGACCGTCGCCCGCGGTTTTCCCCGAAGTCTCCTGCTGGGCCAGCCGGATCTTTTCCTCCTCGAGGACGGCCCGGCGGCGGGCGGTCTCGAAATCAAGGCGCGGCGAGACCAGCCGGACGATCACGCCCTTTTCCGCCACGGGAACGGGGCCCTGGGGCGGTTCGGAGGCGAGGTATCCCGTTTCGGGAATGGCGACGAGGGTCCGGGCGGCGCAGCGGATCTCGCCCGGCAGGCGCGTCCGCCACGTGAGGGGCAGAAACAGGATCAGCGCCGCGGCGAGACCGACGGCGATGATGAAGGTGAGGTTCGCCCGGCGTCCGGCGCGTTTCGACAGGGCCCGGACGATCCTCACCTCGTTGTAGAGGGGCATGACGAAGATGGTCAGCACCTCCAGCACCAGCAGCACGATGGCGACGGCCTTGATCATGCTGTTGTAGATCACGAGGATGATGGAGGTGTAAAGCAAAAAGCGGTAGATGAACGCCGCGACACCGAAGGAAAAGAGAAGGAGCGGCCGCTCCTCCTCCGGCGCCGGCCCCAGTCCGAAAAGCCAGTGGCGTGAGAGCCGTTTGATGTAGTCCACGGAGCGCTGCATGAGGTTTTCCACGCCGAGGAGATCGCAGAGGATGTAGTAGCCGTCGAAGCGGATCAGGGGGTTGCCGTTGACGAACAGCGTGCTCACCGTGGAGACGGCGAAGATGAAGAACATGGTGGACTGCAGACGTCCGGGGGGCAGATAACACCAGGCGAGCGCGGCCAGTCCGCCGCAGATCATTTCGCTCAGCAGGCCGCCGGCGTCGATGAGGAGCCGCTGCCGGGGCGGGAGACGCCAGCTGTCGGTGGTGTCGCTGAAGAAACGGGGGTAGAGGAAGATCATGCTGATGCCGATGGCCCTCACCCGGCAGTTGAAGTGCATGTTGGCGGCCAGATGCCCCCCCTCATGGACGAACTTGAGGAGGACGATGGCGAAGAAATATTTGACCAGTCCGGCCCAGGAGAAGGAGGCTTCGAAATTGGCCGCGACGGCGGCGAAGTTCCTGAGGGCCAGAAGATATCCGGCGACGGCGGGGATGAGGAGGCTCAGGACGAAGGTCCTCGATCCGATGAAACCGACCCACGGCCTGATCCTGTCGATGAAGGGCTGGGGGTGAAGGGGCGGCAGTTTGAAGTACAGATACATGGAGGCCACCTTGAGCCACCAGTATTTGGACTTCATCCGCCGGCGTTCGGCCAGCTGGAGCGCGAAGCCCGCCGGGTCCGGGGTCAGCAGATTGTTCTGGAGCAGGAACTGCCGCAGGGCGAGAAGCTCTTCGGCACTTGCGGGGATGCCGGCCCGGCGCAGGCGGCGGCGGAACTCCTCGAAGGAACGGTCGCGATCCCAGCGGGCGAGGATCTTCCACGCGGGAACGCTCAGCTTGAAATAGCTCCCGGCGGCCGGATCGAAGATCATGGCGTAATCGCCGTGGGGACCGGGGGGGATCAGCCGGATGTCCCGGCGGAGTGCGCCCGATCTGAGGGCGCTGACGTCGGAGGGCGCGGCCACTTAGAGCCACCGCAGATAGAGGACGGCGTTTTTGAAGAGCATGTAGCCCAGAGTGACGCGCCGGCCCCGGAGCTTGGCGATGCCGCGCATGCCGTAGCGCAGGGGCATCTTGTCTTCGATCCGGGCGAGAACCTTGTAGCACCAGACGTTCTGCTCGGTGCGTTCGGGGTACTGGCGGACGTCGATGACCCGGGTCCGGATCTCGGTCTCGGGCTGGGTGTAGAGGAAGCATGAGACGTCGATGTCGGAGAGCAGGATGGAGCTGTCGCGCTCGTTGACCCGGATCTCGGCGACCATGCCGCTCCCCCCGTAGATGTCGAAGATGCGGTCTCCTGTGCGGAGGACGCGGTTTTTGAGCAGTTCCGCGCGGCCGTCGGCCAGGGCGAGGACGCCGGAGGCGGGCGCGGGGATCTCGGCATGGGTCAGATACCACATGGCCTCCTTCACGTCCACCCGGGCGCCGTCCAGCTTCGCGGCCAGGAGCGGGACCCGTCCCAGACGGCTGCGGTCGGAGAAGGAGGCGGAGTTTTCGAGCTCGTACTCCTTCTGGATCTCGGCCAGGCGGCTGCGGGCGGAGTCCAGCCGGAAGCGGAGCTGGCTGGTGTCGTACCGGGCGACGATCTCGCCGGCCTTGACCGTTTCGCCGTCCTGTTTGAGACACTCGGCGACGGGGCCGTCGAAGAGGGCGTAGGAACTGGTGATCTCGGGCGCGCGCAGAAGGAACTCCGCATTGATCTGCTCACGGACGGGGATGAACATGATCCCGGCGATCACGGCCGCGATGAGAAAATAGATCTTCCTTTTGGATATCTGCCGCCCGATGCGTCCGGCGGAGGAAAAGCCGCCGAAGCGGTGGGCGAAGAGAGACGCGCCGATGCTCCCGGCCAGAAGATTGATCGTGGGAAGCGCGTAACCGGGGACGGGCCCGGGGAAGTCGATGATCCAGAAAAACGCCGTATCGGCGTTTTTGACGAATCCGGGACAGGGGAGTTTGATCACGGCGAGCTCGCCCGTTCCTTCCGTCAGGGAGGAAAGGGCCTCCCGCGCGGGGCCGGAGAGCTCCTCGTCCCCGCCGTTTTTCAGGATCCGGCACTTGCCGGGCTCCAGGGAGGTGATTTCGCGGCAGATGCGGCAGACGTTCCCGGCCGGATCGCTGTGGGGATCGGGCTCGAAAACGCCGTACTGCCCCGCGATGGAGACCTTGCCCGCGCCGAACTCCGCGATGAAGGCGCTGCGGAAATGCAGCAGCACCTCGCAGGAATTGGCGGCGATGGCGGCGGCGGCGGCAAGATCCTGCGCGTCGTTCATGTCGCGGCCGATCTTCAGCATAACGCCGAGGGCCCTGAGCCGGGCCGCAAGCTCGCGGTTCTCCTGACTTTTTTCCATGGTCTTTCCGGCCGGAGGAAGAGGCGGACAGAGCCGCCGGCTTCCCCCGGAGGGTTGTTACTTGCCGACGACCTCGTTGATGGCGGCTTCGAAGCCATCGTCTTCTCCGTCGCCGGAGAGGACGTCCTCCAGCTCCTCGCCGTTCAGGGCGGGGCTGTCGCCGAAGATGATCTCATCGACATCGTCGTCGATGCCCAGCAGATCGACGCCCTCCATGCCGACGGCGGGGAGAGACTCCTGAGCGCCGGGGATGCGTCCGAAGCTGCCGACGCCGATGCGCCGCATGCCGCTGAAGGAGGCCTCCTCGGTGAGGAGACGGTCATCGAGGATATTCTCCGTCAGATAAGCCAGAACACTGAAGTTCTTGTTCATCCCGTCGGAGAAGAGCTCGGGATTCATGCCCTCGTCGGTGGCCATCATCCAGATCGCACCGTCGCGGCGGACAACGCCCATGCCGACGTTGGTGATATTGTCGGCGTCGTTGCTCGAGGTGAAGTCGAATTCGCCGCTGTTGGCAAAGGAGCCGAAGCTGTTGCCGGAACCGGTGACGGTGAAATCACCGCTGTTGGAAACCGTTTCGAACAGGTTGTCGTCTCCGGTCACGGAGAAGCTGCCGCTGTTGACGGTTTCTTCGACCTGGCCGTTATTGCCGGCCAAGAGGAAATCACCGCTGTTGTCGAGCGTCTCGAACGCCGCATGATCGCCGTTGACCGTGAAACTGCCGTCGCTGGTGACGTCCCCGAACGCCGCATGATCGCCGTTGACCGTGACGGATCCGGAGTTGTCGACCGGCCCGAATTTCACATTATCGCCGTTGGCGACGATACTGCCGCCGGGCGCGTTGGTGACGGAGCCGACCTCGACGTCATCGCCGTTGACAGTGACGCTGCCGCTGTTGGTGCCGATGTCCCCGATGGTCGCGCCGTTGCCGTTCTGGGTGATGCTGCCGGAGTTGCTTTCGATATCGCCGATGCTTCCGCCGGCGGTGATGGCACCGCCCGCGGCGTTTTCGCCGACGTCGCCCACACTGCCCGCGACAGTCATGGTACCGCTGTTGGTGCCCACGTTCCCGACGTCGCCCGTCGTGGCGGTGACGGAACCGCTGTTGGTGCCGATCTCGCCCACGCTGGCCGCGCTCACGTCACCCGCGTTGGTGCCGAGATAGCCCA
>Ga0310696_10008195_pt1 | contig 12204 bp, 9 predicted proteins | sample AusTroGonzalo_MG_4_FD_203885 | JGI IMG/M metagenome (GOLD analysis project Ga0310696, IMG submission 203885) | Bovine rumen microbial communities from tropical cattle in Woodstock, Queensland, Australia - Gonzalo_02 (v2) (version 2) | ecosystem: Host-associated > Mammals > Digestive system >... | reverse complement strand
GTGTCCTGGAAGGGGTAGTTGCGCCTGAAGCAGAAGCGGCAGCGCACACCGCAGGCAGAAGTCGAAACGATGAGGGCTCGGTTCTCGTACTTTTGCAGAATGCATTCGGACTTGCCGGCGGGGAGGTCGCCCACAGGGTCATCGACAAAGCCGGGTGCGTCCTTGAGTTCGTCCTTGCTTGGCAGAACCTCGCGTAGCAGTTTGGCGGGCTCGCCCGATTTTTGGATGAGGTCGGCGTAATGCTTGGAACAGTTGAAGGCAAACGAGGGACTTTGGTCGAGGTTTGCCTGCATCTCGCTTGTCAAACCTGTAAAATCTTTGCCCAAATAATCTAAAAATTCAGAAATATGCGTGAAAACTTTAACAGAATTGTCCATTATATTGCTAAATTTAGAATCAAAATCAACAAGAGGATAATATGGGTACTGTAAGCACCAACGAATTCCGTAAAAAATTGAAAATCATGGTTGATGGTCAGCCGTACGAAATCATCGAAAACCAGTTTGTGAAGCCGGGTAAGGGTCAGGCTTTCAACCGCGTTCGTATCAAGAACTTGGTGACTGGCCGTACTCTCGAACGTACTTGGAAGAGCGGTGACACGGTGGAAGAAGCTGATGTGACCTACACCGAAATGACTTACCTCTACAACGACGGTTCTACTTGGTACTTCTTGGACAACACCACTCAGGAAACAATGGAAATTGCCAAGGAAGCTCTCAATGGCTGCGAAGTTTGGCTCCTCGACGGTGCTACTGTCGAAGTGACTTGGTGGAAGGATCCGAAGACTCAGGCTACGCTCCCGATCGAAGTTATCCCGCCGACATTCGTTGACTTGATGATCGTGGACGCTCCTCCGGCAGTCCAGGGCAACACCAGCGGTAACGTGATGCGTGAAGCCACTCTCGAAACTGGCGCCAAGGTGATGATCCCGCTCTTCATCGAAAACAACACCAAGATCCGCGTCGATACCCGCGACGGTTCCTACCTCGAAAGAGCTAAGTAATCATTTACTTTTCCGCAAAAAAAGCCCTCGTCCATGTGACGGGGCTTTTTTTGACGACTTTGGTGATGAAAATGCAAAAGTGGCGGTGAAATGGAGGTAAAATATGCTGTTTTCACCGCCAAAATTTAACTTGTCCGTGATAAAATGAGTCGAAAGTGGTCGATAGCGCGAGTTGTTGGCGGTGAAATGGCGCAAAAAAGGTGAAAATCACCGCCTTGTGCTGCGCGCGCCATGCAAAAAAAGGTGAAATAGTGCGAATAAACTAGAAAAATGGCGGTGAAAATGATGAAAAATTCTCAATTTCACCGCCAAAATGAAAATTTGACTAATGTGCTATTCTTATTGTCAATCCGAAGTTGTGGTTCGAGATGACTTCCCTGTCTTTGTATGATTCGTAGAACCTGCCATTCTCGTTATTGACGAATCGGCCATAGGAGTAGTTGAATGCCACACCCGCTCTCCAGCGGGTGCTGAACCACCAGTCGTAACCGGCTTCGATTCGTCCGAAGATATTGTGGAAATTCTCTTTTTTATCGGTTCTTTTTTCATCTAACAAAACCGTGGCTTTTCCCACTTCTACGCCTTCTATGGCGGCGCCGAAGAAAATTCCGAAAAATATGCCGTAAAGAGCGCTTTCTTTGTTTTGGAATGGGTAGAATTCCCCACCAAGACCAAAAAGCATTTTTGTGCTCGACGCATCGATTTTTTCGTACTCGCCGATTCCACAACCGAATCCGATAGCTCCGTAAAAGGCGGCGACGTCGGAATAGTAACCGCCAAGTCGTGTTTCGATGTAAGGCGTCCACCAGCCTGTGAATGACGTATTCCAGGTTTCGTCATCGCCCCAGCCTGATTCTTCGTGGTGGCTGTTCAAGGAGGCGTAGCCGAAGGTCAAATTAGTAGTAAAGTAGAGTCCGGTATGGGGGTGATAGTAGTAATCGTTTTTGTCAACCGAGCCCGTCTTGCTAGTTTGGCCGAACTGCGCAAAAGTGAATGTAGCCAATATAAGTGCCGTTGCAAGAATTTTCTTTATCATCTCATTCCTTTTTAAGAACACATAGTCATCCCCGGAAAGGAATGACTATCTTTTTTAAAGGATGATTTTGTCTGAAATTAGTGGGCGAGTCTTATGGTTACGCCGAAGGTGTGGGCTGAAAATTCATCTTTGTAGCGGTAAGATGAACCGTCATCAAGGGCTCCGTAGGTGTAGTTGGCCGAGACGCCGAAACTCCAGCGCCTGCCAAACCACCAGTCCTTACCAATTTCGAAACGGCAGAAAAAGTTGATAAATTCTTCACTGTCGGAATTGGTATCGTAATCGTAGTAATCGTAGTAATAGTCTTCGTCTTCATCTTCGTAGAAAGCACCTTCAATTGAGAAACCTGCGGTGACGCCGAAGAAAAGTCCGTGACCTGCGCTTTCTACGTCCTTGATGGGATAAAATTCAAGACCGCCGCCGAAAAGGAATTTGAGATGCGTGGCGTCGTATTTTTTGTTTTCGTATTTAGGCGAGTCTGAACTGTATTTGTTTTTTTCGTATTCATAAGTTCCAGTTCCGACGCCAATACCCAATGCGGCGTAAATTGAAACCGTGCTTGCGATGGAACCACCGAGCCTAATTTCTTCATAAGGTATTACAATACCTTTGTATGTTCTTTCGATTTCTTCTCTATCGTAGTCGTCCGTTTCGGAGTGGCTGAGACTTGTAAAACCTAATGTCAAACTTGTGACAAAGTAGAAACCCCTGTGGTTGTGGTAGTACGGATCCTGTATTTGCTTACTCGGGTTGTTTGTATAATACTGGTTGCCGTTGTTCGGGGTGTTCGTGTAATACTGGTTGCCGTTATTTGTGTTGAACGGATCGTTCTGTTGTGTATTTGTTGTGTAGTAGATATTGTTGTTCGCTTGTTGGGGCGCACTGGGGGCAGCTTGTGCAGGTGCGATCTGTTCTCCGTACGTAGCGTTCTCATCGGCATAGTAATAGGGATTGCTGTTGTCCGAGAACGAGGAATTGTTGTTGTTGGAGAAAGCAGAGTTATCTTGCGATTCGAATTGAGCAAATGCGCAAGATGCCACTAAAAGCATTGATGCTATGATTTTTTCTCTCATATGGAACCTTTTGATTGATGTTATTGATGTTAAACTTTTTGTTGAAGCGCTCCCCGGAAAACCGTGGCGACTTTGTCGGGATTGTCGCTCTTGAGCCAACTCAGCGTTTCTGTGCCTCGGTAGCTCCAGGCGAAAATGTTCTTGATGCCGGCAGCACGGCTCTCTTCGACGGCGATGGCTAGGTCGTTCTCGCGACCGGCTTCAATCTGGTAAGCCTTGATCCACATTTGTACGGACTTGCCGTATCGTGAGGCCACTGCTATGAGTTTGTTCGCTGTTTCTCGATATTTTTCGCGGACCCAATCTTCGCTAGCACCTCGTTCCCAGTACGGGTCGCTTGCGATTTCATCGACCGTGTCGAGGCTTGCGACTCGGTTCCAGTCATCAAGTCCGGCGGGAAACCACGGCGGCAGCATGCACACGCAGTTGCGCTTGCCGCGGGCGTGAACATCCTCGGTCATTTCTTTCAGAAAGTCGATAAGCGAATCCTCGCGGAATGTCTTGACGTTGTCCGTAAATTCCGTAGGCATCTCCTCACCGAATTTTTCGCGATACTTTGTGCGACATTTTTCGCAGCGGCAACTCCAGTTTTCAAGCCCGCCCTTCTCGAAGTAGAAATGCGGCTCGTCCCAGAAAATCGTAGAAACGTCCGTGTGGCAGACAACCTCAATCCACTTGTGCATGTACGCGCGGAATTCGGGATGGTTCGGGCATGCGGCGACTTTCGGCTTTCCGTCTATCGCGACCTGGCACATGTCGTGGTTTCGCGCGGTAAGTTCCGAATAAGCTTCGCCGCCGAACACGCGACCGACGCCCCACGGATTCACATAGACGGAGAGACCCATCGCGGCGGACTCGTTCACGATTTGTTCCATCGTGCCGTAGTAGTACTGTAAATCTTCTTCGCTCCACGTATGGAGGATGGCGTTGAACCCCGCGTCTTTGATGCGTGCAATATCCAAAAGAGCGAGCTTCGGGGATCGCACTCCAAAATAGCTGACGCCTTTAATCACAGTTAAAAACCTCTATAGGTTTTGTTCCCGGTCCACTTGGCCCATTGCGGACAACCGTTCTTGTGCAGTACGCTTTCGAGCGTAGCGTTCCATTCTTCTTCGCTGACGGGCCGCCTGATCCAGAACGTGTTGTCGTCTCCGGAATCTTCGGGGAGCGGCATGTCGTCGGGGATGATTTCGATAATCCACGATTCTGGAATGGCGTTGTGGAGTTCCTTGCTGAACGCAAGGTTCTTGTCGGTAGCGTGGTCGGCGTGATCAAAGATGATGAGCGCGGGCGACTGGCCGATGATGAGCGCGGATTCCAAAAGACTTTGTGCGCTTTCGATGGAATTGCAGGTGTAGAGGGTGGAATCGTCCGCCATGTTGCCATGCTCCAAAAGCCAGCGGAAAGTCCACTGGTTCAGTTTGTCTAGACTGCCGGGCGACGATGGCGTTATGAAAAATATATGTCCCACGCCTAAAGTATAGAAAGTTTATTGTTAAATTATTGTGCGGTAACTTTATTTTTCCCTCGAAAAAAGATGATGAAATTCCCTGACCTCGGCGAATTTAGGCTCGTAAACAAAATATTGCAGGGGGCATCCCCATTGAAGATGGAATCGCCTGCCTACCGCAGTTGGATTCCGGCGGGGGATGACTGCGCCATCTTTGACGGCTGGCTTGCGACAAAGGATTTGTCGGTGGAAAACGTGCACTTCCGGCTAGACTGGTCTAGTCCTGAACAGGCGGTCGAGAAGCATATTGTATCCAACATATCTGATGTGTCTTCGATGGGCGGTCGCCCCAAAATTGCGTTGTTCGGACTTTGCGTAAACCGGAACTGGGACGAGGAAATCCGCAACCGTATTGTCGCTGCGGTTGCGCAAGGCTTTGAGAGAAGGAAAGTTACGTTGATTGGGGGCGATACGGTCGCGGGCGATGTCGGCATGTTTTCGACGACTCTCCTCGGCATGACTGATGGCGAGACGACTCTTTTCCGTAGCGGGGCAAAACCGGGAGACCGTGTCTATGTGGCGGGGACTCTTGGCAAATCCGCGGCCGGACTCTGGATCTTGATGAACCGTCCCGAAGAGGCCGCGCGCTTCCCGAGACTGGTCGAATACCACCTTTCTCCAAAAATTTGCGAGGATGCAGGGGCGCAGTTGGTAAAGCAGGGCGTACGAGGTGCCTGCATGGATATTAGCGACGGACTCAGCTCGGAAGCGAACCATTTGGCGCTTTCATCGGGCGTTTCTATCGAAATAGACGAAGAAAAACTGCCCATTGACGAAGATGTTTTGGAAATGTGCGATTATTTCGGACTTACGCCGCTCAAATTTGCGCTAAACGGGGGTGAAGAATACGAACTTCTTTTCACTTCGAATCTTACAAAAAAATTATATATTAGCAGTAACTGTGATAAAAACACGCCAAAAAGTGATGAAATTCACGAAATTGGTTTGGTAAATCGCGGTTGTGGTGTATATTTGAATAATAAAGTTGGTGGTAGGATTACTTTAAACGCTCAGGCGTGGTCACATCTATGAAAGATTCAAGTGGATTAGGTCAATTATTGGTTCGCGTTAACCTGATTAACGAGGACCAGTTAAAGTATGCCGAAGACGAAATCAAGTATCAGGCGCAGCTGGGCAAAAAGTTGACACTTGCCCAGGTTCTTGTCAAGGCTGGAATGGTCAAGCAAGAAGCTCTTACGGACATTCTGGGTGTCCAGATGCAGAGCGTCACCAAGAAACGTATCGGCGAAATGCTATTGGATCAGGGCTTCATCACCCAGGACCAGCTGAACGAGGCTCTTGAAAAGCAAAAGACTTCAGGCGGCAAACGTCTTGGCCGCGTACTCGTCGATTTGAAATTCATCGACGAAAAGAAACTCACGGACATTCTCTGCTGCCAGTTCGAGGTTCCGTTTGTAAAGCTCGATGCCGTCCGGTTGGACGAAAAAGTCTATGAGTTTATTTCCGAAGAACAGTGCAAAGCGTACAAGATTGTACCGCTTTATGTGACGAGGGATCCGCGCCAGGCGCTTGTGGTCGCCATGGCGGACCCGACGAATGTGCGTCTCAGGGATTCCATCAAGTTCAAAGTCAAGAGAAATGTGGATGTCGTCATGGCGTCCGAACAGGACATCAAGAAGACTATCGATCTTCTTTTTGCAAACCATGGCCCGGCTGAAGAATCCCTTGCCGAACTTATCGGTTCTTCGGGCGATGAGGAACTAGAAACGGTCGAACGCGGAAGCAGTAACAGCGACGAACCGGAATTGAGCGATGAAGAAGGCCGCCAGGTCGTGAAAATCGTGACGACCTTGATTCACGAAGCCATTGCCCGCCACGCATCCGATATTCACCTGGAACCGCAAGAGACTTTCCTCAAGCTGCGCTACCGCATTGACGGTGACTTGCAAGTGATGTCGCCGATTCCCGCAAGGCTCATGCCGCAGATTCTTTCGCGTATCAAGCTTTTGTCCAAGATGGACATCGCCGAAAAACGTAAACCGTTGGACGGACGCTTTACCGTGCGTTACAAGGGCGCCGAAGTGGACCTTCGTGTGAGCTCGTTCCCGATATCGCTCCGTAAACGCGGCGTTTGCGAAAAAATCGTTATGCGTATTTTGGACCCGAACTCGGGTCAGTTCCCGCTCAAGGAAATGGGCTTCGACGCCCGTGTGCTCAAGCAGTTTATCGATGCCATTAATGCCCCGAACGGTATTGTGCTGGTGACCGGCCCGACGGGTTCCGGTAAATCTACGACGCTTTACGCTTCTATTCGAGAAATTTTGGATTCCACCATCAACATCTCGACGATGGAAGACCCGGTGGAATTGAATATTGACGGTGTGAACCAAGGACAGATTAACAATGCCGCAGGCTTTACGTTCGCGGCGGGCATCCGTGCCTTGCTCCGTCAGGACCCGGACGTCATCATGATCGGTGAAATGCGTGACCAGGAAACCTCGACGATGGCTATCGAAGCTGCTCTGACGGGTCACTTGGTCTTCAGTACGTTGCATACGAACGACGCTGCCGGTGCTTTCCCTCGTTTGCTCGAAATGGGGCTGGAACCGTTCCTTGTCTCGACCGCTATCAAGGGCGTCTTGGCCCAGCGACTTGTGCGCCGCATATGCAAGAACTGCAAGGAGCCCGTCGAAATCTCGCAGGAACTCCGCGACGAACTTCACCTCTCGCCGGACATGCAGTTCTATCACGGAAAGGGCTGCCCCAAGTGCGATGGTTCTGGTTTCAAGGGCCGTTGCGGTATTTACGAGTTCCTCGTGCCGAACGAAGCCGTGCGAAACCTCGTGATCAAGCGTGCCTCCGGTGACGAAATCAAGCGCGAAGCCATCAAGTCCTGCGAAATGATTACGTTGCGTATGGACGGCATCAACAAGGCTCTCCAAGGACATACGACGCTTGAACAAGCCATCGGTGCATCTACCGCGGACGATTAGTCGCTAGGTTATAGAAATATTTGCCTTGTCATCCCGGACTAAGGTTGGTGTGCTTGCCGAACCATCCGGGATTTTTCGTCCTGTCATGCCCGACTTGATCGGGCATCTCCTGTTTTTATAAGAGTCTAAACCTTAACTGGATCCCCTCCCGCGCTACGCTTGGTCGAGGATGACACTTCCTACCGTCTACTGTCTACTTCTAACTTCCTACTAATTACTATATTGCACATCTGTATATCGACTAGAGGTGCTAGATGGTAGATGCTGAAGAAAGTAATGTTGTTGATGGTCGTGTTTTAGATCGTGAACTGAACCCGGAACAGGCGGCCGCTGCGAAGAAAATTGACGGCCCGATGCTGATTTTGGCCGGTGCAGGTTCTGGAAAGACGCGCTGCATTACTTACAAGATTGCACATCTAGTTTCGTATCACAAGATTGATTCCAATCGTGTGCTGGCGGTTACGTTTACGAACAAGGCTGCCCGCGAAATGAAGGACCGTATCCAGAAACTTTTGAATTGCCGCAAGTCTTTTCAGTGGATGGGCACATTCCACTCCGTTTGCCTTAAGCTTTTGAAACTTTGCTTGGCGAAGGAATCCGTAATCAAGGCGCTTGGCGGCAAGTGGTTTGATGCAAACTTTTCCATTTACGATGACGACGACCAAAAACGAATCCTCAAGGAAATTTTGAAGGACGACTTGGGCGACGATTACGATGTCAATGAACTGAAAAAAATCCATGGCGCAATTTCTCGCTACAAGAATACGGTTTTGTATAAAGGCGATAAGGCGACTTTGCAGACGCCGGATGTGGCGGCAATGAACGCCGAATTTGCCGACGAAGAACGCAAGGCCCGCTATTATGCGGCTTACCAGAAAAAGCTCGCGGAATCGAACGCGATGGATTTTGACGACCTGCTTTTCAATACGGTTCGCATGTTGCAGATGGTGCCGAATTTGGCGGAACAGCTGAGACTGCGTTTCCAGTATGTTGTCGTGGATGAATACCAGGATACGAACGATGTCCAGTACGAACTTTTGAAGTTGCTCATCAACAAGGAAACAAAGAACGTAACGGTGGTGGGTGATGACGACCAGAGCATTTACGGCTGGCGTGGCGCGAACATCAAGATTATCCGCAATTTCCACCGCGATTTTGCTCCGGTGACGATTGTAAAGCTCGAACGCAATTACCGCTCGACCGCGAACATCGTGAAGGGCGCGGGTTCCGTGATTGCTCATAACGTCCGCCCTCAAGAAATGCAGAAGGTCGTTTATTCCAAGGAAGAGGCGGGCGAGCTCATTCACGTGCGCTATTTCGAGGATGACCGTTCCGAGGCTTCGAACATCGCAAAGACGATTGCGCAGGCGGGGCCTGATTTTTATGCCAAGACGGCTGTTTTCTACCGCACGAATGCCCAGTCCCGCGTGCTCGAAAAGGCGCTCAATGATTTGCGCATACCGTCGGTGATTTTTGGCGGTACAAGATTCTGGGACCGCAAGGAAATTAAGGATATTTTGGCCTACTTGCGCGTACTCGCGAATGAAAAAGACGATGCCGCTTACTTGCGTGTGATTAATACGCCCCCACGTGCCATCGGCAAGACGACAGTCGAAGGCGTACTCGCCAAGGTGAAAGCGGGTGAGGGTTCGCTTTGGGATAACCTACTCACCGAAGCGAATGGCACGAGCCGTGGCGCTCCGAAGCTCAAGGGCTTTACCGACCTTGTCCTTCGCTGGAAAAATATGATGAATTCGGGCGAAACGCCGCTCCCGATTCTTGCCGAAAACATCATCAACGATATCGGTTACAAGGAATTCTTGCGCAAGGAAGACGAAGTCACGGCGGACGAACGCATCGCAAACTTGGATGAAATGATCAACGCAATCCGCGAATTTGACGAAGACCATCCGGGCGCTACGCTCGATGCGTTCTTGCAGGATATTTCGCTTTTGACGGATGGCGACAAGAAGGTCGATACGTCGAAAGGCCTCGTGACGCTCATGACGATTCACATGGCGAAGGGCCTTGAATTCAACACGGTGCATATTGCAGGCTGCGATGACGAAATCTTCCCGCTGGTGCGCGGCGCGTCAATGCTTTCCATGGCCGAAATCAACGAGCAGATGGAAGAAGAACGCCGCCTGTTCTACGTGGGTTGCACCCGTGCCGAAAAGAAACTTTATCTGTACCATGCAGAACGCAGGTTCTTCCAAGGTAATATTCGACCGTTTGCACCGTCCAGGTTCCTCAAGGAATTGGATCCGTCCGTTGTTGATTTTACTCCGTGTTTGAATACTCGTCCGTCCGTTCCCAGTTTTGTCGGGAATACACGCTCCAAGCCGTCTTATGGATCGTATGGTTCGTCAAATTACGGTTCTCGCGGCAGTTATGGGAGCGGTTCCGGCAACTCGTACGGTGGCAGTTCGTATGGCTCATATGGTTCACGTCCGGCGTCGGTTCCGGCCTCCATCAAGAAAAACGACAAGCATATTGTCTATCGCAATCCGATAAAAGTCACGCCCGTAAAGCAAGCAGTCCCGAGCGGCCCTCGTGTCGTCTATGATGAGTACAGCCAGGATACGAACCAGAATCCGTACCATGTCGGCGCACGCGTTCGTCATTCCAAGTACGGAAATGGCGTCATCGTCAAGGCTTACGGCAGTGGCGACAATGCCCGCGTCGATGTGCGCTTTGACCGCGACAGCATGAACCGCACCATTATCCTCAAGTACGCCGCTTTGGAAGTGATTGGGTGATTCAAACCAAGACTGGTAGGCTCGGCAATGGGTTTGCCTGTTGCTTCAGCTTGACCGGGAATCTTTTTTGCATGTAAATTTTCATAAAAACGCTTGGCGTTGTTTTTGCGATTTTGTAAATGATATTCAGTGGAGTTAAAGCTTGTAATACAGGATGTATGGTGAGTATGAAAATTTGTAAAATGGACATGTTTATCATTGCGATTGTCGTCGCTTGTGTCGCCTTCGTATTTTCAAGCTGCAAAGAAGAAACTAGCCGACAGATGGAGTCTAGTAGTTCGACTGTAACGAAGGAATCGGTAAAATTTCGAAGGATTAATGCAAAAATAGATTCTAATAGTAATTGGTATCGTCGAGGTAAGCCAATTCCTGATTTTAATGAGGAACGAGAAACTACTTTTTTTTATTCTATTCCTCCTGGAATGGATTGGCTCCCAGACAATCGACCTAAAAACATTAAGTTTAAGTATAGGGGCAATGTTGAGCGTCCGTCTTTAAGTGATTTTAAGGTGAAAAATAAAAAGGGATCCAATCGAACTGCTTCGGATATTATGAAAATAGTTCGTAGGCGTGCACCGGGTCTTCGCCATGTTTATAACAATTATTTGAAAAAGAATCCTGGATTCCAAGGTAAGATTACCTTAGAATTCACAATTGCTCCCAAAGGTGAAATTACAGACATTTCTATCGTCTCCTCTACAACGCAAAACAGCAAATTCGATGCCGAAATACAAAAATTAGTAGGCAGCTGGGTATTTCTCAGGGTAAAATCAGGTGAAACAATCGTCTCAATTCCATTTACTTTTTTTGAATGAAATTTGCTTGCTAACTTTGTAAATGATTTTCAGTGGTCATAAAGCTTGTAATACAGAATGTATGGTGAGTATGAAAATTTGTAAAATGGACAAGTTTATCATTGCGATTGTCATCGCTTGTGTCGCCTTCATTTTTTCAGGTTGTAATGAAGAAAAGGGGCTAGTAGAAAATTCAAGTAGTTCAAATGAATCCGAGAGTAGTCAAGACTCGTCAGAGCATGATTATTATAACCGTGGTTATGAAAGTTTTGGTTCTTTTTTCGGTAATCAGGTTGGAAGTAATATTTTAGCTGCGCAAAAAATAAAGGGCTCTGTTAAGATGCCTTCTGAACGTGATATTAAGGTGAAAAATAAAAATGGAGCCAATCGAACTGTTTCGGATATTAAAAAAATAGTTCGTATGCGTGTACCGGGGCTTCGCCATGTTTATGAAAAGTATTTGAAAAAAGGCCATAAATTCCGAGGCAAGATTACCTTAAAATTAACAATTGCTGCAAATGGCGGAGTGACTGACGTTTCCATTGTTTCATCTACAACGCAAAATCGCGAATTTGATGCAGAAATACAGCAAAAAATGAGAAGCTGGGTATTTCACAGGATAGAATCAGGTGAAACAACCGTCACCATCCCATTTACCTTTACTGAATAAATTTTATTTGCAAACGGTTGTTTGCAGAACAACCTGCTACTCGGTCATGTCAACTCAAGCAAGCTTGGTTGCCGCGACGCTCGTGCAAACGGTTGTTTGCAAAATGGATGCTTTGCAAAACGCCCCCTTGTTTTTCTTGAACGTGTTTGTTAGATTATAGTCGACGGTTCTGATGAACTGACTTTATTTATCGTTATCTATATCCTTTCTTATATCATTTCTTTTATGAGCTTGTCTCTAAAAAAGAGAAAGGATTTTTTATGGAAGAAAAACAGGCGGCAAAAAAGCCTCACGATGCTTTTTTCCGTTGGCTATTTGCAGATGTAAAACATCTCAGGTACTTGCTGGAACTTGCAGGTAAAATAAATATTGATGTGGGGGAGTTCCTCGCTGCGGTAAATTTGG
>Ga0310696_10008194_pt1 | contig 12204 bp, 6 predicted proteins | sample AusTroGonzalo_MG_4_FD_203885 | JGI IMG/M metagenome (GOLD analysis project Ga0310696, IMG submission 203885) | Bovine rumen microbial communities from tropical cattle in Woodstock, Queensland, Australia - Gonzalo_02 (v2) (version 2) | ecosystem: Host-associated > Mammals > Digestive system >... | reverse complement strand
GACGGGTGATTGCTCCTGCAACGAACTGCATCATCGTGTCGCGGACATGCGCGACACCAAGACGGTTTGATATTTGCTGTTTCATGGAGTAGAGTATACTCCACTTTCCGGTTTTGCTCGCTACAGTATTCCGGTTTTGCTTTCACCGCGACAGTAGCCGTTTTCGCGAACTACGACCAACGCATTAAAAGCCGATTCTTCCCCTTTGGGACCCCTGAATCGTTTTTAATGCGTTGGCCGTACTCCCAAAGTTCAAGAAAATTTGAACTTAGCGAAGCAGCGATCAGAAAAATTAGGTATAATGTACTCACGATGAATGCCATAGCAACACCAAAAGCTCTTGTCGTTGAAGACGACATGGAAACTGCAAACTTCGTCTCCGCCGGACTCATTCTCCGAGGCTTTGCCTGCGATTGCGTCTCATCGGGGGTGGAGGGTCTCCGCCTAATATCAGAGAAACCGTACGAGATTGCGATAGTTGATGTCGCACTTGACGGCAGCTTTTCCGGGCTGGACCTAATCAAGGCAGCGCGGCAAAGAGAAATAAAAACCCCCATAATCGTCCTAAGCTCGTTCAACCACGCCTCTGACAAGGTCATCGGTCTTAACAGCGGCGCAGACGACTATCTGGGAAAGCCATTTGCCCGCGATGAACTTCTTGCGCGCGTCGAAGCTCAAATGAGACGTTCTAGACGCGCGCGCATCGGCAGGGTCTTGAAAGCGCATGACATCACACTGCGCCAAGAAACACGCGAGGTCTGGCGCGGGTCACATCCGATCAGCCTTACATCTGGGGAATACGCACTTCTGGAACTCCTCATGCAGAACATGAACCGAACCATCTCGGTGCGGACAATACTGAGGAATGTCTGGAACATGGACTATATGCCTTCATCCAAAGTCGTAGAAACTCGCGTCTGCTCGCTTAGAAAAAAACTGTGCGCCAACGGCGAACCAAATGTCATATTTACGGCAAGAGGATTCGGCTATGTGCTCAAATAATCAGACACTCCCTCTGCGGAAGCTTATTGCGCACCGCATGATGCCCACGCTAATCTGCGCCTTGACGCTAGTCTCATCCGTTGCAGTAGCGCTTGGATGGTCCACGCTTGAAGAGGGATTGGGTCATGAACACTGGGGGCGCGCGACGGCAGAATACTTCTGGATCACCTTTTGGCTCGTCGCCGCCGCTACAGTCGCAACCACCATTGGCTATATAGTCATCCGCTTTCTTGCAAATGGCATTGCAAAACCAATCACGTCACTTGCCAAGTACGCCGACGAGCTCACGGAAAAAGGCGGGACATGCCGGATCTCCTCCACCTCCGACATTTGCGAGATAAACCAGCTCTCAACGTCGTTCAACAGGCTTTTCTCCCTACAGGAACAACAGGCGCAGGAACTCCGCGAACTTACTCGGAACATCCTGCACGACATCAGAACCCCGATTTCCCACATCTCCCAGCAGGCGCAGTGCATCTACGATGGATCGTGCAGCCCCGAAACGGCAGCGGGACTTATCGCCGAATCGTGCGACAAGATCATCGAGCTTTTCGAGACTCATGCCGAAATAGCCAGAAACAACGCCTTTGTCGAACGCGAGCAACCAAGCGAACAAAACATCTCCGAAATCATAAACTTCATAGTCGATCTCTATGCGCCTACCGCCGAGGCAAAGAGCGTAAAGCTATCCGCTTCAATGGACAAAGCACCAATAACTTTTGTCGGTCATAGGGCAAAGTTCCAACAACTGATAGGCAACGTAATCGACAACGCAATCAAGTTCACTTCCTCTGGCGGCAGCGTCGCCGTTACGGCCTTCAAGACGCTAGACAACATTGAAATTTCCGTCTCCGACACCGGAATCGGAATCGATCCGGCAGTGGCGTCGAAAGTATTCGACCGAGGCTTCCGCACAAAAGACGCCGTTTCGCAACCAGGCTTCGGGCTTGGGCTCGCCCTGGCCAAGTCTATCGTTGCCTTCTACCGCGGCACAATCACATGCAAATCTCGGCTAGGCGAAGGTTCCACATTCACCATCAGGCTGCCGATCTGACAGGGCGACTATTCTGCGCAACGCTCCACTTCCGCGCTCCGCATTGCATCCTTGCGGGCGTTATCTACGCTAAGCGACACGAAGAACAGCATGTCTTCCGTCAGGAACGAGAAGGCGAGCGATGCGACGATCCCCGCGAACCCGATGAGCAAGGTCTTGAGGGACGCGCGAAATCGCCTTGCGCACAGCATGACGAATGGAACCACGATGACTGCGACCACGCCAACCGTCAGCACGACATGATCCATCCCTCGGCAGACATCCTCATACATTAGAGCCGAAGACGGCATCAGCCACGATAGAAAGCGGCACTTCGAATCGACGAGATGAGTTGCCGACAGCGCGGCCACGGCCCACGACACCATATACACGCCGAAATACACTCCGGCTGGAATGCTCGGTTTCGCCTCGATCTTTCTAATCACCGCCCTAGCGCCAGCACTGAGCCCAGAGGATAGAGCACTTCTTATCATAAACATACAATAGCGTTTCCTCGTTTGGATTGCCACCGTCAAGATGGTCGTTCGCGACGCAAGTCAGATACCCTTCTGGGTGGTGATCCACAACTTGCCCGTTTACGACATCAGGGAATTGGGAGAACAGTGCGTCATCCTCTTTGTTCCAGCGAAAGCTCCACCCACTACCGCCTTCCGCGAGGTTGTATTCCTTAAAGACATACTTGCGCTTTGCGACAAACTTCTTGAAGTCCTCTTCTGGAAGACTGCAACGGAAATCTACCGAGTGGCCCTGGAAATACAGCTTGCGCACAACGGTTATGTCCTTCGCCCCGGGAGGAAGGATCTTGCGGACGTCCCCCGACGATGCCGCCTCGTCATAGGTCTTGTAAAACTCTATTTCCGCGCCCTTGTCGCCAAAGGCATCCGTTGCTTTTGCAGACTCAAGCCCGATTACGAACCACAACGGGCCGGTTAGAAAGAAAAAGGTGACAGACGCTCCGATTCCGGCGATTCCCATGACAAGCGTATTAAATGCCGCGCGGAATCTCCCAGCGCAAAGCATTATGAGCGGCACAACGGCGCAGGAAAAGACGCCTGCCGCGACAACCGCCCAGCCAATATAGTCGCCGACATCGCTGATAACGGCTTTCTCCTCTTTCGTAAAATCACCGAATGGCCGCCAGCGAGAATCTATCATGTCAGCAAGCAGCAGTCCACTTGCAAGCACAAACAGGGCAAAGACCCCAAGATAGATTACCATCGGAATCCACGGACGCTTTTCAACGCCGCGGATTGTCGCCAGAACAAAACGTTTAATTCTCGACATCTTCAACATGATGGAAGTGCGAATGGCATTAGAACATCCAACCCTGAACGCGGAACAGCTTCTCCTTCAGTTTGCGCGGCTTGCCACCGTTTGCCGGAATAAACCATATCTCGATACGCGCAGCATAGTATTTATTCCAGTCACCCTCGTATATCGTAAACTCCTTGCCAATTCCTATGACCTGCTCGCCACCACCCGTGACCTTTTCTAGTGTGCGCTGCTTCATGCGGCTTGCAGATAGGCGAGTTCCCTTTGTCACCTCGTAGGCACGGAGATAGACCTCGCCTTCCTCTCCGGGATTCACTGTTGCCTTATATCGATAAATGCCGCCCTGCATTCCGTTGATCAGCTTGAAGTCGATCGTTTGCTGCGGAACGTATTTCTTTGGCTCTGGCATTATCGCGTCGATGCCCGCCTCGTCCTTGAGCGCGTCAACTCTCGACAGTTCCCCGTAAAAGTCCGTCAGGACGGCATAATAACCAGCCGCTGGCACCGTGCAGCCCTCCTTGGCCAAATATGTGTCGCGAAGCGGATACTGCGCCGATATCTTGATTTGTGCATACTGCGCCCCAGCCCAATAGGTGCGTTCAAAGTTGAAACTAGTCACATTCAACCCGCTTCCTGCAATGCCAATAGTCCGCCATAGCTTGTTCTTCCGAAAATACGCGACGGCAAGGTCGCGCTTGGTGCGGAAGATTTTCTTGTAAAGCGCCGTGGTCTTCTTCAGGAGGTCTTTGTATTCCTTCGGGTCAGCAAGGGCTTTTGCGAACACCTCGTCGTCAGCATATTGACGCTCCCGGACGACTTCATCCTGCGTCTCCGGCTCTTCCAGCTGCAATCCCTCCGGGATCTTCAGGTCATCAGCAAAGCCGTCCCCGTCATCCGGCTGTGGGATTTCAGGGTCAAGCTTGGCTACACGCCTGTTCTCTACGCTCAGTGCGATTGTTCGCGGCACTTTTAGATCGGGGAATCCTTTCGCAATGGCATTAGCCATGCCAATCGAGCTATTTGAATTATTTGAGTCGGAGATTCTCACCAAAAACTCACGACCCCGATCGTTATCATCCATGCAATTAGCCCCAAACTTGGCCTTCATAAGTTCCTCAAGCTGCTTGATGCCCTTGTCCACTTCAGCCTGTGACATAGATTCTGGAATTGCCGCCCTGAACGTCAAATGGTAGATTCGTTTATTGCGGAAGTCCGGCTGCCCAGAAACTGTCGTGAACCACTTCACAGGCTTGGGAATCTTAAGCTTGGTCTCGTTTGCGAGAATCGCCAATGGTCCAGCATCACTGCCAGGCCCGATCCGCAGCTTCTCAACCTTTGTCCCAAACTTGACTCCAAAGACGGAATCTGACGACATGTCCTCGTCAACGAAAGTGTCAACCCCTGCGGCCGGAGTGTCAATCGGAACCTCAAGGAGCGCCTTCATGGCTTTTTGCAGCTTGGCCATCATGTCCGACGTTTCAAGCTGATCGAACTCTCTCTTTTCATCCTCGGTCAGCGCATTTTTCCGAGCCTCGATTTCATCACGTATCTTGTCTCCCTCAACCGTGGAGAAATCAATCTGCTCATGTTCCTTTATGAACTTGCGCAGCGCCTCCACCTTCTCCGATGCAAAAGCCAATAGCGAACAGCAAGCTAATGCCGCCACAACAAATCTTTTCATGTTTTACCTCCTTGATCCCGCATACAGGAACCCGCTGTGTGCGTATGATGCCACAATCAGGTCCCCCGTGTCAATACACCAGCCAAAATGCATCTACCGACTACATTTCACCCAAAGGATGGAACACTTGACATCGTAGAGATACAGCAATTCCTCCTCTGCTCGCGTTCCCCCGTCATGCCCATCTATTGCCACGCAACGTAGATATCCGTCAGGATGATGATTCACGACTTGTCCGTTCTCAATGTCTGGAAACTGAGAAAACAGCGTATCGTCTTTGTCGTGCCAACGAAAGTCATCTCCACGGTTAATATCATCTAAGAGGTTGTGCTCCTTAAATACATACTTCCGCTCAGATGCGAATTTCATAAGATCATCCTTGGAAACACTGCAACGAGAATCTACGGAATATCCTTGAAAATAGGTCCTGTAAAGAGTGGTAATGTCCGTCGCCCCCGGTGGAAGAATCTCACGAAGTGTTTTAACCGAAGACGCCTCGTGGTAATCCTTGTATGTTTTAACATGTTCCAGTTTCTCTCCGACGGCTTCTTTCGCATCAACAATTTCTATGGCGGCCACAAACCACAACGGGGCAGTGACAAGCAGGAACAACATCGAAGCCGCAACTCCAGATATTCCAAGTATTAGCGTGTAGAAAGCCGCGAGGAACTTCCTTGCACAAAGCATGACGACTGGCACAACAACGACTGCAACAGCACCGACAATATGCAATACCGAATACACAAGATCGGCCACCTGTTCGATCGCCAGTTTCGCACTCGGCGTCAACTCCGGCATTGGCCGCCATCTCGAACTGACGAGATTAGCGATCAATAGCCCAGGGACAATGACAAAAACAACGAAAACCCCAAGATACAACGCCATTGGAATCCACGGACGTTTCTCGATGCCGTTGATTACTTCCCTAATCGTATTGATGACTCTTCTCACTACCATGGCCATTTTCTTTTTTCATCAAAGGACACACTCCACGGATATACCTCCAAATAGCCATTTTTCTGGCTCGAATACGCCAAGTTGTTACCTACAAACAGGAATTTACCATTTTCCTTCAATTCCTTCTCGCCCCACTCGTGAAAATCATAATCATCAAAGACCCTAACTCGCAAATCCAAGCGAGCACTTCCACTCTTCCTCTTGCAAACATCGCCATTTAAGTCATACCGCGCCTTGCCTACCGCAGTCTTTAGGTCCCCTTTGTTGAAACGCATCGACTTACCTCGCAGATCATGCCTTTTATAGGCCTCCGTCTGCGTCTTAACTAAATCAGAAATCACATTCTTATATTCTTGCGAGGATTTTATCGCAGCGGCCAGTTGCCCGTCTTCGGGGAAAACATGCCGCCCCGGTCCAGCTTTCCCATGCACCGCCATTAAAAGCATATCCGCCGATATGGGCCATTTCTTATACCACCTGAAAAACTTCTCTGCGACATTATGCCAAAACAACTTAACGGCCATTTTCTTGGCAAATTCTTTAATTTGTCCTTCAGACAGCCCGTATGGATCGACTTGGCCGATCGCGTCGTTGCCGCAGAATTCGTATAGGTTCAGGCCGCCCTGCTCCTCAAGGGGGTCGCGGGTGAGCCAGCGGGCAAGGCTTGGCGAGTAGAAGCGGTAGCCGAAATAGACAAGGCCCGACTCGCTGTCGTGGTATTTCGTCGAGAAGCGGAACCGGAAGAGCTCCGCCTGCGATCCGGCAGAAGCAAGCGTGCGCCCGAAGGCGTCATAGACGTATGAGGCGACTATTGCGCCCGTCGCATCGACATACTGCACCACGTTCCCGTTCGCGTCGTAGATCGGAACATACGCATCTCCGTTGTGCTTGAGGTAGAGAAGAGCGCCTATGCCGCCCGCGCCGCCGAGCGACCCGGAGATGTCCTTACCCCAGAAGTATTCTACGGTGTCCGTCTCGCCGCCGTCCCGCTCGATACGCTCAAGGACGAGGTTCCACCCGTCGTAGAGATACGTATGCGTCGCCTCCTGCGTCGTCTTGCGCACCCTGCGCCCGAACGCATCATACTGAAACGCCGCGACAGCGACTCCGCCGGTCGCGACGGACGAAAGACGCCCTGCAGAGTCGTATGCGAACTGCTGTAGCCCGTCTGAAAGCATGTTGCCGTCGAGGTCGTGTGATATCTCACTCGGAGACGCAGAGTCGCGGAGAATGGATGTGTATTGGTTGAGGCTGTTTGCCGTATAGGTGTTAGTCGAGGAGTTGCATGTGGAAAGCAGAAGGTTCCCTATGTTGTCATACGCATAGGAATCTTCCTCTGCGTTCTCAGCGCCTCTGCGTGAGAAAACAACCTCCCCCCGCGCGTTGTACGAAAACGTGTCATCGTTCCTCGACACCACACGACCGGCGGCGTCATGCTGGTAGTCAAAGCCCGAGACGGCGACGCCGTTGATGACGTTCGAAACCGCGACGACGAGATCGGGGCGATACAAGTCGCGCACCACCTGTCGCACGACCGACGAACCCGCCGCGAACGAGATCGCGCATCCCGCCTCCATTCCGTCTTCGGAATACGCATAGGTGACGGTCGCCGTCTGGTCGGTGATCGACGAGATGCGACCTGCGTCGTCATAGAAGATCCCCTGGAACTCGCTTCCTTCTACGCCCCTTCCGTCCAATCTGCCGAACATGTCGATGGTGCGCACGATCTCGAACGAGTTCGTGCCGACCGATACAATTTCGTTGGTGGCCGTCCCGTTGCGGTGCAAGGCGTATTCCGCAAATGCTGCCGCGTTGGATGCGGCCGTCACCCTCCCGAAATCGTCGTATTCAAACGCGGCATTTTCGCTGCCGTCGTTAGAGGTGACGCCCACGAGCCTTCTCCGCGAGTCATAGACGTTCTCCCTCCACTGCAACGAGGGGCGAGTCACCGTGGACTCAAGCCCGTCGGGCGTGTAGGTCGTCGCATACCGAGAGCCGTCCGCATGCTGCTTCGCAAGGCACCTGCCGGTCGCCGGATCGTATTCCCACGTCGTCACGTCCCATATTGTACCATCCCGTGTCGTAGAAAGCAAGGTGCGGCGCCCTTCCGTGTCATAGGCGAAGCGCACAGGATATTCCGCCGTCCCGGATATCTCGACGACGTTCCCCTCCGCGTCGTAGGAGGTAGCCGTCACGCCGCCGAGCGCGTTCGTCGCGGCGACGCGGTTCCCGCAGGAGTCGTAGGCGTATGACTCCTCTGCGTAGGTCCCTTCGCCCGTGCGAGTCCGTCGGGCGACGACGTCCCCGGCCGCGCTGTGCGCCGTCTCCACGACTCGCGGCCCGCATGACTCGCGCACCGTCCGCCCGAGGGCGTCGTAGGCATACTCAGTCGTTCCGTCACTCGTCTCGACCGAGAGGACGAGCCCATGCCGCAGCGTTCGAACGACCGTGCCTTCCGTCGGCGAAACTGTGGTCTCGACCGTCACGTCGGCGACGGGGTCGTAAGACTCCGTAGTCTCGGTGGCAACGCCGTCTGCGGAAATCCGCACGACCTGGCGGCGCACAGCGTCGGAAAGCCCCGTCACGCGCTCGCGCACCTCGCTCGCGGAGTTCGTCACGCCGCCGGAGAACACTACCGACCTCTCCACCTTCCACCAGACGTTCGACACCTGCTCATACTCCTCGTCACGCCGTGAGACGACTCCATCGCTCACGCTCCCGACGAGCTCGCCAAGATCGTTATACACGCTCTGCGACGTCCGCACCACGCCGCCCGCGGCAGTCGTGGTCGAGAGGGTGCGCGACGTGGAGCCGTCGTAAACAGTCGTCCCAGTCCCTGACGGGCCTTCCGTCGCGACAGTGCGCCCGAGGAAGTCGTGCCACGTTACGGAGTTGGTGACTACGCCGTAGTCGGAGGATTCCGTCACCTCGTAGTCGATCCTGCAACCGGACGCATCGTAGTCAGACCACGTGCGCCGCTCGGTCCACTTGCCGTCCCATTCGCGCCGAGTCGCGCTGGGTCCGTTGAGGACATCCGTCCGCACAGTGCGCACCAGAGGCGCGGAATCGCCAGAGCTCGCGTATGTGCCGGAATACGAGACTTCGCGGCCGGACTGGTAATGTGTCCACCTGGTCTCGACCTTTCCGCGCACATCGGCGGAATCGACGGATTCGTATTCCATCCCCCAGTATTGCGAGGTCTCTTCGGAGAGGCGCTTTCCTGATGACGCAGAGAAGTCGGTTGCCTCGCCAGGCGCGGAGCCGACATAGACCACCGTGTTCGTCTCTCTCCCGAGCCCGTCCATGAAGTGCTGCGTCACCTTGAACCCGTTTGTCCCGTTCCCCGTTCCCCATTCCCCGTTCCCCAAATCTCCAAGCCACACCTCCTCCTCCGCGTAGTAAAGCCCGTCCTGCCCCGTCAGGGCCGAGCGCAGGACCTTGCGGCCAAGGCGGTCTCGCGACCAGAGGAGCCTGCAGCACGAATACGCGTTCGTCGTAGAGGTGCCGTCGTGGTATGCGGCGGACCTGAGTCGGCTCTGGTCGTCGTAGACGGAAATCGTCTCGTCGACGACGGCCCCTCCGTCGGAAAGGCACTTGGCCTCCCTGAGGACGAGCCCGTATTCGTCGTCCATCTCGACGACGTCGCAAGTCGGGAACTGCAAGCTGCCGCGCCACCTCCTACGCGTCAGCGTGACGCGGCCACTCGCGACGGACACGTCGGCCACGGTCCGAACGCCGTCTTCGTCCATCTCCTCCGCGACTTCGCCGCGCAGGACGAGCGGCACGTCCCCCGCCGCGACCGGATCGAATACCGTGCGCCATGAATAGGCGTTCGCCGCGTCGCCGAACTGCGCCGAGGCCGACGCCGCCCGCCACGTCTCCTCCTTGACGGCGGGGCGGTCGCCGTAAAGGGTGTGCGTGTAGCGGCGCCACGTGCGGCCCGCAAGCGAGGCGACGCCGCCGCGCACAACGTAGCGCGACTCGCAGCGGGGCTTGCCGTAGTCGTCGGCGTGGGCGCTGTCGCCGACAAGCGGCTCATAGGAGAACGTGGCAAGGAAGGCGTCGGCGAGACCGGACGCGTTTTCGAAGCCGTTGCTTGTCGCAGACGGGAAGTCGGCGGGAAGCTCCGAGCCGTTGCGCTGCTCGACGCGCAGGACCTCGAAGCCGTCCTCGTTCCACTCGTGGTATTCCCACGGGGCGTCGTCCGCCCGCAGGAGGCGAAGCTTTCCGTTCCTCGCGGGGTGGGCGGTGTCGCGCCAGTAGTCGGCGAAGCGCTCGACCGTGCCGACGCAAGTTTCCTCGCGCCTGTAAACCTGGCGCAGGGCCGCGCACTCCCGCTCGCCTACTACCTGCGAGAGGGTCTCCACCTCGCCGAGCCATGTCCCGGACGCGTCGAACTTCGTCCTCGTCTCAGAGACCGTGCCGTCAACGTTGAGGGAGTCGGTGCGCTCAAGCTCCTCGCTGACGCCAGCGATGTTGTCAGTCGCGCACCAGTCCCACTCGCCGCTGTCGTCGTTGTAGGTGCATTCATACGTCCAGTCCTGCATGACGTTGTTCAGGCGGCTGATCTGCCTGACGCGGACTTCCGCCGCGCTCCCGCCAACGTTCACGATCTCCCAGGTGTGCTCAAGCGCGCCCGTGGCCTGCGCGTTCACGGTGACGCGCGCGCCGTCCTGAATCTGCTCTATGACAAGCTCCCTCCCGCGCTCGCAGGCGCAGGAGACTGTGCGGGAGCTCCCGTTGGTCGTGACGGACGCGCCGACGTCGTTCCTGAGCAGGAACTTGAACGAGGGCGGCGCGACAAGCATCGGTCCCTCGGTCGTGAAATACGCGAACCCGGCGACCTGGCCCTTGCGCGGCATACCCGTCGGGATGCGAAACTTGAGCGAGCTAAGCGACGGCCCTTCGAATTCGCTGCAGTCGCCGTCGGCGCAACCGCCTCCGCACTCGCCGCACTCGTCATTGCGCTCGATGCCGAAGCTGCCGCCATCCGACCCTGGGACGTGGGTGGCCGTGCCGGTCCAGATGGTCTCGTCACCGATCTTGACGGACGCAGTGGCCGTCTCGTCGTCGCTCTCAAGACTGACGGACACGAACCCGTTGTCGTCGGCAAGCCCGCACCCCGCGCTTGGCTCGCAGTCGCAGCTCCAAGCGCCGACGGAGTTGCGATGCCACTCGCGCACAAGGCAGCCGCTGTCGAGGGGATACTCGTATTCGATGGAATACTCATCCCCGTCCCAGCATAGCCCGTCTCCCAAGCCGTGACGCCCGCCGTAGCGGACCCATGGCATGAGGACGATAAGATACCTCCCGGCCCCGTCTGGCGAAGCGCCGCGAAGCCGCACCTGCCCCTGCGAAGCGCCGCAGACGGAAACGTCGGGCAGCGGATACACGCCGGCCCCGGAGGCGAAGACCCTCCCGCCGTCCAGCCCGCCTTCGTAGCGAAGGCCGCCTTCCGTCTGAGAAGACAGGTCCGATATGCCCGCCATCGTGAGTTCGAGAGGATGGAGCGCCGCCTTGCACGGGCGCCGCGACCTGTCAACCGAAAGCCCGATGACGGATTCCGACCCCTCCATGAACACCGCAAGTTCGTCGCCCGCCGCAGTAGTGTGCTCGGAGCCGCCGATGACCGACACCTTCGGCGCATAGCCTACCAGATACACGGGGTTCGCGGACCGCAAGGCCGTGGAAGTCGCCCGCAGGCGGAACGTCACCGACGACGGGTTGTTCGTCGAGAGCGGCAGGTAGAGGCTGTCCGCGACGGGGGACGCCGTAGCAGTCCCCGACTCGCCGCACGAGTCCTCCCATTCGAGCACCAGGCCGCCGAGGGACCATCCTCCGGCGGAGTCCGGCCGCGAGGAAAGGTAGTATTGCTGCCAGCCGTCACGGCGGTCGATCCTGACAGTCCGCTCGTACACGAGGTTCGTCGCCCCTGCGGGCCACGTCGCGGCAAAGCTGTCCCAGAGACGGTATCCGACAAGCTCGTTCGTGACAGCGACGTATGCCGCGGCGTAGTTCTCGTTGGTCTGGAAGCCCTCCAGCCTCTCGAGCAGCGCCTCGTTGGGGACACTCGCGGAAAGCGGGTCGAGCGACTGCAGGACCTCGTCGCCATCGCCTATGCCGTCCCCGTCGGAATCGACGAGGCCCGGGTCGGTGCGGTGCACGAATATCTCGTCGTACGTCGAGAGCCCGTCGCCGTCGCGGTCCGCCGTGGTCGCATCCTCCGCCGCAAGCGCGC
>Ga0310696_10008193_pt1 | contig 12205 bp, 9 predicted proteins | sample AusTroGonzalo_MG_4_FD_203885 | JGI IMG/M metagenome (GOLD analysis project Ga0310696, IMG submission 203885) | Bovine rumen microbial communities from tropical cattle in Woodstock, Queensland, Australia - Gonzalo_02 (v2) (version 2) | ecosystem: Host-associated > Mammals > Digestive system >... | reverse complement strand
CCGATCATCGCCTCGGCGATCAGCATCGCCGTCGGCATGGATCTGCTGACCTGGCAGAAGGCCCTGGCCATCATCCTGGTCTTCGGCGGCGTCTTCCTCGTCAGCCGCTCGAGAGCCGCCGAATCGAAAAATTAGCTATATTTGTCCTGATGGACAATTTGATCGACAGAGCTCGCGCGGTGGCGCTGGAGGCGCTGAAGGACGAGGTACGCTTCGACGGGACCCCGTTCATCAGCCATCCGGACAACGTGGCGCGTATCGTGGAGGACGAGATCGGCCTCCCGGACACGTGCGTGGCCGCCGTGTACCTGCATGAGGCTACGCGAATCCACAAGGACGTGGATATCAGCGCTTTCCCGCAGGATGTCCGGACCCTTGTGGACGGACTCAACAAGATCTCGACCATCAAGCCCAAGGACACGCGCCTCGAGGCGGAGAACTACAAGCGCCTCATCGTCCAGTACTCGACCGACCCGCGCGTGACCGTGCTCAAGATTGCCGACCGCCTGGAGGTGATGCGGGGCCTGCAGATGTTCCCGAAGACCTCCCGCGACCAGAAGCTGCTGGAGACGCTGATGCTCTACATGCCGCTGGCGCACCAGCTCGGCCTGTACAACATCAACAACGAGCTGGGCAACATCTGGTTCCGCTACGCCGACCCCGAGCAGTACCGGGCCATCACCAACAAGCTGAAAGCCACGGAGAAAGACCGCGAGCAGATTACGGCCGAGTTCATCGAGCCGCTGAAGCGCAAGCTCTCCGACGCGGGCATCGTCTACAAGCTGAAGATCCGCACCAAGAGCGCCTACTCCATCTACCGCAAGATGCAGGTGCAGAAAGTGCCTTTCGAGGGCGTCTACGACGTCTTCGCCATCCGCTTCATCATCGACTGCGAGGACGATCCCAAGCTCGAGAAGGACCTCTGCTGGAAGGTGTTCTCCTACGTGACCGAGGAATACGAATCCGATACCGCCCGCCTGCGCGACTGGCTGACCACGCCGCGCCCCAACGGCTACGAGTCCCTGCATATCACCGTCAAGAACAAGCAGGGCCAGGCACTCGAGGTGCAGATCCGCACCAAGCGGATGGACATCGAGGCCGAGAGCGGCAACGCCGCACACTGGGCCTACAAGGGCATACGCCACGAGGCGTCCATGGACCGCTGGTTGCAGAGCGTGCGCGACGCGCTCGAGCACCCGTTCGAGGCCACGCCCGAAGAAATGCCGGCTCCGCCGGACAAGGAGATTTTCGTCTTCACGCCGACCGGCGAACTGCGCATCCTGCCCGCCGGCGCCTCCGTGCTGGACTTCGCTTTCAACATCCACTCCGGCCTGGGTTGCCGCTGCACCGGCGGCAAGGTGAACGGCAAGGCGGTCCCTATTCGCGAGAAACTCAAGACCGGTGACGTGGTGGAGATCCTGACCCGCAAGGACCAGCGCCCGAACCGCGACTGGCTGGGCTGGGTGATCTCGTCCAAGGCGCGCAACAAGATCAAGCAGGAACTGGACGCCGACGAGCGCAAGGCGGCTTCCGACGGCCGTGAGCTGCTGGAGCGGCGCCTGCGCAACTGGAAACTCGAATTCCCGGACGAATGGATGACGGAGTTCCTCAAGGCCCGCAAGTATCCTTCCGTCCTGCCGTTCATGGCGGCCATCTCCCGCGAGGAGGTGGACGTCAACGACATCAAGGCCTTCATCCAACAGAAACTTACCGCGCAGCAGGAGCGCCCCGTCCAGGCCGTGGCGGAAGTGCCGGAAACGCCGCAGAAGGGCTATTCCGGCGTGACCTCCGACGACATCCTGGTCATCAACGCCAAGAACGTCAAGGGCTTGGAATACAAGATGTCCAAGTGCTGCAATCCGGTCTTCGGCGACGACGTGTTCGGCTTCGTGACGCGCACGGAAGGTATCAAGATCCACCGGATTTCCTGCCCCAACGCCGCCCAGCTCTTCGAGCGTTTCCCGTATCGCATCCAGAAGGTGGTCTGGCAGGAAAAGGAGGGAGCGGGGGATTTCCAGTGCACCCTCGCCGTCACGTCCGAGCTGGATCATCCCGTGCTGAGCGCCATCATGGACATCATCGGACAGTTCCGCGTGTCGATGCGTGCCTTCAACGTCAAGGAGAACCTGCGTTCCGACACCTACGAAATCACCATCCGCCTGCTGGTGCCGTCCAGTGCCGAACTGGACAAGGTCATTTCGCAGGTCGGCACCCTGAGGCAGGTGATTAAAATCAAACGCATCTGATGCAGAATCAAGAAGATACCAAAGATCTCGACCGCTTCGAGCAGCTGCTCGAAGACGGTATGGTCAAAATCTGCAGCGGCGCGGGCCTGCTGCCCGCCGAACTGGTCCGCTGTCCCGACGTCGACGGCGTCTGGGACGCGTATATCAAGGATTACATCGCCGACGCGGTGGTCAATTTCAACGAATATCCCGAAGCTGCCCTCGCCTGGGCGGGCTTCCTCGGCCTCGGCGTCGCCTGGGCCTGGGACGCCGACTGGCAGCGCTACAAGGATCAGCCCTATCGCAAGTGGTACGGCGCCCGCGGCTGGGACGACATGGACGAGCACATCCTGCGCGACGTCCTCGGCCTGCCGCTCGACAGCCCGGAAGCCAAGAAACTCTCCGACACCCTGCAGAGCTGCGCCCTCGCGGTGCTCGGCCTGCTGCAGCACGAAGGCGTCGAGACGCAGACCGCCCGCGGCTTCTACCTCCTGGCCCGCGCCTACACGGTCCTCTATCGCGTCGGCGCCGCCATCGAACTCCATCGGTTGGGGTATAAGAAAGTCCTGATAGCCTAGCGGCTGCCGTTGCAAGGATAACGATTTATCGTTATCTTTGTAGGATTTTCGAAAATTATGAGGTTCCAGCTCGAATCCGAATACAAGCCGGCCGGCGACCAGCCGGAGGCAATCGACCAGCTCAGCTCCGCCCTGCAGGCGGGCGTGGGCGACGTGACGCTGCTCGGCGTCACGGGTTCGGGCAAAACCTTCACGATGGCCGGCGTCATCGAGCGCCTGCAGCGTCCCGCGCTGATTCTCAGCCACAACAAGACCCTGGCCGCCCAGCTCTACGGCGAATTCAAATCCTTCTTCCCGCACAACGCGGTGGAATACTTCGTCTCGTACTACGACTACTACCAGCCGGAAGCCTACATCCCCACGACCGACACCTACATCGAGAAGGACCTCAGCATCAACGACCAGATCGAGAAGCTGCGCCTGAGCGCCGCCAGCGCCCTGCTGAGCGGCCGGCGCGACGTCATCGTGGTCAGCTCCGTGTCCTGCCTCTACGGCATCGGCAACCCGGACGACTTCCACGCCCAGACCGTCCCGGTCCGGCGGGGGGAGACCCGCAGCCTCACGGGGCTGCTCTACCGCCTGGTGGACGCCCTCTACAACCGCACCGAGGTCGAATTCAAGCGCGGCACCTTCCGCGTGCGGGGCGACACCGTCGACGTGTACCTGGCCGGTTCGGACGACGCCGTGCGCATCGAATTCTTCGGCGACGAGATCGACGCCCTGAGCCTGATCGACCCCGTGACCGGGGCGAAGCGCGAGGACATCGACGAGATCAACATCTACCCGGCAGGCAACTTCGTGACCACCAAGGAGCGGAGCGCCGCGGCCGTGTCCCATATCCAGGACGACCTCACCGCGCAGATGGAGTACTTCGAGAGCGTGGACAAGGGCCTGGAGGCCAAGCGCCTCAAGCAGCGCGTGGAGTACGACCTGGAGATGATCAAGGAAATGGGCTACTGCCCGGGCATCGAGAACTACTCCCGCTACTTCGACGGCCGCAAGGAAGGGCAGCGCCCCTTCTGCCTGATCGACTACTTCCCGAAAGATTTCATCACCTTCATCGACGAGAGCCACGTCACGCTGCCGCAGGTGCACGCCATGTACGGCGGCGACCACAGCCGCAAGTCGGTGCTGATCGAATACGGCTTCCGCCTCCCCGCGGCGGCCGACAACCGTCCCCTCAAGTTCGAGGAATTCGAGGCCCTGACGGGCCAGAAGGTCTACGTGAGCGCCACGCCGGCCGACTACGAACTGGAGAAGTCCGAAGGCCTCGTGGTGGAGCAGGTGGTCCGTCCGACGGGCCTGCTGGACCCGCCCATCGAAGTGCGGCCCACCAAGAACCAGGTGGACGACCTCGTGGAGGAGATACGCAAGCGTTCCGAGGCGGACGAGCGCACGCTCGTCACCACGCTGACCAAGCGCATGGCGGAAGAGCTGGACGAATACCTGCGCCGCATCGGCGTCCGCGTCCGCTACATCCACTCCGACGTGGACACCACCGAGCGCGTGGAGATCATCGAAGACTTCAAGAACGGCCTCTTCGACGTGCTCGTGGGCGTGAACCTGCTGCGCGAAGGCCTGGACATCCCGACCGTGTCGCTGGTGGCCATCCTGGACGCCGACAAGGAGGGTTTCCTGCGCACCGCGCGGGCCCTGACGCAGACGGCGGGCCGTGCGGCCCGCAACGTGAACGGCCTCGTGATCATGTACGCCGATTCCGTCACCCCCTCGATGGAGCAGACCATACGCGAAACGGAGCGCCGGCGCCGCAAGCAGATCGAATACAACAAGCTGCACCATATCACCCCGAAGCAGGTGGAAGTGAAACAGAACGCCCTGGCGGGCGAACTGACCAGCCGCGGCGGAAAGCCCATCTCCCGCGGCCTGGCGAACGGCACGACGGGCCGTGTGAGCGCGCCCAACTCTTACGACGACCCGACCTACATCCCGAACCCCTCCGACCTGGGACGCGGCGTGGTCAGCGTCGGCTTCGGCCACGACTCCAAGCGCGAAGCGGGAGCCGCCTACAAGGACGGCTACGTCACCGCCGACCTGGCGGCCGTGCTGCAGGATCCGGTGATCCGTTCGATGTCGCGGGAGCAGATTGAAAAGATGGTCGAGGAAGACCGCCGCCGGATGAAGAAATCCGCCGCCGAGCTCGATTTCACGCAGGCCGCCCATTACCGCGACGAGATGTGGGCCCTGCAGGAGTACCTCAAAGTTTGGAAAGAGAAATGAATAGATACCGCATCGTCCTGTTCCTGTTTGGCGTGATCGCCGTCCTGGCGGTCCTCTGTGCCGTGCTCCCCGAAGAAGGGGTGCTCGGGCTGCGTTTCCCGCAGCTCTGCGAGATCTTCACGGCCGCCGAGCCGGTGGACGAAGGCCCGAGCCCCGAGGAACTGCTGGAACAGCGGCGGCAGGAGGCTGCGATCGCGGCGGAGGGTGAAGAATACGAAAGCTTTTTCCGGACGGATCCGGCCCGCTTCTATGTGCCGGGCGGGGACGTCCGCTTCTTTGACGAGCTCTTCGAAGCCCTCGACCGGGCGGAAACCGAGCCGCTGCGCATCGTGCACTACGGCGACTCGCAGATTGAGGAAGACCGCATCACCGGCGCCATCCGCGCGCGGCTGCAGGAGCGTTTCGGGGGCAGCGGCCCGGGCATGATGCCGGCGCGCAAGCATACCACGCCGCGCGTGGGCGGCAGCGGCACGGCGGGCCTGCGGCGCTACTTCAACTACGGCGACGTCTCGCACCGGGCGGGCATACGCCAGTACGGACCGTACGCCGACTTCACCCGGCTGGATTCCGTGGTCACCTTCAACTTCCACTCCATCTCCCGCAAGGACGTGGAGCTGAGCACCTACGACCGCATCACGCTCGTGGCGGGCAACCTGCGGAGCAATCTCAACGTGACCCATGACGGCGACAAGCAGACGGTCACGCCCGAGAGCGGCGCGCTCGCGTTCGTGCGCTACGCGCTGCCGGACAGCTCCACGCGCGCTTCGCTGACCGTCTCCGGCCACGCCGACCTCTACGGCATCCTGCTGGACGGCAAGACGGGCGTCCGGATGGACAACGTCCCCATGCGCGGCTGCTCCGGTTCCATCTTCTCCTCGATGGATTCCGACCAGCTTCGGAGCTTCTACAAGGAAGAAAACGTGCGCCTGATCCTGCTTCAGTACGGCGGCAACAGCGTGCCGTACCTCAAGACGGAAAAGTCCATCTCCACCTACAAGGAATCCATCCGCAAGCAGATCCGTTTCCTGCAGGGCCTGGCCCCGAAGGCGAAGATCGTCTTCATCGGCCCCTCCGACATGGCCACCACGATCAATGGCCGGCGCCAGACTTATCCCAAACTCCCGAACGTCGTGGATTCGCTGCGGTCGGCCGCCACGGAGAACGGCGCCGCCTACTGGGATATCTACGGTGTGATGGGCGGCGAGGGCTCGATGGTGCAGTGGGTGTCGTCGCGGCCGGCGCTGGCCGGTCCCGACTATATCCATTTCACGCTGGCGGGCGCGAAGAAAGTCGGCGACGTCTTCTCCGATGCCTTCTTGCTTTACTACGATTATTACAAATGGCGTAAACGCAATGGCAGGTAGACGCACATATCGGCAGGCGACGGAAGAGCGGAGCGCAAATTGGTTTTTCGGCAAACTTGTCCGAAAAATAATTTGCGGCCGCCCGTCTGGAAGACTCCGTCGCCTGCTGTTGCTGGTAGCACTGCTGCCGCTAGGCTTGGCGGCGCAGGGGTTGCCGGAGTGCGTGCACCCGGAAGCGTCCGTCCTCCATTTCCCGGGCTCCCGGGCCGCCCAGGACCGCTTCTACGCCAAGCTCGACAGCCTCGTGGCGACGGGGCAGGGGAACGTGAACGTCTGGCACGTCGGCGGCTCGCACGTGCAGGCGGCCTACTTCCCCAACCGCATCATGAACCGGCTCGACTCGCTGACCGTGCGCGGCGACCGCGGCTTCCTCTTCCCGCTGAAGCTGGCGGGAACCAACTACGACCGGAGCTACCGCATCTCGGCCACCGGCAGCTGGGTGGCGCCCATCCTGACCCAGACCAGCGCCGAGCGCCGTCCGCGCTACGGCATCACCGGCTACGGCGCGCGCACCGCGAGCCAGGACGCCTCGGTGGGCTTCCGGCTCAACATCGACGGCTCCGACCGCTGGACCTGCGAGAGCGTGCGCGTGCTGGGCTACGGCTCCTCGGAGCGCGCCTGGCCCTACATCATCTGCCTCGCAGACACGCTGCGCTTCGACTACGAGCCCGCGACGCAGAGCTACCTCTTCGACCTGCCTGCGCCGACGGACACCGTCTGCATACAGTTCCATATCCCGAAAGGGGAGGAGTTCACGCTGACCGGCCTGCAGCCGATCAGCTGGCGGCCGGGTGTCAACTACTTCGCCTCCGGCGTGAACGGCGCGGCGCTGCCGTCCTGGCTGGACCGCTGCGCGGACCTGGAACGCGACATGCAGCTGGTGCATCCCGACCTGGCCATCCTGGCCGTGGGCATCAACGATTCCGCGGTCAGCGCGAAGGACTTCAAGCCGGAGAAATTCAAGGAAAACTACCGCCGTCTGATGCGGATGGTGCTGCGGAGCAATCCGGAATGCGCCTTCGTCTTCGTGACGAACAACGACAGCTACCGCTACGTGCGGCGCGGCATGAGCTATAACCAGAACACGGAAACCGTCCGCCAGGCGATGATGGAACTGGCGAAGGAATTCGGCGCCGCCGTGTGGGACGTCTACGCCATCATGGGCGGGGCGCACTCGATCGAGAAATGGCGCGACGCCGGCCTCGCGAAGACGGACCGGCTGCATTTCACGGATATCGGATATGAACTGCTGGGCGACCTCTTCGTGGAGGCGCTGATGGCGGACAAGGCAAACAGAAAGAAGTAGATGGAAATGATGAGTGGCATATCCTGTTTCCTGCATCGGCTGTTCGGTTTCGATCCGAACTCGCCGCTGCTGTTCACGCAGTTCTATTTCTGGGCGTTCTTCGCCCTGGTGTTCGCCATCTTCGCGCTCATCGGCAATCGCCGTCTGCTGCGCAACGCCTTCCTCTTCTTCGTCAGCCTGTTCTTCTACTACAAGACCAGCGGCCTGTCGGTGCTGATCCTGCTCTTCGTGACCTGCTCGGACTTCACGATCGCGCGGCGCATCGCCGCTGAAAAGGATCCCCGCCGCAAGAAGAGATGGCTCGTCCTGAGCGTGTGCATCGACCTGCTGATCCTGTGCTACTTCAAGTATTCCTACTTCTTCGCCGACTTCGTGTATTCGATCACGGGGCTGGAGATGAAGGTGGTCAACGTGTTCGGCATGCTGGGCAACGTCCTGGCGGGCGTGGAGCGCTTCAACGTGGACAGCATCGTGCTGCCGGTGGGCATCTCCTTCTTCACCTTCCAGGTGATCAGCTACACGGTGGACGTGTACCGCGGGCAGGTGAAGCCGGTGGACAATATCCTGGATTTCGGCTTCTACGTGAGCTTCTTTCCGCAGCTGGTGGCCGGCCCGATTGTCCGCGCGAGCGAGTTCGTCCCGCAGCTCTACAAGCCCTTCTACCTGGCGCGCAAGCAGTTCGGCATTGCCGTGTTCTGGATCCTGAACGGTCTGGCGAAGAAGCTGATCCTGAGCGACTACATCGCCGTCAACTTCATCGACCGTGTGTTCGAGAATCCCCAGCTCTACACGGGCTTCGAGAACCTCGCGGCGCTCTTCGGTTACTCCCTGCAGGTGTACGCCGACTTCTCCGGCTATACGGACATCGCCATCGGCGTGGCCATGATGATGGGCTTCTACCTGCCGACGAACTTCAACTCGCCGTACAAGGCGTCCAACCCGCAGGACTTCTGGCGGCGCTGGCACATGTCGCTGAGCAACTGGCTGAAGAACTACCTCTACATCCCCCTGGGCGGCAACCGCAACGCTACCTTCGGGACCTATTTCTGGATCATCCTCTTCGCGGTGATCGCGGTCATCCTGTCCGGCAGCTGGGTGGTGTCGATCGTCTTCGTCGCCCTGGCGGCGACGCTGGGCATCGTGGGCTATCTCAAGCCGGAACGGCGCAAGAAAATCCTCGCGAACATCAACCGCTTCATCACGATGCTGCTGGGCGGCCTGTGGCACGGCGCTTCCTGGAATTTCATCATCTGGGGCGGCCTGAACGGCATCGGCCTGGTGGTGTACCAGTTCTGGAAAGAGATGGGCTGGGGACTGCGCTTCGGCCTCGTGACGGCCGGGACGGCGCTGCTCGCCGTGCTGCACTTCTTCGTCGGAGCGCCGGTGTGGAACCTGCTCTTCGTCTGGTCGCTCTTCGTCTGGACGGGAACGCTCGTGCGCTTCGTCTATCACTGCTTCGGCGGTGACGGCTGCAAGAAGCTGGGCTATGTCTGGGGCGTGGCGCAGACCTTCACCTTCATCACCTTCACGCGCCTGTTCTTCCGCAGCGGCAGCAACCTGAATCCGTCCACGGCCAACGAAGTGGCCTGGCAGACGGCGCAGCGCATGGTGGAGCAGATCGGCTCCGCCTGGGACTGGGCGCTGGTGCCGCAGATCTGCCAGACCTACTGGCGGGTCTTTGCGCTCGTGATCGCCGGCATGGTCATTCACTGGCTCCCGCTGCGCTGGAAGCGCTGGTACCGGCTCAACTTCGCCATGCTGCCCCTCCCGGTGATGGGCCTTCTCGTCGTCGCCGTCGTGATCATGGTTTACCAGTTCATCACCGCCGACCTCCAGGCGTTCATCTACTTCCAGTTCTAGATTATGTTTTCCGTCCTTCTAGCCGCCGTGCTGCCGGCCCTGGCGCTCCTGTATTTCATCTTCCGGAAAGACGACCTGCGGACGGAGCCGCCGAAAATGGTCATCCGCGCCTTCCTGCTGGGCATGCTCGCGGCGTTCGCGTCGATACTGGTCAGCACGCCGCTGGAGCTGTTCGGCTTCTTCCAGGAAGAACCCGAGACGGTGGGCGGCCATCTCGCGCAGGCATTCTTCGGGGCGGGCTTCCCGGAGGAACTGGCCAAGCTGGTGATCCTCGTGCTGTACCTGCGCGGGAACCTGTTTTTCGATGAATGGGTGGACGGTATCGTCTATGCCGCCAGCCTCGGGCTGGGCTTCGCCGCGCTGGAGAATATCTTCTACCTCTTCGACAACCTGAACAACTGGCTTGAGGTCGGCATCCTGCGGGCGTTCCTGTCCATCCCGGCGCACTTCTTCTTCGGCGTCACGATGGGCTACTTCGTCTCGCGGGCCCGCTTCGGAGCCCCCGGGAAGCGCAACTGGAACCTTGCCCTGGCCCTCATCTGCCCGACCGTCATCCACACGCTGTTTGATTTCCCCCTCATGCTGTCGGATACCTTCGAGATTGGCGGCAGCGCGTTTTTCCTCGTCATGGGACTCTACATCTTCATGGCCGTGAAGAGCAAGAGATTCTACCTCGCCCACCACGCCGCGGACAAGGAGAGGATGAAGGTCTAACGGAGCCAGTCAGGCTTGTCGTAGGCGCCCTCGGCGGCGAAGGGGGCGCGTTCCGCCTCCCAGTCCGGATTGTCGAAGACGCTCTCAGCCCGGTCGGTGTAGAGAATGCCGTCCAGGTGGTCGGTCTCGTGCTGAAAGATGATGGCCGTGAAGCCATGGATGGTGTCCGTGACGGCCTGCAGGGTCTGCGGGTCCGTCCAGCGGACGATCACGCCCTCGCTGCGCGGCACGATGCCCCGCTTGCCGGGGACGGACAGGCAGCCCTCAGGGCCGCGGACCGTGTCGCCCAGGTGCTCGAGAATGGATAGATTCGGATAGACCTCGAAGGGTTCGCCCTCCTTGTCGAAGCGCTGCAGCGCCACGATGCGGCGGTTCAGGCCGACCTGCGGTGCGGCGATGCCCACGCCGCCCTGCTGGGGCGACTGGACCGTCGCGAGCATCTTCTCGGCCAGCACGGCATATAGCTCGCTCTGCAGTTCCTCGTCGCTGAGCTCGCGACAGGCTTCGCGCAGTTCCAGGCTGTCCGCGCGGTCATCGACCACGAAGACATACATCACGCTGTCGGACTTCGTGATGAGCGTGCGCTCCCACGTCTCGAACGGCCCCTTCTTCTCCCCGCCGCACGCCGCAAGGGCATAGGCAAGGATAATGAACAATAGATGTCTGGCTTTCATGGCTCTTAACGAACTTTGCTGTCGCAATACCAGCAGCGGGTGATGCCGTTTTCGGCGAGGCGGAAGCGGCTTTCGTGCTTTTCGTTGTTGCAGATGCACTTGGGGTTGGAGCAGTGCAGCGCGGGGTTGAGGATGGGCGCCTCATGCTCGGGCATGCCGTGGGAAGGGTCGTTCTTCCATTCCATCAGGCTGATGATCAGCGCCATGCGGACGAGTTTTCCGTTCTCCACCTGGCGGAAGTAGGCGGCGCGCGGGTCGTCGTCCACCTCGGTCAGGATCTCATTTACGCGCGGCAGCGGGTGCAGCACGGCCATCTTCTCCTTGGCCAGCGCCATGCGGCGGGCGTCCAGCACGAAGCTGTCCTTCACGCGGTCGAACTCGTCCTCGTCGAGGAAGCGCTCCTTCTGCACGCGCGTCATGTAGAGCACGTCCAGCTCGGGGATCGCGTCGTCGAGGCTGTCCGTCTCGCGGTACGCCACGCCCATCTTGTCGCAGACGTCCTGCTTGATGTAGTCCGGCAGGCGCAGCTCGTCGGGTGCGATGAGCACGACCTTGATGTCCTTGTAGCGCGAGAGCGCCTTGATCAGGGAGTGGACCGTGCGGCCGAAGCGGAGGTCGCCGCAGAAACCGATGGTGATGCCGTCGATGTGGCCGAGCTCGCGCTTGATGGTCAGCAGGTCGGTGAGCGTTTGCGTCGGGTGGCTGTGGGAGCCGTCGCCGGCGTTGATGATGGGCACGCGGGACACCTCGGAGGCCACCAGCGGCGCGCCCTCGATGGGATGGCGCATCGCGATGATGTCGGCGAAGCAGCCGACCACGCGCACGGTGTCCTGCACCGTCTCGCCCTTGCTCACGGAGGAGTTCTGGGGGTTGGAGAAGCCGAGGACGTTGCCGCCCAGCTCCATCATCGCGGCGGTGAAGGAAAGCCGCGTACGGGTGCTCGGCTCATAGAAGAGCGTCGCGAGCTTCTTGTGGGCCATGCTGCCCTGATAGCGCTCGCGGTGTGCGATGATGTCTTCGGCCAGGGCTACGATCTGGTCGATTTCCTCCTTGGTGAGGTCGGTGGGGTCGATGAGGTGTTTCATAATGCGTTGCGGAATGCGAGGATCTGTTCTTTCTGTTCGGGCGTGATGTATTTTTCTTCGACGGCCACGTCCACGAGGACGTCGAGGTTGCTCAGCGAGTAGTTGACGACGTTCGCCGCGGCGAGCCGGTCCAGTCCTTTGCGGATGCCGTAGGTGAAGAT
>Ga0310696_10008192_pt1 | contig 12206 bp, 9 predicted proteins | sample AusTroGonzalo_MG_4_FD_203885 | JGI IMG/M metagenome (GOLD analysis project Ga0310696, IMG submission 203885) | Bovine rumen microbial communities from tropical cattle in Woodstock, Queensland, Australia - Gonzalo_02 (v2) (version 2) | ecosystem: Host-associated > Mammals > Digestive system >... | reverse complement strand
TGGACAGTTGCCGCCGCGTGCAGGTCCAGGGTTGCACCATTGATTCCGACGATGACGCGCTCTGCCTCAAGGCGACGTTCAGGACGCCTCTGGAGGACATCGCGATTTCTGGCTGTCGCCTGAAGAGCCTGGGCGCGGCGCTTAAATTCGGCACGGAGTCGTATGGCGACTTTCGCCGCGTGTCCTGCCGTAACTGCCAGGTGGAAGGCGGCAACATGGGCGCCGTCAAGATCATGTCGGTCGATGGCGGTGTCCTTGAGGATGTGGAGATTGAGGATATGGATATCCTGTCGGCGACGATGCCGGTCTTTCTGCGCTGCGGTGCTCGTCATCGGATATATCGCGCCGGGCAGGAGCCGAAAGGTCCCTCGGTGCTCCGCCGTATCATCTTGCGGCGCATCCACGGCAGAATTCAGGCGCATGAGGGCATAATCGCCCCCGACCATGAGGAACCGCTGCCGCCTTGCGCCCACACCTGCCTCGCCGCCCTGGGCATACAGGGGCATCCCGTTCAACAGGTGCTTTGCGAAGACTGCGACCTGGAATTGCCTGGTGGCAACTTCACCGGCTGGCCGGATTTGCAGCAGGTTCCCGAACGCGAGGACGGCTATCCCGAAATCGGCTTCTTCGGTGTCATGCCTGCCTCCTGTCTCTGCCTGAAGCATACCGAGGACATGGTTTTCCGCAACTGCCGCTTTTCGCTCTATTCGCCTGATTCCCGCCCGCAAATCGCCCAATTTGATGCTGTGAGGACAAGCATCGGGTAACCCTACGAGTATTCTTTCTGCGCGGGACAGAGCCTGCGCATCTCCCTGCTCATTTTACTATGTCACAATCATCATCTACGGTAAAGCCACTGCTGCGTATCGGTGTCCTGAGCGATTCGCAATCTTATCCCAGCCGCAACGACTGGGGCATGGTCAATATGCAGAAGGTGCTGCAATACTTGCAGCGCACGGGAGTCGATGTCATCATCCATGCCGGCGACTTGGCCGAATACGGAGATGACAAGCGTCCCCAGAAGATGTATCGGCAGATGCTTCGCGAGTTCTTCCCCGTCCGCCTGCCTGCCCAGGTTACCTGCATCGGCAACCACGACCTGTGGCCTGATGACGACAACGCCATCTCCCAGCGGCAAATGTTAGAAGAATACTGCGAGGCTATGGAAGAGTCTTGTGACAATCCTACCGTCAAGGTCATCAACGGTTATACGTTCATCGCCGTCCATGAATACCGCTGGCCGTCCTACAATATCCCCGAAGGCGTCATCCCGCGGCTGGAGGCGGAACTGGTGAAGGCGACAAGTGCCAATCCCGGGCGCCCAGTTTTTGTCGTGACCCACCGGAATCCCAAGAACACCGTTACGGGCAGTTGCGCTCCGAAGAATGGCGTCATCGCCTACAGGGAGGTTTTCAACCGCTTCCCCGAGGTCGTCTCGCTGTCCGCCCATTCGCATCCTTCGCTTTACGACGAGCGATGCCTCTGGCAAGGCGAGTTCACCGCCCTCAATACGGCGACCTTGAGCTACGGCAGTTCCGAGGAACTGCCTGTCAACGCCGTCAATTCCATTGTTCCCTTCAGTTACGAGGTCAATGAGTTCCTGATTGTCAACGTCTATGCTGATAACCTCGAAATCGAGCGCCGCAGCGTTACTTTCGACTGCGAAATCAAGCCAGGCCGACGCTGGAATATTGCCCTGCCGTACAAGCCTGCCGAGGCTGCCTATACCTTCCAGTCGCGTATCCAGAAAGCCCTTGCGCCGGAATTTCCTGCCGGGGCCAGAATTGTCCTCTGGTATGACTACGGTTTTGTCTATTTTGCCGTCGAGGCCGCCAGGCACGAAGACCTCACACATTTCTATGATTTGTCCGTCACGGACACCGAAACGCAGGAGACGCGCACCTATCGCTACATCTCAGATTTCCACCGTCCGCCGGAAAAGCGCAATCCTCGCCCCGTATTCAAGTTCCCTGACGGCGCTGTGATTCCCGGGCGGACGTACCATCTCGAGCTAAGGCCAGTCGAGACCTTCGGCAAGGCGGGGGAACCTCTCGTCCTGGACACGGTAATCCCCGCCACCTACGTCTTCCGCACCTTCACCCCTTATCCGCAGGAATAGTATTGCGGAAAAAGGCGTAATTCCGTTAGACCATTCGTACCTGCAGATATGCTCTGACATGGGTAGTCATTGAAAACTTATGTGACAGGTAACATATATTTTCAGCCTACAATTTGCAATAACTACTAAGGCATGATAAATTATGTACATTGACAATTAATGTGACATAGCACAAAACTTTTCACTTTGGTGAAATATGGAAATTGCGCGTGACAGCTATCTGAAACAACTTGTCGCTGCCCAAGGCAATGGGCAAATCAAGGTGATAACTGGCCTTCGCCGTTGCGGCAAGTCATTTCTGCTCAAAATTCTATTTAGAAAGCACCTGTTGTCTCAAGGGGTGCCTGAAAAGGACATCATGACTCTGGAGTTGGATGCGAAAAAGGACATTCGCTTCCGCAATCCGCTAATTCTCTCTGATTACGTGGAGGAATGGCTGCGTGGAGCGACCAGTCATCGCTATCTGTTCATTGATGAGATCCAAATGTCTGAAGAAGTCGCAAATCCCTACAGCCCCAAAGGAAAGCCGATAACCTTCTACGATGCGCTGAATGGTTTTATGCACTGGGAAAATCTGGATGTCTATGTCACCGGCTCAAATTCCAAGATGCTCTCTTCGGACATCAAGACCGAATTTCGCGGACGCGGCGATGAAATACGCCTCCATCCACTTTCCTTTGCAGAATATCTTTCAGGCACCAAAATGGAAAAGCGCGAGTCGCTTGAAGAGTATATGCGTTGCGGAGGCATGCCATTCTGCCTGACTCGCCCTGATGACTCCTCAAAGGAAGCCTATCTCCGCTCCTTGTTTGATTTGGTGTACTTCAACGACATCATCGAGCGCAAGAAAATCGAGCATCCGGAATTGCTGGAGGAAATCGTGGATTTTCTTTGTTCGTCAATAGGTTCTCTGACCAATCCCAGCAACATCGCCAATATCATTCAGAAACAATTCGGTAAAAGCGGAGCTGTGAATACTGTCTCCGCGTATATCGCGCATCTTGAGGACGCCTTCCTCTTCTCCAAGGCCAAGCGCTATGACATTAAGGGAAAACGATATTTCGATTATCCACATAAATATTATTGCGAAGATGTTGGCCTGCGCAACGCCAGAACTGGCTTCCGACAGCAGGAGCCAACGCACATTTTGGAGAATATCCTGTACAACGAATTGGTCTTGAGGGGGTTCTCCGTGGATGTCGGATATGTGGAATCCACCGAGACCAGAGGCGACAAGAGGCAACGTGTTCCCCGCGAAATTGATTTCGTGATCAACAAGGCTGACCAGCGCGTGTACATACAATCCGCCTTTTCCCTGGACACGGAGGAAAAACGCCAGCAGGAACTCAAGCCTTTCTCTCTTACCGGCGATCATTTCCGCAAAATCATAGTCAGAAACGATGTCGGAAAATACTGGTTTGACGACAGCGGCGTATTGAATGTAAATTTTATTGATTTTCTGCTGACGCCAGGCCTTCTGAACTGAAAGACCCTGCGCTATCGGTCGACGCGCGACGAGCAACGGCGCCTGCGCGTCTCAATCCTTGCCGACGGCGGGGCAGATTTCCCGGAAGGGGCATGTCAGGCAGTTGTCGGGCGTATCGGCGAAGGGAAAATCCTCTTCCTCGGCAACATTGTTGTCCTTGTCCTTCAGGCAGCCGCGCATATTCTGAATGCTTTGGAGAATCTGCTCCTTGACATTGAACAGCAGCGTGGCTTCCACGGAATAATGGCTACGCCGCCCGCCGTCATTCAGAAACACGCCTGACGGCTTGATTTGCTCGGCCCCGACCTTCCAGGTCTCCATCGCATACAGGCCGTAGCAGCCAAGCTGCTGGCGCAGATTTTCGCTGTGCTCGCCGCCCGTCTTCCAGTCGATGATCTGTATATTGCCGTCCGTATCGCGCCAGGCGAAATCAAGGGCGCACCAGACCTTCGTCCCATCGACCTGGAAACTTGTCAATTTATCGACAGTGAGCCAGTCGTTCATGGGCACGGCCAAGATTTCCTTCAGTACGGCGGAATGGCGGAAATTGTCAAGTGCGTCGTAGACGACTTCCTTCAGCCGGGACGTCTGCTCTGCGGGCAGGGTTTTTCCGTTGCCGTAGTACAGTTCGAAGAGATTCGTCGCCTTGGGAGTTTTTTCCCATTGGCGGCTGACGGCCTCCGTCCAGCCGTTGCGCAGCGTCTGTCGCGCTCTGGCCTGCAACTGCTCGACAGTCGGAAATTCGCTGGCGCCGTTTTGGAAGTACAGCAAGGCATCCCGGACAGTATCGTGCACGATGGAACCGCCCCAGAGGGCCAGGTTTTTGAGGTTCTTGAGAATGTACATCTTCCGCACCGGTTCTGGGGCATCTGGCTTCCAGCCGCCCCAAGAACCGTAATAGTTGTAGTAGTACGCGCGCCGGCATTGCCGGAACAGCTGCGCCCTGGACACTGACCAGGAAAATTCATTGACCAGTTCTTTTTTCATTTTTCTGTATTTCCTGAATTTTTAACCGTACGTTGCTGTCTGAAGAACTCACGCAGAACCTCTGCGCATTTTTCTTCCCAGACTCCGCCTTGGCAGTCAAACTGGTGCAACAGTCCTGGGTAATGCGTCAAGTCCAGGGCTCCGCCCGCCGCGCCGCCGCGGGGGTCGCGGCAGCCGAAGACCAGGCGTCCCAGGCGGCAGTTGACCATCGCGCCCGCACACATGGGGCACGGCTCCTTCGTCACGTATAGGCAACATTCATTGAGGCGCCAGTCGCCGACGACTGCCGCCGCCTGCGTCAAGGCCAGCATTTCCGCGTGGGCCGTGCCGTCCTTCAGCATTTCCACCTGGTTCCAGGCCTTGGCTATGATGCGCTCCCGCCAGACCACGACCGCCCCAATCGGGACTTCACCGTGCTCGGCGGCCTCCACGGCCTGCCGCCACGCCTCCCGTATGTAGAACTCGTCGTTGCCAAACTGGGGAATTTCCTCAGACATTTGATTTTTGAAATTGAAAAATTACATTTTGTCAAATCCGGGAAAGATTTTCCGGAACCGTGTGTAATTTAACCTCTTTTCTTCTAGAAACAAGTCACCGATGCCAAGTTGCCAGAATATGCCAGATAATCAATCCTTCCCAATGCTCTCTCGCGTTTGCCAACTGACGAAAGACGGTCTGCATTTGTCCGATGACTGGAGAACTGCCGCCGATGACGAATACGTAGTTGGCATACCGAAATCATGTCCAGAACTGTCACCGAGCCAGGCCCTCCAGGTTTTCCGCAAGGACGGTTTTCCAGGCTGGAGCAAATTTGACGTCGCCTTTGCCTTGGTATGTTATCAGCGCAGTACAGGGCAACTGCATCTGGCCATCGACCGCTTTGCCTTTGCGGAACTGTTCTACGCAGTCGTGGACGGTCAACTGGTGTTTTCGTCTTCGCTGTCTGCTCTGTTGGCAATTCCAGGAATTTCACGGGACCTCTCGCCACAGGGCCTGACCGACTACCTTGGGCTTGGCTATGTAACCGCACCCTCGACCATCTACCGCAACATCTGGCGAGCGGTTGCCGGGGGCGTCTGTACTTTTATCGCTGACACCTGCACTTTTGAATACAAGCGCTACTGGATGCCAGACTACACCGCGCACGACCATCTGGCCTGGCAAGAGGCCATTGCACAAGCCAAAGACAAAATCAACGCTCGCCTGACCGCCGCCCTGACAGGACGGAAGACAGCCGTCCTGCTGTCAGGCGGCATCGATTCCAGCCTGCTGACCGCCCTGGCCTGCGAGCAGGGCCTGCCGCCGGAAGCCGCCTTCACCGCCATCTATGGCGATGAACGCTATGACGAGGGCACCCTGGCCGCCCAGGTCGCCGACCGCTATCATATCCCCCATCAGGAATGTCATGTAACCCCCGCGTCACTCGACAGCGTGCTCTCGCTGTTGCACGACTATGGTGAGCCATTCGCCGACTCCTCCCTGCTGCCGCTGTCCGCGTTGCTGCGGACTGTCGCCACCGCCGGTTTCTCCTCCGTGCTCTGCGGCGACGGCGGAGACGAACTTTTCGGCGGGTACCGTCGCTACCAGGCGATGCTCTGGCGTCAGGTGATGTGTGGACTTCCCGCTGCTCTCGCCAAGTTTGCTGGCAAGTGCCTTCTGCCTTTCCTACCAGCACCACAGGACAATCGCAGCCGTCTCGCCAATCTTACCCGCTCCCTGCGCTCGCTGACCTTGCCGCCAATCGAAGCCTACATCAGTTTCCAGGAACTCTTCTCCCGTGAGATGCGCAGGCAACTGCTGGCTGACAGCCCAGAGACCGATTATCTCGACATTTGGCAATCCGAAGGCCAAATCATGAACATTAAGGATGCTGTCGAACGCTACAACAACCTGGACCTCTTGCATTACCTGCCCGAAGACGGTTGCCGCAAGGGGCTCGTCGCCAATCTCCAGACAGGCATTACCTGCTTGGCGCCGCTCCTGTCCTCGAGCCTCCTCGAATGGGTCATGTCCTTGCCGCGCCACTACAAGACGACACTCACGGACACCAAGAGACTGCTCAAGGCCATCGGGACGGACTTGTTGCCCGCGCAACTTCTGCACAGGCGCAAGACCGGCTTCGGAATCCCCGTTGCCGCCTGGCTGCGCGGCCCCTGGCGGGAGCAGCTGCGCTGGCTGTCGGAATCGCCTCAGGAATGGGACAGGCAAGGCTTGTTCAACCACCAGGTCGTCAAACGCCTCGTCAGCGAGCATCTTGAAGGCCGCGCCAACCACGACGCCCGCCTCTGGGCTCTCCTGCTCTTCGCGCGGTTCCTCGGGGGACGGCAATAAGGATAAGTTATCACATTTGTGATAAGTTCATCTATTGTGAAATAGACCTTCGCCTCCGCGCTTACATCTCGAATAAGAATATTTCCATGAAATAGATTTCGCCCTGTGGCCCCTGGCCACTGACGCCACATTGGACAGTGACGGAGACGGCATCGGCGGGCGCGGTCGCCAGACCATGGCAGACGGACTGTGAGTCCGTGCGGGGAAGGTCAAGTTCCAGGCTAGAACTGGGGGATAGTTTCTGGTTGTCCTTGCCCAGGAAACGCAGGGTGGCGGTGGCCTGGCCAGCGCCTTCGCCATAGCCGCCTTTGACGACGAGAAAATAGGAGTGCCCTGGCTTGACGGGGACGGTCTGGTGGAAACATCCTTTGCTTACCATGCGGGCTACGGCCTTGCCGTCAGCGATGACGAGTTGGGAGCCAAGCGGGCATTGGCCGTCACTGTTCTCCGGACGCCAAATGGTCCAGGCGTTGTCCAGGCCGCGGAAATGCGGGTCGGCAAGCAGATTGTCTCCCAGAATCTTGTCGAGGTCGGTAAGTTCCTTGACGGCGGCAATCGCCTGGGAGATTCCCGCGCCTCCCGGGGCTTCGTCCCAGATGCCGGTGACGGAGGGATGCGGGGAGCCCTGCCACCAGGCGCGCCTTTCGCCGTAGAACCAAATGTAGGGGTCTGCCTCTTCCATGGCGCCGACGAAATTCCTGGCCATGAATTTGACTGGCCCCAGTTCATCGAGTTCGGGGAGCAGTGCCTGGTGCCAGCCGTAGGCGCGGTCAAAGGGGAAAATCGCGTCCAGAAAGAAGGCGGGAGCCAGCAGGAGCTGGGCGCGCGCCTTGCGTCGGTTCTTCTTCTGCACCTTCTGCTTGATAACCTGCCGCAGACGGTGCTGGATGCGCACATAGTCGCCGGGGGTCTTGGCCTTGTAGCCGTCAATTTCGAAGCCTTCGTAGAGGCGAGCCTCAGGAGGCATCGCCTCCAGAACGCCGTTCAGGAAGGGGGATACCAGGTTGGCGGGGTAGGTGAAGGCAAAGGGCAGGAGCAGGACAATGTTGGGATAGGCTCCGAACACGGCCTCCCCCCACTGGTAACCTCTCTGGTAGACTATTTTGCTCAGGTCATCGTAGGCAATGTCTTTGGGATGAACGTCATCACCGTAGTTCCAGAAAGGCTTGACATATTCCTCTAAATCCACGAGAAGCCCCTTGAGCCCCATTTCTCGTGCAACTCTGGCGGCGATGCCGAAATTGCCGGCCACGGTTTTCCAGTCGTCATCGCTGGTCCAGTCAAAATCGACGTCGATGGTCGTCAGGTAAAAGAAATTGTCGGTAAATTTCGTGAATTTGAGCGATTTGTAGCGCTGGATTTCGTCCTGGAGCAGTTCATATTTCCAAGGTCGGCGGTTCCAGGCGTTGAAATGTGCAGGGCCACGCATTTTGCCATCGACAGGCTCTTTTTTGCCGATGAAGCTGATGGTCAGGCCGTCCAGAGGGGATTCCTTCTCCATGTCGGCCAGATACTCCTCAAGGAAACTAAGCGTCGGATTGCTCCAGGACAGGTCTATGACCTTCACGCAAGGAGCGGCGTCAAGGACAAGAGACAGGGCAAAGCAGATAAGCAAGGTGCTTACGACTCTGGGCATGAAAGCCTCCAGGGGCTAATATAGGCTTTTGAGGGAATTTAGCATCAGGCGTCGAATCTGGAGAGTTCCCAGATTGATGTCATCGACGCGGAAAGTCCAGGTCCCTAGCTTATGGTCCAGGTGGCCAATGCAGGTTGCCTCGCCGTTCAGGCGCAGAATTACTTTCTGCTCCTGGATTTCCCAGGAGATGATGAGCCATTCCGCCGTCTTGAGGGAAATCGGCGAGGGCACGTAGATTTCTCGTCTCTCGGCGAAGACCTGAAGATGGACGAAATTGGAATCGTTGCGCGAAACGACAATCTTGAACAGGCTGGTGCCGCTGACGTCAACGATGGAGAGGGTCGTGCTGCCCAGCCCCAGAAAGCGAAAATCACCGTGCAGAATTTGCCTGGGCAGGAAATAGGTGTTCAGGCTCATGTCGCCCAGGCCACGCTTGCCCAGGAGGGTCGGTATGTTGTTGGCGGTGGCATCTGGGAAAAGCTGCCAGGTTCCGTTAGGAGAGTTCTGCCAGAAATGCAACGAGGAGCAGAACGATTCGTCCGAGGGTGCAATCTGCGAACGCCAGTACTGGGTGAAGCAGAACATGCCGATGCAGACGGCGATGAGCAGGCCGATGACGGAAGCCAGGAGCCAGTTGAGCAGATGTTGCCCTAGTAGGCCCCACAGGCGGCTCGTGCGAGTCTGCTGGAACTGGTACAGGCGTTCCAGACGATCGCGGAAGGCAGCGTAGGAATCGAACCGCTCGTCCGGGTCAACTGCCAGCAGTTTGCGGAGGATTCGCTTGAAACCGTCGCTCAGGACCTTCCCCTTGGGCATGGGCATGGCGTCCAGGGGACAATCTAAGGTGATTTTCTGCCGCAGACGTTCCTGCGGATCTTCAAATTCGCCGAAAGGCACGGCTCCCGTGAGCAGGAAATAGGAAGTTGCCCCGAGGGCGTACATGTCGGCACGGAAATCGACTTTCTCCGGTGCAGTTATCTGCTCGGGAGCGATGAAGTCGGGATTGCCGAAATCCGTCAGTTTCGTCCTCAGGTCCTGCTTGCGGGCGGAAATGCCGAAATCGCAGATGCAGACGCGGAAATTGGGGTCTTCCAGAACATCTTCTAGGGAGCGAGGCGGCTGGTGGGAATCCCAGAAGACGAGCAGATTGTCTGGCTTCAGGTCCTTGTGCAGGAAACCTTTCTCGTAGACGAAAGCCAGCCCGTGCAGGACCTGCCGCATGATTCTGACGACATACCGTTCCGGCAACGGCCCAAAGCGCGTAATCAGATCCTTGACCGTCAACCGCCCGGGGATGTACTCCATGATGATGAAGACCCCAGACTTGTTGCGGATGACATCATGGCAACCGACGACGTTCGGATGGCTCATCGCCCCCATGATTCTGGCTTCCTCCGTCAGACGAGTCACAAACTCATGGTCATCTATATACTTTGAGTTAAGCATCTTGACCGCAACGTACCGGTCAAGGTTCGTTTGTCGTGCCAAATAGACTACGCCCATGCCGCCGCGCCCCAACACCGATAACAGCGTGCAACCGGATACCTTTAGCTTCAAATCCTCGCTGCTCAACGGCAGTCCGGGGGCTATGCGGGACAGCTTGCGCTGGTTCTTGACGACTTTCGTAACTTCCCGCACAGGATGGACATCCTGCTGCGCCTGCTGGCTCAGTCCGATTCTGGCAGTATGTTGCTCAAAGTCTGGCATCGGGATTGAGGGATCGAATTAGTTCGGCCGTTTCGTATCGTTGTAGTAGAATTTCCTGGGCCGCTGTCGCGTCCCGACAATCAGATTTCTGAGGCTGTCTTGAAATGCAGTTTCGCCACTTCCCCCAGATGCTGCCGCCCGTAACGCTCCAGAAATTGGGCGGCGGCGGCCTTGACGCCTGGCCCCGCGCCTTTGGGGAGGGGTACGCCAAAAGACGTTTCCAGAGCCTTCAGACGACGCACAAACTCGTGGCGCGCGAGAATGGAAGCGGCAGCAACGGCGATGTCCGCCTCGGCTTTGGGATGCTGTTCCAGGATGACTTTCCGCCCTCGCTCCTGCAAGGCCCGCTGGACACTGTAGGGATTGCCGAACTGGTCGGAAATGGCGCGGGGACAGTCAGGAACCTTCTCCAGCAGCTTTTCCAGGGCCTTGGCATGTCCCCAGCCCAGCAGGCGATTGAGGTTATGGAATTGCCCGTACAGGCGGTTGTAGGCTTCCATGCCGATGACGACGAGGGCGAAGCGCCCCTGCGTGACCTTGGTGATGACTCCGGCCAGCCGGGCGATGGCGGCATCGTTGGCAATGGTCTTGGAATCGGCGACGCCGGCCTCGCGGAGAGCCGTGGCCGTCGTCTCGTCGGTGTAGCAGCAGGCAACGACGAGCGGTCCGAAAAAATCGCCTTTGCCGCTCTCGTCGATGCCGCAATGTGGGAGGAACTCCTGCGGATTGTTGATTTTGGCCAATTCTGTCTCATAGCCAAATGTCGCTTCGTGCAGGATTTCTGGCTCCAGCAGGAACTGGACGAACTCGCCGAAGCCTTTCCCCTGGGCGGTGAGTTTGCCCGATTCGTAGGCCACGAGCTTGACCTTATCCTTGCTGGCGGCCCAATGGGCGTAGGCCTGGCTGGAAAACTCCCAGCCACGCTCCTGCAACAGATTGCGCAGGGCGGCAATCTGCAATTCGGTCAAAGTATGGACGTAAGTGTTTGGAGAAGGCATTCGGGCTGGTGGGATTATTTTGGTTGTCCCACGGTCATGCAGAAGATGGGAACCTTTGTCGATGGCAGCTGCATGGCTGAACTGAGGATGTCAGAGCGGAAAGCCCCGCGGAGCACGCAGGCCAGACCAGCGGAGGCACAGTAGAGATAGGCGTTCTCCGCGCAGCAGGCGGCATCGGCGTCGGCGTATTTTTCGAATACCTGGGGATTTTTCGGCTTGGTCTTGTCGGCGACGAAAATCAGGTTGACGGGCGCTTCGCCCACGAAAGGCTGCAAGCCTGTTTCCTTGCGGATGTCCTTGTTGTGAATCATGATGATGCTGTGGGCCTTGGCGTCATAGAACCAGAGGCCGTCCTTGCGGGCCATATAGACCTCGATTTCCTGGCTGTTCATGGCGGAGGGAGCCGTGCGCAGGTTGTCGCGGTTGAAGCCGTTGGCCGCCCAGAGCAGGTTGGAAACCTGCTTGTCCGTCAGGGGAATCGTGTTGAAACTGCGGGAACTTTTACGGAGGCTTAAGGCCTTCATCAGGGACATGCCTCCATCTTTGTCCGGAGCGGGCAGCTTCTTGATTTGGTCGGGAGTCTGGGCCTGGAGCACCAAGGCCAGCAGCAGTGTGCAGAGAGTGAGCAACTTGGTCATGTTTCTTTCCTCTTGTTTGGTGGACTTGTATAAAATTATAACCGAAAATGGCGCAAATTACAAGTGGGTCAAATCTCGTCGTAGTCCCTGAGGGAACAGACTTCGAAATCATTGTCTTTCAGAAGTTTCAGGAACGCCTCGAAACGTTCCGGCGGACAACTGACATGCGGATGGACTATATCGGGCACTCCGTGGAACAGGACTATGGCCGGCTTGCCGGGCACGACATCCTTGACCGTATCCGCATTGAGGCTGAAGATGGGGATGCGTTTCCATTCATCGGTGTCTGGTTGCCAGAGACGGT
>Ga0310696_10008190_pt1 | contig 12207 bp, 6 predicted proteins | sample AusTroGonzalo_MG_4_FD_203885 | JGI IMG/M metagenome (GOLD analysis project Ga0310696, IMG submission 203885) | Bovine rumen microbial communities from tropical cattle in Woodstock, Queensland, Australia - Gonzalo_02 (v2) (version 2) | ecosystem: Host-associated > Mammals > Digestive system >... | reverse complement strand
TGCATCACAAACCGGACTTCTGTATTGTTTACCGCCGCAGCCGCAGACTTGTTCGGTTGTCGGCTTATTCGGACAGGTCGAACAACTGGTCGACTTAGCTGACGAATACGTACCGGCATCGCATGCTGTGACATTCGTACCGTCACATTTATAACCGGCCGGACAGTTTGTACAAGTACCGCTGGTCGCGTTACCGTTACAGTATTGAGCACTGCCGTTCGTACCGCTACAGGTATTCGAACAATTACCCCAAGAAGGTTGCGTCCATGTTCCGTTTGTTGCGTTACAAACCGGACTTCTGTATTGTTTACCGCCACATCCGCAGACTTGTTCGGTTGTCGGCTTATTCGGACAATCCGAACAAGCACTTGCTGTTTCGGTATTTGAATATGTTCCGGCAGCACATTCTGCATGATGTTGACCGCCTGTGCAGTAGTATCCCTTGCCGCAATTCGAACAACTTGATTGACCTTGTTGAGTATTATATGTTCCGGCCTCACAGGAAGTACAGGCATTTGTTCCACCGGCTGATTTTGTACCGGCAGCACATTTGTCACACTTACCGCATACCGCCGCACCATATGTACCGTTGCTGCTATATCCGTAACCGGCATCACAAGACTGTACATCTTTGCTATAACCGCTACCGCATCCGTTGGCCGGTACACACTTGCCGCAAGTTAAGGTTCCGCCGCCGCTGTAATTGGTGGTTGAACTGTAGTCAACATCCCAAGTACCGGCACCGCAAGATGACTTATCGGTTAAGTTTTGCGTATATCCGGTTGCACATCCGGTTGCACGACGACAAGTTGTTCCATTGGTACCGCTTGCTGTTGCAACTGCAAAATATTTGCTATCAACGGTGTCTGTCGTATAACCGGTACCCAGATGGCTCGGACCATAGTAATAGGTCGTACCATTAGCGGCTGCAACCGAACTGTAATTGTAGCAACTACTCATACCTGAAAATTCTACGCAACCGGCCGCTTTCTTCTTATACTTCTTATACGAGGTACAATTGGCGTCACCCGTAATGTTTTGATACTCGTAACAACCAGTCGGGGCACCGGTTCCCCAAGTTATGGTATCGGCTACATCAGCAGAGTTGGCCGGATAAGCCGTCGTACAAGCCGTACATACATAACAGGTTTGACCGGCCACCGAATCGCTTGCCTTGGTAACTTGCTTTTGCGTAGAACTACAAGTACCGTTTTGAGCCCCGCTTGTGCCGCACGCATCCTTGTTTTGTGTTACCGTAAAGTTCACTGTTACATCCGGAGCATACGGACCACGATATTGATGCAAGGTGAATGTTACCACTCTGTTATCAGTAAACGAGGTGTTCTTCGCACAGCTTATCAATACATTCATTCCGCTTCTGGTTGCCGTACAGGTAGACGAGCTACCACCGGTAACCGTAAAGTCATAGTTAGTGCTAGAATTGGTCTTCCAGCTGGTTACCGGATACGACGCATTGGTTGTACCTGCGGCACTGATACCGGTTATGTTAGCTCTCGACAAACCATACGAATCACAGCCGTTACGAGCATCGTTGACATAATTGCTTCCGCATGATGTACAAGCCGTCGTACCGGTTGTTGCACCCGTCGAATAGGTGTTGCCCGTACATGCCTTACAATCCGTCTTACCTTGTTCATTCTGATAAGTTCCTGCCGGACATGCCGTCGCAGCCGTCATAGCCTCACTCGGACACTTGAAGCCCGCCGTACAAGTCTTACAAGTTGTTTGACTGCCCTCATTCTGATAAGTACCGGCTGGACAATTATCCATTGCGGTCATTGCCGCATTCGGACACTTGTGACCGGCTGTACATGCCTTACAAGTTGTTTGACTGCCCTCATTCTGATAAGTACCGACTGGACAATTATCCATTGCTTCCATAGCCGCACTCGGACACTTGTGACCTGCCGTACAATCTTTACAAGTTGTTTGACCGGTTGCATCCTGATAGGTTCCGGTCGGGCAATCCGTCGGTGTGCTCATGGCCGCACTCGGACACTTATGACCGGCTGTACATGCCTTACAAGTTGTTTGACTGCCCTCATTCTGATAAGTACCGGCTGGACAATTATCCATTGCTTCCATAGCCGCACTCGGACACTTGTGACCGGCTGTACATGCCTTACAAGTTGTTTGACCGGTTGCATCCTGATAGGTTCCGGTCGGGCAATCCGTCGGTGTGCTCATGGCCGCACTCGGACACTTATGACCTTTCGTACATGCATTACAAGCCGTTTGACCGGTTGCATTTTGATAAGTTCCCGCATCACAATTCGTCGGTGTGCTCATAGCCGCATTCGGACACTTATGACCTTGCGTACATGCTTTACAATCAGTCTTACCTGCTTCATCTTGGTAAGTTCCCGCATCACAATTCGTCTGCGTACACATACCCTTACTCGGACACTTGTGACCTGCCGTACACGTACTACATTCACTGGAACCTGCCGCAGCATATCTACCTTCCGCACATTGTACCGGATTAGCCGCACCGGTCGCACAATAGTGACCGCACGTACAGGTTGAACATGCCGCAGATGTGGTCGAACCGGTGTTCGGGTTATAAGTACCAGCCGTACATTGTGTACATGGCTCGTTACCATTCGCATCCTTATATGAACCGGCCGGACACTTACTGCATGCCCAATCCGGATCTGTCGTACCGGTCCAATCCTCATAACCTATGTAACACATATCGCAACGTTCGGAACCGGCTGCCGACCATGTACCGTTTGCACAATTCAGACAAGCTGCCGAACCCTTAGGAGCATACTTACCGGCCGCACAGGTCGAGCATACGCTGTCAGATGTCGCTCCGGTCGCATCGGAAGCCGTACCCTTCGGACAGTTGGTACAACTTGCCGCCGCATCCTTATCATTATAGGTACCTTTACCGCACGGCGTACAATCGCTGGAGCTCTTACCGTTGGTACCGGCATTAAATTTACCTTTGCCGCATACCGTATGGTTCGTGCCACCCGTACAATAGTAACCTTGTCCGCATGCCAGACATCCGGTGTTACCCGTGGTGGTGTTATAAGTACCGGCCGCACAGGTATCACAGCTCGATTTTCCGGTCGTCGCCGTATATGTACCGGCTACACATGCCGCATTATGAGCGCCACCCGTACAGAAGTGACCGGCTTCGCATGGAGTACATCCGGTGTTACCAGTTCCGGTGTTGTAATTACCGGCCGTACAGGTGTCACAGCTCGATTTTCCGGTCGTCGCCGTATATGTACCTACCGCACATGCCTCATTATGAGTGCCGCCCGTACAGAACTTACCGGCTTCGCACGAAGTACATGCCGAATTGCCTTTAGTCGTGTTATATGTACCGGCCGCGCATACCGCATTATGAGCGCCGCCCGTACAGAAGTGACCGGCTTCGCATTGAGTACATCCCGTGTTACCCGTCCCGGTATTGTAATTACCGGCCGTACAGGTATCACAGCTCGATTTTCCGGTCGTCGCCGTATATGTACCGGCTACACATGCCGCATTATGAGCACCACCCGTACAGAAGTGACCGGCTTCGCATGGAGTACATCCCGTGTTACCCGTTCCAGTGTTATAATTACCGGCCGTACAGGTGTCACAGCTCGATTTTCCGGTCGTCGCCGTATATGTACCTACCGCACATTCCACATTATGAGTGCCGCCCGTACAGAACTTACCGGCTTCGCACGGAGTACATGCCGAATTGCCTTTAGTCGTGTTATATGTACCGGCCGCGCATACCGCATTATGCGTACCGCCCGTACAGAAGTGACCGGCTTCGCATAATGTACATTCAGCCTTTCCTGCCTCAGCCTGATAAGAACCGGCCGGACATATCGTCGTTACACCGTCGTTACATGAATAACCTTCCGGACATGATACGCACGCTGTATGCGTATCATTGGCATAAGTACCGGCTGCACATATCGAACAGCTCTCTCTATTCGCCGTATCTCTGGCTCCGGTACCGCATGTCTTACAAGCAGTCTTTCCGATTTCATCCTGATAGCTACCAACTTCGCACAAGGTAGGTTCTGCCATACCCTCGGTCGGACACTTATGACCCTTGGTACAAGCCTTACATTGGTTAGACGTAGCTCCTACGACATCCAAGTATTTACCTTCCGTACACAATGTACATGACGTAGCTCCCGGAGTGGCATTCCAACTACCCTTATCACACTGCGTACAACTTAAACCGAAACCGTTATTGGCAGTAGCTTGTTTGTAACCCTTGTTACAAGTCATCACCTTATGACAGGTAATGCCGTTTTCAGTCCTACCTGCATCATATACATACATTGTATTGTTTAAGTTCGCTAACAACGTAGACGGACTTCCGCAACCGTCTGCTAAGTAGCAAGAAGTTTCCGCATCCGCTCCGTTGAAGTGACGCGACTTGCCGTTGTTGTACTTGAAGTGTACCAAATCCTTATTAGCATGTAATTTAGCTTCGCCGGTACAACCCGTCGCATTGTAACAAGTCAGCGTGTTATTGGCTACACCACCCTTATCTTGCGTTTCACTGTTATACGCAAAGTAATCGGTATCCGTAGCACTTTCGTATGCATTCGCTCCGCAACCGGTTACGTTAAAGTATTCTACTTCCGTAGTCGTACCGTTTAAATATCCCTTCTTGCCGGTATCATACGCAAAGTGCGTCAATATCTTATCATCTTTATCATATGCATGAGCACCCTTACCCGTTATGTTCCAACACGTTAAATCATTATCCGTGCCGCCTAAACCGCCTTTATGTTGTACTTGAGATGCTATCAAGAAATATTTCACATCCGGTGCCGCGGCATAAGCATATTCCATACAACCTTTCGCCTTATAAAATACTTCCGTACTCGAAGTACCATCCAAATATGCTGCCGGACACGCGTCATATGCAAAGTAATTCAATATACGCTCATTAGCTTTATAGGCATATACACCTTTGCCCGTTACATTCCAACACGTTAATTGGTTATCGGCTATGCCGCCATTATCTTGCGTTAAGCTGTTAGACGAGTAACATGTTGCATCCGGAGCACTCGCATATGCTTTGCTGCTGCAACCCGTTACATTGAAGTATTCTACTTCCGTCGGCGTTCCGTTTAAATATCCCTTCTTACCGGCATCATACGCAAAGTGCGTCGTTGCCTTTTCGGCTTCCGTATACGCATAAGCCCCCTTGCCCGTGATGTTCCAACACGTCAAATTATTATCCGTGCCGCCCAAGCCATTTTTATGTTGTACTTGCGATGCTATTGCGAAGTACTTAACATCAGGTGCCGCAGCATAAGCATTCGCCATACAACCTTTCGCCTTGTAAAATACTTCCGTCGTATCCGTACCGTTCAGGTAGGCCGCCGTACAGGCATCATACGCAAAGTAATTCAATATTCGTTCATTGGCTTTATAGGCAAATTCACCCTTGCCCGTGATGTTCCAACACGTCAAGGCCGTTGTACTGCCGTTCTTATCCTGCGTTAAGCTGTTCGATGAATAACAGGTAGCCGCCGGAGCACTCGTATAGGCCTTATCACTGCAGCCCGTTACGTTAAAGTATTTAACTACCGTACTCGAGCCGTTTAAGTAACCTTCTTTACCTTCATCATACACAAAGTGCGTCGTCCGCTTCTCATTCTCCGCGTACGCATGGTCACTCTTGCTATCAATAATCCAACAAGTCTTCTGTGTCGATGAACCATGTACATATTGTGTATGAGAGTTTGGATTAAAGTATTTTGCATCCGGTTGGGTTTCATAGGCATACGCACTACAACCGTTGTTTACTGCTTCATCTTGCTTTACTATATAATAAGTGACCGTATCCTTCGTACCTTTATAGTATGCCGTTTTCTTCTCATACTCAAAGAAACGTTCATCTATTTTCTCTCCTTGGAATGGTCCCTCTACTCCCGGATCAAATGTATTTTCTTCTCTATATGCATACTGTGCTTTGCCCGTTACTACCCAACACTCGTGACCGTTCGACGTCATCTTTGCCGACGTAAAGTAATTCCTATCAGGTTCATGATCATAGGCATACGGTGCACAACCCGTCGCTTGATAACATGTTAATCCGCTACGCGTTTCTTGCGCCAGCTTGAAGAAATCATTATGTCGTCCTAATTTTTCCTCATTGTACCAGTTGTTGCTTTCCTGACATGAATTCGCCTTTCGACATGTTATGCCGTCCGAACTCTTCTCTGCATATTCAAATTTCGTACCGTCTACCTTATCCGCTTCTAACCAATTGTTAGACGTATTGCAACCCGTCGCTTTGTAACAGGTTTTCGGCTCCGTGTTCTGACCTCTGTCTTTGCCTTTCTTCTCGTCTACTATGAACGCATTCGAATCGCGGGTATCTGTGGTGTAGCTTTCATCTACGTTTACTGCGTTTGCATAGCAACGAACTCCGTCACTGCCTTCTTTGGAATCGTAATCATAACAATACTTGTCTTTTGCTCCAGGTACATCTATCTTGTAATCTCCTCCCGTCAAAGCTGCTACGTTATAATAACAATCTGCTCTCTTCTGTACTTTGATTTCATCATTGTTTATACTTATACCATATGTGTATTCAGGCATAACATATGTCGTACAATGCGCCGGCGTCTGTGTGCTGTAGCCGGATATCGCCGTACATTTTCCGTTCAGCTTGCTTCCCGTAAAACGATGTCCTACCTCCGGTATTGTGTATTCCTGACACGAAGTCGTACACGAATTCAAACCGGCCTTATATCCGTTCGGGGTTTCTGCTTCTTCACACCTGTATAACGGGTCCATACCTAAACCAGGAACGCAAGAATAACAATTCCAGCCCTCCTCACATAACTTACCTTTACAATTGACTTCTTTCAAAGTATAGGAAGTACATTGACCAACCTGAACCGGTTTCTCCGTCTCCTCATCTATGGTATCGACTCCTACCATTATACCTTCTTCTCCGGCATCACATTGATTACCAGGTAGGAAACACACTCTCGCATTTGCTTCCGAGAAAAGCATGCTTAATATAATAAGTACACCACTTCCCTTACATACAATCCCTGCGATTCGTTTAAACTTGTTCATTAACATTGCTTTTCTCCTTCATTACAGCTTAAGAACCCGAAAAACTTTATGTGCGGTCAATACACAAAACAAAGCCTTTCTTCAAGAAACGGATTATCTATACTATCTTTGTATCGTTCTTCGAACTAAACCCATTATTTCCGATTCGCACACGAAACCGCTCTCATAACGAGTCAGTGACGCTGTTTCTCAGCGTCTTATACACAAGATAGCCGTTGATTTTCCGCATCTTTCTCAGATTCAGGATATGAATACAGCATATCTTAACGATATTTTAACACATTTTTCCATCCAGAAATATGAATTTTTTGTGAACTTTTTGTTACAGTGGAAAATATTTAAAAAAGAGTATATTTGTAAAAATATGCAAAAAAAACATTGACAAACGAAGTTAGATATGTATAATTCGCCTAAATGTTTTAACAGATAACTATGTAAAGAGTAATAAAAATGGCAAAAGCAGTAAAGATTAAAATTAAATTGGAAAGCACAGCCGGTACCGGGTCTTTCTATTTGGCGGAAAAAAATCCGAGAACGCATCCTGAAAAGCTTGTTTTGAAGAAGTTTGATAAAAAATCTCGCAAGCACGAAGAATTCGTTGAGAAGAAGATTAAGTAATTTTTTTCCGAATACCAATCAGGGAAAGAGAGGGATGGCATGTTCCTCTCTTTTTTTAATCCTGTTTTTCAAGCGGATGAGCTTTTCGGTAATCTTTTTGCAATGTTTCGGTTTGAACATCGGTATAGCGTTGGGTTGTGATTAAGGATGAATGACCCAATAACTCTTGAATAGAGCGCAAATCAACTCCCTCTCCCAGCAGTTGAGTGGCAAAAGAATGACGTAAGGCATGGGGTGTCAAATTGTCGGAAAGGCCTAACTCGCCTCGTAACTTTTGCAACTGACGCTGAATAATACGCGGACTTAATCGCTCGCCTCGAGCCCCTAAAAACAATGGTTCTCCTTCTCTTTGTTGGTACGGGCTTTCAGTAAGGTAAGCATTGATACACTGCCATATAATCGGAAGAAGCGGGACTATTCTTTCTTTGTTCCCCTTACCTTTTACGCGGAGGAAATCGCTTTTGGCAGTGATATCACCCACATTTAAGGCAAGAGCTTCGGATATTCGCAAACCGCAACCGTAAAGCAAACTCAAAATCGCTCTATCGCGAAGCCCTTGCCACGCGTTTTGCGCTTTGCCTTTGATTTTTGACAATATATTTAAAGCATCAACTTCATCAACTGCTTTGGGTAATACTTTATTCTTACGCGGAGTACTGATGACGCTTATTGCCGGATTATCGGCTATTTCGTTGGCAGATAACCACTTGAAAAAATTCTTTATGGCGGATAGTTCTCGCCCCATTGAAGACTTATTGATACATTGAGCCGCCCTATCACTTATAAAACGTCGAAAATCTCGCACTTGCAAATTTTCCAGACTTTCCAGGCTTAATTCTTTATCCGGACTTATTTTAGCGAGAAATATAGCTAAATCACGACTGTAAGCATCCAATGTATGTTCTGAATACAAGCGCTGATACAACAACCAACCTTGCCATTCGCCAATAATCGACAGCAGTTTAGAATCGGCATTAAATTTAATTGCTTGTTTCAAAACCTACTTAATTACCTCGTCATCGTAAATACCAAATAAATCATCACGGCTCATCCAGCCTTGTATATTATCAAATTTAATCAGGCACATATTGCTTTTTTCCGGACATTCGGATACTTCTCCGACAGCTCCGTCCTCAACCTTGGCGATAACCTTGGCATCATTTTGCGGCTTGGCATAAATATTGTTTTCTCCGGGGGTTGTAACCCGAATAAAACGTCTGTCCGATAACATTGCTTTATGCACCCAGGTTTCGGAACCTTCCCAATCCTTAATCTTACGCCACAACTCAAACTCGGAAACTATTTCAACCGGTGCTCCTTTTTGTTTATATACCCATTCTATCGGATAGCGAATTCCCGGTCCGGAACGAGCATTAATCAAACTGGAACGCAAAGAAACCATACGCGGTAATTTAAGCCCGGTTTCGCTTCCCTCTTCCGCATGTGCATAGTTTACACCGCCCAAAGCCAGTATAACGGCTGTTAGTACGACAATAAGTGACTTCATTTTATTTTCCCTTTACTTAATCTTAATTTATTATGACTTACATATATAAAAAAATAGTAAAAATTATCGAAAAAGGATAATAAAAATGGATTTAATATCAACCATAGAAGATTTAATCAGATTTCGTACCGAAACCGGAAATACCGAGGAAATTAACAAGGCCGCCGAATATATCAAACAAAAGTTTATAAACAGCGAAGTTAACATTACCGTTTTTCAAACCACGGCCTCTCCGGTTATTTTCCTGCGTAATACCGATGACCTCGACTTTGATGTTATCATATTGGGGCATATTGATGTGGTGCCGGCTACCGACAAAATGTTTAACCCGATTATTAAAGACGGTAAAATGTACGGGCGCGGTACATTGGATATGAAATCATTTGCTGCCGTTGCTTTAAATACTATGGAATATGTAGCAGCTCACCGATTACCGTTAAAATTCGGGGTTATTCTTTCCACTGATGAGGAAAAAGGCAGTAAGTCAACAGAATCCTTTATGGAAGCCTATCCGCAAATTTCTGCGAAAATAGTTCTTGATAACGATGTCGGCGGTGATATTACCAAAATTGTCAGCAAGTGCAAAAATCCGGTATTCGTCAAACTCATCGCCCAAGGTAGAGAAGCTCACGGTTCGACCCCTTGGGAAGGCATTGATGCCAACGAAATACTCATGAATACATGGCAAAATATTCGCAAAATTTATCCTTACTACTCTCTTGCAGATAATAAACCGGAAAACACATGGTTTGATACCGTTCATTGTGCCACCGTAAACGGCGGTCAGGTTTCCAATATTATCTCTAATTATGCCGAAGCTCTGCTTGATTTTCGTCTGACCGAAAACTCAACGTTGGAAAATCTAAAAGCAAATTTGGACAGTTGTATGGAAAAAGGTGTGGAATACAAAATCGTATCTTCCAGCACACCGGTAGTTATGGACGAGAACAACCCGTATATTTTGGATTATAAACATTTTGCCGAAAGCATTATGGGACGACAAATAGAGTTTGAACATATCGGAGGTGCTACCGATTCCCGCTCGTTTGCGGTTAAAGGTTCAATTGTTATTATGCACTCCGGAACGGGCGAAGGAATGCATGCCTCAAACGAATATGTTGATATAGAGAGTGTAAAACAAATCGCCGATATTCAGATAAAATTTTTGGAACACCTGGCTGAGAAAAAATCTCAATAAGGACTATTCATCCTTATTGAGAGCTTTCCATTCAAACCATTTGGCAATTTTTAAAAAGCGAAAATACGCATATGTTGTTGCCATCCAAAAACCACAAGTTCCATACAAAAAATAGCGTTTCCAGATGTAGTAAACAAAGAATTGACGCACAAATTCCGTATATAAACGCAATCTGGTATAGTGTCTGCCCTGTTCTACTGCCGTTTTAACCAACTCGTCTGTATACATATTAAGTTTGAACCATATTTGTGTGAGTGAAATATACGAATAGTGGTAAACGATATTTTTCAACTGCTGAACTTTAGCCTCCGTCCCCACAATAACACGGTCATTAGTCAAATCGTCCGGCATATTACTCTTAGTACGATTATACAAACGCACCTGATTATATGTTTTGGCAAAACGTCTCGGTTTCTTATCTCCCGGTAACATATCGCGAATTTTCATCAAATACGCATCAGCTTGCGGATTCTGCATTTCTTGTTTTATTTCAGCAATCAATTGCGGAGACAACACTTCATCGGCATCTAACGAAAACACCCAATTATTGTGGCACAATTCCTGGCCGTAATGTTTTTGGGACGAGATATTTTTCCACTCGTGAAATAAAAACGTTGCTCCGTACGATTCCGCTATTTCTTTTGTTTTATCGGTGCTACCGCTATCAATCACAAAAATCTCGTCGGCAACCTGACGAAGAGCCTCTAATGTTTTGCCCAAACGTTTTTCTTCATTCAGTGTAACTATATATGCCGATATCTTAACCATTTTCAGTCCTTTCTTCTTACACACCGCAACACTATAATATTTTTTTTTATCTTGCAACAAAAAGTTCCCCGTTATCCAAACGAGGAACTTTTATTTAAGAAAAAAATCCACAATTTTGATTAAAATTCTTTCAAGACTTCAGCAATTTCATCGGTCTTTTCAATATTAATCATGGCAATGCTATTATATCCGCAATCAACGTGCATAACTTCTCCGGTAACAGCCGAACCTAAATCAGACAACAAACTCAAAGCAACATTACCGACTTCATGCTGATTAACATTGCGCTGCAAAGGAGCATTCAATTCGTTCCAACGCAAAATGGTACGAAAATCACCTATTCCGGAAGCCGCCAAAGTTTTAATCGGACCGGAAGAAATAGCGTTAACTCTTACTCCCTGACGTCCCATATCAACCGCGGCATAACGTACGGAAGCTTCCAAAGCGGCTTTGGCGACACCCATAATATTGTAGTTAGGTAATACGCGCTCTGAACCGAGATATGTCAAGGTTACGATTGAACCGCCTTCATTCATAATCGGAGAAGCGCAACGGCAGGTTTCCAAAAACGAATAGCAAGAAATATGCATCGTATTCAAAAAGTTGTCCAAAGTAGTATCAATGGTGCGACCTTTTAACTGATCTTTATCAGAAAAAGCAATAGCGTGAACCACAAAATCTATTTTACCCCATTTTTCACCAAGTTCCTTAAAACAAGCTTCAACCGAAGCACTGTCCGAAACATCACATTTTATCAACAACGGATTATTTAACTGTTCAGCCAAAGGTTTAACTCTTTTTTCCAAAACTTCATTTTGGTATGAAATTGCTATTTGAGCCCCGTGTTCATTTAATGCCTGTGCAATACCCCATGCAATGGATCTATCGTTAGCCAGGCCCATAATCAAACCTTTCTTACCGGACATCAGTTGTTCTTTTGACATCTTTTTTTCCTTTTTTATTATATTTTTACCATATTTTTACTGGATAACTTCTAAATTTAGAAGTAAGTTACTTCAGAGATACT
>Ga0310696_10008189_pt1 | contig 12207 bp, 6 predicted proteins | sample AusTroGonzalo_MG_4_FD_203885 | JGI IMG/M metagenome (GOLD analysis project Ga0310696, IMG submission 203885) | Bovine rumen microbial communities from tropical cattle in Woodstock, Queensland, Australia - Gonzalo_02 (v2) (version 2) | ecosystem: Host-associated > Mammals > Digestive system >... | reverse complement strand
TTGGTGTTAATCTCCGAACGTGTCAGGTAGATGATACGTTCAATGCACAACGCCAGACCGATAATCAATGCGAAAGCTACCAACGACATGAAGCGAGGATTACCCTCAATGAATTTCTCCCTTAACTGTTGGTGCATCCCAATCTCGTTTGCAGCCATCTCTGCCAACTCTGCCATATCCTCGTTGCCAACCATCTCTTCTATAGACATGTCGGCATCGCTACTGTCAACCACAACGGCCTCTGTCGTCTGTTTGGTTGAATCCTGTGCATAAACAGTTTGCCCCATGAGCAGCAATCCTGCCGCAAAAAGGGCAATTGTAAGTTTTTTCATTCTTTCTTGTTACAATTTGGGCGCAAAGATACTAAAAAAAGGTAAAAACTAAAAGTTAATGGTAAAAAAAATGCTACCGCCTAATATTTTTTAAATCTGTATTCATATTAGACGGCAGCAAATTATTCTTTTTTTACGTTTCGGCTATTCTTTTTTGTAGTCAGACTCTGTCATAAACAGGTAAGAAGGACGATAGCCACCGAAATCCACTACGATTTTCTCGAAGACGATGCCAGGATGTTTGGGCTTGAGTGTTAACTCATGTACATCAGCCTGACCAACAGGCAGTTCTACCACCTTTTCTACTACACGACGGGCAATCGTGGGATAGAATTCAGAGTACATATAGGGCTGACGGTCTACGAGTTTCTCGTTGAAGTTCACATCCTGAGGCTCTGAACTATCGAGGCTGACGGCATATTTGAAGCCTCCAACATTCAGAAAATCGAGCGTTGACTTCACCACAACATGTACTTTCACCGTCTTGGGTGCATCTTTCGGAAGTGAGAAGCGATAAGAGAGCGAGGCATTGCCAACAGGTTTTGTGTAAGGTGTCAAAGCTACGGCACTGCGTGTGCGTCCGTAATAGGGATAGATGCTCCACTGGGTGTCGCCGTCGGCTTTTGAGGCGAAGAAATGCTCAGCCTCCATTGAGACGTAGCCGTTGCTGGGGGTAAAGGTGTAGCCACCAGCAGTACTATCAGCAACGGTGGTGGTACGTGGCAACATGTCACGACGGAAGTTATCGTTCCAACTGCGATAGCCAATATGCTTCTGCGTCATCATACCATCCCATTTGCCTCCAGCCATCACCTTATTATAATATAAGCAGAGCAGAGAGTCGCGCTTAAAGCACTGTTCTACATGCTTCGCCCACTTATTGGCATCAGAACTGTTACGTTGTGCCAGATACTGGTTCATGGCCTGCGCATAGTACATATCGTAAAGGTTAGCCATTGCCTGCACGGGGAAGAGAACCAGCTGACGATAAGCATCCTGTGATTCCTGAGGCACTTCGGCAAAGAGACGAAGGGCGCGAGCCTCCAAGCGCTGATACTCATCAGCCACCTGTTTCCATTCACCAGTCTCCACGTTATAGGTTCGGGCATCCAGCATCTCTGGCGTAACACGAGCCATATACTGACAGTTCTGGTTGTAGATATCTGCTGCTTCTTTGGCTGCGTCGGTACTAAGCATACTATTAAAGAAGTTGCGAGTATGATCAGTAACTGTCTGCAGGGTATATTCCTTCGGGTTCCAGGCCATATCCATGAACAACTGGATAGGATATTCCATAGGCTTCAGGTCGCCCACGTTCAGAATCCACATGCGCTGAATACCATAGTCGTAAGCCAACGACAGTTGTTCGAACATCTGTTGTGTCTGGGTAACGTTGAGCCACTTTGTGTTACGTGGTGCACCCACATAGTCTACGTGGTAGTAGATACCCCATCCGCCTTTGCGTTTGCGTTCGTTGGCATTGGGCACACGGCGGATGTCGCCCCAGTTGTCGTCGCTAATCAGAATCATCACATCATCGGGTACACGCAGACCAGCATCATAGTAGTCCTGTACCTCTTTATATAATGCCCACACCTGTGTGGTTTTCTCGGCAGGACGGCCTGTTACTTCTTTGATAATCTGACGTTGGTTGTTGATGATACGTTCCATCAGTTTGGTATCGGCTTTATCACTCATAGCCTCATCACCGTCACCACGCATACCGATAGTAACGATATCCTCAGTACCTTTCATGCGCTCAATACCTTCACGGAAGAACTGGTCCAACTTCTCTGGGTTGGTCTGATAGTTCCAAGCGCCCCATTTACCACGATTACGCGCATATTCCTGATGGTTGCGTGCCATAGGCTCATGATGACTGGTACCCATCATGATACCCATGCGGTCAGCCAGTTTCCCATTCTCTGGGTCGTCGGCATAGAAAGCCCATCCCCACATGGCAGGCCACATCATGTTACCTTTCAGACGGAGAATCAACTCAAATACCTTCTCGTAGAAATGATGATCACCATAATCGGTGCCAAAGGTGTTCTTCACCCATGATGTCAGACAGGGAGCCTCATCGTTAAGGAAGATACCACGGAATTCTACAGCAGGCTCACCGTCTGTATATGTGCCCTTTACGAAATAAGCCTCGCTGTGTTTCTCTACAGGAACGTCAGCCCAGTAGTACCAAGGCGATACGCCCAACTGGCGACTCAGTTCATAGATTCCGTAGATCGTACCACGACGATCGCTACCTGCAATGACAATCTGGTTACCCACGGTAGTGATAATGAATTTTTCACGTTTACCTTTCAGGTCGGCCAGTTTCAAACGATCAATATCTTTGTTCTTGCCGATGGTACCAATCAGGATGGTGCCCTCCCCTGCTCCCTCTGAAAGGAGTGGCGACTGTCCTAACACGCGTTGGAAGTCAGCCTGCAGGTTTCTGATGGCAATCTTCACGCCCTCATACTCCTGAGAACTGTAGCCAATAGTTGCCCCACCCAGTGATATGGCATCTGACTGTGATGAAAAACTAACGAACTGCTGGGCAGCACGCATTGTGCCTGCCAACATGAAGCAAAGTAGGAATAGAGCAAATTTTCTCATTCTTATGTCTGTTTTAAGTTTCGGCTACAAAATTAAGGCTTTTTACGCGAATCGTCTTTCGACAATGTCTCAAATATATTGAAAAAAGTACCTAAAAAAGCCGTAATGCCCTATTCAGCAGTTATTTCTTTGGCAGCAATTTTACTTTTCTACTTTTTCTTCGTCAAATAGCCATACAAATAGATAAGGAAAATGAAAAGGATATTTATATGGTCGCTGGCCTTGATGATGGGCTGCGCATGTTATGCTGAGGATATCACCATTACTTATAATGGGACTAAGGCGAAGGTAAAACAAGCCATGAAGGATAGCGTTACGGTAAAGGTGAAAGGGGCGAACGTGAATATTGAGAGTCTATATAAAGACCACAAACTCACATTGCTTGTAACTGGTAAGAGCAATGACGGACAACTCATGTTGAAGACAGCAGGAAAAGCAAAGATAAAGCTTGATAATCTGAATCTGACGAGTCAGGAGGGAGCGCCTATCTGTCTGAAGAATAAGAAAAAGGTGGAGATCGTGGCTCATAAAGGCACAAAGAATACGCTTACCGTTACGGCCTGCAACGATACTGTCAACAATAAAAGTGCTGTGATTTGGGCAAAAGACAAATTGCAACTATCAGGTAAAGGTGTCCTTAATATCATTGCGACTGGAGATGGCTGTCGAGGTATTAAGACAAAGAAAGATATCACTATCGAAGAACTCACACTTAACGTAACGACATCGGGTGATAATCTGGGCGAAAAACCTTTTAGTTTTGGTAATTTCCCCATGCCTAATGATAGCATAATGAAAGGTGGCTTCCCCAATTTTCCAAACTTTCCGATGACTAATGACAGTACGATGAAGGGCGGTTTTCCTAACTTCCCCAACTTCCCCATGCCTAACGACAGCACGATGAAAGGCGGCTTCCCTGGCTTCCCTGGCGGAGGAATGCCCGATTTTGGAAATATGCCCGATTTTGGGAATATGCCTCCCTTCGGCAACGATAGCATAGAGGGCGGCTTTGGCGGTGGCTTTGGTGGCAAACACAAATATGTGGCTTCCACTAAAGGTATCGCATCTAAGGGAAAGATTACGATCAACAGTGGTAACGTGACTGTAAGGACCAATACCGCTGGTGCTGAGGGTATTGAGGGTAAGAAGGGCATTGTGTTCAATGGTGGTCATGTAGATGTGCTTGCTACTGACGATGCCGTCAATGCCAATGCAACCATCGAGTTTAATGGAGCCAACGTTATTGCCAGAAGTACAGGCAATGATGCTGTTGACTCCAATCCGGAAAATGGTTTCTTCATGCCTTTTGGTAGTAATTCCACTCAGGATGCAGATCCTGCTATTATCGTTCGTGGTGGTACCGTCTATGCATGGAGTCAGGTAGGTTCGCCAGAAGAAGGTTTGGATTGCGATTTCGCCCCATTGGCCATTGAGGGTGGTACCATCTTTACCGTCGGTGGCGGTATGGGCGAGATGCCCTCTGTTCCTACGAATGCTACAGCCAAGCAACCCACAGTATTGCTGACAGGTTTTAACATCGTAAAGGATGAGCCCATATCCGTCTATGATGCCAGCGGTAAACTTCTCGACAAGATAACGGTTCCCTTCGCTATGAGGCGTAGTGCCAGTCTTGTGAGCAGTCCTGCTTTCAAACTTGGCGGTACTTATACCATCAAGACAAAAGGTTACGAGAAGACCTTTACGCTCAATGAGAACTTCACCACCATACGAACTGGTGGTACAGGTTTTTAACAGGAATCATAGGTTGTAGCCCTAAAACCATAGGGGGCTACAACCTTTTTGTATGCTGATTATTTCATAAGTCTAGGAGATATTTTCATAAGTCTAAGAGTTATTCCCGTAACTCTAGGAGATATTTTTGTAAGCCCTATACTTAGGTGTGCTAAGTACCATATTAACGAGTGCTTAATACCATATTAACGAGTGCTAAGTGGCTTTCGAACTGCCTGTTCGTGACCCTTGAGCTGCCTGTTCGTGACCCTTGAGCTGCCTGTTCGTCGGCCTTCCGCTCCGTCCTCGTCGCCCTTGAGCCCTAGGCTCGTCAGCCTTGAGCAGATTTTGGAAAAATTATGACTGTCTTACCCTAAAATTCTCTCGGAACTCATCATTGATGATTCTACTGACCTTGCGCCCATCGAAATCTGTGGGGCCGATGATGAAATCGGGCACATTGAAGGAGAAGAAGCGGTCACGATAGAAACGGCGCGGATTACGCTGCGGCAACATAAAGGCCTTGGTAACAGCACCCTTTTCATCAACATGGCAGAAATAAGGACGCGTAAAGAGACCATCATCACGACGGGAACTCAGCACAAGCCAACGCGAGTTGGTGCTCCAGTTATGAAAGGACTCGGTATCATCAGAGTTTGCTTCAGTCATAGGACGACTCTGCCCTGTAGCGAGGTCCAGCAGATAGAGGTCGGCCTCATGATGCCAAATGCTGAACTGTCCGTAATCAGAGAGTGTGTAGCAGAGGAAACGCCCATCGTATGAGGGACGGGGGAAAGATACCGACTTCTGCATAGCCTCAGCATGAATAATGGTATCCATACGGTTGCCGAAATGACCCGTTGCGGGATCAAAATCAATACGGCAAAGGTTATAGCGGATAGAGTCGAGCTCATGACTACCCTCTGGCAGGGCGGTGGCTGCACAGAAATAGAGCGAACGTCCATCGGCCGAGAAAACTGGATAGGTCTCATAAACCGAATCTTGCTTAAGAAGGGGTGAAAGTAGCAACTCATTATTCTCTACGTCATAGACCTGAAGGTCGGATGCGGTATCAAAGACCTCTATGCGGTTAGGGTCTGCACTATGGAAGACCTGACTCGTGGAATTTGTAGAATAAGCAATATAACGACCCGATGGATGCCAATAAGGATAGACGCAAAAAACAAGCGTCTGATCAGTCTTGGTGTTATAAGCGGTGATAGGTCCTCCGTTTTGTCGCAAGAGTGTGGCACCATGAGGCCCACGGATATGAAGACTCATATCAGCGGAATTGCCACGATTGAAACTATGACAGTTGACGCAACCCTCAAACTGGGTATTCTCGATCAACGCACGCTCATCAAACGAGGAAAGATCGCGTTCATAAATACCCATCTTGCTCCACACCTCATAACCAGGCTCAATCAAACGATAGCAGATACCATAGTCGATACTGTCAGGACTGACATAAATAGAGAAAGGACTATAGGTATGCCAACCATCAGCAAACTTAGCCGAAACGGTAACAAGGAGCGAGTCGCCACAGTTCTGAGCAAGCAAAGAATGCCAGTCATCAAGGTCAAAATCAACAGACTCTTCACCTTGACTATGCAGGTTGTGTCCGTGACTATCAGTAATAACGGCATCAACAAGCAAGGCGGTCTCATCGACCATACAGAAATTCAGTGGGGCTATATTCACAGGAACAGTAACGCCAACGTAGTCAGGGTAAATCTGAGGCTGAGCAGTTTCCTGCTTGGCATCGCAAACCTTTTCTTCGCAACTGACAAATAGTAGAAGTGTGATGAGTATGTATAGAACCTGTTTCATTTCTCTTGAAGTTGAAGGAGCAATTTTTCATAACTATCGCGATCACCTGTCAGCATATAGTAAGCCACCAGATATTCGTAGGCAAGGCGATTCTCCGTATGATTGAAGAAGAGGGTTTCAAGCATCTCTGGGGTAACGCTGTCGCCAAAGTAATAGTCCTCAGTATAGGACAACTGGCGCAAGCGTCCGTATTCAGGATGCTGGGCTATGGCCTCTTCATTACCCAGTAACTGAAGCGTTTCATCAGCCCATTCGCTGTAGAAAAGGGTTTTCTTCAGCGCCAACAGATATTTGCGAGCCACTTCGTAATTACCATTAATCAGGTTGGTCTGTGCTAATCGTTTATAACAGCGCCCACTCTTCTGGAAGTCAAGAATAGACTCCTGAGCCTCGAAAACGGTTCGCTGAGCCATATTGATCATACCCAACTGATAGAAGGCTTCGGCTGTAGGCAAGGGACTGGTTGCATCGCGTTGGACATCAGGCAGGAGTCCTGCAATACCGTTCTGACGATACTCGAACAGGTGGTCAACAAGCAAGCCTCGCATTCCCAAGGCCAGATTCTGTACCGTCACACCAATTTGATTATTAGGCTTCTCAGCATTAATGGTCTCAAGGATGCGGTTCCACTGCTGATAACGGGCCATGAAATCATACTGCATCACCTTTTCTGCCTTGAAATTAGCGTTCTTCCAAACGAAAGTACCCATCACTATTAATAATAAAAGAGGTAGGAGATGGGAAATGAGAGGACGAGACGCGCTTACCCATTTGTGGCAGACACGGACAAGGAGCGGAAGGATGATAGCAGAAAGCCATGTAGCATAAAGAAGAGAGGGCGTCACCGTAGGATAGCGGTGATAATGGCTACCACTTAATGCAGGACCTACCATCCAATACAGAATAGGTATGATAATCAGAATGGCGATACGTCGCCCCCACCCTTTCGGCATCAGCAGGCAGACGTTAATAGCAAGTAGCGTGAGCAAAACGGCCCACACGCCTCCCATCAATGCATTCTCATCAAGCAGGAAAAGCCAGAGCAGGAACGAAGGCACGAAACTCAGCCCATAAAGCCAACCATAGTTGGCCAAGCGGAGCACTAAGAGTTGCACTAACATCAGCAGCACGGCAATCATTAATGCGCCTACCCAAGCAAAAAGGAAGAACTGCGTGCAGAAACGTCCCAGCATATCGGCTACACCACCAGGCTGCTTGACGATATCCCACAGATAGGCACTGTCAAAGAGGAATAATTGATACTGCTCCTGATAATGCAGATGGTGCGGATAGGCCAGTCCGAAAAAAAGCAGGACTGCCACACCAAAAAGGAGCGTATACAGCGCTTTAATAGTGAAAAAAGATGATTGATGAGTGAAGTGCTTCATATCTGATTCCTTATTTATAGCAAGAACTCAGCAGTAACGCCCCATCTCATCATTTTACCTACCTTGGATTTCTCCAAAGGCTTGTACAAGTCGGCATGCAGTCTAAAAAGATGCTTGTTCACTGGCATCTGAATGCCTCCACCAAGATAGACTCCCATGTATTTTGAATTACCCCACTCTATATCCACCATTTGCTTGGACTTATAGTAGCGTGTTTCCCTATTTCTAAAATGCTGTGCATAAAATGCTCCAGCCCGTATAATCGGTTGTATTTTTCTGTTACCATAATGCTTTACAAAACCTAAGGAAGCCGTAATTCTGCCTTTTTCATACATTGTATGTGAGGGTTCATGTCCACCTTTAACCATGACATCATGCTCAAAGCTGGTGATGGGTGAATACGCAACACATAACTCTATACTGAAGCCCTTCAGCAATCGCTCAATATCGACCTCAGCACCCAAGCCCACTTCGAATGTACTACCCGAGTAGGTTTCGTCTTCCAGATTTTGATAAAGTGGACGCTCATGTGAATAGTATGAATAGTTAGCACATGCTTTAAAATGTATTTTTAACCTATCGGCTTTTTCCTTATATTCATATACCATACAGTTGCTACCATCAGTACATACATCGTAGTGATAGTCACGTACTGCATTTACCAGTTTTTGTCTCGACATATCTGTTACATTCATGTCATCAACAGCCTTCCATGAATCTTTCAGTAACAGTCTTACTTTTCCGAGTTGTTTTCTTTTCTCCAGTTGTTCTTTCTTTGCTTCTTGAATTGTTGCCGATGACATTAATGTCGTATTGGTCAGCAAAGCCATTTCACCGTCCTCACGCTCAAAGAAAAAGTATTCACTATATTTGTCTGCAACACAATATAGATTCATAAGACCTTGAACCATAAACTCTGCAAAATACAACTGCGAATCACCTTTCAGCGTAAATCGACGTGTAACAAAATACTTACCATTACTATCGAATCTAAAACCCTCTATATCACCAGGTGAATAAGTCTTGTACTCGTTGTCTCCATTGGCTAGGAATACACACTTCTTTGAAAGAATCTCATTAGTTCGGAAATCAATAACACCCCTAATCGTGTCACCCGTGTTTGTAATGATATATCCTGATTTGGGATTTACCTGTGCCATCATGGGCATTAAGCTGAAAAATAATAAAAACAGAAATAGATATCTATTTTTCATATCACAATAAAGGTTTATTTATCAAACACCTTACTGAACTCGTTAACTGTGATTTTGACAGGTTCTACCATGAACTCCGGACGATTATAACTCTTCAGGAGACTGATATGCAGTTCTGGATCTTCCTGTGGCAACAGGAATGCCTTTGCAACATTTCCGTTATTGAAATAGGCAAAATAGACACGGCTGTAGTTGTCATCATCACGGCGACTGGCGCACATAATCCAATGTCCGTTACTCGACCATGAGGGATAACTATCAGAATAACCGTCGCTGTTAAGGAGAGTGAGGTCTATGGCCGAAGAAGTTTCAGCTGTGAGAGCTTCACCTTCATACTTCGCAAGCGGAATACAAACGATATCGGCATCACGGTGTCTGCTATGGAAACAACCATATTGACCAAGTGCGAACAGCAGATAGCGACCATCGGGGCTGACGCGTGGCAACGTGACACTCTTATCGGCCGAGGCTGCATCATAAACGAGTTCCTCTTCTCCGAAAGCATGGGATGTAATATCAAATGAACGGCGATAGAGGTTATACTGCACCTTCTGGTAGGTTGTTCTGATGTCCTGACCTTGTAACTCCTCAGGAAGGGGAACAGACTTGCAGTAATAGAGGTATTTACCATCGGGTGACCAAGTGGGATAGACCTCCAAGAGATCAGGATCTTCACAGATAACACTCACCGAGTCAGTGGTTACATCATAGAGTATCAGGTCGCTGGCCAAATCGTAAACCTCAATCTTATTAGGATTCTCAGTATGGAAAGCCTGTCGCGTCTTGTTAGTTGAGAAGGCAATCAACTTGGCTGTAGGATGCCATGCAGGATAAACACCACCAGAGATGGTATAGTCGCGCTTCAGGTTGACTTTCGTTATCTTTCCATCGTTCACGATAACAGTACCAGCATTAGCCAGACGCACATGGAAGAGCATATTGTCCGTCTTATAGTTCTGATAGCTATGACAATTGACACACTGGCCTATCTTCTTGTCGTTCATGGTGACAGAATTATTGAATATCTGTGATTCCTCAAACGAAGTAAGGTTGCGCTGCGCAATCTCCATGTAGTCCCAAGCCACATACGAAGGTTCAATCAGGCGATACGACAGGTATTCATCTATAGGCTGATTAGCTACATATATCTCGAATGGAGTGAACGACAGCCAATTTTCATCTTTCAGTCCCCAAACCTCGACCTTCATACTTTTGCCTTTGGAAGCATCGAGCATGGCATGCCATTCCGACTCGGGTATCTGTACCTTCACACCGTTACCATAGGTCTGCTGCTCACCATTGGGCATCGTAAAACGTGCCACGCATTCATCATACTGATCAACGGGAAGCATGAAGTTGAGCGGTGCTATGTTACAAGGCACGGTGACATTACAATAATCAGGGAAAATAGCAGGCAGGCGTCTGATCGCCTTAGCTGAAGAGGGAACATCGGGATGATTCACACATGATGACATGAACAACATGACTGAAGTCAGCAACACGATGTAGGAGTAGATATGTTTTTTCATTTCTTTCTTATGATTGAAGTTCGTGACCAACATTGCCACTTATATTAATGGGCTTTCTTCCAAAGATGTTATACCACCAGTAGGTATCTCCAAATTCTTCACGCATTTCCTCACCAACCTGTTCTATTGTCATACCAGGCTTTGCCTTACTTTCCAGGACTTCCCAGAAATATTTGTAGCGCTCGTAAACAGACTGTTCAACAGGGAGCATCATACGTCTTTCCTCTGGAGCCTTGTCAATAAATAGGATATATGCCTCCATAGCATGCAAGGGGAACTCCTCGTTCATGTGCAACGCCACATAGTTTCGTAGTGAAGCCCAGAAACGACGTGAGTCACAACGAAGCATTGCATAGAACAATGCCTGTTCGGAAGTTACCTTACTATCGGATTCATACCAGAGGCTGATACCATTGACCAAATAGCTTTCACTATTCTCAACGCCGGTAAGTTCGTCGGGGAAGGATTTCTGCAACTCATTTATATTGGCTGAGACAGGAGCTGGTTGCCAATCAGCATAGAACGGATGATGATGTAATATAGTAGTATAGCGCTCTACCAGTTTCTTATCTCCTTTAGCCTGAGCACAGCGGGCAAGCATCTTCAGGTAGAAAGGTGAGAAGCCTGCCTGTATAGCATTTTCAAAATTTAGTCGGATAGCTTCATTCAACATGCCGTAGTTGTAATAAACCAGAGGCGACGCAATATCCAAAAGGGTAACGTGAAGCGTATCGGGATTGTTGATATTGGCAGCATCATTGCCCAATTTGAACGAACGTTCAAGTAAACCGCCTTCGTTCATCAGGGCTATATTCTTGAGGAATATCATCGTGCCAGTTGGCTTCTTGTTATCTTCTGCCAGATTCAGTACCTCCTTCCAGTTATCGTTGGAAGCATATCGCACCATGCGCATTTCGTCGATGTAGTTCTTGTCGTAATACATGAGCGACGTGGTAAAGATGATACCAGCAGCAGCACACAATACTGGAACGAACCACTTAGCCAGATACTTACCACACAACATGATGACTACGGAAAGAGCACCAAGCATCCAGAACGGAAGAGAGAGATGCTCACTTGAGTCCATAGGTGTTTCGAAGCGAGGCAAGCCAGCCAGCACAACATCATCGGTTTTTAAGTTTGAATATAATTGAGTGTGACAGATAGCTGCGGTAATAAAGAGCAAGACAATGCCCAACAGCTCTTGCCACGAAGGTTTTTCTGCAAGCAATAAACATAATATGAACAGCAAGGCAAACCATCCCAGCACAGGATAGAGACAGGCACCAAACAGATACCAGGCCAGATGCCATTTACGAGGTGTGGTGCTTCGAGCTGCCCATAAGAGCAGCAGCATGAAAAGATAGCCTACCGACTGCGAGAACCAATAACCTCTGATAGGGAAAATATAAATCCAATAGCCCAAATTAACAACTGATGTGAGCAGACAAGCTATAGGCAGGAGCATCAATGCTGACGCACTATTCCCGCTAACGCACTGACCCATGGTTTTTCCCTGTAATTGAAATGCCTTAGTACCCACAAGGAATATAAGGATCCAAATCAC
>Ga0310696_10008188_pt1 | contig 12211 bp, 10 predicted proteins | sample AusTroGonzalo_MG_4_FD_203885 | JGI IMG/M metagenome (GOLD analysis project Ga0310696, IMG submission 203885) | Bovine rumen microbial communities from tropical cattle in Woodstock, Queensland, Australia - Gonzalo_02 (v2) (version 2) | ecosystem: Host-associated > Mammals > Digestive system >... | reverse complement strand
GCACAATAAATAATTGATCTTTTGCAATAACCTCAGGAGATTCATATCCAATAGGTATATATTTTCTTTTCTCTGATGAAACCTTTGGTATAGCAATATATTCTTCTATAGGTTGTCTTATTTCTGCAAACAATGTTGGATATTCAGCTATTTTTTTTGTTGCCTCTCGTTTACTATTAACTCTAGTGTTGTAAACTTTGCTTATTAAGTCCTTAACTTCAAAAATGTTTGATATATCATTTGGGTTTAAATTAACAAACCAGAAACAATACAGTTTTTTATTTTGTATAAATTCAAGAGAACCTTTGATTTGGCGTATGTATTTTTTTAAAATAGGATATTTATTTATATAATATTCTTTCTTTTCCTCATCAAATAGCAAAAAACCTCCATCATTAGGCATACTGCCAAACATAATCTCTGGAACATCGCAAATTGGATTTGACCTAGAATTAATAATTATATTTTTTGAGTCTAATAAGTATGAATTTATATTTTTAGCAATGATTTCATGAGCATTTCCTTTAACATTCTGATAATCGAAGATGCGCTTTTTATCTGTATCAAAACAGGCAAAACCAATAATCACACAATGAACATGCGCCTTACCACTAGCTTCACTATCCCAAACAAAAGTTCGATGGGCAAAGTGAATTTTAATATTATATTTTGTAAATAGATAGCCCCAAAGAATGCCAGCTTGAATTCCTTGTGTTATGGAATTGGTAGAAACAAAAGCAACTTTGATTTTTGTGTTTTGTATGAATTCAGCTGTTTTCATATACCATGCTGTTACATAATCTAAATCACCCCAACCTTTAACATCATGAAAGATATTTTGCATTTCTTGAGCTTGTTCCTCAGATTTCATTCTTGCTCCAATAAATGGTGGATTACCGAGGATATATGATAATTCTTCCGGCTTAACTAAATCTTTCCAATTTGTTGTTAGTGCATTACCGCAGAGAATATGGGCCGTTTTCTTTAAAGGAATACGTGCAAAATATTGTCCGAAGGCCTTTGAAACTTCAATGTTCATCTGATGGTCGCAAATCCACATGGCAACCTCGGCAATTTTTGCTGGGAATTCTTCAATCTCAATGCCATAAAAATTATCAACATCTATCGTGGACATAATGGAAACGTCTAATGACAGTTGAATTTTTTCACTTTTAGAATAAAGTTCCTTTAACACATCTAATTCTAACTGTCTCAATTCCCGATAAGCAATAACCAGAAAATTACCACATCCGCAGGCCGGATCTAAAAATTTTAGACCCGACAATTTTTTTTGAAAATCTTTTAATTTTGACGTTTTCATATTAGATTTGTCATTTTTTAGTTTTTCAAATTCTGCTTTCAAATCATCCAAAAACAATGGGGATATGGTTTTCATTATATTTTTTTCAGTGGTATAATGTTCACCAAGCTCGCGTCTTTTCTGCTTATCCGCGACACATTGAAATAATGAACCAAAAATAGCAGGCGATACACCATTCCAAGTATAATAACAACAATCAAGCAACGCTTTACGCATTTTGCTGTCAAAAGAAGGAATCTTAACAGTTCTGTCAAACAGCGAACCGTTTATATACGGAAATTGAGCCAGATCTTCATCAAGTGTTTTTTCCCGCGCTTCGATGGGTGTATTTAACACCTCAAAAAGCTTACTTACCCAAAAGCCCGTGTCCGAACCATCTTCCTTGGTACGTTCTTCAATCAATTGTTTAAAAATATCACGCTCAAAAATACCAGTATCATCAGCAAACATACAAAACAAAAGACGAACCAAAAATAATTCCAAATCGTGTTGAGTATACCCACTTTGTTTTAAAGCATCATATAGCTTTCCCATTAATTCGGAAGCTTCTATGTTGGCTTGTTGAAAATCCTTGTATTCTTTTCTCTCATAACCAGCAATGAAACCAAAAAGTTCAATATTCTTGTGTAATTCGGAAAGTTTGAATTTGTATTCTTTATTTTTATCAAGGTCATAGAGTTCGAAATTTTGAAAATCGCAAGCCAACACATATTGGGGGAGCTCATTATCTTTTAAACCCGGGAAGTAATCAAGTGCCTGTTCTTTCGCTTTTGTTAAATCCCGCCCTTCTGATTTTTGTTCAACGAGCAAAACACCTTTCCATAGCAAATCGATAAACCCCTGTCTTTCCCCAAGTTTTTTTACAGGTTCTTCAAACGTTGCCACACGACGACGATTTACACCAAACACATTGAAAAATTCGTTATAAAACGTTTGGGTTTCACCCTTTTCATAATGTGCATCTGCAAATTCTTTCGAAAAATTAAGTGCCCTACTTCTGATTTCGTTCCACGATAATGCCATAATAGATATCCTTTCTGGTTTCTAGACAAAAAATCAATTACACAATCTACAATGTTCCTATTATATCAAAAATATGAGCCAATGCAAATTCGATAAAAGGGTTCTTTTTTCATACATACCTATCTCAACAATCTCGACCGTTTTTTATATTATTTTCGAACTGCTTGTGGTATAATTTCCGCAAAGGGATTTTATATTATGACGGAAAAACATACAGATGAACAGATAATCGCAACGGTTCGTGAAATTTTGGATGAATTACATGACCCAAATACGGGATTTAACGCATTTCGCAAGGGATTACGTGAACAAGGGATAAAAGAAAAAGAAGAACAAATGCCGTATATTATAGCCAAAGAACTTGAATTAGCGGCTAAATACGGTTTAACAAAAGAAAACAGTGCAGACGAAATCAAATTCCGCCTTAGTGGCAAGGATGTTATGGACAGTCATTTGTATGTATCATGCGGCCAAGCTGCAAAGGCATTTTGTTATGTCAATTCTACTTTACCAAAGGAAGACCAGTTAGATTTGAAAATTTTATTCAGCACGGATATTGAACATTTAATCGATGGAAAAGAAGGACATACATTACCATGTGTTAAATTATCGGATGGAAAATGGCACGCAATAGAACCGCAAATTCAACCTGAAGAAGATAAACAACCGGGGTTTGAATTTGTGTGTGATAATGTAGTTGAAGGTGGTGAAATATGGCACCAATTAAAATCGATAAAGGAAAAAGGACGACCATATCAAATCACAAAAATTGTAACCCCAGAAGAACATGCAACCACATATTCTGACTTTGGTAAGTTTTTAGAAGCATCGACTGTTCACAAAGGGATTTTCAGTTTTTTATGTCCAACAATAAAGATAATATTGCAAAACAATAATTTGGGACAATATCGTGACCAAAATCGACAGTTATACGATTTTTGCAAATCACTGGGCGACAAGAAAAATGAATCAATCAAGATATTGGTTTTCAACAAGGGGGCAAAATTTATGTGCGTGCCTTGTATCACCGAAAATGGTGGGTATTATGGTATCGACCTTACTAAAAAATATTTATCTTTTTGGAAAGGTGGCAATCTTGAAGAATCAATAAAAAATTTTAGCAACGGATATACATTTCAACGGATTGTATCCCCAGAAGAATATATCAAAGAATTTGAACAACGTAGTCAGAAAATGGTAAACATCATCAACAAAGAACATAAATAACAAAGCATCTATTTATTTTTTCGGCGGTTTATTTTATTGGACACACAAAGTATATTTCTGCTTTTCTGATTGGCAAATCTTTATTATTTGAATTGTAAAACCAATCATTATTTTTGTGAATTATTTCTATTTCACCCGCCCCAATCCCCGTGTTTTTTCTGGTGTCCTTTTTATGTTGATAACGAGTAGAATCAATTATACGCAAACATATTCTGTCTTTGTCCATATTTACAAGTTTATCAACAAACATACAATGACCGCTTTCACCAGAGAAAACAACAACCATAATACATCCAACCGCTGGCTTATCTATAAAATTCCAATATTTAAAACTGTTTTTATGTTTGTGAACAAATTTAAAATCTTTACAAAAAAATCTATTTATCTTTATAAAATCATGTTCTTTTAGAAAATTTCGCAGTTCAACCAATGAACGCTTATAGCCCATTTTTGCTAAACACCAATACACAAAACCACTGCAGTCAAAATGAAAAGTTTTTTTACCACCAATTACATCAATGTAATTTGCATGGTTATATTCAGAATTAAAATCCTCTGTAAATAATTGCTTAAAAAAATCTGTCACAGTTCGCATACTTTTATTATATCAAAAATATAACGTGATGTAAATTCGACGAAAAGTTTTATTTCACCCTATTCTAATACAGACATTATCGGTGGATATAATACATTTCAACGGGAAAAGAAACCATAAGAGCAAGGAAAGACCCCACAACTCAAAGCGCTATGGGGGAAGCTATTACATTCCTTTTTGCATTAGCGTATGCACCCCGATTCCGATATTTCTATCTTGATTGGCTCTCTCGACGCGGCCAAGCTTACGCAAAACCCTATTTCTAGGTAAAAAGTTCAGGTTTCCCTTACTTGTGTCACCGGTAGAACCAGGCGTAGTTCCTGGGCGTTACCTACAAGCGCTGTCTTTTTGTATTCGTATTATAGAACATTTATATATAAAAGTAAAACCATTTATTGGACAATTTTAACCCTATTTCGAAATACTTTTACTATCATTATTATGTTTATAAGCGTAAGGCGATAATCATGATAACGAGCCAAGGTTGTCACACATAATTAATGTTACAAAAAATTTCCCCGCTATCACGGCGGGGATTATTTACATTATTCTTCTTTTTCGCATTTTTCCGTAGCAGATAAAAGTTTATAAGTTTCATCACTTATTCGTTTTGCTTCATTTATTTGCGTAATATCTTCATTATTATTTGTTGAACTAAGTTTTTGCAATAATCTTTCGGCATCACCTTTTAACTTTTCATATTTCGTTTCGGTCCAACCTTTGTTTTTCATGCAACCCTCGTTGTCCTTTAAAGCAGCCGACACGCGAGAATCTGATTTTTGTAAAACAGCATAAACCCCATTGCCATTCTCCTTAAGATCAGACAATTTTCCTTCAGCATTCGCAATAAGTTTGTCGTTTTCTTCATTAAGTTTTTTGTTTTTCTGGTTCAAATAAACCGTTCCCGCAACACCAGCACCGGTCAAACTGAGTGCGGCAATACCAGCAACCTTGAAATTTTGGTTTTTCTGGGCACATGCTTCAAGTCCCGCTTGCTTTTCCGCAAGCGTTGCTTCCAATTCAGCAATTTCCGCTTGCAAACTATCAAAAGATTGTGCACCAGCAGACAAACCACTTGATTTCGTTTCGGTTGAGCCGAAAGTTCCAGATTTAGTTTCCGCAGGTGGTATAGCCGCCCCCATTACCACACCGTTGTCGGAACCAGAAAACGAGCCACCGCCCGATTTTTTAACCTTTACCGCGGACATTGCATTCATACAAAGCAAAGCCATAACAAAAGATAAAAATATTATTTTTTTCATTATTTCGCCTCACTTTTACCAAAAGAATTAAATTTTTCGTTAAGTTTCGATGCAGAATCCACCACTTTCGCCGACGCTTTATTTTCATCAAGGGTTTCTTGGTTCTTTTTCAACCCCTTGTATTGCATAAACGCCGTTGCACCAGTAGCAACAGTTCCGACCGCACCAATGATGGTTGCCGCTTTCCAGCCCTTTAATGTTTTTTCACAACGTTTTGTTTCCGCATCAACCGCCGCAATTTCTTCCTTTAACGCGTCACGATAAGCAATCATTTCGGATAAATCTTCGGCAACCGACACCGCGGGAACCAACAACACAAACAAAACAGTTAAATATTTCATACTGCCCCCCTGCACTATAACCCTTTCAGCGTAAATTATATCATATTTTTAGCAGTATTCCAAACAAAAAACGCCGCCAAAAGGCGGCTTTTTATTTTGATTTGTTTTTTATTTCGTTACCAAATTGTAAAAGTTTTTCCTTGGCATTCGCAAATTCAAAAACATGTGGTATAGGACATTTCGCATCCTTGGCAACACCATTGTTACAAAACGGACATTTACTTGAATCACCCGCATTTGCTGCATCGCAAAGTTTGCGACCAATACGCGCAATATTTTGGCCCGGACGATAAAATTTCAAATATTCCAAGGAATCTTTTTTACGTACAGCCAACAAAAACAAAAATGCAGGGCAAGTGTTTTCCGCAATTTCATTTAAGTTCTTGGTTTCTTGGTAATATTTTTTACCATAAACCTGAGCGGTCTCTTTGTGAGAATTACGATACGCCTTTTGATATTCTTTGTTAGCAAGACGTTTCTCTTCTGGAATCGGAATTTCCTTTTTCTTTTCGCGATATTGTCTGAATTTTTCCTTGTTATTTATATAGTAATTATGATGATATTCACGTGCAGAACCACATTTATAGGTCGCAGCAAACTCACCGCCATTGGCCGCTTCGTCCTTTTTTAACCAATACTTTTTTTGATAAGAATAATATTTTTCCGGATGTTCTTTGCGATATTTTTTACGTGCTTTAAGTATTTGTTTTTTGTGTTCCTGGTAATATTTCTTAGAATACGCCACTGCGCGTTCCTTGTTAGATTGATAGTATTTTTTATTATATTCGCTTCTTTTCGATTTATTCTGTTCAGTTACCATAAAAATACCCCTATTTCGTTCGGAGCAAAACATACGACAAGTTTTGTTTTTTGTCAAACAAATTTTACATTTTTATATTGAGTTAGAGAATGTTTTTCTTGTAAAATACAAGTATGAGGAAGGTTTTTATATTTTTCACAATGTTTTTATTCGTGATTTTTGGCGCAGTTGCTGCGACTTCGCGTACACCGAAAACAAGCCCCTCTAAATATGTTGACCCGGAATCTTATGCGTATATGTATCCATATTTATCAAATCAAATGCGGACGGAATTGAACCCAGGTGTGACCGTATCACAACAAAATAATCCGACATCGGTATTTGTGAAAACACGCCAAATGGGTGCACAACGCAATGTTGTCCCACGGACACGAAAAAATTCGGCGGGTGCAACAACCGCAAAAACAAATACACAACCCGCACGTCGTGTTGTTCAACGAAGCAAATCAAAGGTTGCGCGTAGTGCAACCGCGGTGGCATCCCCCACCACCCGCACACGCAGTGTCGTTCCACGTAACACCATGCGAGCACGTTCCGACCGTGCAAATAATTCGGTTGCGGCACGTAACGATGCAATTGAACCGACAAATGATTCAACAAGCATTTCATCAACACGTTGTATGGCAGATTATGTGAATTGTATGAACGGTTATTGTGAACGCCAAGATACCGCATATAATCGTTGTTTTTGCAGCGCAAAATTAGCACAAATTGATGCGAAGTATCGCCCCGCAATTGACCAACTTGTCCAACAAATTATCCGTCTTCAAAGTGGTGTTGATTTTGACGAGCAAGAATTTTATGAATATTGGATGGATATGGTTGGCAATTATGTTGGCGAAAACAGTTGGTTGAACATAGACAATGCGTTAAATATAGATTGGTCAACAAGCGAAAATCGTACGCGCGGACAACAAGCATTTGTTACGGGACACCAATATTGTTCACAACACCTGCGTGGGTGCGCTTATATGGCGGGCAATATGCGCGATTCATACCGTTCACAAATATCCCGCGATTGTAAAACATACGAAAACACTTTGGAAAAAATAAAAACGACCGCTGAAAGCGCCGTTCAACAATACAGTGAATAATGTTACCTCAATAAACCAAATTATACACCGCTGGTTTCGGCGGTGTTTTTACTTTTTTCTGTGCCACAAAAAAACGCACCAAATGGTGCGTTTTTTTTACTGATTCATTGAATTAAAGAAATCTTCGTTCGTTTTGGTAAGTCGTAATTTATCAAGCAAGAATTCCATTGCTTCCAATGTTCCCATTGGGTTGATAATACGACGCAAGACATACATTTTTGACAATGTTTCCTTGCCTACCAATAAATCTTCTTTACGCGTTCCAGACTTTGTAATGTCAATCGCAGGATATACGCGTTTATCGGACAATTTACGATCCAAGATGATTTCGCTGTTACCAGTTCCCTTGAATTCTTCGAAAATAACTTCATCCATTTTGGAACCCGTATCAACCAGCGCAGTTGCAATAATAGTCAAACTGCCACCACCTTCGATGTTACGTGCCGCACCAAAGAAACGCTTTGGACGTTGTAAAGCGTATGCATCAACACCACCGGTTAAAACCTTGCCACTTGATGGGACAACGGTGTTATAGGCACGACCCAAACGAGTAATAGAATCAAGCAAGATAACAACATCCTTGCCCGCTTCGACCAACCGTTTCGCCTTTTCAATAACCATTTCCGCAACTTGGATATGACGTGCCGCCGGTTCATCAAAAGTGGAAGAAATCACTTCGCCCTTGACGCTGCGTTGCATATCGGTAACTTCTTCGGGACGTTCGTCAATCAAAAGAACGATAAGTTTTACTTCCGGATAATTTGTCGCAATAGAATGTGCAATATTTTGCAGCATAACCGTTTTACCAGTCCGTGGAGGTGCAACAATAAGCGAACGTTGACCGCGACCAGTTGGTGAAATCAAGTCAATAACACGTGCGGACAAATTACGCCCCTTGTCGGTATCGCTTTCTACTTCCATTTTTAACTTTTGGTCGGGATACAATGGGGTCATATCATCAAACGATACACGATGACGCAATTTTTCGGGGTCATCACCATTTGCGCGTTCAATAGTTTCAAGCGCAAAATAACGTTCAGATTCATTTTGTGGTGCTTGGATTTGACCTTCGATATAATCACCCGTTTTCAATCCGTATTTTTTAATCAAGTTTGGTGATACATACAAATCATCGGGACCAGCAAGATAATTGCTTTCCGGTGCACGCAAGAAACCGAAACCATCCTGCATACGTTCCAATACCCCGTCACCAATAAGTGTTATATTATTATCCGCCGCAAAACCACGCATAACCGCAAAACGCAATTGTTGCACATTTAATTGTGATGGGTTTTCTATCCCCATATCTTCTGCCATTTTCAACAGCTGTTGTGGCGTCTTGGCCTTTATTTCATTTATATGCATAAAAAAATCCTTTGTTGGAAATTACATGACACAGAACGTGCCACCCTCTTTTCTACCCATTTATTGTAATACAATCATGCGAAAAAGTCAAGTTTTGCTTTTTTCTTGCAATTAATCGCAAATATTGCTTCAATAGAACCATATTGAAACAAAAAGGAAGTGAAATGGCTGGAAGTATTAATAAAGTTATCTTGGTTGGTAATGTTGGCCAAGATCCACAAGTAAGAACAATGCAAAACGGACAAAAGGTTGTAAGTTTTTCCCTTGCAACAAGTGACCGTTGGCGTGACCGCCAAAGTGGTGAACAAAAGGAACAAACCGAATGGCACCGCATTGTTATTTTCAACCCGAATTTGGTGGAAGTTGCCGAACGTATGTTGCAAAAAGGAACAAAACTTTACATCGAGGGTTCTTTGCGGACACGCAAATGGCAAAATCAACAAGGTGCTGATACATACACAACCGAAATCACATTGAACCAATATGCTGGCACAATGGTTATTTTAAGTGGTGCAAAAGCGGTTGATGGAATGGCGCAATCCGCACCAGCGCAACCAGCGGCGGCACCAGCCGAGGAAATCTCAATTGCCGATATTGGTGATGATATTCCGTTTTAAAAAGAACCGCCCGAACGGGCGGTTTTTTTTACTTGGTTTCCCCCATATAGATCCCCATTCCTTCGGCAACCGATAATAACGGGTTATCGGGTTCCACATACGCATTAGATGTATAAACACCGGGAATCTTTGGATCCTTGGTAATATCACCCGCTTGCACGAAATCCGCAAGTGTGACCGTTTTACATTCGCCATCTCGCAAAACAGTCATAACATAAGTTTCATTGTTTTCAAGTGCTTGTAATGCGCAATTCGCCATTTTCGCCGCAAGTATTCGGTCATGCGCCGTTGTGTCACCTGCGCGTTGAATGTAATCAGGAAACGCGGGACGATTCGCAATACCCGCCGCGGTTAATTTACGTGAAATCATATCCGCAGGACGTCCCGAATGACCACGCAAACTGATACCTTCGGCAACCATAATAATCCCGTAATCACGTTCACTTGACTTTATATGCGCGACAAGGTCGTCCGTATTGAATTTTATTTCCGGAATCAAAATAGCATCAGCACCAACCGCGACCCCCGCATTTAACGCAAGCATACCACAATCGCGCCCCATTGATTGAACAACAAACCAGCGATGATGACTGCGTGCGGTAAGCAATAATTGGTCACAATATTTTGTTAATTGGTCAACCGCCGTATCAAATCCGATTGTTCGGTCCGTCAAAGGCAAATCCATATCTATCGTTTTTGGAATACAAACCAACGATAAACCAGAATAAATATCACGGTTCGCCCATGCCAAAGACAAACTTCCATTACCCCCTACCAAAACCAATGCATCCAATTTCAAATCCATCAAAGATTTTTTCAATGTTTTATTAAACTGGGCAAGTTTACCCATCTTGGACGCGGTTTCAAAATTCATCACGGCATGATTACCATTGTGTAAAAAACTTCCCGCAAGACGTGCGTTTTCCAATGGCAATGTTTGATTTGTCATTTTTATAATGTTTGCTGGCACATAACACAGACCATCCGTTCCATCAATAATACCAACAACCGACCAACCACGCAGAGTTGCGCCTTGGACAATGCGGTTTATAACCGTATTTAATCCACTGCAATCACCACCCGTGGTCATAATTCCTATCTTTTTCATTTAGCCCCCCCGTTTTGGTGACATTATATCATAAATGGGTTGACAAAGAAAGTTTTTTATAATAATTTGTCCATGTAAGTTTTCTTAAGACCAGGAGATGTATCATGGCAAACGATAATTCCTCGAATATGGGCAAAACAAAACGCTCGACGGACAATATGATTGACGAAGCAATCGCAAATCAACAAGATTGGATGTCACGCCGTCGCACTTTTACAAGACGGTTCCTTAAAACAATAAATGTATTTTCCAAAAAGAAAGAAGAAAAAAATACTGAAAAAACCGCACCAAAACAAGAACCTGAAAAGAAACGTTCGGTCTTGCGTGAATATTGGTTCCCAATTTTGTGCGCATTCTTTGTTTTACTGGTTGCTTTGTGGGTGGCATTCATTCACACAAATCGCACACAAAAAGTTATCGTATTACAAAATCCGACACAACAAGTTACCCAAGTAAAAAAAGCACGCAATCTTGCACCATCACAAATCCCAGTATTTGATATCGTAAGAATCAAGAAAGACGGTATGATTGTCGTTGCGGGGCGTTGGCAACCGAAAAAAACAATTTCTATTTTGATTAACAACAAAATCGTCGCAACCGAACAAACAAACGATGGTGGCGAATTTGTTTATGCACCAAAGAATGCATTGAAACCGGGCAATTACACATTGTCTTTGTTGGGTGCAAAACCTAAAACCGCATCCAAGGATAAAGTTTTCATTTACATATCCGAAGCGGGTTATAAAAATTCTTTGTCATTATTGTTAACCCCAAAAGGTAGCAAAGTTTTACAATCACCACGCAGATTTTTAGATGGCGATTTAGAAGTATCAAAAATAGATTATCTTGATACGGGTCGTATCGTTGTAACGGGAACCGCCCTGCCACGGTTGCGTGTTTCGTTGGAATTGAACGGCAAATATATTGGCTTTGCACGTGTTTCCGATTATAAAAATTTTGGTTTGGGTGCCGATGTCGGCGAATTGAAATCGGGAGAAAAATACAGTTTATCCGTTCGCCTGCACGATACAAATGGCAACACAATTTCCAAAACCACACACGAATTTGTTATGCCGGAAATGACTGGCGACAGCGATACTTTTTATACCGTTCGTCGTGGCGATTGTTTGTGGGTTATTGCACGCAACTTTTTGCGCCGTGGTATTTTGTTCAGCATTATCGCCGAACGTAACAAAATCGAAAATCCAGATTTGATTTTTCCAAAACAAAAATTACAAATCCCAACAAAAGCAAAATAAAAATATGAGTGAAAGAAAATGACGGACCAGGAAGTTAAAAAAGTTATAATGTCACTTTTAGGATGTGCCGATACTTTATCTCGTTTTGAAATGAAACGTATTTTTCGTATGTTAATTGTGCGTGGTATTTTCCCAGAATGTGCATCGTGCCATCAACCTATCACAAGTGAAGAAGAATT
>Ga0310696_10008187_pt1 | contig 12212 bp, 10 predicted proteins | sample AusTroGonzalo_MG_4_FD_203885 | JGI IMG/M metagenome (GOLD analysis project Ga0310696, IMG submission 203885) | Bovine rumen microbial communities from tropical cattle in Woodstock, Queensland, Australia - Gonzalo_02 (v2) (version 2) | ecosystem: Host-associated > Mammals > Digestive system >... | reverse complement strand
GGTGATTGCCGGCGAACAGTCTGGCGAGTTCGCGCCCATCATGAAGCGGCTTGCGCAGATAATGACGTCGGCCTCGCGCCTCAGGAAGAAGGTCAAGAGCGCGATGACGTACCCGACAGTGATTGTCTCCATAGCATTGCTGCTTGCCGGCGGCCTCATACAGTTTGTGGTTCCTGTGTTTGCCGAGATGTTCGCAGGATTTGGGAAGCCTCTTCCCGCGCTTACGCAGACTCTTGTGGATGTTTCAAATTTCGTGAAGAACTGGTGGTATGTCGTAGTCCCTGCCGTCATTGTGGTGGTCTGGGCGTTCAGGACGTGGAAGAAGACGGAGAAGGGAAGGCTCAAGTTCGACGAGTGGATGCTCAAGATGCCAGTCTTCGGAGTCTTGAACCAGAAATCGGCCATTGGGCGCTTTTGCCGTCTGCTCTCTCAGATGGTTGCTGCAGGCGTTCCGATATTGAAGTCGCTGAAGGTGGTGGCCGGGTCGCTTGGCAACTGCGTTCTTGAAAAGTCGATTCTGGCGGCAAGGCTGGAAGTCGAGCAGGGCAATCAGATAAGCCCCTCGCTTGAAGGCAAGCCTTTCATGCCCGTTCTGATGGTACGCATGCTTGCGGCCGGCGAGAAGGCGGGAAAGGTCGAGGACATGCTTGATTCCGTGGCTGATTCCTACGATGAGGAGGTCGAGACGATGCTCGGTACCCTGACTTCTCTCATGGAGCCGTTTCTCATGGTGTTCCTGGGCGCCATCATTGGAACTATCGTTCTTGCCATGTTCATGCCGATATTCAACCTCGGGTCTCTTGCGTCTTGAATGCACTTGCGCACGCCGCGCGAAATGATGTATAATATGCGTCGGCATGGCAAATATTCTGATAGTCGATGACGAGCCGCGGATTCTCCTTCTGCTGCAGAGTCTTTTGAAGACTAATGGCTACGGCGTGCAGATCGCGAGCGACGGCGAGTCTGCTCTTGAAGTGTTGCGCAAGGGCGGCATAGACATTACTGTGACCGATCTGCGCATGTCTCCCATGGACGGCATGGCGCTTTTCGCCGAGATACAGAAGATGTGTCCGCAGATGCCCGTGATTCTCCTCACTGCGTACGCCAGCGTGGAGACGGCCATAGACGCGATGAAGAAGGGCATTTTCGACTATCTCACCAAACCTTTCAAGGTCGACGAAATGGTGGCGTGCCTGAAGCGCGCCGAGGAGAAGATAGCCAAGAACGCATCCGTCGCCACGACGCTTGGCGCCGACCACCCTCTCCGCTATCATTTCGAGAATTTCATCGCCGCTTCGCCGCTGATGAAGCAGGTGTGCGACACTATACAGAAGGTGGGACCCACCCAGACGACCGTGCTGATCAACGGCGAGTCTGGAACGGGCAAGGAGGTGATCGCCCGCACGCTCCACAAGGCGTCGCCGCGTGCTTCAAGGCCATGGGTGGCGGTCAACTGCGCCGCGCTCCCGGAGAATCTTCTCGAAAGCGAGATGTTCGGCCATGTCAAGGGCGCGTTCACCGGAGCGTATGCAGACAAGGAAGGCCTCTTTGAGACTGCGAACGGCGGAACGCTTTTCCTGGACGAGATATCGTCCATGCCGCTGATTCTTCAGGGCAAGCTTCTGCGCGTTCTGCAGGAGCGCGAGATAAGGCGCGTGGGCGGCACGAAGAACATACCGGTGGACGTGCGCGTGATTGCCGCGTCGAACGCCAATCTGGAGCAGGCGGTGGTGAAGGGGGCCTTCAGAAGCGATCTCTACTATCGCCTGGCGGTCATAACGATCGACATTCCGCCTCTTCGCAGGCGTGTGGAGGACATTCTGCCGCTCGCGCTCCACTTTGTGCGCACGGAATGTCCGCAGGGCCGCCAAGTGCCGGCGATATCGGCCGATGCGGCGCGGGCCCTGACGGCATACAACTGGCCCGGCAACGTCCGCGAGCTCGAGAATGCCATGCGCCATGCGCTCGCGTTCCTTGCCGACGGCGGCGAGATAACGGCGGAGCTTCTTCCTCCGAAGATTCTCGCGTACAAGGCGGAACACGATGCCGATTCTTCGAGTTCCATCGAGGGCTTCGCGTCGTCGAACACTTCGCTCAAGAGCTTCCTCAAGCAGAAGGAGAAGGAGTACATCGAGCACATCCTCTCCGCGACGAACGGCGACAAGGAGAAGGCTGCCGAGACGCTGAAGGTGAATCTCAGCACGCTTTACCGGAAGCTCTCGGACGGCTAATCGCCTATGACCAGCCAATGGCCGTTCTTGTCCGCGCCCACGCGCTTTATCTCGCCAGCGTTTTGAAGGTCTTTCATCTTGCGGGCGATGCTGCTTGGCGAAACTTGAAGAATCTCAGCCAGCTCGGTGTATGTGATAAAGGGGTCGGCGTTGAGATTGGCTTTTATTTGCATTTCAAGTGAACTGCATTCTACATGATTTACACTGTCATGATCTTGGGATGTGTAGAGCAATTCATCAGCTCTTTTGCCAAAATTGAGAATTTGGGATATCCGGTTTTGCAGGAAGTCTTCAATCCTGCTTAATCTGTCCACAGGCAGATTGTAATATTTGTGACGATTGAAACGGAAGCCTTTTAAATGCTTGATACGATCAAGCATTTGTGGCGCGAGGTCTTTTGGATAATCCAGCCATTTTTCATACAGTGCCGGTGAAACATGCTTGATGAACTTGCGAAGATTGCCATATTCATCATGTTTTTGTCCAGGTCTGTACAGTGCCAATGAAAAAAGGCCATAGCCATTGTCGAAGATGGGGGCGGGGCCGACGATCTCGTTTGTGTCGTTGTCTATCAGATAGCCGAAGTTGCCCATGTGGCGGTCGGTGTTGAAGATGAGGGCGTCGAAGAAGAAGATGTCGGCAAATCGTGGATCGGCGAGGGCTTCGTCACGTGTGATGAGGCGCCCCGCGGGGACATAGCCGTATTTCTCGCTTGTGAAAAGGGGGCATGTTGAGCAGAGTCGGCCTTTGAATTTCTCAAGGCCATACGCAACATGGTTCAATCCCATGGTTTCTGCGATTTGGGCGGCGTAGTATTCTGAATATGGTTCAAAGCCAGTGTTGGCCGCGCCTTCTGTGCCTGATTTATACAATACCACATCGTCTCCGATGCGCCGCCAGCACTTCGCCAGCATTCCGTTTGTCGTGAACTCAGGGGAGATTGTAATGTCTTTCTGGACGTTGAACTCGCCGGGATATCCGCCGGTGAACGCCATGACGGCCAATGTTTTTGAAAATGGGTTCGTGTAAAGATTGTGGGCTTTCCATTCGCCGGAGAAGTTGTCCGGCGTGACCCAGTAGACGTCGTTCAGCGAAAGCCCCTTGCACATTTCGATTATGGCATGTGTTGACATTCGGGTAATGCCGAGATTGCCAAGCATCATCTGGATATAGTGGCGGTGTTTGGGCACAGTGCGGTGGAAGAGCCATTTCCACAGGGCTTCGTCTGTGGCTTGTCCTTTCATTTCAAGGGGGAGGAAGCGCCGTTCAGCCTCGTTCACCGAAAGCACGCGCACACCCTGCGGATCGATCCACTCGAACCGCAGCAGTTCCTTGTCTCTGTGTTTCAGAATCATTGTCGTTCGTCTTTCTCTCCTGGATGCTATGGCGCAGGATGCAGGTGTTTAGTTTTAAGACTGAACGACACACATCATACCACGCCAATGCTGGAAAGTAAAGTGGAGAATTGTGAAATGATCGTTTTCTTCGCAGAAACGCAAAAGAATATTCGCAGAAATGAGAAAGAATCGCGGCCAGCAGATTGATTCATAAGGAGATTCGCGCCATTATGACACAAAAGCGGCTTGCTGTCGGTGTTTGGCATGGAAGTTGCAACATGACTATTTAGCAGTCGGCATGGTGTCGATTGCATCAAACAACAAAAAAGGAGCACAACCATGAAATTAAGAAAGAAGGGTTTTACCCTCGTAGAAATCATGATCGTGGTCGCCATCATCGCCATTTTGGCTGCTGTTGCGATCCCGAACTTCGTCCTTTATCGTAAGACGTCGCAGATGAATGCCTGCATCAGCAATCTGAAGCAGATTCAGGCGGCGGTTGAACAGGCCAAGATGGGTGGCGTCCAGACGCCTGGATGGACAGATATTGTCGGTTCTGACAAGTTCATCAAGGTGTCGCCCACATGTCCTGCGGCTGGCAGCGTGAGCTATACGCTTCCGAGTGGCGATACGGACAATCCTACCTGCAGCGGTGGAAGCTCTGATTATCCGCATGCTCTGCCTACGGCTAACTGATAAACAGTAATTCATCGCATGATGGAAAGACAGGCGGTGTGCATTGTTGCAACCGCCTGCCTTTTTAGATTCCGCTTTGAGGTATGCTGAGCGTTTTCCTTAGACGCAAGACACTGCTTCTGTTGATGCTGTCGATCGGCCTGCTGCAGATGGCAGGGCATTATCTTGCCGGGGCACTTGTCAGATCCGATGGGGGAATGGCCATCCCCCAGACGGACACTTTACTGTACTGCCAAGCCGCCAAGCGCATAGTCGAGGGCCATCCTCTGTCTTTTTCCGTTGGCAATGCTCCAAGTACGGGAACGACGTCGCATCTGTATCCCTTTGCGCTGGCTGTTCCATATATGATCGGGTTCAGAGGGGATTCCTTAATCCGTGCGGGATTCTTCCTGAACGGGATGTTCTATATCATCTTTCTGCTCTGCTGGGGGATTGTCGTCGATCGGCGGTTGAAGCATCCGGTTTCCAGGTTCATCGGGGCCCTTACGATCGGATGCCTTGGCCAGACTGCATACAGCGCATTTGCCCAGAGCGACATAGGCATGTGGCTTGCCACGTCCGGCATTCTGGCTGCTGGTCTTGCGACTGGAAACAGGCTTGTCTATGGCATTTTTCTCGTAGTCGCTCCATGGGTGCGTCCGGAAGGGATGGTATGCGCGGTTGCCTTTGCCATGACGATTGGCGCCGTTGCGATTCTTCGAAGGGCACAGTCGGGGTGCCCATGGGTGTGTGATCAGAAAGTTTCGCGCCAGGATGTCATCATTGCCGTGGCGGCGTTGGCGAGCGTTGTCGGGGTGTTCGGCTTTAATATCGCCATTTCGGGCCATGCCCAGTTCTCTTCTCTGGCGCACAAGGGGTACTTCAAGACTTTGCCGTTTGCGAATGCGGTGTTCGCGACCTGCGTAGATGCCATGAAGATTGCGAAGGGGATGCTTCTTGGCCTGCCGGATGGAGCTCCGCGAGATTTCTACGGTGTGCCTCTGTTGAGCGCCGCGTTGATGTGGTTTGGAGTTTTCTGTCGCGACTGGCGGAGGGTGGAATGGCGCGAGAATGTGTGGCTTCTGGCGATTGTCGGCGGCGTGTTGACCGTGGCGCAGAGCGGATGGCAGAACACGAATGTGGACAGGTACATTGGATGGATGCTTCCAACAGTGTTGATGTTCACGGCCGAAGGGGCAGGTGCGCTTGTTGATCGTTTCGGCAAGTCTTTTGCCGCATTGCTTCCGGGCGGCATCCACGCGCTGTTCATTGCGGCTATGGCCCCTACATTCGCATGTATGCTTCACATGACGAGCAGCGAGACGGATCTTCTTCGCGCGTTTGCCGTGAACTGCGAGCGGGTCATGAATCGTGGCGAGACGATAGGGACGTGGGGAGACTGTGGAATAGTGTATGAGATGGACGACCGGAAAGTAGCGCATCTCGGCGGCATATATTCGCCGCAATACGTTGTGTCGGAGCCGCCGTTCGGCGTCTACGAAATACTCAAGAACGAACCGTCCAACAGATTCGAATACCTCCTTTTCAACCCATCCACCGATGATGTAGGTCTTTCGTTCAATCCCCTTGAGGCTTTTTGTTCCCAAGTGCTCGTCGGCCCGTTCGGCTACGAGCTCAGAAAAGTCGATTGGGCGTGTTTCGACGCCTCGGCCAAGACGCCGACGCCCAGCATCACGAACTTGTCGCTCGTTGCGCGCGTCGATGTCGGGTATGACCGTGACGAAAGCAAGTACGGATATGAGAATGTGCCTTTGTATGATCAGAGTCCGCTTCCTCCCTTTATCGCCTGGGGTGATTGCAAAGGAGTGAAGATGATAGAGTCCGCCCGTCTGGTGTTCGGGTCGGACGCCATGACCGTTGATCTTGAGAAGGGTAGAGATCTTCATGTCGTGATGCGCACGTGGCCTACGCATAAGACAACTATTCGCGGAGGGTTCGGCGCCAGATCGGTGACGTACGGCTTCTCCAACCCGCTGAAGATCAGAATAGTCGTAGACGGTGAGGATGCTGGCATCCATGAGCTCGCGATTGGCGAAGGCGGCTTCAGCGACGTTGAGATGTCGATTCCGGGCAGAATGATAAAGGGAACGCGTTCCCGCATTGAATTCCAGGGGGATCACATCGCCTGTGCATATTGGTTCTACCAGTGACGCCGCCAGTCAGACGGGTCTAGCGCCTGCCAGACGCGGGCTTCTCGTCTCGCTGTTTGCTTCTGCCGCGCTTTTCGCCGCCCTGCTGTTCGTTCCCGCTGCGCGGCAGAGCGGGATATTCCCATACGACGAGTTCTGCGACTACAGGATGTTCATGCTTCCCACGATGGAGAGCGATGTCCCCTACAGGCCGACGGCGGCAAAGGCCAGAGACGCATGTTATCCGCCTATTGCATATATCGCTGCCGGGGCACTTGTCAAAGACAGGGGGCAGAAGTGGAGCCTGTCATGCGGAGAGAAATGGCTGTTCGTCTCCATCTTTGGCATGCAGTTGTTCGGCGCACTTCTGCTCGTCCACGGATTGCCCGGATTCGGAGCCCGTCTAGCGGCTGTTCTCGCTATCATCATGTCGCCAGCGTGCATATGTACTCTGCTGCGCGGGAATCCATCGGGGTGGGCGTTCGCATTCGTCTGCATCTTTCTCTTCTGGTACAGGTCGGAAAGCCGTGCGAGGAGAATGGTCGCGGCCGTGTCGCTAGGCATGGCGACGGCGCTGAAGATAGCACCGTGCCTGTTCGGCGTTCTGTACTTGTCGAATATGATGTCTGTCCCAAGGCGGATACCATGGCTCGAGATCGTAGCTTCTGCGTTGTCGGCCATTTTTCTGACATTTTCCCCGTTTCTTTTCTTTGGCGGATTTGCCGCCGTCCCGCAGTGGATTGCGAACGCCAGTGCGAATGCTGAGTTCTATTCGGTTGACAATCCTCTATGGGGGCTTGCGGCGCTTGCGAATCACGTCATAGACTCTAAGGAAATGTTCCTTCCATGCATAGGTCACTTCGCATGGGCAACGCGTATTCTTGCTGTTGTGCTTGTCGTTCTGAGCGTGTTTGTACGAAGCGAGTATGGAAAACTTCTCGGCATTGGAGCCGCGATGGCGTTTTTGACGCATCACGATTATGGTGGGGCATATTTGATCCCTGCATTCGTGGCATGGATGTGCGACAGCCCAACGGCGAACAATGGCGTGAAGTTGTTATTACAGGCCATTGCTTGGTTCATCATTCTCACGCCTTTGCAGATCCCGAATCCTTTTTTCTCGGGAACTCTCAATGCCATGCTTCAGAACGAATTCTTGTTTGTACTCCTTGGGGTGTCTGCCTTTAGTCCGAGTTTAAGGAGACCTTTGCATGATACGGCGATTTGATTTTACAGTACATTTGACCGCCCTCCTGATTTTTGCTTTACCAACCCCTCGCCAACTATGTCCTTATTCTTGTCATGTGCATGATGTAGGCATGATGATGACTAGCGCGGGCGCGTGCGGCTTTCGTGTGGACGCTCGTCCTCTCCGCAGGTGGCTCGCGTGAACGCTTGTCCTCCCCAATTGATAATTGGCAACATTACCACATTGGTAACATTCACCATTGTAGCCCTGGCAAAAGCACCGTGTTTTCGTTTTACAATGCCTCAGAAATCAGGGCTAAAAGATTACAGAAGAGGGGCCATGTAGATTGGAAGGCATGTGACGCCTTTCCTGACTTCAAGGTCTTTTGTGTGCAGTATGTATGGTTGGTCAAGATACGATCTGTACTTGGCAATGAACTTGTCAAGGGACGTCGTTGTGTATCTTTTCCCGCTCTTCACCTCTAGGGGAACGATGTTTCTCTTCTTGCCTATTTTCGTATTGGCAATCAAAAAGTCAATCTCCATGGTGGAAGAGGCGTCATTACGGTCGTTTGACGAGAAAAAGTGAAGGGTTCTTCCTGTGGAAGTCAGCATTTGGGCGACCATGTTTTCGATGATCATCCCTTCGTTCAATTCGATGTTGCCGAATAGAAGTCTCTTGTGCAGATTCTCGGCGGCGAGTTCGTTTTCGTCAAAAGCGTGACTGATCAGAAGTCCTGTATCACCCATATAACATTTGAGCGAAGAGCGTTCTTCGTTCAGTTTCAATCCAATGTTAGGTTCTGTCGCGTTTGTGCATACATTGACCATCATGGCCTCTTGAAGCCAGAACACAGAGTCTGCATAGTCCCTGAAGCGTCCCGATTTGCCCAGTTTTGAGAACCGGAACTTCTTTTCGTGCCTTTGCAACTGCGATGGGATGTCATCAAAGATTCGCCTGACTTTTGTCCTGGCGCGCCCCGCATGCTTGGCGATGTCTCCTTTGTACAGTTCAATGATGTCACGTTTCGTTTTGTCCACTTCTCCTAGATCGTGAGACGAGATGAACTCATTGACGGCTTGAGGCATGCCTCCGACAATTAGGTACTGGCGAAACAAGTCCATTGCTTTGCGATGAAGCGCTTGCCCCATTTTCTGCCGATTATCAAAACTATTTCTTATCGCGTCCATCAGTATCTCGTTTCCTGTGGCCCATAGGAATTCCTCGAAATCCATCGGGTACATCTTGATATGGCGCTCTTCGGATGGGATGACTATGTTTTCCACATTCTTCTGTATTGAGATCAACGAGCCAGTCTCTATGAAGTCGTATCGTCCATCGGCCATGAGATACTTCAACGATGCGCGCGCCGGCGGGAATTGCTGGACTTCATCGAAGATTATGAGGGATTTGCCTCTAATCAAATGTGTCTGGAATAGCGCCATCAGGCGCATATAGAGATTGTCTAGGTCATTTAGGTATTCTGTGAAAAGTTCTTTGATTTCTGTGTTGGCCTTGTTGAAGTCGATAAGTATGTAGGATTCATAATTCCTCCGTGCGAACTCTTCTACGATCCAGCTCTTGCCAACACGGCGAGCACCATCGATGAGGAGAAACACCTTGTCATGGTCTTTCTCTTTCCAGTTTACAAGCTTTTCATAGATTTTTCGCTTCATAGTACGCCTCCTAATTTGTTCTGCGAGAAAATTATATCACAGAATCAGGTGTTATGGCAATACGTGAAACCACGTTTTCAGGTGTTCGAAAAGTCGCCAGAACCACATTTTCAAGGTTTAGAGGGTTGGGCAGAACTCCAGATGATGGCTTCATCGTGTGCCTGATTAGTTGTTTACATTTTCGTATTGGCTCAATCCTCAAACTTATGGTATACTTGGAACCGTGACGTACGCTTTGAGAAAATTGATAGCCTTCGTGTTCCTTGGCGGGATGTTCTGGTTCATCTATCAGGATCTGGACAACCTCGACAAGCCGTGGTTTCTTCATGCGCTTGGTCTGATCACGATCGTATTCGCCTTCTTCTGGCTGCTTATACCCATGCTTGTCGTATGGTACAGGATTCGTTGCCGCCGTGCGCAGAACGAGAGCCGCTACAGAGAGTGGTTGGCGGCGGGGGGTGCCACAAGCATACGGCCGTTACCGGCAAGGTCCTCCAAAGGCATGGCGACGGACAAGGACGAACGAGTCTTCTACCACGAGAAAGGCACGTTGTACGTGTCGTTGGGCACGCCTGGATTCGATACGATCATGCGCCCGGCCGGGCGGCCTAGCGACGTGGCGTTTCCCGGCTATCGGCGCAAATGCCATATCTGCCAGCGTACGCATGGCTACATAACGAACCGTCGCATTGTGTTCTTGGGGAAGGACCTCGACATTGCCATCCCTTTTGCGGAGTTAGATGATTTCTCGGTCACGCCTGGCGGGATAGTATTCAAGTCAGGGCGTTTTGCCTTCACTTTTCAGAATCCGCTCATCGTCGCCGATATCCTGCGTTTCGCAGAAGATGGCGGGAATGGCGTTGAATAAATCGCTATAAAGGCATTATTCATGAACGACAATGTTTTTGAAATCGACAATGTCTGCCGCATGTTTGGCCAGGTGACGGCGGTTGACGGCCTCACGCTTTCTCTGGGAAGGGGCGAGGTGACCGGCTTTCTCGGCACAAATGGCGCTGGAAAGACGACCACCATCAAGATGCTTATAGGGCTCATTCGCCCTACATCCGGCACGGTACGTCTCTTTGGCCGCGATCCAGTTGAATCTTCCGTGCGGGCGCGCATTGGATATATGCCAGAGATGGCGTACTACTATCCTTTTCTCAATGTGAGGGAACTGCTCGCATTCTACGGCGGCGTATGCGGCATGGACGGGAAATTGGTGAAGTCCAGAACTGACGAGCTTATTGAGGTTGTTGAACTTGTGGATGCCGCGAAGCGTCCGCTCAAGGAATACTCGAAGGGAATGCTCCAGCGCGCGGGCATAGCGCAGGCGCTTCTGAACGATCCGGATCTGCTGATACTCGACGAACCGTTCACCGGCCTCGACCCGCTGGCGCGCATTCATTTCCGCGAACTGATAAAGAAGCTGCGAGAAAAGGGGAAGTCCATATTCTTCTCTTCGCACGAGCTTGGGGAGACGGAGCTTCTGTGCGACAACGTCGCCATAATGAAGAAGGGGCGCTGCATATACCATGGCCCCGTGGGACGGTTGGCGGGCGATGGCGGAGGCAATCTCGAAAGACTCTTCCTTGAGGTGCTTGAGAAGGGGGGCGTGCGATGAAGGTGTTCTTGAGGAGGATCGGCGCGCTCGTGAGGCTTTCGCTGCTGGAGTTGTGGAGACGCAACGACATGTTCGTGCTCCTAGTGCTTGCGCTCGTGCTGCTGGTGCCGCTTTCAATGGCGCGTCCGTTCGGGGCCGCAGGGGCGACGCGCTACTTCGACGAGGCCGCGCTTCTGCTCGTGTGGGGCTATTCGCTCTTCATATCGCTGGGCGTCGGCGGACGCCTCTTCACAAGCGAATTCTCCAGCCGCACGGTGTATCCGCTTCTGGCGAAGCCGGTGTCGCGTGGTGAACTGCTGCTCGGCAAATATCTCGGAGCCGTTGTGGCGGCCTGGTCGGCGCTAGCGTTCTTCTACGCGTTGTGGGCGGTGTCGTCCGCCCTGCGCGGCGGAGAATGTCTTTCGGCGTGCCTCATGCAGGCTTTTGTTTTCCATGCTCTCTTCTCGGCGCTGGCAGTGGCGGCGGCGTTGTGCGGCTCCTTTCTGCTTACCCCGTCGGCCAGCACGACATTGCTGGCGATTCTCTTCCCGGCGATGTTCTTCTTCGGGAGGCGTCTCCCCGAATACGCCGAGAACGTATCGGGGGCGCTGCGATGGCTCGTCAAGGCGTTCTACTGGGCGGCGCCTCATGCCGAGTTCTTCGACATGCGCCAGCGTCTCGTGCATGGATGGGGCGGCGTTGACGCCAGCGTGTTTCTGGCTGTAGCCGGATATGGGATTGCCTATTCGGCCGTGCTTCTCCTGCTGGCAGGTTTCCTTTTCAATCGCAAGCGGTTGTGAGAAGGCTGATTCCATACTCTGCGGCCGCGTTGGCGGCTCTTCTCGCGGCGCTGCTCGCCAGGATGCCGTCTGCCAGAATGCCGCAGGCCGTCTCGGGCGGAGACTTTCTCTCGGTGCTGCTGGGCGACGCCAAGCAGGATCTGTCGTATGCCATGATACACGAGGCCGACAGCTACTTCCATGGCGGCGTTGACATGGAGTGCCATCATCTCCATGACGCCGGTCACGAAGGCGGGCATTGCGCGCACGACCATGGCGGCGGACATGCGGATGGCGCGTATGAGCATGAGCACCATGAAGAGACTTCGTTCGATCCCTGGCGCTGGATCAACGAACGCGTCCGTGCCCCCGAGGTCGAACGACATCTGGAGGGTACGAAGGCGGTGGAGATGATGCCGTGGTTCTGGGCGGCGGTCAGGGCCGATCCGCACAACGTCGACGCCTGGACGAGCGCGGCGTATGCGGCGGACCGGATGATGCGAGACAAGGCGCTGGCGCGGCGCGTCATCGCCGAGGCGAGAGAGAAGAATCCGGACAGCATGGAAGTCGCCCTG
>Ga0310696_10008186_pt1 | contig 12213 bp, 10 predicted proteins | sample AusTroGonzalo_MG_4_FD_203885 | JGI IMG/M metagenome (GOLD analysis project Ga0310696, IMG submission 203885) | Bovine rumen microbial communities from tropical cattle in Woodstock, Queensland, Australia - Gonzalo_02 (v2) (version 2) | ecosystem: Host-associated > Mammals > Digestive system >... | reverse complement strand
TCATCTTCAAAATACATTATCTTGCCGTCAGCAACCCGCTTCTCGCGCTTGCTGATCAGTTCTTCGCACTTATCGAGATAATCAGGCAGACTTCGGAGCGTCTTGTATGTTGTCGTTACGATACCCGTAAGAGAAGCATCACTTCTGCCGTCACCGAATCTTCTGGTAAAGCTTACGAAGTTATCGACTTCAGACTCGCATTCTTCGTACATGGCCTGTATCGCGTAATCGACGGCATTCTGCAGCAGAACACCCTGTTCGCTCTCACTCAAGATCCTGCAAGAAGGATCGGTAAAGTCAGCCATCGGACCGTCTTCCAAGATATAACCCTTCTCCTTGATTACACGCGAACAGAATCCGTGCATCGTCTGGATATAAGCATTAGGCAGAAGATCTATCTGCGTGGAAAGGCGGGATGCAAGTTCATTGTCTCCTGCCATAACCGCTTCATTTCTAAGGCTCCTGAGTTTCTCTTCGATCTTATCAGCCATATGTGATGCAGCATCTTCAGTAAACGTAACAACGAGCATTCCGTCTACCGAGAGCTTGCCGCTCTTTACTTCATCACCGATCCTCGCGGTCAGAACTGTTGTCTTACCCGAACCCGCAGACGCGGAAACGAGGTTGTTATTAAGCTCCGCGTTAATTATCTTTTCCTGTTCAGCCGAAAACTTCATAACTTACTCCTCCTTTCCGTCTTTCTTCTCATCTTTGTTCTCGAGTATGTCCTTCATGGCAAGGATGGCTTTTCTGTCAGCCTTGCTCATGCTCTGGTCTGCACCAATCTTTTTGGTAAGTCCGTCATATCCGGGATCTTTTCTCTGTTTGCCGGACTTGGTAGGCTCTGCGAATTTCTCGCATGCATCGACCATCGCGCCGTACTTGCCCTTGCTGCTCAGATCGATCTGCTGCCTTGACTTGGGGCTGGTCGGATCGTTGCCGCAATAGCCCTTGTAACTGCAGTAGTTACAGAGCTTAAGCTTCGGTTCTGCGGTTACAGCATCGGCCTTTCCGTCAGCTATCTGGTCAATGCTCTCCTTGATAATGTGCTTCGAATAATCAATCGCGATCTTCATCGCTTCATCATCGTAGCCTGCAAGCTGAGGAAGACACTCAATTGGAGTGCCGTCATCGCTCGCCTTGAGACCTACTAATACATAACCGTAATCATCGATAACGGCATCGCCTTCTTTCGAATGCTTGTCGAGTATCGCGCCGGAATATGCAGGAAGCTGGATCTGAGTTCCGTTCAGAAGTTCTGAAGAATCAACAGCCTTGTCACCGCTCTTATAATCGATCGTTCTTAAGTGAATCTTATTTGATTCATCAATGCGGAGGTCGTATCTGTCGATAAAGCCGCTGAACTTAAGGTCGATACCTTCATAAGGAATATCAAGTACCAGTTCACCGCCGCCGATCTTCTCTTCGACGCCTTCCGGGACAAAACCCGTGTTTACTGAATCTGTCAGAACATCTCTGAACATCTTCGAGAACATTCTTCTGAGCTTGGCATATGTATCCATCTCAAAGACCTTGTCCTTAGGATTGCCTTCCTTATCGACAGAACCGAAAGATGCTCTGGAAGACACGGAACTCTTAAGACAGATTTCCGCGAACTGATCGTACTTATCCTGATTCTCCAAGAGGACCTCTGCAATCTGTTTGAACTTCGCAGGATCCCTGTCACTTGCTTCTCTTAATGCTCTGTATGCAGCCTCAAACATGCCGTGAATAAGGCTTCCGAAGGAATTAGGCTGGATCTTCGTGTTGTCTTCTCTGGGTTCGATCCTAAGCTGCCTCTGCATCATGGACTGAAATGCACACTGCCTGAATCCTTCGATAGAAGAAACACTGGCATATATAGCCTTGCCGGTTGTTCCGTCTTCCTTCTTAATAGTAATGAGTCTGCTCATTACATCAGAAGGAATCTTCGCATCCTCGTAATTGTGTCTGAACTTTACAGCTTCGCCCGCGATGGGATTCTTGAATGTGTTAACGATATGGAACTGTGGTTTTGCACATGCTTCCAAGTATTCGAAAACCCTGCTCTTCGGCTTGCCGTATTCATGAACCATGTAGATCATATCGGTGGCAGCACCAAGAAGCAGACATGCAGTAACGAACTCTTCCCTCATCTTGTTCTGGGCTTTGTCAGGAAGTTCGATGCTCTCTGTTGCATTCGATAAATTCTTAAGTTCGACGCTGCTCAACAGGCCTTCCCTCATTCTCATATAAGGGAAATTATCCTTCTGGGCACCGATTATAAACAGAACCTTACACGGAGTAACAAAAGCGTGTTCAGGAGTCGTTATCTCGATGGAATCCACCTTAAGCGGGATCGTTCCTTCTGTACGGTTCCTCATGTCAGTCCTGACCATTGTGAGGAAGTCTTTCTGACTTATCTCGCAGTTATTCATCTCATGCGTCGAACACATAAGAAGACCGATGAGTTCGTCATAACCTCTTACCAATGCTACTGCCGCAGCATCATCGCCTCTTGCTATGAACTCATCTCTTAAAGGTTCAATAAAGCCTCTCATGTTGTTGAAGAATTCAAGGCTCTTACGTGCCTTGCCGGACAACGTCTTCTCCTTATAGATAGATTCACAGGCTTCTCTTAACGGGATCAATGATCTCTTTACGACATATTCGTAGAAGAACTTGCCGCTGTCTACAAAACCTTCCTTAATGCCCGGAACAGTTCCCTCAATTATCCAGAGTCTGTACTTCTTCTTGTGTTCGCCTTCTTCTGCATCAACATAAGCATTCTCATCAAAGAGTCTTCCCGCATCAGTGATGTTCCTTGCAAAGCAGTAATTCTCGAAGCTGTCGGCAATGTAAGGCGGGATCCTGAGCATTCCCGAGCGCATAGCCTTCATAATGAGTTCCAATGTATAACCGGATCTCGGAAGTTCTAACAGGATCTGCATCATGTAAGGAACTACAGTTCCGCCAAGTGCAATCTTACGGTCGATAAAGATATCAAGACCATATATCTCGGCGGTGCTCCTCATTCTGGGAATAATGTCTTCGTTGCAACATACGATCCTGATGTCGCGGTATCTGTACCCGTGATTTCTGGTAAGATCGATTACTTCGCTGAAGATATATCCGACTCTGTCATCGATACCTGAGAGTTCGGCCAGTCTGATCTTATCCTGAGCATCGATCCCGTCAGGCTTGATATCAGTCGCAAATGCCTTAACTATAAGGCTTATAGGGTCATCGCTATCTTGAACTGCAAGAGCAGAACCTGTGGCTCCCAGACCCTCGAGCATGGCACGGAAATCCTCACCGTTCTTATAAACGGAAGAGAACTGCGCACCGGCTTTGCCGATGATAACATTAAACTCAATATCGCATCCTAATTCAGATAAAAGAGATACAAGTCTGATCTCCTTCGGAGTAAGCATTCGCGTTGAACCGAAGCCGATAAAAACGATCTTGGAATTAAGCGTATTAGCAAGACCGCTCGCGCGTCTGGAGGACAGATTCTTCGGGTCTACAGAAGCTAACTTGTCACAAGCGAGCGCAATCGGTTCACGCAGAAGATTAAGTCCGAACTTAACGTTCAGCTGCTCTAATTCATCCATGATGAGATGTAAGTCTTTGAGCTTATTGAGGAACGATACTGATGAACCGGGATTATCCAAAGACTTGATCGCCTTATCGATATCATCGATGCCTACTCCGTATCTGGAGAAGTCACCGAGAAGAGCGATCATCATGTTGATATAGTCTATCCTCGAAGACAAAGTTCCGAATGCATTAAGCTTAGTCTTGTTATTGGCAAGAATGTTATAGATCGCATTGCGTAGCATGATCTCTCCGCCCTCGGAAACATAGTTGGTTCCAAGGTCATCAAGGATATTACCTGCAAGTTTCCTGAAGCTTAAAACATCGCCGGACACAAGCGACGCTGAGAGTGTGAGGTCGCCTTCTTCGGTATGGATCTTACCATCGCCCTTGGAACCCTGTTCCTTATACGCAAGCACTTCACGCTCGATCTGCGCCTTGGAAAACTCAGGCGCAACGAAGATGATGTCCTTGCCGTTGGTATTCCTTAACGCATCCTCGATCACTTCGCGTGAAACAGGTCTGATAACACTATAAGTCTTAAATCTGATCATAAATAATCCTCGAAAATCTTTCTGCCTAAATTTTACGGTTAAAAGATCAATTTTCAAAGCGATTAATAGGACACTTATTCATTTTGGCACAAGTTTAGAATGGAATTTTCAAAGAAAAAACTGCGGATGGCTTCATCCGCAGTTTCTATTGTTTTTTCTTAAATGTACTTCTCGAATCTGCACTGCTCGACAACTTCATCTCCAAGCAGTGTGATTGCCTTCTTAGGACAAGAACTTATACAGCGGTAACACATCGCGCAGCGCCCTGCTGATACTGCTTTTCCGTCCTTTACAGTGAGGTTTCCCACAGGACAATTCATGGCACAGCAACCGCACCCGATACACGAATCGTTTATCTTGAGTTTGCTGCTGTAACCTGTAGTCTTGTTATAGAACCATAAGCGCTGTCCGAACAGACCTGCAAGATGCGCAAAGAAGCTTAATCCTTCTTTAGGATATTTACCTGTATCAAGTATCTGCTTTGCAGCCTTTTCGATTTTCTCATCAGCAAGAACAACGATTTTCTTATTATCTTCCAAAGATTTCTTAAGAAGCTTGCTGTCGCATACTGAATCGGGCATCTTTATCATCAGTCCGCCGATGATGACCGCACCATACTTTTTAAGAAGTCTTGCTGCGCAGCCGGTGCCGTCACCCGAGAAAGCACCCATCGTCGTCATGCAGAAAACTCTCTTGCCATTCCAGATCTCTTTGTGGCTGTTTATAAAGTCTCTTACCATGTATGGCATGTTCGAGAACTGCGTTGGGAACGCAAGGTAAATCTCTTCGCTGTCTTCTATAGCTTTGACAGAATAATCATCTTCTATCGGAACAAATCTTGCATCTTTATCTATCAGCGACAGGAACTTCTCAATACAGTGTTTTGTATTGCCGGTTCCGCTCAAATATATTGCAACTCTTTTACTCATATCAGAAACTCTTCTCCGCATTTTCAGTAGTAAGACGTCTCTTCTCCAATGTCTTCTCGAAGAGCTTATCTGCCGTCTCGGGGAACTGCTCATAGACTACCTTAGTTCCCTCTTCAGTGATGCCGCCCTTGGTAGCAACTCTCGTCACTACATCTTCGAAGGTCATGTCCTTCTGAAGCATCAGGTCTCCTGTGGCACTCATTGTGTTAAGAACCATCTTCACGATCTGGTCTTTGGGTATTGATGTATGACCTTCTGCGGATGTGCAGATAACATCGAAGATAGATGCGATAAAACCGGGCATACAGCTGACCAATTCGGATCCCATGCCCATCTCATTTTCGGGCAGTTCAATAACATCACCTATACTTCTGAGCAACTCACTTAGAGCAGCCTTATCTCCGTCAGGAACATTATCGTCAAAGCATACCAAGGTCTGCGAACGGCCGATCTCAGCCGTAAGACTCGGAATGACTTTTGCGGTCTTGCAGTTTACGATCTTATTTATCGAATCAAAAGAAATGCTTCCGTTCAATGAGACCAGCAAAACATCATTTCTTAAATCATCTCTTATCTCTTCTAAAACCTGCTTAAGATCAACAGGACGTACGCAGACAAAGATGATATCTGCTTCTGAAGCCAACTTGCAGCTGTCAGATACCGTTGCGACAGCTTTTGCTTCTTCGAGTTTTTCCTTTGTCCTGTTAGAGACCAGAAGGTCCTGTTTTGCTATGTTTCCTGCTTCAGAGAACTTCCAGAGCAGCATCTTTCCCATGCTGCCGTATCCGATTATTCCGATCTTCATTTTCTTATCCTTCCCTTATGCAATTACCAGGAGCCTTTATATCCGACTCCGTATGTATCAGTATAATAATCCACTCTCTTAGAATCGTTAAATACCGGTTCGTAAATATTCTTATCAGGATCGATCCCGACTAGTTCGCAGACCGCTTTATTTGCACGTATCGTCAGGTCCTTCTCACGATCTTTGGGTTTCAATGTTTTATCCGGGAATATCGGCTCTCCGATGTGCAGAGTAAATACTCCCAGCTGATTGAAAATCTTTTTTCTGATCCAAGACGGTTCACGATATGAAAAGCCCAACGGAATTATCGGTTTATCGTTACTTACGGCCATCATGGCGGCTCCGCGCTTAAACGGACGGATCGGCTGATAGTATTCCCACATGCTTCCTTCTGCGTAGATATGAAGCCATCCGTGATCTTCGTTCAAAAGACTGCTTATGGCCTTGAGGAAAGTCTTTTGTCCCGCAACAGTTTTCTCGGGGATCGGAATGCCGCCGACCATTCTTATCAGAGTGCCGTTCTCACCGTTAATGTTCTTATCCCATGCAAGAAGATTTGGCTTAATGGGGCGGATTCCTCTCATTATCGCTATATAGTCCCACATGTGAACGTGGTTACACACCGAGATAACGCCGTTATCTATTACGTCTTTATGCTTTTTAAGGTTCTCGCGGCCTTCGATCTTAAGACCTAAACGGATCCTTGCAAGCGGGAATACAACGACATTAAGAAGGAGCCTGGCCATCTTCTGCTTGAATCTGAACCAGCCTGACTTATCGATATAAGGATATTTAGTATCGAACACAAAACCGCGGTCCTTATGGATCTCGAGATAATGCTTATCGGTCATCTCCGGATACGGATAACGGTTTGTCTTAGGGTCAAACATAATAAACGGCAACTTCCAATTAAGTTTTAGTCTATTATACCCCTAACGATTCAATTCCTAGTAAACACCGCAATAGCGCAGGGCATCCTGCCCTCGACCACATAGTACTGAACGTCTTTATAGCCCATATCAGCAAAGAATTTCTTATATGCATCGAGTTCAAACTGTCTTTTGAATTCTGCACCAAGGATCTCTAAGAACTTCACAGCTTTTGAAGAAGAACTCTTCTGCTTGTTTATGTATGTCGGGATAATAATCTTCCCGCCGGGCCTTACGACACGTTCAAGTTCCTTAAGTGCTTTATCAGGTTCAGGCAGCAGATGGATCACATTGCCGGCAACCACTTTATCGTATGCTTCATCTTCACTCTGAATGTTCGTGATGTCTTCCTTGCGGAACGAGACATTATTGTATTTCCTGCATTTTCTCGCAGCGCGCTTAAGCATTCCTTCAGCAAAATCTGTTGCCGTAAGCTTCCTGCATTTTCCTGCGATCGAGACACTTATTGCGCCTGTGCCGCAGGCACATTCAAGAACGTTATCCGTGCTGTCGATAAACTCGGCAACCTTAATTCCCGTTCCCATATAAACTTTGCGGTTATAGACATTCTCGAACAGATCATATAGAGGCGATATCTTATCCCAAAACATAACTGTTCCTCACAAGGATTTAACTCTTAAGCTTTCTCATGCATCTCATTGCATTGAGGATGGCAATGATGAGAACACCTACATCACCGAATACCGCAAGCCACATATTGGCGATACCAAGGGCACCGAGGATCAGGATCACGGCTTTTACGCCGAGCGCGAAAATAATGTTCTCCCAAACTATAGCCATAGTCTTTCTGGAAATCTTTACTGCCTGAGCGATTTTCGACGGCTTGTCATCCATAAGAACGACATCCGCAGATTCTATAGCTGCATCAGAACCCATTGCTCCCATGGCAATTCCACAGTCGGCACGCATGAGAACAGGTGCGTCATTGATTCCGTCACCGACAAATGCCAGCCTGCCCTTCTCAGAAGCTAATAACTCTTCAACTTTAGATACCTTATCGGCAGGCAGGAGTTCAGCAAAGAATCCCGTTAATCCGAGCTTGTTTGCAACATTTTCAGCAACGCTCTGCTTATCACCCGTAAGCATTACAAGACGCTTAACGCCAACTTTCTTAAGTTCCTTGATGGCTGCCTCGGAATCTTCCTTTATCTGATCGTTAATAACAATATGGCCTAAGTAATCTACTTTGCCGTCATCTTCTCTGGCAACATGGATTATCGTTCCCGTCAGATGGCAGTCGTGCCAGTCGGCACCGCAGTGCTGCATGAGCTGTCCGTTACCGCAATAATAGGTTTTACCATTTACTACGGCCTTAACACCCTTACCTGCAATCTCGCTGACTTCACCTATCTGGGACTTATCGATATGGCCTTCGTGAGCTCTTACTATCGACTGCGCAACAGGATGGCTCGAAAAACTCTCGCAGCAGGCTGCTACATCAAGCAGTTCTGCAGCACTGATAAGATTCGGATGGACGTCATCTACTGCAAATACGCCTTTTGTAAGTGTTCCCGTCTTATCAAATACAACAGTGTCTATCTTGGACAAGACTTCCATGTAACCGGCCCCCTTGATGAGGATACCGTCTTTGGAAGCGCCGCCGATACCGCCGAAGAAAGACAGCGGAACCGATACGACCAGCGCGCAGGGGCAGGATACAACGAGGAATACGCAGGCTCTGGTAAGCCATGTTTTCCAGACCTCAAAATCAGCTATACCGAGGACCAGCGGAGGAATTATGCCAAGTAAAAGTGCAGCAATAACAACTGCGGGAGTATAGTATCTGGCAAACTTTGTAATGAAGTTCTCGACCTTCGCCTTCTTGTCAGAAGCATTCTCAACCAACTCCAGTATCTTCGATACCGTGCTCTGACCGAATGTGGAAGTTGTTCTTACCTTTATTACTCCTGTAAGGTTCAATGTTCCGGAAATGACATTATCGCTGTATGCCTTATCTACAGGAGCAGATTCACCCGTGAGAGCTGCCTGGTTAACAGAGCTCTCGCCTTCGATAATGACGCCGTCAAGCGGAATCTTCTCACCGGGCTTAACAATGATCGTCTCACCTACTTCAACTTCATCAGGCGATACTTCAATCTCCTGACCGTCACGGATGACAGTAGCGCTGTCAGGTCTGATATCCATAAGCTTTGCAATGGATTTCCTGGATCTTCCGACTGCAATGCTCTGGAAGAGCTCGCCTAACTGATAGAAGAGCATTACTAAAGATGCTTCAGGGTACTCTCCTGTTGCAAAAGCACCGACTGTTGCAACCATCATTAAGAACTTCTCATCGAATATCTGACCGTGAATGAGATTGATAAATGCCGTTTTAAGAACGTCATATCCGGCAATTACATAAGGAATAGCATAAATGACGAGCTGAGCCCACCAAGGCAGCTCAATAAAATGCAAGGTTACGGCAATTACCACCAATAAAGCAAAGGCGATAATTATTCTAATAAGCATCTTCTTTTGTTTGCGCGTCAATTTATACTTCATAATCTTTATTCCTTAAAAAGCCGCAGCGATGTGGCTGCGGCATAATCAATTACAGTAATACTGTGCAATCGGGTTCAACCTTTGCAATTGCCTTAACAGCCTGCTTAACGATCTTGTCGAATTCTGCATCATCTGCTTCAATAGTCATCTTCTGCTTGATGAAGCTTACTTCGCAGTTCTGAACTCCGGGGATCTTGAGGATTGCTTCCTGCATCTTCAAAGCGCAGTTAGCGCAATCGAGATCTTCTAATTCAAATGTCTTTTTCATGGTTTTATCTCCTATTCTTTTTGATTACTCTGTAATGTGCTCATATCCCTGAGCAATTATTGACTTAACGTGTTCATCAGCCAGGCTGTAGTAAATAGTCTTACCTTCTCTTCTGTTATTAACGAGATTTGCAGCCTTCAGGACCTTAAGCTGATGTGAGATGGCTGACTGAGTCATACCCAGGAGATCAGCAATAGCACATACGCACATCTCATCTTCATATAAAGCGAACATGATCTTGATTCTTGTGGTGTCGCCGAAAATCTTGAACAGGTCGCCCAAGTCCTGCAAAAGCTCGTCTTTGGGCATATCAGCCTTAACATGCTTAAGTAAATCTTCGTGATTATGAGGCATATTGCTTCTCCTTCCGATAACATATGAATAATTGTTCATATGTTCATTTGAGCAAATGATATCAAACACCCCCAAAAGTGTCAATACCTGATGGTGCAATTGCCTTGAAATCCCTATAAATAAGGCTTTTTAGCAAAAAAATACCCAAAAAAGCCTCAAATTCTCTTGTTTTTAATATCAAAGAACTTTATAATATCGACATTGTCGGCGGTCAGAGGCCGTCAGACAAAGTAATTAACCCATATTCAGGGAGGATTTAATAATGAACAGACAGGAATTAGTTGATGCTATCGCTGTAAAGGCTGACATCTCCAAGAAGGATGCTGACGCTGCAGTTAAGGCTTTCATCGAGGTTGTTTCTGATGAGCTTCAGAACAAGGGTAAGGTTCAGCTCGTAGGTTTCGGTACATTCGAGACTTCTGAGAGAGCTGCTAGAACAGGCCGTAACCCTCAGACAGGCGCTGCTACAAAGATCAAGGCTTGCACAGCTCCTAAGTTCAAGGCTGGTAAGGCACTCAAGGATAAGGTTAACACAAAGCCTTCCAAGAAGAGCAAGAAGTAATCTTAATCAACTGATTATTTGCTAATAGAAGAGGTTGTCCGACGGACAACCTCTTTTATGTTCTATACTTTTATTCTCCGGATCAGCCCACTATAAATACAGACAGGATATCCGGCACGTAATAGTAAACGAACAGCAGCAATGCAAACGAGAAGAATATCCACATCTCCACACTGTGAGTAAGCGTATGAAGGATAACTTTCCTGCCGGGCTCCCCTATCAGCATAGCCAGTCTGAATTTCTTGCGCTTTACGATAAACACGATGAATCCGACGATCTGGAACGATACATAGATTCCGAGCCACAGAATTATCAACATTAACAACGGCAGCACATTTGCAACCAGCTCAGATTCAGGAACCTCCGTATAGGCTCCGGTATTCATGTCATATCCCATCTTTTCCATTGTAGTATTAAGCAGCTGCAGCGTTACTGCAGTCGTAACAAGATTCATGCTTGCATGCATGATCATGGTATAAAAGATATTTCCCGTACGGATATATACGAACGCGAACAGTACGCCGACAAAGAACGCAAAGAAGAACTGCTGGAAATTGCCGTGCCACAGTCCGAACATGATTCCCGACATTACGCAGCTGATGAATTCGCCGTGACGTATCGTGCGGTCTATCAGGTACTTTCTGAATAACAATTCCTCAAATATGGGCGGCAGGATTCCAACCGTAAGGTTCAGGACTATTGAACCTGTTCCCATCATGATATCTGAAGAACCGAGAGCTGACTCTCTTGAGAGAGAGACAGAACTCAAAATAAGATGTATCGGCATTCCCATCAGAGAACCTATGTGAGTGAGTCCGTACATTATCAGGATCAGGAGCAGAAGATATCTTATCTTCATGGGTCTCTTCTGGATCTTATATCTCGGCACGCTGCGGAGAACAATTGACAAGACTACCGTTCCTCCGATGCAGACGTTTGCCGAGTTAAGCAACAGATATACAGTCGAATAATAAGTCATAAAGAAGTCGTAGAAGAACAGATACATCAGCACTACGACAAGTTTCATAACAAATACATAAAACCATCCGAAGATCGCATATCTGACGCCTATCGTGGCGATCAAATCAGACAAAGTATCGGTTTTATAGCAATACCGCGAGAGAATGATCAATACTGCAAGAAGCGGTATAGCAACAGCAGCTATAAACGGGACTCCGTAAATAATCACTTCCGGTCCGTAAACGTTACCGTATGCGCTGGTAATACATAACAGTAATGCTGCAAGAGCTATCAATACGATTGCCGCAATTGACAGACCTTTGCGCACTTTATTATCTTCCATCCTATCCTCCCTATATTCCTGTCCCTTATTCATTCCAGAGCAATTATACTCAAAAAATACTTACATTTCATCAGATACAACATATCCGGGCCTTAACAAAGCCCTAAGTTTTTAAATAGATAGCATTTATTTTAAGCAAAAAGGTTGTATACTGTCGTAGTTATCTTTAAGAAAAGAGGGAAATTTCTATGTCAGATTCAAAAGTTTACAGGATATTCGTAGTAAATCCTGGCAGCACGTCAACCAAGGTAGAGTTTTTCGAGAACGAGAAAAGCGTTCTTGAAGGCAATGTATTCCACGATTCAGCAATTCTAAAGAATTTCCCCACCATTAACGATCAGCTGGATTACCGTATGGAATACGTAATGAAGTGGTTAAAAGATAACAATATTGACCTGACAGGTGTTGAT
>Ga0310696_10008183_pt1 | contig 12215 bp, 13 predicted proteins | sample AusTroGonzalo_MG_4_FD_203885 | JGI IMG/M metagenome (GOLD analysis project Ga0310696, IMG submission 203885) | Bovine rumen microbial communities from tropical cattle in Woodstock, Queensland, Australia - Gonzalo_02 (v2) (version 2) | ecosystem: Host-associated > Mammals > Digestive system >... | reverse complement strand
ATATGTCCATCACTCAACAAACCAATCAAAAGTGAATCAACCAAATGCTTCTGACCTACGATAACGCGGTCCATTCCACTAACAAGATTTGTTACAAATGCGCTTTGTTGTTCAATCCGAATATTAAGCTCTCGGATGTCAATAGCTTCTGCCATAATATTTTCTCTTTATAAGTTTTCTAAATTTGAATGCAAAAATAGTTGTTTTAAAAGACTTTGCCACTATTTATCTGTCTAAATTATATTAAAAAAGTTTCCCAAAACCTAAGTTTTAAGAAACTTTTTCATTATTTGCAGATTTAGTTGGCTGTAGCAGCCTTCTTTTTCTTCTTCCACTCCAATTTTGGAATCTTGATTTCCTGACCAACTTTCAATGGAGTCGAGGCCTTGATGTTGTTAAACACCTCAAGATAACACTCCATATCGGGGCCAAGATAACGGCGTGAAATCTTTACAAGATCTTCGCCTTCTTTTACCTTAACGGTCTTATCAAGTCCAACGATTCGATAGGCTCCAAGACGAACTCTTACATCCATCGCACCATACTTATCCTGTGCAGTTTTGGCATCAGCAGCGGCCTTAGCTTTTGCATCTGCTTCGGCTTTTGCTTTGGCAGCGGCATCAGCTTTAGCCTTAGCTTCTGCCTCGGCTTTAGCTTTTGCCTCAGCTTCCTTGTCCTGAGGTTCTGCTTCCTGAGGTTCAGCAGCAGGCTCCTCTACAGGTGCAAGGTCTTCTGGATTAACTTCTGCAGCAGACTCGGTTGCATCAACCTTTGAAACATCAACTTTCTGCACATTAACAACTGTAGTCTCCTCAGCAGGAGCAACCAGCTTAGTATATGGATAATAGCTACCGAGCAGATACCCACCAGCCAATCCGATCAAACATGCAATTAAAGCAAACAGCCACTTAACACCACCAGACTTTCTGCTGTTTTCTGACTCGAAGATATCATCTGTTTCATCAGTTTCTTCTGGTTCATCAGCAACCTCAGGTCCTTCAGCAACTTCAGGTTCTTCTGCAACTTCCGGTTCATATACAATCTCAGGTTTAGCTGCGAACTTAGGCTCTACAGGTTCATCAAACACTTCTGGCTCGTTTGCAACAACGGGTTCAACAACCTCTTCTGCTTTATCATTATTCATACCGAAGAAAGCATTAAGCTCATCATCAGCACTCATCTTTGGTTTTTGAACCTCTGGCTCAGGAACGTATACCGGTTCGGGCTCAGGAGTATATACAGGTTCTGGAGCAATGATTGGCTCGGGCTCGGGAACAAATACAGGTTCAGGAGCTACAATAGGTTCTGGCTCTACAATAGGTTCTGGCTCAACTATTGGAGCTGGCTCAGGCTTAACAACTGGCTCAGGCTTAACAACTGGCTCAGGCTTTGTAGACTTAATTGTCTGGAATGAGCTGAGAATAGACTGCAGATTTGAAGAAGCAGGCTTTGGCTTCTCAACCACAGGCTCAGAAGCTACTATTGGCTCTGGCTCGGGTGCAGCAATCGGTTCTGGCTCGGGTGCAAAAACGGGATCTTCAGCCTTTTGTGCAACATAAGGCTCAATTACCCATTCAGGAATATCCTCATCTGCAATTTCTTCCAAAACTTTAGGCTCTGACTCAACTATAGGAGCAGGTTCAGGCTCAGGAGCAACTACGGGCTCTGATTCTGGAACGACAACTGGTTCTGGAGCTACAATAGGCTCAGGAGCTACAACTGGCTCAGGCTCAGGCTCTATCACAGGTTCAGGAACAACTACAGGTTCAGGAACTTCTTCAATTTCTGGACGAACAGTTATTTCAGGCCGAACTGTTGTTTCAGGACGGACAGTTGACTCTGGTCTGAAGGTTGTTTCTGGTCTGTATGTAGTCTCAGGACGAACAGTCATTTCTGGCTCCAAGTCCTCAAGCTCATCATTAATATCATCATCTTCGAACTCATCCTCCAACTCGTCCTCGGGCTCTTCTTCGTCCTCAGGCTCCTCTAGTTCAGGCTCAACCACGGGTTCAACCTCAGGCTCTTCTACACCACCAAAATCAACAAGAGGCATTGATGAATGATCGTCTTCAATAACAGACTCGGGGTCTGGCTCTATCACAGGTTCTGGCTCCACAACAGGCTCTGGAACAACTACAGGCTCAGGCTTTGGTACAACTACCGGCTCAGGCTCAACAATTGGCTCAACAATTGGCTCGACATCAACCTCAGGCTCTGGAGCATCTGTTGTTGTAGTAGCAACATCCTCAAAATCAACACCATCGTTAAGAACCACAGTCTCAAACTGAGAGAAAGGCTTATTAACCAGTTCCTTAAGCAAAGCATCAGGAGCATAGGTAATCTTTCCGTGTCCCTCAATAAGAACACGCTCGCCAGTATTTACATTTACACTCTCGCGGTCTTCAACATCAATAATCTTGAATGTTCCAAGACCTTTAACCTTTACGAGTTTATCTGACTCAAGACGTTGCTGAATTATATCGAACATGGCGCTAACAAACAAACTTGCATCGCGTCGGTTCATCCTCTTACGCTCTATCAGCACATTGGCCAACTCTTGTATTGAAATCTTTCCCATTACTCAGTTCCTCCATTCTTTACACGTTCTTTCCAACTAACATTGGGCTTAAATGTTAGCACCAACTTTGGTGGCACCAACATACGCTGTCCTGTAGAAGGATTAACCATGATTCGTTCCATCTTCTTCTTTACCTCGAATGTACCGAAAGTAGGGATAAGCACTGAGTCATCATCCTGGAAATGATCGCCCATTGCCTCAACAACACAATTCACAAACTGCTGGGTTTCGTCAGTCGAATAGCCCATGCGTTGCGCCAATTCTGTGATAAAGTCTTTATTGTTCATATGTTTTAATGATTGTGGTTCCGTATATATCAAATTCTTCTGAATCAGTAATCAGAACATCATAGAATTCTCCGATTTTAAGATTAGCTTCAGCGGCAGGAATAAGCACCTCAGGATCAACCTCAGGTGAGCAGAACTCTGTACGTCCGATAAAATAATCACCCTCAAGACGGTCGATTATTACCCTGAGCACCTTTCCAACCTTTTCGGCTTCGAACTCGGTACTGATATTCTGCTGGATACGCATAATCTTATCAAGTCGCGACTGCTTAACATCTTCAGGGACATCATCCTCGAAGTTATCAGCCGAATATGTTCCCTCTTCCTCAGAATAAGAGAAAGCACCCATACGCTCAAAACGAGCCCACTTAACAAAATCCTTGAGTTCCTCGAAATCCTCGTCGGTTTCGCCTGGGAAACCCACCATCAAGGTTGTGCGGATATGGATACCAGGAACTTCCTCGCGCATACGTCTAACCAACTCGTAAGTTTCTTCCTTAGAAACGTGGCGGCGCATACGGGTAAGCATATTGTCAGAGATATGCTGCAGAGCAATATCAAGATACTTACAAACATTTTTCTTCTCACGGATAACACGCAGCAAATCGAATGGAAAGTGTGTAGGATAAGCATAATGTAAGCGAATCCACTCAACTCCTGGGATATCGGCCATCTTCTCAATAAGCTCGGCAATCTGCTGCTTACCATCAATATCGACACCGTAATACGTAAGTTCCTGAGCTATGACGTTGAACTCCTTAGTACCCTGACTAACAAGATACTTAACCTCATCAAGAATCTCCTGCATTGGGCGACTCTGATGCTTGCCTGTAATCAGAGGAATAGCACAATAGGCACAATGACGATCGCAACCCTCACTAATCTTGATATAAGCATAATGGCGTGGGGTTGTGATGTGACGTTTTCCTTCGCAAGCGTTGAAATCCTCACCTTTAAGGTCCTTCAACAGCTGTTTATAATTAAACTTTCCATACCATCCGTCAACCTCAGGAATCTCGCGTTCCAGATCAGCAAGATATCTCTCAGAGAGACATCCCATAACATAGAGTTTCTCTATACGGCCTTCGGTCTTAGCCTGAGCAAACTCGAGGATAGTATTTATGCTTTCTTCCTTAGCGTCGTTTATAAATCCACAAGTATTAACTACTACAATCTCACCCTGAGGATCATCGCTATCGTGGGTACACTTATAGCCATTTGCCTCCATCAAACCCATAAGTGTCTCGCTATCAACGAGATTCTTAGAGCATCCGAGTGATATAAAATCTATAGTCTTAGTACTCATTTTTCAACATTAAAAAGCGAATCAACAAACTGTCGTTTATTAAAAAGCTGCAAATCTGTCATACCCTCACCAAGTCCGATATATTTTACAGGAACCTTAAGCTGGTCGGAAATTCCAATAACAACACCACCCTTAGCGGTACCATCGAGCTTGGTAATAGCAAGTGAAGTAATCTGGGTAACAGCAGCAAACTGTTTAGCCTGCTCGAAAGCATTCTGACCAGTTGAGCCATCGAGCACAAGCATCACCTCATCAGGAGCCTCAGGCAAAACCTTCTTCATAACCTCCTTTATCTTCTTGAGCTCGTTCATAAGGCCAACCTTATTATGCAGGCGTCCTGCTGTATCAATCAACACAACATCGGCGCCATTAGCCTTTGCACTCGAAAGAGTATCGAAAGCAACACTTGCAGGATCGCTACCCATCTGCTGCTTAATAACGGGCACTCCTACTCTTTCACCCCAGATGCACAACTGCTCAACAGCAGCTGCACGGAAGGTATCGGCAGCACCAAGATAAACTTTCTTACCAGCCTGTTTAAACTGCCAAGCCAGTTTACCAATGGTGGTAGTCTTACCAACACCATTAACACCAACCACAAGAATTACATATGGCTTATGGTCAGAGGGCAAATCCCAGTTATCATTATCTTCAGAATTATTCTCAGCCAGCAAGTTTGCTATTTCTTCACGTAGAATGGTATTCAATTCAGATGTGCTGACATATTTATCGCGAGCCACACGCTCTTCGATTCGCTCAATAATCTTCAATGTAGTATCAACGCCTACATCACTTGTGATGAGCACCTCTTCAAGATTATCCAAGACATCATCATCAACCTTCGATTTTCCAGCTACTGCACGAGCCAGTTTATCGAATACACTCGTCTTGGTTTTCTCTAAACCCTTGTCGAGAGTTTCCTTTTTATCCTTACTAAAAAATCCAAATAATCCCATATTGCAATATTTACGAGTGCAAAGATAGGAATAATTTGCGATACAGCCAAAAAAAGAGGCCGCAAATTTCTTTGCGACCTCTCATTTTATATAATAATTGGGGATTAGTTCTTAAAGAAGTCCTTAACAGCCTCGTTAGGAACCATCTGCTCATCAAAGATGTAAGCACCAGTCTTAGGGCTCTTAACCATCTTGATTACCTTTGTGTAAGCGCGACCATCCTTTGAGCCTTCGTGGAGGGTAGCGACGGTTTTCTTTGCCATACTTCAGTCGTATTATTTAATCTCCTTGTGAAGAGTCATCTTCTTCAGGATTGGGTTATACTTCATCAGTTCCATACGCTCTGGCGTATTCTTACGATTCTTTGTAGTCACATAGCGGCTAATGCCTGGCATACCACTATTCTTGTGCTCAGTGCACTCCAGGATAACCTGAACGCGATTACCTTTTGCTTTCTTACTTGCCATGATCTTAATCTCCTATCACTTTAATGTCCTTCCAGTCTACAAATCCTTTGGCAACAGCCTGCTTCAAGGCAGCATCCAGACCTACTTTGTTGATCATACGAAGACCAGCAGCGCTAATCTTCAACTGAATCCAGCAACCCTCCTCTACATAGTAGAACTTCTTGCTGAAAAGGTTAACGTCAAAGCTTCTCTTTGTACGGTGCTTTGAGTGAGACACATTGCAACCTATCTGTGCCTTCTTTCCTGTAATTTGACAAATCTTAGACATTTCTATCTACTTTTTACTTGTGATTTACACTTACTTATTCCAAACAGCGTGCAAAATTACACAATTTTATTGAGATTCAGATAATTACACGACCGGAAAGTATAATAATTAATAATTTTTAACCTTCTCGGGTAGGTCTTGGGGCATCTTCCTCCTTCAAGAAGTCCAAAAACAGCTCCATAGCACGGTTGGTTGCGATGGCCAAATTTATGTCGCGACCATGGTCTTCATCAACCTTCAAAGTCATAACTCGATCAGGAGTTCCACAAGCCAACCAAATGGTACCAACAGGTATGTCTTTTGTACCTCCAGTTGGGCCAGCAAAACCTGTAGCAGCGATAGCATAATCTGTATTAAGAGCCTTACATGCACCCTTCACCATTGCAATCGCAACTTCCTCACACACAGCGGTTTTCTCTTCCAACAACTGATGATCCACCCCAAGAAGATTCTCCTTGACCTCATTGATATATGAGATGATTCCACCCTTGAAATACTTAGAGGCTCCAGGTACGGCAATAATAGCCTCAGCAATGCGTCCACCAGTACAACTTTCGGCGGTACTAACTGTCTTTTCTGTTTCCCAGAGGATCTCGCTCACCTCTCTACTTGTAATCTTACTTTCAAAATCCATATTTAGTTTTCTTTATTTGAATGTCACTTTTGAGAATGCAGGAGCGTCGATAGAACAGAACTCCTGATCCTGATACTTATAATAACCCACAATACCAATCATTGCTGCATTATCTGTAGTATAACTGAACTTGGGGATATAAATAGTCCATCCGTAGCGTTTCTCGGCATCGTAGAAGGCATTACGCAGTCCGTTGTTGGCACTAACGCCACCTGCTACAGCAACATGCTTGATACCGGTCTGTTTAACAGCTTTCTTAAGTTTCTTCATCAGGATGTCCACGATAGTCCACTCAAGTGATGCAGCAATATCTTCCTTATGTTTCTCGATAAAATCAGGATCCTCGGCTACCCATTTCTGCATAGAATAAAGGAACGATGTTTTCAAACCAGAGAAGCTATAATCGAGTCCAGGGATATTTGGTTCAGCAAACTGGAAAGCCTTTGGATTACCCTGACGAGCCAATTTGTCGATAATAGGACCGCCTGGGTAGCCTAAGCCCATAACCTTTGAGCATTTGTCGATAGCCTCGCCTGCTGCATCATCGATAGTCTGACCAAGAACCTCCATATCGTTATAGGCATTAACCTTAACAATCTGAGAGTTACCTCCTGACACCAACAAGCACAAGAATGGCAGTGGTGGCTGATGCTGATCGTCTTCAGACTCCTTAATGAAGTGAGCCATAACGTGCCCCTGCAGATGGTTAACATCAATCATAGGTATGCCTAGCGAGCGGGCGAATCCTTTAGCAAAGCTAACACCAACAAGTAGAGAACCCATCAAACCTGGTCCACGTGTAAAGGCTATAGCCGTAAGATCCTCCTTGGTGATTCCGGCCTTCTTGATTGCCTGATCCACAACAGGCACTACATTCTGCTGGTGGGCTCTTGACGCCAACTCAGGCACTACTCCACCATAAGCCTCGTGTACAGCCTGTGAGGCTGTTACGTTCGACAACAGGATACCATTCTTAAGTACTGCTGCCGAAGTATCATCGCACGAGCTCTCTATACCTAATATATATATATCCTTCATATTAGTAAGTCAGAATTTCAACACCATGTTCTGTCATAACCAGTGTATGCTCCCACTGAGCGCTAGGCAACTCGTCTTCAGTAATCACCTCCCATCCGTATGGATCGTCGGCATCGATAAACACTTTCCAAGTTCCCATATTAATCATAGGCTCGATGGTGAAAACCATACCTGGTACGAGCAGCATACCTGTGCCGCGATGACCGTAGTGATTAACATCGGGCTCCTCGTGGAATTGAAGTCCCACACCGTGACCAGCCAAATCACGAACAATTCCGTAGCCATACTTATCACAATGCTTTTGGATGGCATGACCTATATCGCCAACAAAACCATATGGCTTTGCTGCTTCCATACCAATCTCCAGACACTCCTTTGCTACACGAACCAGCTGTTCTTTCTCGGGCGATGTCTTGCCGATGATGAACATACGGCTTGCATCAGCATAATATCCATCAAGGATTGTGGTGAAGTCGACATTGATGATATCACCCTCCTCGAGAACATCATCCTCTTTAGGGATACCATGACAAACAACCTCGTTGATTGATGTGCAGACAGACATAGGGAATCCTTCATAATTAAGACATGCAGGGATTCCGCCATTCTCTTCGCATACCTTACGGCATATCTGGTCAATCTCCAGTGTGTTCATTCCGGCATGAATCTCATTGGCCACTGCGTCGAGCACAGCGGTATTAACAACACCCGCCTTGCGGATGCCTTCAATCTGTTCAGGGGTTTTAATTAATTCACGTGTTGGCACCAGTTTGCCTTTGTTCTCCCAATACATAATGGTTTTATCCATCTCTGTGGGCTCCTGTCCTGGCAGGCAATGCCATCTTTTTTTCTTCTTAAACGTGCTCATCTTATCATCCAAAAAATAAAAAAATGCAGCGGATATTTTTAAAATCCGCTGCAAAGGTACTAATAAGTGAGCAAATCACCAAATTTAAGTTGATTTTTTAACGAATGCGGTGACGAGGACGCTCGATTGTAAGACTGTCTACTCCATCATCAGCTGAACGGGTGCGATAGCTGCGCCAGGTGTAATCGGTCTCATAGCGGCGTGATGCGTAGCGCAAATCGAAGTTTACAGTGCTGTAACCATCATAGAACTCACCACGGAAGCGATTATCCGAAAGCGAATAGTGACGAATCTCAACATCCCAGTTATCTTCAACAAAGTGGATATAGATTGTGCCGTATTTTACATACCACTCAATATGAGTTGGGTTGTAATAACCATCAGCATAGTAGTCTACCCACAGACCAGTTCCCTCAGAATATGTGTAAGGATCCTTCAGGAATGTAATTTCTGATTCTACATAACTTACTCCTTTATAATCCTCGATGGTCATATCACCACGCCAAGTGCCTTCGAGAGTATTGGCGATTTCTTCATCAGTCTCGCAAGAGGTAAACGACATTGCCATCATTCCCATCATTGCCATCATCATCATTGTGTATAGCTTCTTCATAACTTTACCCTTTCTTTAATTTTTTAAGTTTGACATTATTGTTTATTTTTATGTTGCAAAGATAGGTATTCCTCATCACCATTACAAAGGAAAATCCATAATTAGCAATGGGGAATTCCCTAAAGTAGAGAGGAAAGTTGGTCGTAGTTCATTTCGCGATAGTCTGAAATCTGTATATCAGACAACGGACGAATTGATTCTACCGAATTGGTTGTTGCCAATCCTACAACTTTCATATCTGCTGCCCTACCCGAACGCAGACCATTGAAGCTATCTTCAAACACGATACACTCATCTGTCTTAGCTCCTAAGCGCTCTGCTGCTTTCAGATAGCAGTCTGGATCAGGTTTACTGCGATCGAAATCTTCTGATGTCAAAATCGCATCAAATAGGTTTTTGAATTCTGGTTGAAAACGGTAAACAGCTTCCATCTTTGGAAGATTGGAACTTGTAACTACAGCAGTCTTTACTCCATGACTGCGAAGGTCAGCTATCATACGCTCGAAGCCTTCGATATAGTCATAGTGCATCTTACTCTCGTAGTCATTCAGGCGCTCGGTTATTTTTGGTTGCTCGGGTAAAAGTGATCCACTGAACCACTGGTCGTAAATTTGGTTAAGCGTCTGACCTTTTATTTCGTGTTCCAGTCCGGGATGCTCTGGGTGATAGAGTCGACACTGTGAACCCCAGAATATTGTGTACTGGGGTTCCGTATCGAATACTACACCATCGAGGTCGAAAAGTGCTGCTTTCAGTTCACTCATTTCTTCTCCTCCGCTGGTACAAGATATTTGCCGCCTGTCATCTTCAACAACTCACGTGCATACTGCTCTGGAAATCCAGGACGCTGAACACGAGCACCGTTTCCGTATGGAGAACGTTCAAATTTGCCGTTAGCATCAGTAGGCTTAACAGCCATATCGTTGAACTTAACAATCAGGAAGAAAGCAAGCTTCTGCCAACGGGCTATCATCTCATCACCCTTCTTGCAGCTGTAGTTGGTAAGGAATGCTACACGCTCTGACTCGGGCAGAGCAAGTGCCTTTGCCTCAATCTCTGGCTGCAGTTTATCGTATGATGCATCCAGCGAATCACGAACAGCCTTAAGTGTTGGGAACAACTGAGAATAACGAGGATAAACCATATTGCTAACCCAGTTGCATACCCAGAAGGCATTATCCATTGAGAAGGTTACATCATCGGCACCCTCCTCGGTAAAGCACTTAGGACGACGAGTGATACAAGAATACATTGGAGTATAGGCCACCATGTTACCATCGTCGTTACCAAACCAGAAGCAGGCTCCTACCTCACGAGGCATCCAGCTGCGCATCTGTGAGATAAACGACCATGCTGTCTGCTGTGTTGAGATTGGACGCTCGTTGAAGATCTCCTTATCGTCAACCTTGAATGTGAGTGGAGATGGGCGATATGGCATCTGATAGATACCGCCACCAATGTTTGTATCGAGAGTGAATGGTGTGCCCTCGTAGTGATCGCGCATAGCATCGCGCAGATCCTGCATAGTTACCTTCTTGTTAGGGATAATCCAAAGAGGCATCTCCTTGGCATTTTTCTCCTTACCAGCAGCGTAAGAAACATACTCCGAGAAATCGTCGGCAAAACGATTGAAGAAACTCCAAACGCGAGCCTCGCAGAAACGACGACCTGAGAAATCGGGTGCGGCATAAGCTGCGTTGTAGCTGAAGTCAGCATCCTTTCCGTCGAACCAACCCATTGTACGGGCGTAGCTAACTACATTATCTGAGTAAACAACCAGATTGGGCACTGCTTTCTTACCGTTTACAGGATACTTCTTCAGCAGTTCCTTCATCTTAACTGCTGTATAGCGGCCATCAAGGAACTTGGTGATGCGGCTCTGGTTGGCGTGAGCAGCAACAGCGTTATCAGGAATGCGTACAGCAACCCAAACGGTGCGTTCCTTCGACTTGCTGCGGTCAGGACCGCAACCCATCATCTCGAGCATCCAAGCCTCGTCCTTATCGGCTACTGAGAATGTCTCACCCTCAGAGTAGTAACCATACTGCTCTACCAGCGATGTCATAATCTGCAGAGCCTCACGGGCTGTCTTTGAACGCTGCAGAGCTATGTAAATAAGTGAACCATAATCGATTACACCAGTTGAATCGGCCATCTCATGGCGACCTCCGAATGTTGTTTCGCCAATGGTTACCTGCCACTCGTTTGAGTTACCGATAACATTATAAGTCTCTGCTGCTTCGGCTATCTCGCCAAGATATTTATTTGTGTCCCACTCAAATACCTTACGCATATCTCCAGGCTGATGCTTGGCTGCGGGATAATGATACAGGGGCATAAATGCGCCATAAGAGTCGGCATTATAAGTTACAAATACCGAGCCATCGACGCTGGCTTTCTTACCTACAATAAAATTAGTACATGCTGCCGCGTAGGTTGCTGCCAGCAGCATGCTTGACAAAATAAATTTTCTTTTCATATACCTTATTATATATATAGGGGTTAGCATGCCTTAAACGACATGTCGAGACCTTTTACAGAATGGGTAAGCGCGCCGACACTAATAAAATCAACGCCCTGCTCGGCATAGTCGCGGATAGTATCGAAGGTGATACCACCGCTTGACTCTGTCTCATAGCGATGATTTATAATATCTACAGCTTTCTTGGTATCGGCAACACTGAAGTTGTCGAGCATAATACGATCGACACCTCCATGATCCAGAACCTGCTGCAGCTCGTCGAACGAGCGTACTTCAATCTCTATCTTTAGTTTAAGTCCTTTTTCGTTTAGATATTTATGACAACGGTCAATTGCATTGGTTATACCTCCTGCAAAATCTACGTGGTTATCCTTAAGCAGAATCATGTCGAAGAGTCCAATGCGGTGATTGCATCCACCACCAATCTTCACAGCCTGCTTCTCCAGCATACGCATGCCTGGAGTAGTCTTACGGGTATCAAGCACACGAGTGTTGGTACCTTTCAGGCGCTCAACGTATTTATCGGTCATTGTGGCAATACCGCTCATGCGCTGCATAATGTTCAGCATAAGGCGCTCTGTCTGCAACAATGAGCGAATCTTACCTGTAACAATCATTGCGATGTCGCCCTTCTTTACGCGGGTTCCATCCTGCATCAGCACCTCAACCTGCATTGTTGGGTCGAAGCGGTGGAACACTTCCTTGGCAATCTCTACGC
>Ga0310696_10008182_pt1 | contig 12217 bp, 10 predicted proteins | sample AusTroGonzalo_MG_4_FD_203885 | JGI IMG/M metagenome (GOLD analysis project Ga0310696, IMG submission 203885) | Bovine rumen microbial communities from tropical cattle in Woodstock, Queensland, Australia - Gonzalo_02 (v2) (version 2) | ecosystem: Host-associated > Mammals > Digestive system >... | reverse complement strand
GGCAGGCAGTGAAATGGCCAACCCTGACTCAAGGGTTTTCAGGTTGATGGAAAGCGGCACGGTGAAAGCCGTGAGCAACAGCACTTTGTCCAAGGAAAAGATATAAAGCAGTAATACGCCCAGCACTACGGGAAGGGCAAAGAAAAGGTAGATGTCCTTCTTCACCACAAGATACAACCCCACGGCAACGAAAAGTGCAGCAATGAGGTAGAGCCAGGCTATTTTTGCTTTCTTCTCCACGGCTTATTTGTTGTCAATAACGAAACGTTTCCTGTTTTCGATGATGAAGATGACCACGATGGAAAGTAACAAGGCACCCAAACCGCACAAAGCGACTACGACCCAACGCACGGGGAAAGCTTTTTTGTCGGAAGGGAAGGGCTCGGTGACGATGTTGGAGTAGGTGAGGTTGGAGTGATAAAAGCGCAGGTTTTGCTCGTAGTCGACTTTGGTGGCGACGTATGTGTTGCCTTCGGCTGCAATTTTGGTATGCAGGTCGATGAGTTCAGCGACATATTGCTCCAAATTGGCCTGCATCTCAGTGGCTCTTGTTGAGCCGCTCAATATGCTCTTGGTTGCCTCACGAGTTTGGCTGGAGATATCAGAGATGCCGTAGGTGGTGCAGATTTCAGTGTAGCGATGCTTAAGCGAGTCGATGTTGCGCTGCTTCTCGTTCAGCTGTCTTTCGTACATGGCCACCACTTCAGCCACCTTCGAAGTATGCAGGTCATGGACTTTCCGGTCGTAGAAGTTGAGAATGTCCTTGGCAATGTCGCAAGCCACGAAGGGGTCTTTGTCCATCACGGTGATGCTGACGGCCTCGTAAGGCGTTTTGCTAATCTTGATTTTGCTGCGGTACTCATTAATCATATAGGTCTTGGCAAATTGGTCGGCCTTGTTGATTTTGTAGTCCGTCCACAGGTCGTATTTCTCGACGATGGAGTCCATGATGGAGGTCGAGTTGATGATTTCGAGCATCTGCTCAGTCTCGCTTTCATCGGAGTAAGGACTGATGTTGGCGGGATAAGCCACGGCCACCGATTTGAAAAGCGGCGTGATGAACATAGAACTTGAAAAAATGGCTCCACATAGGGCGGCTGCCATAGTGATGATGATGATGTGCCATTTCCATTTCAGGATGATTTGCACTAAAGAAAGGTTGTTAAAATTGTTATCCATTGTTGTTTGTGTTGTTTTCTGAGCAATGCTTTTGGGTTGCAGAATAGAGGTTAAGTTATTTGTTTTCTTTGGTTTGTGTGGCTTTTTTGACCGAGTATTTCTCGGTCTCGTTACGAAAAAAGTCTTTCGAGCGGTCGTAAATGACGATACAGAAAATGAGCAACAGGAAGGTGCTCAGCACGGTGACCACCACGATGATCCAGCGGACGGGATAGCTCTTGCGCTCAGCTTGGAAGGCCGAGGTGACCACGAACTTGTGGGGGATGAACTCCGTGGCATCCACTTTGGCTTCTTCGTATTTTGACTTGACCAAAGAGAGTTGTAGGCGGTCGTTGTCCAAACGCTCATTGATGGCGTAGGAGGCACCGCCGTATTCGGCCAAGATATCCAATTGTTTCTGTAAATTATTGATTCCTTGTGTATTGCCCTTGCCGAGCTCAACGGCCATTTGGCGGCTGAGCATCTCGACTTGCGACTCATAATCGAATACGCCGAGTTTACGCAGGGTGTTCAAGGAGTCTTCAAGCATGTCCATCTCGGCAACGAGTGTGTTGTATTCCTGTTCCACGATGCGGTAGGCCTCAATGGCGACTTCCTTCTGCATCTGGTTCATGGTGCTGTCGAAAATCTCGGCGATCTCGTTGGCGATGCGTGCCGAAAGGGCGGGGTCGGAGTCCATTACGGTGATTTTCACAGCATTGTATTCCGTCCGGCGGAACTTGATTCGGGCATCATAGAGCTTGTTCAGCTTGGTGATGGGGTATTTGCTGTCAGGCTTGATTTCGTAGTGTTCCATCAGGTTGAAACGGCTGATGACCTTGTCGCGCACACGGTTGGAGTTCAGCACTTGCAGCATCTGTTCGGTTTGTTCGTCTTCGCCGAAGTTCATGATGTCCTTCTCCGACTGGTAGGTCGTGCTAATCAGCACCTTGGAGATGGAGTTGCTGGAAGTGGGGTAGATGACCGTCGTGGACTTATACAGGGGCGTGATGAAAAAAGGAGCGCTGAAAATGATGGCACAAAGGGCGGCCATCGCCAAAATGATGAGTATGGGCTTCCTATAATTCACCAATAGTCTGCATAAGTATTTGGAATTGTAGGTGTTATGTGTCTGTTCGTCCATATTTGTGTGTAGAATAAGTTGCCAAAAATAGGGAATTCCCTTGAATTGGCAATGAAAAATGTCAAATTAGGCCTTTTTTTCCTTGGGAAGGACGAGGCTGACAATCTCCTTGAGGCTGAGCAAACGGGTAAAGAATATGGCTCCGCAGTTGACGGAAAATGCAATGGCAAAGCTAATTATCCAATTGATATTCAATTGTTTGATAAGGAATGTAACTGCAATTACAGTGGCCAGGAAAATGAAAATGTGAAGCCAATACCGACCGCGTATTTCCAATTTCAGGATGCGTTTGGCGAGAAGGTATTGAAGGAAAGCTGTCACGCTTTGGACGCAGAGGCTGGTGCAGGCCGCTCCGACCGCCTTGAATCGCGGAATGACAAGGAGGTTCAGCAAGATATTGATGACAACGCCCGCTGCCGCAACGAGGTTCAATTGTTTCAGGCTACCATTGGCAGTGAGCAAAGTGCCAAAAACGTAGGTAGTTGAAAGACAGAAGAAACTGCCCATCAATAGCGGGAACACTTTGGCATATTGTCCAATGCGCAGGAGGTAGGCAGCCTCGGTTTCGGCCTGTTCGGGGTTGTACATGAGCTGCATGATATTGTGGCGATAGAACACGCACATAATCAACACGATGCCAGCCATGGCCACAATGACATTGAACGAAGTCTTGACCAAATTGTTCAGCTCCAGTTTGTTCTTCAGTGTGGCGGCAAACATAGGTAACAGCATGATTGCGAATAGGTTGGAGATGTTGTTGCCCGCATCGAAGAGGCGATAGGCGCGGCTGTAGATGCCGGCTTGCACGCCTTTGTCGTCCAAGAGACGCTCCAAAAGGACGGGTTCAATGCGGCTATAGACGCTCATCAGCAACACAAGCAGGGCGAAAGGCAGGCTTTGCCGCAGTATCTTTTTGAAAAACTGGAAGTTGATTCTGAAACTGAGTTTTTCTACGTGGCGCAAGACGGTGGTTAAGGCAAAAATGAGGGTGCAAATGTAGGCCAAAGTTTGGGCTTGCAGGAACCAGATGACGTTGAACTTTTCCTTCGGGAACCAACCGCTCCACAACACAAGGCTCATGATGACAATGGCCAAAACACGGTCGAAAACGCTCATGATGCTGTCTTGCTTAAATAGCAGCAGGCCTTGTATGTTCGACCTCAAATAAAGGATGAACGACAACAGGATTTGGTTTAACCCGCACCAGAACAACAGCTTGAGTTTCATGCCTTGGCAGTAGCCGAGGAAGTAGCCGACGATGAAAATGATGACAGCATAAAACAGTCCAAGTAGCAGCTTGATTTCAGTAAGGCCACCGAAGTGTTTGGAAAGGTTTTTCGGATCTTGCGCGACGGCGCGGCTGTTGAAGTTGGTGATGCCGAGGTCGAGCAATATATAAAATAGGTAGGAGAAGTTGAGCAGGGCTTGGTAGGTGCCGTATGATGCGTCGCCAATCAGGTTTTGCACCTCGCGGTCGATGCCGAGAATCCAGAATGGCTTCACCAACAGGTTGAGAAACAGTAGGAAAATGATATTTTTTATGAAGCGGTTCTGCATGTATGCGTCGTTGTTCGGGTGGCAAAAGTAGGAAAAAAACACTTTGAAGACCTTTTTGGGCTTCCATTTTGGAAATAATGTGTACTTTTACCCCGCGAAATTCGATTTGAAGAAATGAACAAGGAACAGGAAAACGTTGATGTTCTGGAAGAGGAACTTGTTGAGAATGAGAAGAGTCTATTGCTCATCAACGACGATGTGAATACTTTTGAATATGTCATCGACACCTTGATGAAGGTGTGTCATCATACACGCGAGCAGGCCGAGACATGCGCTTGGATTACGCATTATAAGGGCAAGTGCGCCGTCATGCACGGCAGTTTTGAGGAGTTGAAGCCCTATTACGATATCCTTCTCGGCCATCAGCTCACGGTAAAAATTGCAGATTAATGGCAAGCTATACTTCATTGGAAATACTCAGCATCCAGCAGGCTTACGAAACCATGCTGGTCGATATCAGCCCCTCCGTCAATGCGCCGGAGCATTTGGCCTTGATTGACAAGGCTTACAGGTATTGTCTGGAAAACTATGACGGGCGATATACGCTTTCGGGCAAGGCCTACATGTACCACCTGATTGACATGGCACGCATCGCCGTCGTGGAGGTGGGTTTGGGTTATATCTCCGTGGTCGCCGCTTTCCTTCATGGCATTGACTATAAGAAGGGTATGACTGTCAAGGAGTTGCAGGAACAGTTTGGGAGGACGGTGGCCATCGTTTTGGAGGATTTCAGTGAGATTTCGAAATTGGACACCGAGAAAGTGGCCTACAATTCCGACACGTTTCAGGTGATGTTCCTCTCGTTGGTCGACGACATGCGCTCGGTGCTGCTGAAAATCGTGCATCGTGTGTATGACGTTCGCAATCAGAACGATGTGGTGCCGGACCGCCTTGCGAAATACTTCCATGAAATCAAATACATTTACATTCCCATTGTTCACCGCTTGGGTCTTTACAAGCTGAAGGCCGAGTTGGAGGAAAAGCTGATGCTCTATGAGAATCCGGCGATGTTTCATGAGATTGAAGCCAAGATTCAAGCTACGCACGAGGCCCGTAGAAAGACAGCTGAGGATTTCATCTCGCGCATTTCGGAAAGCATCGACGCCGAGCTGGAACGCACCAAGAAAAATGGCAAACACAAGTATTCCTATTCGGTGAAGTGGCGACTGAAATCGATTCCGTCGATTTATGCCAAGATGCGGGCGCAAAACGTGCCATTCGAGGAGGTCTTCGACCTGATGGCGGCGCGTGTCATCATCCATTGTGCCTTGAAGGACGAACAGGAGTGTTGCTGGAGCGTGTATTCGGCCATCACCAACCTCTTCGACCCCATGCCCGAACGCCTTCGCGATTGGATAACGAAGCCGAAAGCCTCAGGCTATGAGTCACTTCATACAACGGTGAAATACGACGATAAGCTGTGGTTTGAGGTGCAGATCCGTACCACCCGCATGGACGAAATCGCCGAAACGGGACAAGCGGCGCACTATTTATATAAAGGTGAGAAGGAGACTTCCGAAGAATGGCTTTTGAATGTGCGCGAGGTGTTGGAGAATCCCAGTTTGGTGTCGTTTGAAAACTCCTACAGGAAGCTCTACAAGTCGGATAAAATCTTCATTTTCACTCCTGAAGGTGACTTGAAACAACTGCCCATAGGTTCCACAGTGCTCGACTTTGCCTACGAAGTGCACACCCATGTGGGTGAGACTTGCAACGGGGCTCGTGTGAACGGTCGCATGGTGCCCATTCGTCACCAGCTGACCAACGGCGACAAGGTGGAAATCATCACGAGCAAGCGACAATCGCCACGTGCCGACTGGCTCAACGTGGTGGTTACGGAGAAGGCCAAAAACAAGATTCGGCGCTACCTGAAGGAAGAGGAATTGAAGGAGTCGGAGATGGGCAAAGGCATGTTGCAACGTCGACTGAAAAACTGGAAGCTGCCATTTTCGGAAACAGTGGTCGATATGCTCGTGAAGGAATTCAAGTTGGAGAACTCGCTGCAGCTTTATCACCAGATTTCTACCGAGAAAATCGACATCGCTGACGTGAAACGTTTTCTGACGGCCAAGTTCGGAGAGAGTCAGGAGAAAACGGAAAGAACTGTGCCTGAGCAGATTGAAACCTCAAGAAAAGACCAATCGAATGAAACGGAGGAGTCGCTTTGCATCGGTGAGGACATCGACAATGTGACTTACAAATTGGCCAAATGCTGCAATCCCATCCCCGGTGACCATGTGTTTGGCTTTGTCACCAGTGACGGCACCATCAGCATTCACCGTGTCAACTGCCCGAATGCCAAGAGTTTGCAACAGCGTTACGGTTATCGCATCATCAACGTGAAGTGGACGGGCATCGAGAGCGATTCGCAGGCCACCATCCGCATTTATGGACACGACGTGATGGGCTTGTTGGGCAAAATCACCAAGGTCATTTCCGACGACTTGGAAGTGAACATGAAAAACATCGTCTTCAACACCGACAAGGAAGGCTATTTCGACGGAAAGATTGTGCTGCAAATCTCCGATGTGGTTGCTTTGGAGCAGCTGATGGTCAGGATAAAAGCCATTGATGGTATTATGGATGTGGTTAGAATTGATTGATATACAATAATTTGTGAATAAATGAAAAAGATATTGTTGTTTATGATACTGATGGTCGCCACACTAATGGTGAGCGCTCAGGAATTTGGAAAAATGTTCGGCATCGACCATGGGAAGAAAATCATCGTCGCCACAGGAAGCCTGCATGACGGCATGAAACCTTACAAGGAAACGATGCAGGTAAATGGCCAGACCTATACCTATTACCGAAGCGAAATGCCCCTCATCACCATTACCACGGATGGCCCCATCGTCAACTCGCCTGCTGTTCACGGGGTAATCAACGTGGCGGATGCCGAGGGTCATGTCATAACCATGCACGCCGGATTCAAGATTAGGGGAACCTCCTCGCAGCAGTATGACAAGAAGTCGTATCGTGTTGAGCTGTGGGCTGATGAGACGGGGGCTGAGATGGCCGACACCACTTTTCTTGGGTTGCGCAGCGACGACGACTGGAACCTTGAAGCCATGTGGGCGCAGCCGCTCCGTCTTCGCGATAAGGTGGCCAACGAGCTTTGGATGGAGATGTACCAGCTGCCCTACGCCGAAAGCGAACCCGATGCCAGACCCGGCATTCGTATGAAGTACGCCGATGTGTTCATCAACGATGAATATCAAGGCGTTTATGCACTTACGGAACGCATCGACAGGAAGCAACTCGGCTTGCGCAAATACAACGGTGACATTCGCGGCGTGCTTTACAAAGGCAATGGTCCGGGTGCACCTACTTTTGAAAGCTTGCCCGATTATGACAACACGCAAGACACTTGGGACAACTACGAGTGGGTGTATCCTAACGAAAGCGACACTGCCATCAATTGGAACCATTTGTACAGCTTCACCAATTTCGTGATAAACGCCTCCGACAATGTTTTCAACGCGCAGTATTCCGCCCAGTTCGACAAGGCGAACGCCATTGATTACTATCTGTTTATCAACGCCTTGATGGCTATGGACAACATGGGACGCAACCTCTTTTTGTCCCGTTACAAAAAGTCGAGTACCTATCTGTATGTGCCTTGGGATTTGGATGCCATTTGGGGCTTGGACACGGATGGCAAACCAACCTATAACAGTGCTGGCCTGATGAGCAACGGCTTCTACGACCGGTTGACGCAGGATTGCAACGACAATGGTTTCGTGGCTACGGCCAAAACGCGCTACAATGCTTTGCGCAATGGCATCCTGACCACCGAGCATATCATGGAAATGGTTCAGAATCAATATGATGAATTGGTGGAAAGTGGTGCCTACGACCGTGAACACGAGGCTTGGCCCGACTTCACCGTCGATGAGAGTCAGTTGACTTATATGCGCGATTGGTTGGATGCCCGTTTCAGCTATTTGGACGGCGAAATCAATGCGGGTTGCGGCACTTGGGATGTAGATGAAAATGCTGAAAACCAATTTGTTGAAGTGTTTCCCAATCCTGCCAAGGAACGCGTTAATATCCGCTTTGCGGAGACATGCATGGCAAACGTGAGCTTGTACGACATGACAGGCCGTTTGGTCTGCACGACCTCAAACGCTGCTCAAACTCTTGTGATTTCCACGGAAGGTTTTGCAAAAGGGATTTACACCTTAATTATTAATACGGACGGGCAGCAAAGCGTGAATAGGGTGGTGGTCAAGTGACTCAAGTATAAGGTCGGTTTTCGGGAAAATGTTTTAGCATTGGCAAAAAAAGTGTATCTTTGCAGCCAAAGATTTGTAATTATGCCAGCGAAAGATACAAAAGCCCAATTTCATGCGGTTTTGGCACGGTGTCGCAAGCTTTTTGTCGACAAGATGGCGGACTACGGTCCGGCTTGGCGCATCTTACGTACCCCGTCCATTACGGACCAAATTTTTATCAAAGTAAAGAGAATAAGAACATTACAGACTGCTACAGAGCATCTTGTTGATGAAGGCATTGAGCCAGAGTTCATCGGTATTGTCAATTATGCGGCTATGGGCGTCATCCAACTGCAACTCGGTGTGGTCGACCAGCCGGATTTGACGGCGGAAGAGGCTACGGCCTTGTACGACAAAGTCACCAATGAAGCATACGAGTTGATGACCCGCAAGAACCACGACTACGACGAGGCCTGGCGCGACATGCGCGTCAGTTCCATTACTGACCTTATCATGAGCAAGGTACTTCGCACCAAGAGCATCGAGGACCACGGAGGCAAAACCATTGTCAGTGAGGGACTTGATGCCAATTATTACGACATGATCAACTACGCGGTGTTTGCCTTGATTTTGATTTCCGAAGGAGGCAAGTGATGAAGAAAGCGATGCCGTTTATTAGCTGGCTGAGCCTTTTGGGAGCCATAGCCTGTGCCTTTGCAATTCCTTATGTGACAGTATATAAGCCGCTTTTCCTTGCATTGCTTTTGGTCAATTTGGTTCTGCCTTTCGTTTTCTATAAAGGCTATGGTAAGGTGGCATTGACGGTTTGTCGCATCCTTGTGGGCGGACTGTTCATCTTCAGCAGTTTTACCAAAGGCGTTGACCCATTGGGGACGAAATACAAAATCCTTGACTATTTGGCGGCCTACGGCATACCATGGCTCAACGACTTTGCTTTGTTTTTGTCCATCGTCATGATTTTGTCGGAGTTTATCGTTGGTATCTGCCTGATGACCAATATCTTCCCAAGACTTGCGGTTTTGGGTGCCGCTCTGTTGATGGCTTTCTTTACCACGACCACCTTGTTCGACGCGCTTTATGACCTTGTACCCGATTGCGGCTGTTTCGGCACGGCTATCAAGATGACCAATTGGCAAACGTTTTATAAGAACCTCGTTATTGATGCAGTGCTTATTCCGCTGATAATGAACTACAAAAGGCTGAGCAACGGACTTACATGGCGCAAACAGTTCGTCATCGGATGCCTGTATGCCATCGCTTTTTTGGGTTTTGAAATTTACAATTACCTTCATCTTCCCGTCATCGATTTCATGAACTGGAAAGTGGGGAAGCAGATGAATGTCGAGCCTGCTGAAGAAACGCGCATCTACTTGGTTTACAGAAATAAAGCTACTGGAGAGACACAAGAGTTTCTTTCGCCAAACTATCCTTGGAACGACTCGGTGTGGATGAGCCAATGGGAGTTTGTGGAACAGCGTGTGGAAGGCGGAGACAACTACCTTGGTTTCAGTGCCTTGGATGAAGATGGCAACGATGTCACTGACATGATTCTCAACACCGAGAACTTGCTGATGTTCACTTCAAACGACTTGAGGAAGGTGACGGAGATGGAGTGGGAGAGAATCAAAACTATTACGGAAGTGGCTGAGGAACATGGCTTTACTGTGGTGTGGACTGTAGCCGATGAACCGGAATATGTGGATGCTTTGCGCAATGACTTGGACTTCCTCGATGAGGTCTACTATGGTGATGCGTTGGAAATCAAGACGATAGTGCGTTTCAATCCTGGGCTGATTTGGCTCGACAATGGATTGGTGAAAAACAAATGGAGTGCCATCGATTTCCCGCTAGGGAAAAAACTTGAGATGTTGTTTAAGTAGTTTGCTCGTTTTGAAGGTTTTGTGAGGAAAAACAATGGGCGCTTACATTATCAGGAAATTGCTTTATGGTATCGCGGTGCTTTGGGGTGTCGCAACACTGGTGTTTTTCCTATTCAACATCCTGCCTGGTGACCCTGCACAGATGATGCTCGGTCAGCGTGCCGACAAGGAGTCGGTGGATGCCATCCGAGAGGAGTTGGGTCTTAATCAAAGCCTTGGAAAACAATATGTTGACTATTTGAACGATTTGGTTCCAATTTCGTTTTACGATGTTTCAAAAGGCGGGCAAAAGTTGGAAAAAATCGGACATTATGCTAAAATTGCATCCTTTGGAACAACGGATATCGTGCTGAAAACGCCTTACTTGCGCATGTCGTACCAAAGCAAGCGCAAGGTGTCCGACATTTTGGGCGAGGCCTTCCCGAATACTTTACTGTTGGCCTTCGTTTCCATTTCCATTGCTATGGTGTTGGGATTGGCCATTGGCATCTTGACGGCTGTAATCAACACTAAGTTTCTCAATAAATTGACCTTGTTTGTCACCACCATAGGCATGTCGTTGCCATCGTTCTTTGCCGCCATCCTCATGGCTTGGATTTTTGGTTTCTTGCTGGAACATTACACGGGTTTGAGCATGACAGGTAGTCTTTACACCGTCGACGAGTACGGCAGGGGAGAGTTCCTCAGTTTGCGCAACCTTATTCTTCCCGCTTTGACTTTGGGAATGAGGCCTTTGGCGGTGGTGACGGAGTTGACACGCACCTCCTTGCTTGAAGCTTTGTCGATGGACTATGTGCGAACGGCACGAGCCAAAGGGTTGAAGCCTTTCCGTGTCATCTGCGTACATGCCTTGCGCAATGCCTTGAATCCAGTCGTGACGGCGGTATCGGGCTGGTTCGCCTCTTTGCTGGCGGGTGCCGTTTTCGTGGAATACGTTTTCGACTGGAAAGGTATCGGCGTGGTGGTGGTCGACGCGTTGGACAAGTACGACTTTCCAGTCATCATGGGGGCGGTGCTTCTCATTGCCGTCATGTTGGTCATTGTGAATATTGTGGTGGACATCATTTATGGCATCATCGACCCGCGTGTAAGGATTGCATAATCATGGATAAAATCGGAAAATACGAATTCGTTGCAGAGCCGTTCCATTGTGATTTTTCGGGGAGGTTGTTCTTGGGACACCTTGGCAACCAGATGCTTAACGCAGCAGATTTTCATTCCACCGACCGTGGATTCGGGATGAAATACCTGATGACCATCAATCGCTCATGGGTGTTGTCGAGGCTGGCCATTGAAATGACGGAAATGCCTGGACAACATGAGCGTTACTCGGTGGAGACTTGGGTGGAAAGTGCCATGCGTTTCTTCACCAGCCGTAATTTTCGTGTAACGGGCAGCGATGGCCGTGTTCTCGGTTTTGGACGATCCATTTGGGCGATGATTGACACGGAAACGCGCCAACCTACCGACATTTTCTCGATTGACAACGGCGCCATCAACAACTGGATTGTTACCGACAAGACGTGTCCCATTGAGCAGAGCAGTAGGGTGAAGATGTCGGAAAAGGCTGGTTTTGTACGCTCTATTGATGTCAATTACAACGACATTGACATCAACGGACACGTCAATTCAGTGAAGTACATAGAGCATACGCTCGACCTTTGGGATATTGATTGGTACCACGAGCATCGGCTGAAACGCTTTGAAATCGCATACGTGGCCGAGACGCACTACGGCGACAGATTGAGTTTTTATCGAGAGCAAACCGCTGAAAATGAGTGTTGTGTGCGGCTTGTAAAGACGGAAAAGCAAACGGGCAAAGAGGTCGAAGTGTGTCGTTGTAAGTTGGTTTTCTAACTTTTTTCATATCTTTGTGCCTTAAATCTTGAATCTTAAATTTTTAAATCTGAATTATATGAGAAGCAAAATCGTAGCAGGAAACTGGAAAATGAACCTCACATTTGATGAGGCCGAAACTTTGGTCGATGATATTCTTGACCGTTTGGACGAACAAGACGAGATGAATTGTGAAATCATCATTTGCCCGCCGTTCCCTTATTTGGAAATGTTGACGGACTTTGAGTTCGAAGAGCAGCGTTTCAACGTGGGTGCCCAGAATTGCAGCGCCTACGAAAAGGGTGCCTACACGGGCGAGGTATCGGCCAAAATGTTGAAATCCATAGATGTGGACTATTGCATCATCGGGCACAGCGAACGCAGGAAATACTTCGGCGAAACCA
>Ga0310696_10008180_pt1 | contig 12219 bp, 17 predicted proteins | sample AusTroGonzalo_MG_4_FD_203885 | JGI IMG/M metagenome (GOLD analysis project Ga0310696, IMG submission 203885) | Bovine rumen microbial communities from tropical cattle in Woodstock, Queensland, Australia - Gonzalo_02 (v2) (version 2) | ecosystem: Host-associated > Mammals > Digestive system >... | reverse complement strand
AGACGAAGGATTCCCTGGCAGCAGCCGAGGTGGCCAGAAAGGTGGCAAACAGGGTGGTCAGCAGGGTGGTCAATATGGTGGCGACGATGGTGACGGAAGCGAATGGGAAGACGAAGGATTCCCTGGCAGCAGCCGAGGTGGCCAGAAAGGTGGCAAACAGGGTGGTCAGCAGGGTGGTCAATATGGTGGCGACGATGGTGACGGAAGCGAATGGGAAGACGAAGGATTCCCTGGCGGTCTAGGTGGTAAGCAAGGCGGTCCACAAGGCGGTCCGCAAGGCGGTAAGCAGGGCGGTCAACAGGGTGGCATCGAAGGTTTCCCAAGCAATAAGCAGGGTGGTCCGCAAGGTGGCGGCGAAGGTTTCCCTGTCAATCAAGGTGGCACCAGTGTATCCACTCAAGAAATGCAGTCTGCACTAAACCAGTTGCAGCAAGCAGCTCAGGAAGCTCAGGAGGCCGCAAAGGGTGGCGAGGAAGGCCAAGGTGGAGAGAATCATATTGATTTCATCCCATCGAAAGACGGAAAGCAAGGTGGTAAGCAAGGTGGCAACGAAGGATTCCCTGGCAAACAAGGCGGTCAGCAGGGTGGCCAGCAAGGTGGCGAAACTGAGGGCAAGGACCAAGGTGGCGAAGCAGGTGCCAAAGGTTCCAAGCCGAATCTTGGTGAGGATGGTGAATCGAGCGACCCGTCTGGTTCTGGAAGTTCGTCCACTATTGGAAATCTTGGTGGCTTGCAGATTAACCTAATGAACGAAATCGAGTTCAAACAGGACAAAAGAAAAATCACTGGCATGAATAAGAACTTGGCTGAGTTCGCTAACGAGCAGAATGCCTTCTCGCAGGTGAACAAGACTACAACCGTTGGTTCAAATACTGGTGAAACAATGGAAAATAACCTGCAAGGCGTCATTAATTCAATTAATACCAACATTGACACCAAGATTCAACATAGCGATGAAACCGAGCAACAAAGAATGCAGGAGCTTAATGCTCTTTCAAATGAGCAGAACAAAGCTGATGTCTCTATCAATAAAAAAGCTCATCTTAAAGTTGCTAGTAAGATATTGCGGGCAGCACAGGCAGCTCAGTTGCAATCAGATAATGAGAGCGGCATTAAGAACTATCATCGCCCTGCAAACACATATTTCCAGACAGGTTCAACGCAGATGATTGAAGAGGATGTTCCACGAGTCCTTATTGCTATTGACGCATCGGGTTCTATGTGGTTTAACCCAAATGTTCTTGTCGGTGCGGCAAATCTTCTTTCAAGTTTGGTGAATTATTTGAAGATGCCTGTTGATTACGCATTCTGGGATGAAACTTGCGATATTCCTAGACCGTACTCAGGAGCTGTTGCAAAGAATCTTGCAAGTGGAAATCGCCCTTCTGTACAAAAGTATGAGGGAAAACTGCAAACATCTGTTGGCGGAGGTGGAACGAACGTATACAGCGTGGTAAGCCGTTTGAGCAGGCTCGATGCTAATCGTAAACCTAGGTTCGATGCCAAAACAATAGCTCAACACAAGTTGAGGTTCGCTGACAATTACAACTTAATAATCATTTACAGTGATTTTGAGTTCCCAGACAACTATTCTATACCTTATAATGTAAACGATGTCAAGCGTAGATTTGGTGAGGTCCCTTATAATAAGCTCGTTTGCGTATGCTGTTCCCGTAATGGTGAAAATGCTACTCCACCGACGTTCAAAAAACTGTTGGGTCAGAGATGGGTTTCATACAAGGAATGGCAGGACGCTATCGACTACTATTCACATGCTAAAAAATAGTAACGAATGCTTCTGTTGAATTAAAAACAAAGCCCGACCTCAATGAGGTCGGGTTTTTCTATGCTTCGCTATTCTGCATTCGAATCCGTTTTGCGAACTGATTTCTTGTCTGGGCTATCGCCGTCTTGCAAGGAATCCCCTTCAAGTGCAGCTTGTGTGACATTTCCAGCATTTCACCAAGGAGCGGCGAAGGCTTGACTCCAAGCTTCATGAAATCATCTGCTGTCGCCTCTGGCAACTCCATGAGTTCACGGTACGCTGCAAGCTGTGCTGAAAGCTTGTTTTCATACATGGCGTAGTCAAGCTGTACCCCACGACCGAAGTGGTCGCAACGGGCAAGCAACAGAAGGTCTTCCGCATGTTTCGTCTGGTCGAACATGTGGTTGTAAGCGTAGTCGGTAGCATCGTTGCCGACATAATTGTTCGGCATCATGTGCAAACGGGTCAGGTTCTGCACATAGGCACGAACTGCGTTAGGCAACCTTAGACGGTCCATGAAAGCGTCCACGAGTGGCTTGGCGGCATTGTCGTGACCGTATGCTACCAGACGCTGCTTCTTTTCGTTAAAGAACGTCGTAGTGGCCTTTCCGTAATCGTGGCAGAGTGCGGTAAGCATGAATGCGTACGGGTCGTCAGCACGGTCTCTAACCTTTGCCGCTTGGTCGATTACGAGCATCGTGTGTTCAAACACGTTGCCTTCTGGGTGGAACTCAGGTGCTTGCGGAGTGTCGATGAGTGCGCTCAGTTCGGGGAACCAGTAGCCGAGAGCATCCATTTCAAGCAGCTTCCTGAAAAACACGGAGGGCTTGTCCGATTTCATCAGTGCCTTGTGCATTTCCGATTCAACACGTTCACCCGACAGTGCGGACAACTTTCCAGAAATGGAACGGGAAAGTGCGATTGTCTCGGGAGCGATGTTGAAACCGAACCTTGCAGCGAACTGTGCAGCACGGAATACACGGAGAGCGTCTTCGATGTAGGTTTCGTCACAGACATGACGAATGGTCTTGCTTGCAATGTCGTTGCAACCGTTGTGGCAATCGACGATTTCATCCGCTTCTACATCGTACATGAGGGCGTTGATGGTGAAGTCCCTTCTGCGGCTAGCTTCTTCTACGCCCATCGACGGGTCCACAGATACGGCAAAGTCCGTATGCTTGCTGCCGATGCAGTGTTCCTTTCGGGGCATGGCGATGTCGAATTCATAACCCTTGATTCCGTACACCCCGAACGATGAACCCTTCTTTACAGCAGGGCTTCCACTCAATTCAAACAGGAGCTTTTCAATGGTTGATGCGTTGAGACCGTGTATCTCGAAGTCGATATCCTTGTTGTCCTTGCCAAGGATTGCATCACGGACAAAACCGCCGACGACATACGCCTTTCCGCCAGCATATGAAACCGCATGGACGAGCTTCATCATGCAGGAAACGTTTCTGTCATCCCTGTTTTGGTCAAAGTATTTCTTAATTTCAGTCATTCGGTTCCTCCGATGTACCGACTTCGTGCCCGACATAACGGGCGATTATCTTTGCTGCAGTGTCATTATTGCCAGACTGGTCCATCAGGCACTGCAATCCAAGTTCGTGCAGGTGCATTTCGGCATAGGAGTTGACCTCCGCCTTTGCCTTGACCACGATGTTTCCCATTTCTTCCATGAAACGGGTTCTGAGGTAGTTGACGTTTGCTATGCTGTTGCTACGGAAGCACTGCATGTTATGCAACATGTCGGCCATCTGCTTCTTGGACATCGGCTTTCCGCTTTCGATTGCGTCGGTCAGTACCTTCTCGAAACGCTTGACACCGTCGGAAAACTCTGCAAAATGTTCGTTGGTGGCCTTGAAATAGTTGTCGGCAATCTCTTCGTCTTCTGGGCGAGACATGTGTTCGCCGTTAACCCTTGTGATTGTGCATGGGACACCGCCAGCCTGACCACCGCTAGCTAGGAATTCTGCCCACTGCAACGGGGTTACTTCCACTTCGATGAACGGGCGGTTATCTGGCAGAATGTCTGTATCAGCAGAATCCCCACCGTGGCAAACGACATTGGCCCTGTCGATGCGGATGCAGATTGGATGGCTTGTCTTGATGGCGGAGCCGAACATCGGCTGCGGAGCGCCAAACCAAGGGCGGCTCCAAGAGATGATTCCCATGTAATCCTTGCGGGGAGATTCTTTTGATGTTTGAGTCATAATTATATCCTTAACTTGATGCTTAAAATATAAATAATTAAAAGCATGCTGTCAAGGGATTTTTTGAGAAAAAATAAAAAAAGCCCCCCGAAGGGGGCTTAAATTAGATTCGGTTTGATGCCGACTAAATGTCGTCATCCTCCATTCCGTCGTCGATGTCCATTCCGAAGATTGAATTAAGTTCCTCGGGAGTCAAAACCTCACCGTCAGGAGTTGAACCTCCAAGAGCGATTTGCACATTTTTCAACGCATTGCTAACATCCTCGTCCATGAAGTTTCCGTTTTCATCTACCTTTGGAGAAACATACTCGGCACGGTCTTTCATTTTATTGAAAGTTTTCAGGTGCGATTCAGGGTATTTAGTTGAATATCCTTTGGTATTTCCAAGGTTACGTTCATATTCGACATCTCTGACACGGTTTTTCAACGTCTGCATGTTATCATCGCCAACAAGTTCCTTGGCGTCTGTCCATGCGTTGGCGACAGAGAGGCATGCTGTTGCCGTTGCTTGCCAGTCTTGTATGGCGTTGTATATGTATGATGGCAAGTCCATTCCCTTCACGCCTGGGATAGTATATTCGCCGTTATCTTCTGGTGCGTATTGCCTATGTCTGGAAACATAGTCCATTACTTCGGTCATGTCCTTGCTGTCAGCTACTGTCGGATTATCAGGGACACTCAATGGGCCCACTGTTATATCATAGCTACCATTTTCGGAAGAACCGTTATTATCTGAGTTTTCATAACTTGGCGTAACTACAATGACTTCGTCCATAGTTTTGGCATGCTGGCATATAAGTGCGTTTCTGTTTTCGTCATAAAGCACATTATATTTCTTAACTCCACCTTTGTTCATGACCTTTCCTATACGGTCGTCAAGGTAGTTTGCCAACGCAGACAAAAATTCGTCGTCAGTATATGTTTTCTGTGCGGACAGGAAATTTGCTCTGTCGGTAGCGTCATCATCGAGGATTTTGCTCATTTTGGCAATTCTTTTATCCAGCTTCTCGCATAGCTCTTGTGGAGTGAACTTCTGGGCATCTTCTTTATTGAACATGTCCATTTCATTGCCGTTGATTGTGTAAGTCCTCTCGCAAATTTTTTCCTTGAGTATATTTTTCAACTCCCGTTCGGCGTCGATATTGTTGTCTGGAAGGCCAAGCATCATTTTCAGGTAGTCCTTCTTTTCCTCCTTGGATTCACCACCCATGAAGTATTCGGCAAACTCCTTAAATGCGAGATTCCAAAGACTGCTGCTCATTGATGCTAACGGGTGTTCGATGTCTGTCCTGAGAAGGCTAAGGTCGGCCTTTGCTTGCTCCCACAGTGAAATAACAGAGTCATCTGCATCAGGATTTTTCAACGAATCCAACTTCATGGTTTTGCGGAAGTCTTCTACCCTCTGGTTGTAATTCGCTTCTTCTTCATCATCTCCCCTAGGGGCTACACGTCTCTTGGCGATGTCCACCATTCTCCTTTTAGGGAACTGTTTGAGATGGCTGCCGAAGCCGCTGTTGATATCTTGATTCTCTTGAATGTTCATGGTCAATCCTGTCCTTTTTCAAGTATAGTTTATAATTCCTTGGTTATTGCTGGTTGTCGTCAAACCCGTTAAACACGTCATCGCTCGGCGGGGCAAACTGTGTCGGGTCTTCATTGTCGATATCGTACAACTTGGACAATAGTTCGTGATTTTCTTTATTATTGTTCACGACATCAAGTTGTTTCTGATTTGCTAGTTTTTCGTAGCCTGCTGCCAACAGGTTCATGTTGTTTACGGACTTTATTGCCGTGATTGCGGCTTCGCTGAAATGGTATTTAGCGGCATTGCAGCAACATAGCCAGTAAGTTTCCATTTCGTTCGCCTTTTTGAACCTGAATGCTGCGGCCATGTCGAACGTCGATTGCAGAGCCTTGCTCATTACGCCCATGTTCAGGTTCTGGTCAACTGCACCGAGAATTCGGCTGGATTTCGGGTGCATGTATTCACCGTGGTTTACAAACCTGTGGATAGCGTGGTTAAGCTCGTGAAGAATGATTACAGCCTGTTGTATATTGAGTACCACACGGACCGTCTTCTTATTCGGGTCGTCTGGGTCTGGTGGGGTTAGGTATATAGTACCTGACTGTGATGGCGGTATCTCGATAATGGGTTTTCCCTGTGAGAATTCGCCTGTTCCCACTCCTACCTGTCCGCCAGCATAGTCTGGAACATCTGGGTCGTTAAGGATAAGCAGAGGATTTGCAAAGACGTTCTCTTCCAGAGAATATCTGTATATCCGTTGGAGATTGTCATACAATGCCTGCCCCACACCAGCATCTGGTGTTTCAAACTGGAGCTTGAACATCTTTTCCCCAGGAATCTTAATCATTTTTGCCCATACTTTCCAATCAGCCATATTACAAACCTTCTTTGTGCGACTAAATTATTGTCGCATTGTACAAATCTAGTTTATACATTCAGGCGTGGCGGCTCTATGTAGGAATCGATATCCCGTTCGAAAATATACGAGATTTTGTTGTTGATTATCGAGTACCTACCTATGGCTATCTGCATGTAGGTTTGCTTCAACATGAGTACATTTACAGGCTGCTCGTGCAGGGAACGGCTGATTGCGAATTTGAGACCGTGCTGCTGGTAATTCCCGAGTTCAGTCTTTCCCTGTCCAGTACGAATGCACCACTCCTTCTTTGCAAGGGCCTTGGTTGTCCAACCCAATGATTCGAGATAGTTCATTATGTCCAGTTTGCGGACAAGTGCTATGTCGCACTGGATGATATCGGACGGCTGTTGGATATCGGGTCTAGTCGCCTGTGGGAGCCATACGAACGAAAACAGGTCGTTCGTATGTTTCGGGTCAATGAGCCAACCGATATGGTGCTGTTGCGGTACACGGTTGTCCATGAAGCCGATTTCCAAGGAGAATGTCGATAGCGGCTTGCCGATGTACTTCACCGCAGCCTTCTCGTCGCACGTCAACTCCATACCGTCTATGTTAACAACGAGGTCGCTACCCGCCTGCTGCCTATCTGCGTCAGTAACACGGGTTATGGACCGCATGTGATTGGTCTGCGGGTAAGCAACCGTGTCAAGATAATTGTTTACGACTTCTACTAGCCTGTTGTCTTCCTTCCGTGTGCTTGCTGGCATCTACACACCCCCATCCGCTTAGTCATGGTAACGGGTGTAGTCGGAAACGGTGATGATGTAGGTGCCGCTCGGGTAATCGCTCGTGCCTTCCATCGTTGTGATGCATTCTGATGGGAAATGGTCCCTTACGACTTTGAGAACTGCGTCAATCACGTCCTGTCTCGGTGCCGTATGCCTGCCAGGTGACGGGACGATGATTAGCCTGAATGAGTTCCCGCTTTCAGGAAGCTCGATTGTTCCGTCATATTTCAAGTGGCCAGTCTTTTCGTACAGTTCGTCGCTAAGCTTTTCAATAACATCTTCGAGTACCATTGTAATACCTCTCGGTTGATTTTTGGTGAAAACTACATAAAAAAGTGGTCATTGTCAAGAGTAAACTCTTGCCAGACTTCATAAATTATTATATATTTTCCGACATGAAACAGAATTTGAATAACGAACCAGAAAATCAGGAAGAGGAGTTCCCTTGGAGGGAAACCCTCGTCGCCGTTATAATCATGTTAGTCCTACTCATCCTTGCATGGAGTTGATATGCGGGAAAAAGTAAATACATTTGAAAAGCTGGATAAAGCCCTTTCCGAAAACGGCATAGTCGCTATCAAGAAGGGCCAACTCGATGATGAAGACCGTTGTTGCACTGACGTATCGTACGAATACCATTTGGCAGCGGACGGCAGGCAGGAAGTTCCCCTAATCACGATAGAATACTGCGTTTCTGGCAAAGGCGATATCTTCATGATATTGACCGCCGAGATGTTCGACGTGGTGCTTGATGAAGATGGTTCCATCATTGACAGGGCTGACGAGGGGGTGTCCCTACTGGATGTCATCAACAAGGAATGCCATCTTCCCCGTTGTATGTCGAAGACGTTTAACGCAGCCTACCAGAATGACGAGGTAGAGGCTAAACTTGCAGAAATTATCGAAACAAACCTAAAGAGGTAATCTATGTCATATTCAAACTTGGACATCTTTATGAAGGAATATGAGGGAATCGAAGCGAAAAGAACCCTCGTTCCAGGCCTTCCCGTGTGCATCCGTCTTGACGGTCGTGCATTCCACAACGTGACCAAGAACTGCTTGCGTCCGTTCGATGCAGAACTTCGTGAGGTCATGTGCCGTGTAACGACAGCGCTCATCGAGGAATGCAATGCAGTAATCGGTTATACCCAGTCCGATGAAATCACCCTCATCCTGAAACCGATGGCCCACATCGGCGATTACTACTTCGGTGGTCGAATCCAGAAGATTTGCAGTTCCCTCGCAGCAGTGGCAAGCGTGGAGTTCAACCGCCTCGTACATGATGTTGAGTTCACCAAGCTTGAACCTCGCATCGGAGGCCGCAAGGCTTACTTCGATTGCCGTGCATGGAATGTTCCTCACATGGACTTTGCCGCCCTCGTTCTCAGTTGGCGACAGGCAGATTCCATCAAGAACGCCATCAGCATGATTGCACAGACCCTTTATCCGCACAAGGAACTTCTCAACAAGAACAGCGATGCCAAGCTTGAAATGATTAAGAAGGCTGGCTACAAGATGAAGTGGAGCCCGACTGAATGGAATGGCGACCTGTTCTTCGACAAGGAAGCTATGAACATGCAGGGAACCTTCATCGTCCGCAAGACTATTCTCCGCAAGCTCACTAAGGAAGAACTGGACAATCTTCCCCCGAAGCACACTGCAAGGCAGAATCCTGAAATGACGTACCTCCGTCACGCATATATCCGTTTCGCTGGTGTCATCCTCAGAAACATCACGAATCAGGCTGGATATCTGTTCAACGGTGAAATCCCCCAGTACCGTGCGGGTGCTCTTCCTGTAGAATGCGAAGAAGCAAATACGATGAGCAAGGTGATTGAATTCTTCAAGACAGCATCCCCAGAGAAACGCAAGGAAGCAGAAAAAAGAATGAAGGAATCCAACATCTGGGACTCGCTCCATTTGGATGCTTTCACCGCTCTGTTTGCAAGCGATGATACCAAGGAGGAGAAGAAGTAATGCCAGAACACTACGATTCCAAACTGGATACGAACAAGCATCGCTTCTTTGTCCGCATGCTCATGTACGAAATCGCCAAGGACATCATGGAAAGGGCTGACCACCATGATGATTCCAAGTTGCTCCCGCCAGAGAAGGAACTGTTCGATGAGTACACGCCGAAGCTCAAAGGATGCACCTATGGCTCTCCCGAGTACAACGAGTTCCTGAAAGGTCTGAAACAGGCCCTTGACCATCACTACGCCGAAAACAGGCATCACCCCGAACATTTCCCCGAGGGAATGAACGGAATGAACCTCGTCGATATGGTCGAGTTGATTTGCGACTGGTTCGCAGCAACCATGAGACACGATGATGGCGACATCAACAAGTCCCTCCAAATCAACAAGAAACGATTCAACATGGACGAACAGACCGTCACCTTACTCAAGAACACGGTCGATACCTATTTCAGTTCGTTCAGCCACGAGGACTACTAGGTGTTCACCTCGTACTTTGCAAAGGTGCCGCAAATTGAGTTCCCGCTGTCTATCGCAAGGATTAACCCCGAGTGGTACGACAAGCCGTCATACCCTAAGCTGGCGCCTTCAAAGGAACTCCTGTACGACTTCAAGTATGGTTCGCACAAGGGTGACACCGAGTTCTATACCGCCGAGTTCCTGAAATACCTTGAATCCCTTGATTTCAAGGAAGTGATGCAGGAACTCTCTGGGATATACGGGCCCGATGCACTCGACCGTCTCACCCTTCTTTGCTACGAGAAGCCAAGCGACTTTTGCCACAGGCACATCGTTGCAAACTGGTTGAGGCAACATGGTGCAGACATTTCTGAAAGGAAGTTTGACGAACAGCCGTCCATGCTGGATGATGTAATCGACATGTGGTGAGTTTTTGTTGGAGTGATAAAGAACACGCAGTGACCGTTGTCACTGCGTTTTTTGAATAAATTCGCATATATTTCAAATAAACAATTTGTATATGAGTACCGAATTATCTACAACTCTCACGATTCTTGCCGCACAGAACGCTGGCTGTGACGGTGCTAGAGTTCTGTACGGAATGATGGTGCCAGGAGTCGTTGCGGCTGTACTGTTTTTTGCGTTCCTATTGGCGATAGGACTGCTTTCGTGGCTGTTCGATGCAATCACCGACCATGACGATTATTACGTTCCTTGAACTGATTTCACTGATGCCAGAACGTCATTTTCGATTTGAGAAAGCGGGATGTCTTCCTGATTTACGGCATGTTTTGCCATTATTCGCCCTGCACAAAGGTGTACGTCGAACATGGAACTCATGTTGTAGTTTTTGTATCGTTCTGGATGGTCAACCGAATCCATTTTAGCCAATATTCCGATTGAACAGCGATATTTTTCTTTTAAGTCGTCACCGAAGTTGTCAAAGCAATATCTAATGAAATCGGTGAGTTCGTCGGCCAAATATGTGGCACATTGTACCGCCTCTGGCAGGTTATTGCCATTAGCTTCTAGGAACTTGTTGCGAATGTGATGTTGAACGCCTGATTTGAAGTCGATATAGTAGCCCATAATTTATCTCCTCGATTGCTTAATTCGGTTTAACAATGCTGGCAGCCCGCCCTGTAACTGCATTGGAGTATCGGATTGACCGATGTACATGTACTTTATTTTTTCACCATCACGACGAAGCAATGCGATACCGTGATGTTGCTGCTGGTTACTGCAATAGAACACTCGTGTAAGCGGGATGCCCATTGATTCGACGAGATTGTTGGCAAATTTTACTGCGGCCTCCGCCTTGTCGAAAGTGAGTGACTTGTAGGCTTCCATCACGAATTGTAGTTTTTCATCGGTTGATTCCTTTCCGATAAATCCAGCCTTCGTGTTGATGTAGTATGTGCGGAGATTGTCCAACTTGTCTGCGGGAATGTCGTTCGGATTCATACTAGCCCTCATAGTTTACGACAAGATACTCAATCAGGTCTTTATATGACCAGTAGAGAACCTTTTCCTTCGGATTTGAATTGTTGTCGTGGTGGACAACCTTGAAAGTGTTGTCGATATAGGGATAGACCGTCACCCACAAATCATTGTATAGAAGTACCTTGATGTATGCACCTTCCGCCGAAGTCGAGCGGTATTCAAACCACACGTCGGTAGGATAAAGGTAATCAAACAACCGTTTAAGCGTACATTCTTCGTTCTCGTTAGCCATATTACACCTCTTCTTTTTCCTTGGCTTCTAGTGTGTTAAGATAATTCTTGTCGTATTCAAAATAACAGACATCTTCGAAATGGACCTTATCATCAAGCAAGTCATCTGGATTGAACTCTGGGATTTCGACATATTCTCGCTTTTCGGTGTCCCATTTCCATTTCTTCGAGCCACCCCTGAAACAGTCTGAAATTGAAATCTGGTTCTTAATCATCTTAATCAGCAGTTCATTGCTGACTTGGGCAAGAATCTCATTATCAGGGATGTCGTTGTATGCGATATAGACATTGCCATCAGTGTCCCTGAGGGTTTCAATCAACGGGCCGTCATACCAGCACAGTATTTCTTCTTGTGTTAATTCTTGATAGTTCATTTGGCTCCTTTTCGGCAACACTTTGAATAAATATAGTAGATTTTCTTCCATCTGTCAACCCAAATCCCTTGACAGGAAGCCTGGATTTATGTATATTTTTATGCAACCTTAACATCAGGAGTCTATCATGAAAAGGAAAATTATTACCGCCCTTCTTTATATCGCCGCTGCCGTATTTTGTTTCGTAATCGAACGTAAAGCCAAAGAGCGCAAGAAGTTAAGAGCTTAACATTTTTACTGATGCTAACATTCCGAAATGTTAATATCGAGAAAAAATGTTAGTAAACAAAAATTTACATTTGGTGTTTTATGTCGAGTAAACCTTTTATTTCATTTCGTATTAAAAATGAGCAGCAGGACAGGATTACCACGATTGATGCTATCGCATCAGGGTTCCTGCTTCTTGTTGCATACGTTGTAATAACCTGTGCCTTGAGCTTTGTGTTAAAAATCGCCTGTATGTTTATCGGAGTTGAGTTCACATGGATTGTACCTATGATTATGGCTCTGGTAATCGAAATCGTTT
>Ga0310696_10008177_pt1 | contig 12221 bp, 6 predicted proteins | sample AusTroGonzalo_MG_4_FD_203885 | JGI IMG/M metagenome (GOLD analysis project Ga0310696, IMG submission 203885) | Bovine rumen microbial communities from tropical cattle in Woodstock, Queensland, Australia - Gonzalo_02 (v2) (version 2) | ecosystem: Host-associated > Mammals > Digestive system >... | reverse complement strand
CGACGAGGTACACATGCTGTCGCAATCGGCCTTCAACGCTTTCCTCAAAACGCTGGAGGAGCCCCCGGCACATGCCATTTTCATCCTGGCCACCACGGAAAAGCACAAGATTCTGCCCACCATCCTGAGCCGCTGTCAAACCTACGACTTCAACCGGATCAGCATCCCGGACATGGTGCGCAACCTGCAGGAAATTGCCCGGAAAGAAGGCGTTGCCATCGACGAAGAATCCCTGCACGTGATTGCCTCCAAGGCCGATGGAGCCATGCGCGACGCCCTCACCATCTTCGACCAGACAGTAGCTTTCTGCGGCAAGGAGGTGCAATACGCCGATGTAATCCGCAACCTGAACGTCCTGGATCACGAATACAGCTTCAAACTGGTAGACGCTTTCCTGGGCGGCGATTATGGCACTGCTTTCCTGGTGCTGGACGAGATCCTGGCCAAGGGCTTCAACGCCCTGCATTTTGTAGCCTCGTTGTCCAGCCATCTGCGCAACCTGGTAGTGGCCAAAACCGGCGGCCTGGAACCGCTGCTGGAACTGCCGGATTCGCTCAAGAAACGCTACGCAGAGCAAGCCGCCCGCTGTTCCAACGCCTTCCTTTATGAAGCCCTGGGCGTTACCACAGCCTGCGAAACCGGCTACAAAGCCGCCGTGAATCCCCGCCTGCATATTGAGTTCGCCCTCATGAAGCTCAGCTATCTCCTGGCGAAACCTGTAGCTGCTCCGGTAGGGAGCAACCCTTCGGCAGTATCAGCCCCGGCCGCTTCGAATGCGCCCTCTGTGAGCTCCGGCAAATCTTCTGTCATCGTGAGCGATAGCGAAGGATCTCCCGCCGCGGCTCCCACTGTAAGGAGAAGGGTCCCGAAGAGCGGATCCGCGCTGAGCATGAGCGCCATCATGGAGGAGAAGCCGGAAGAAACGGCTCCTGCTGCCACCGCTCCGCAGGAAATCCAGCTGCCCGACGACGAAACCCTCCGCCTCAAGTGGAAGGAAATGGCCGGTCAATATAGCGCCAAACCCCGTCTGGCCAGCATGCTTTCCAGCGGGAACATCAACATCTCCGAAGACTCCGGCATAAAGCAGGTGGAATTCTTCGTAACCAACGACGCCCAGAAACAGTGGGTAGAGGAGAAGATGCTCCGCGAACTGGAAGGCAAACTCCGCGACCTTACCGCCTGCCCTAAAGTGAACGTGCTGGTGTCGGTCACGCCCATGGAGGAAGTAGAAAGAAAGCCCTATATGCCGGAAGAAAAAGCCAAGGACCTGATGGAGCGCAACCCCGAAGTCCGCGCCTTCGTGGCCGATATGGGATTGGACACCAAGTAGTCATTCTGAACGAAGTGAAGAATCCATATGAAATTAAGAGCAGAAAAACTGGTTAAGAAATATGGCGTCCGCACGGTGGTGAAGGGCGTTTCCATGGAGGTACAGCAGGGAGAGATCGTGGGCTTCCTGGGCCCCAACGGCGCCGGTAAGACCACCAGCTTCTACATGATAACAGGGCAGATCAAACCCAACGGCGGCCGTATTTTCCTGGACGACGACCAAGGCAACACCATAGAAATCACCCAGCTCCCCATGTATCAGCGTGCCCAGCAGGGCATCGGCTACCTGCCGCAGGAAGCATCCGTTTTCCGCAAAATGTCTGTGGAAGACAACATCATGTCCGTGATGGAACTGTCCAAGAGCACGGAAAACATGACCAAGGCCGAAAGAGTGGCCCGCATGGAGCAGCTCATCGACGAATTCAACCTCTCTAAGGTGCGTAAATCCCTGGGCATCCAGCTCTCCGGCGGTGAGCGCCGCCGCTGCGAAATTGCCCGCGCCCTGGCCGTAGATCCCAAGTTCATTCTGCTGGACGAACCTTTTGCAGGCGTGGACCCCATCGCCGTGGAAGACATCCAGTATATCATCGCCAAACTCAAATACCGCAACATCGGTGTCATCATCACAGACCACAATGTGGGCGAAACTTTGGCTATCACCGATCGAGCCTATCTCCTGTATGAAGGGGTCATTCTGCAGGCCGGAACGCCGGAGGAACTGGCTGCAGATGAGGATGTTCGCACCAAATATCTGGGTTCCGGCTTCGTGCTCAAACGCTCCAAATCCGTGGAACGCGCCCGGGCCGAAGTAGCCCACGAAAAAGAAGTCTGATCAGTTTGGCACACCTCTTGCATTAACTAAACGCGGTTAGTTTTAGTTGGTTTAGTTAATAATAGGTACAAGTAAAGGGCAGCTGTGATGGTTGCCCTTCTTGTATTATTCCGGTGCAGGATGTTTTCCGGTAATTCCAATACAGAATGCTTTCCGCCGCGGCAGGTTGGGAGTACTATCGCGGAAGGTTGGTTGTGTTGCTGCAGAAGGTTGGATTTGAGGGCACCAACCTTCCGCAGTCAATCTAGGATAGAGGCCACTCCAGGCCACTTTTCATGAGGAAGGTTGGCCGGTCAAAATCCAGCCTTCCGCAAACGGAGCACCAACCTTCCGCACTGAAGGCTGGGAGTAGACCGAAAACTAGACAGTAGGGGCCTCAAAGCAGCCCTTACAGGCTTTCCAGGGCTTGGGTTACGGTGGTGTCTACGGGCAGATAGTACTTGTAGAAGGCATTCTCGCCCAGTTTGGAGTAGCGGGCGATGAGGGCACGCAGCTGGGGCAGCAGATAAGGTGCCGTACGGTCCCATTCGGCCTCCGTGCAGGGGATGTTGTCCTTTTGACGGGCAAAGGCGGGGAACTCAACCTGAAAGTTGAGTCCGTCCAGGAAACGGTCCATTTCCGGATAGTTGTCAATGGAAGCCAGCTTGGTGGTATAGCGGTCGAATACCTGCGAGGCGAAACGCATCTGCGTGGCTTTTTTGTTGCAGGCCACATAGAAATCCGAAGCCCGGGAAGTATCCACCGGCACGAAGACATCCGGCATGATGCCGCCACCGCCATAGACCACCCGGCCTTTACGGGTATGGTGTACATCGGTGGTATCCAGGCGGACGCTGTCGGCGCTGAAGACTTCCCCATCGGCATAACGGTTATAGATGTCATAGGCGTAGTCGCGGCCGCCTTTGTTATAAGGTTTCTGGATGCAACGGCCGCTGGGCGTGTAATAGCGCGCCACGGTGAGCCGTATGCCGGAATCGTCGGTGAAGAAGAAAGGCTCCTGCACCAGTCCCTTGCCGAAAGAGCGGCGGCCCACCACCGTTCCCCGGTCGTTGTCCTGGATGGCTCCGGCGAAAATCTCGCTGGCCGATGCCGAATTCTCGCTGATGAGTACGGTAAGACCCATGGTCTGGAACGATCCCCTTCCATCGGCCTTATAAACCTCGCGCGGCCGATGCCGGCCTTCGATGTACACGATAGTATCCCCGGACGAGAGGAAATCGTTGGAAAGCAGCAACGCCTGATCCATGTAACCGCCGGTATTGTCCCGGATGTCGAAGATCAGATGCGTCATGCCCTGCTCCATGAGATCCAAGGCTGCCTCGTGGCACTCCTTGAAGGTGGTGCGGGAGAATTTACCCAGCCGGAGGTAGCCTACACTGTCGCGCAGCATGAACGCAGCGTCCAAGCTGTGCACGGGAATCTTGCCACGGGTAATCTCGAAGGGAATCTCTTCCCCGCCCCGCTTCACCGTCACGGTGACCTTGGTTCCGGAAGGACCCTTGATGTGCCGGACCATGCTGTCCTGAGGGAAATTCACGCCGGCAATCACTTTATCGTCCACCTTGAGCAGACGGTCCCCTATCATCATACCCACCTTCTCTGCCGGACCGCCGGCAATGACCTCCAGCACCACGGCTGTGTCGTTGGGCACGTTGAACTGGATGCCGATACCGTCGAAGTTGCCGGACAGTTCCTCCTCCGAGGCGCTGAGCTGCACCGGCGGCAGATACACCGAATGGGGATCCAGCTTAGCCAGGGCGGCCGATACGGCAGCATCTGTCATGCCGTTTTTGTCCAGCGTATCCACATAATGCCGGTCCACAATATCCAGGATCAGGTTCAGTTTTCCCCAATCCGTCCGGCTGATGCGGCTGATACGGCGGCTGTCCCGGTAACGGACAGCCACGAGGGTGATGAGCACGCCGATGACGACGCCCAGCACCAATTGCAGAATCTGGCTAAAGGTTCTGTTCATAGGGCTTGTTCCACTTCTACACCGGCCCGTTTCAGCAGGTCGATTCCGTCCGTGAGACGATAGGCGTCCCGGTACACCACCCGCCTGATGCCGGCCTGGATGATGAGCTTGGCGCACTCTGCGCAGGGAGAGGCCGTCACATAAAGCGTGGCGCCCTCACTGCTGTTGCCGCTTTTGGCCACCTTGGTGATGGCGTTGGCCTCGGCGTGCAGCACATAAGGCTTGGTGACACCGTTTTCGTCTTCGCAAATATTCTCGAAACCGGAAGGCGTACCGTTATAACCGTCCGAGATGATGGTGCGGTCCTTGACCAGCAGGGCTCCCACCTTCCTGCGCTTGCAGTAGGAGTTCTGGGCCCAGACTTCGGCCATGGCCAGATAGGAATGGTCGAATTTTGCCATGCTAGTTACGCTGATACAGATAACGTTTGATGCTCTTCTTGGGCGTGCGCTCGAAGTCTTCGGGCATTAGCTCGATCTTCTTGATCTGCGCATACTTGGGCAGTTCATCGTTGATGGCCGGGAGCATGCCGATAATGTGCTTCTTGAACTCCGAACGGGTGTAGCCGTCCAGTTCGCCCTGGTGCCAGTCGGGATAGATAAGGGCGGTGAGACTGCCGTCGTCCTCCACCACCAGGGAATCCACCACATAGTTGAAGTTGTTGATGGTGGCCTCTACCTCTTCCGGATAGATGTTCTGGCCGGAAGGGCCCAGCACCATGCACTTGGAGCGGCCGCGCAGGAAGAGATAACCATCGGCATCCATCACGCCCATGTCGCCGGTGCGGAACCAACCGTCCGGGGTGAAGCAATTGGCCGTAACCTCCGGATTCTTGTAATAGCCCAGGCACACGTTGGGGCCTTTCACCTGAACCTCTCCGGGGATACGCTGAGGGTCTGCAGAATCGATGCGGATTTGCATATTCAGCGCGGCACGGCCGGCCGATCCCACTTTCACCTTGTTCCAGTGTGCATAGCCGATGATGGGACCGCACTCTGTCATGCCGTAGCCCACGGTATAGTGGAAGCCGATCTTGTTCAGGAATTTTTCCACCTCCGGGTTCACGGCGGCGCCGCCCATGATCACTTCCTCGAACCTGCCGCCGAAAGCATTGGTGAGCTCCGAGCAGATGCGTTTCTCGATGGCCTTGTCCAGTACGGGGATGCGCATGAGGTATTTCCGCTTGTCGATGAGGGGTTTCAGCTTGGTCTTGTACACCTTCTCTATCACCAGCGGAACGGCGATGATGATGTCCGGGTGAATTTCGCCCAGCGCCTGCATGATGATTTTAGGACTGGGAACACGGCTCAGGAAATGTACATGCATGCCGATGCTCATCTCGAACAGGAACTCGAACATCATGCCGTACATGTGGGCCGACGGTAACATGGCCACTACGCTCATGCCGGGTTTCAGCATGGGGCAGGCATCCTTGGCGGCGAACTCCATATTGGAATAAAGGGAACGGTAAGGCAGCATAACGCCTTTAGAGAAACCGGAAGTTCCTGAAGTATAGTTAATTACAGCCAGGTCTTCCGGACCGTCCTCCCAGTAATTCAGGTTCTCGGGTTCGAAGTTGTTGGGATAGCGGCGGCCGAATTCCTCGTTCAGGTGTTCGCGTACCTGCGCCATTTCTTCCGAGGCAGCATACAGGAACTTGAAGGTGTTGATCTGGACCACCACGCCCAGGTCCGGCATTTCATCGGCCGACAAACCTTCCCAGATAACCTCGTCCACAAAGAGGACGCGGGCTTCCGAATGGTTCACCAGATAGTGGATGTTGCCGGGTTTGAATTCGTGAAGAATAGGAACGGCTACGGCGCCGTAGGTGATGGCGGCCAGGAAGCTCACACCCCAGTTGGCCTGGTTGCGGGAGCAAATAGCCACCTTATCCCCTTTCTGAAGGCCGCACTGTTCGAAGGCAATGTGCAGCTTGGCGATCCTTCGGGCCACATCTCTATAGGCCAGCGTCATACCCTGGTAATTGGTGAGGGCAGGCCGATCCCAGTTGCGGGTTAGGCTTTCCTGAAGGATTTTGTTAACGGATTTGAATTCCATATGATCAGGTAAGGTTTAGTTCAGTTTATAGTCGCGGGTGCGGCCGTCGTAGCATTCGGCCGATACCCCTTTGGAGTTGCGTGTGAGTACGGCATCCGGCTTGATCATCTTGCCGCCTTCGTCCTTGATATTCAAGGCCTCGCCGCCCTCGAAGGGATAGAGGAGCGTGCGGATGGAAGTGCGCACAGCCCAATACCGTTTCCCCTTTTCTGTCTCAACGAGTTCCGGCAGGTTCTTGATGGTTTCCGGTGCGCGGATGCCCTTCCAGCCTTCCGGTTTCTGGCCGTGCAGATTGTAGCGCTCCAGGCTGCCGTCCTTGTGCAGCACCATAATGGTGTAGCCGCCCGCTCCGGTGAAGTCATAGGCGTCCGGACCCAGGAGGACGGGCTTGGGCAATTTTACGGGGAAACCGTTCACCCAGTGGCCCAGGCGGTCCAGCAGGTACAGTTTGTCCCCGGCGCAAAACAGGAACTGGATTTTCTTGCTATTGTAATAGTCGATGCACTGCACGCGGCCGCAGAGGTCTTCCTTGAAAGGAATGCCCCATACGCCCTTGCCGTTCTCATCGTTCAGACAGATGGATTTCAGTTCGTTCTGGTACAGATAATTGGTTTTGCCCGTACTGAAATTGATAACCGGGAACAGGCCGGTGGGAACCACCACGGTGGTATCGCGTTCCAGCACCTGTACCTTGGTGCCCTTCAGGACGCGGGTATCCACGCTGACGCGCAGCGACGGACGTTCATCCGACAGATCCAGCCCCACGCTGGCCGGGGCAAAGCCCGCCCCCTGCACATATTTCTGCAGCGGTTGGGCCAGGTTGGCCGAAAAGAGATCGCGGATGATTTCCGGGCTGTCCGACAACGAGGCATAGGCCACAATGCCGTCCGGGATGGACACGGAAGCGTCTGACAGGCGCTCCTTGAGCTTATAGTCCATAAAACCTTTATCGGCGAAGGCACGCAGGGTGGGAAGGTCTCCGTACAGCGTCCAGCGGCTGTTTAGGCTGGCGCAGAGCGTGTCCGGCGCATTGAAATCTTCCCCCAGCAGGAGGGCCAGGCAGCCGCGATAGGGATTGGGGGTTTCGGGGCCCAGTTTCAAGTCACGGGCACTGCGCACCAGCAGGGCATCGCGCTCTACACCGTCGTCGGTGCGGAAACGGGCGTGCACCACTTCCCGGGGCTGCAGGTTCACGAACCAATCTTCCGGCGACTGGGGACGGCCGTTCTTGCTTTTCAGGGCTTTGTTATAGGCCACCAGACGGCCGTTGCCGTCCTCGAAACTGCGGCGGGCGTTCAGCAGGGCCTGTGCATCGGCCACAGGAATGGAAAAGGCGGTGCAGGTGCCATAAGGCAGCACGTCCGGGAATTCTGCCTTGGCCGACGGGGTTCCCGCAAAGGCGCGGAAATAACTGGCGGCCGATTCTCCGGGCAGGGCGATGCCTTTGAGCACGATATGCTTTTTGTCCAGGTCCCGGAGGCTCCAGGCGCTCCAGGCGGTAAGATTCTTCACGAAAGTGGCTTGCTGGCGATAGGTCGTTCCGGCGTAGGTCTGAACCAGTTTTCCGGCCTGTGCATGGGACAGGAAGAGCACTGCCGGACCGGAAACACTGTGCAGGAGATCCTGCATATGACGGGCGCCCAGGATGGAGCTTTCTTCGTCCAGGTGCCGGGCGGCGGCATTCAGGAAAGTCTCCGAACGGGAGGCCAGTAAGAAGCCGTTTTTCTCTAGCGTTTTGAGCCCGGCGCGGGCGGCCTGATCCAGGATAAGGGAATCGGGCGCCGCAACTTCTGCAGCTACCAGCGGAACCAGCGAACCGCTGTTGTGCAGGGAAACGGCCATACGGCTGCGACCCAGGCCTTGCAGGAAGGCCATGAGCGCCGGATTTTCCGGGGCGATGAAGCCTTGCACAAAACCGGTGGAATCGGCCAGGATACGGGCGGCTTTGGCCGATCCGTCGAACACCCAGACGGCGTTGGCGTCGGAGGGAATGGCTTTCAGGACAGACCAGGAAGCGGGGGCCGATTCTGCGGCTGCAGGGGCCTCAGGGCCGTTCTTGTACAAACGCAATACGGCCAGGACAATACCTGCTACCAGGAGCGCCAGAGCCGTAACGGCCACAATGGTAAATCGTTTTCCCATAGAATACAAAGGTAAGCATTTTTTTCAAATATCTTTCGTATCTTTGTATGAACTGAAGCTGATACCATGAAACATCGTATTCCCGGGCTGTCGGCACTGGCCCTCGCAGCCCTTCTCACTGCCTGTACGGGAACGGGGAAAGCCCCCATTTCCCAAGTTCATTCCTTTAACGGAACCGGCGAACACGGACACACCTATCCCGGCGCCACCACGCCTTTCGGCCTGGTACAGCTGAGCCCGGATACCCGCACCGAAGGCTGGGACGGCTGCTCCGGCTACCATTACACCGACAGCACCATCCTGGGTTTCAGCCATACACACCTTAGCGGCACCGGTTGCGCCGACCTTGGCGATTTCCTCTTCACCCCCGGCCTGGATAAGGTGGCCCCGCTCCCGCTGGACCATAAACTGGAACAGGCCCAGCCCGGTTACTACAAAGTGGAGTGCCCGGGAATCGGCCTTACGGCAGAACTCACCGCCACCCCGCACGTGGGCGTACACCGTTATACCTTCAGCGGCAAAGGAGAGCGCCAGATCCTCATTGACGCCCTGCACAGTATCGGCGAGGGCACCCACGTCCTAAGCGCCAGCCTGGAACTGCAGGGCAGCCAGGAAGTGAACGGACACCGGCTGGTCACAGGCTGGGCCGAAAACCGCGACATCTACCTGTCGGCCGCCTTCTCCGCGCCTTTTAAGAAGACCGAAGAGCTGGAGCCCGGCAAACTGCTGCTCACTTTCCCCGACGATACCAAGGAACTGGTAGTTTATGCCGGCATTTCCTACACCGGAGTGGAGGGAGCTAAGGCCAACCGCCTGGCCGAAACCGCCGAAACCGGCTTCAACCGTATGCGCGCCCTGGCAAAGGCCCAGTGGGAAACGGCCCTGGGAAGCATCCGCGTGAAAGGCGGTCCCACGGAGCAGTTCTACACCTGCCTGTACCACACCCTGGTGTGCCCCAACCGCATGGAAGACGTAGACGGACTGTACCGCAATTTCAAGAATAAGAACGTACAGTGGAATGGTGGCACGCATTATTATTCCACCCTGTCCCTCTGGGATACTTTCCGCAGCTGGAATCCGCTCCAGACCCTGGTGAATCCCACCCTGGTGAACGACATGATCGCCAGTATGCTGGACATCTTCGACTGCACCGGCGAACTGCCCATCTGGCCGCTGGCCAACTGGGAAACCCACACCATGATCGGCTATCACAGCGTACCGGTTATCGCTGATGCCTGGCTGCACGGCATCCGGGGCTACGACGGAGAAAAGGCCCTGCAGGCCATGGTGGCTTCGTCCAACCGCTACAAGGGCAAGAATATATCGGCCCTTTATACCCAATACGGCTATGTGCCTGCCAATCTGGTCAAAGAGGCCACCTCACAGACGCTGGAATTCGCCTACGACGACTGGTGCATAGCCCGCATGGCAGAATCCCTGGGCCACCAGGACATTGCCAAGGCCTATGACCGCCGCGCCCTCCGTTACCAGAACGTATTCGAAGGTTCCACCGGTTTCATGCGCGGCCGCAAGACCGACGGAGGCTGGACCACGCCCTTCGACCCCATTTCCAGCACCCGCGATTATACAGAAGCCATTCCCTGGCAGGCCCGCTTCTTCGTTCCGCACGACATAGCCGGCCACACTTCCCTGATGGGAGGACAGGAACCCATGCTGGCCGCGCTGGATTCCCTCTTCACTTATGAAGCCCGCAGCAATAACGTAACCATTTCCGACATCAGCGGATACCTGGGCCAATACGCCCACGGCAATGAGCCCAGCCACCACATGGCCTACATCTTCAACTGGCTGGGAGCGCCTTCCCGCACGCAAGAAATTGTACGTGAATTGCTTAACACCATGTACGACACCACCCCGGAAGGCGTCTGCGGCAACGAGGACTGTGGCCAGATGAGCGCCTGGTACATCCTCTCCTCGCTGGGCATCTATCCCGCCTGCCCCGGCAGCGGGGAATACCAGCTGGTGGCGCCCCTGTTCAAGGAAGCCGTGATCAAACTGGGCAACGGCAAAACGCTCACCATCCAGGCCGATCACCCCGAGCATCCTTACATTGCCGATGTTCTGTTGAACGGGAAGCCGGTGGAGCGCAACTTCCTGCTATACGAAGAAATTATGGAAGGCGGCACGCTGTCCTTCCGCTTATCGGCCAGCCCGGACCACAGCCGGGATGCCATGCCGGCCCCTTATTCCCTGAGCACCGAGCCCATGGTCTCTACGCCTTACGTGCTGGAAGACCTGGAACTTTTCAAGGACAAGACCACCGTCACCCTGGGTTCCCGCACCCCGGGCGCTGTGATCCGCTATACGCTGGACGGCAGCGAACCCACGCAGGAGAGTCCGGAATACAACCTGCCGTTTGAGATTACCCAAAGCTGCCCCATCAAGGCCCGCACCTTCCTGGATGGGTACAAGCCCTCCCCTGTCCTCTCCGTCCTGGCCACCAAGGCCCTGTTCCGGGAGCCCACCCGTATCAGCGGCCTCAAGCAAGGCTGCCGCTACACCTATCACCGGGGCACCTACAGCCGCACGGCCGATGTTCTGGCCAGTCCGGTGGTGGCGTCCGGCACCATGCAGGCGCCTTCCATCCGCCTGGCTCCCGACGAGGACCACTTCGGCTATGTGTTCAGCGGCTATCTGGATGTGCCGGAAGACGGTGTTTGGGAGTTCACCATAGTGAGCGACGACGGTGCCGTACTGGACATCGACGGTACCCGCGTGGTGGACAACGACGGCTCCCATTCGGCCATCCCTTCATCGGGCCGCTTCGCGCTGAAGAAAGGCCTGCATCCCTATCGGCTCATTTATCTGGAAGATTATGAAGGCCAGGCATTGTTCTGGACCTGGCGGGCCCCGGGCCAGAAGCGTTTCTCCCGCATCCCCGTCGAAAACCTTTATTATTAAACCAACATGAAAAAACTGCTGCTTTTCCTGTGCTGCCTGCTGCCGCTTTCGGCTGCAGCCCAGCTGCCCGTGATTCTGCATTCCCACAACGACTACGTTCGCACCGTACCTTTCTGGGAGGCCTATTCCCAGCACTGCGCCTCCATCGAGGCCGATGTCCATCTGTTTGAGGGACAATTGCTTGTGGGGCACGACCTGAAAGATCTCACGCCGGAACGCACTTTCGACGGCATGTATGTACAGCCCATCGTCCAGACTTTCCGGGCCAACGGCGGCAAGATGTGGCCCAACAGCAAGGACCGCATGATTCTGATGGTAGAGCTCAAGAGCCCCACGGAGTCGGAGCTCACGGAAGTGATCAAGGTGCTGGAACAGTATCCGGACGTATTCTGCAGCCCGGACGGCGTGCAGGTGGTGATTACCGGCAATGTACCGGCTGTCGAAAAGTTCACCGAATATCCCAAGTGGGTCTACTACGACGGAGATATCCGCGACAATTACACGCCGGAACAGCTGGCACAGGTGGGCATGGTGAGCAATTCCTTCAGGATGTTCGCCAAAAAGTGGAACGGCAAGGGCCGTATGATAGACCCTGAGCTGGAGGCCGTAAAGGCCGCCATCGCCAAGGTGCACGCCATGGGCAAGCCCATCCGTTTCTGGGAGGCCCCGGAAGGCACTACCGCCTACTTCACCTTCTGGAAACTGGGCGTGGACATCATCAACACGGACAAGCCGGCTGTGGCTTCGCTCTTCTTCAGCGACTGGGGCAACAAGAACTTTATCATGGGCAAGCATGAGGTTCAGGCCGGCGTTACCGGCACCAAGAAACTGGATGCCGCCACCCGCAGTTTCTCCGGCTTCCAGAATGAGAAATTGCAGCTTACCCAGCGCATTCCCACCTATACGCCCACATACCGGAACGACGGCAGCAACAAGAAGATCAAGAACGTAATCTTCCTTATC
>Ga0310696_10008176_pt1 | contig 12222 bp, 8 predicted proteins | sample AusTroGonzalo_MG_4_FD_203885 | JGI IMG/M metagenome (GOLD analysis project Ga0310696, IMG submission 203885) | Bovine rumen microbial communities from tropical cattle in Woodstock, Queensland, Australia - Gonzalo_02 (v2) (version 2) | ecosystem: Host-associated > Mammals > Digestive system >... | reverse complement strand
AGCACTTCAATGCGGGCTCTTTGGTGATCCTGGAGCACATTATTGAAGATGAACTGCACGGAGAAAATGAAACCTGTGAAGATGATGTAGCAAATCATCAGGTTTCTGATGAAACTGTCCTTGAAGCGGGCTATCAGGTTAATCACAAGGATGACAAGGGCAGCGGCGCCGAAAGCTATTGCCAACCAGACCTCCGCCGGTAAATGATTTTTCGCAGCTATCGCCTCGATGGCAAGCAGCTTGGGAAGGAAGGCCAGTAAAGTGACGGACAGGGCTGTGACCAAGATGGCGAGGATTGGCCTGCCCTTACGTATGAAAAACATGAGCAGGAAGCACCCCGTAAGCACAAGCATTGCCACGAAAGGAGAGACGGCAAGCCCCAGAACGAACAGCAGGATGGCAAACAGCCCGGCCAGAAGAATCCATCCGCTCATGCCTTCGCGGTAGAACACCAGCAGGAAGCCCAGATAAACCAGCATGGACCCGGTCTCCTTCTCAAGCAGGATCAGCAGCATGGGCAGCCCTATGGTGGCGAAGGCCTTGATCCAGCAGTCCCTGCGGGTGAATTCGAAGCCGTACTTGCCCATGATGGAGGCAAGGGCCAGCGAAGTGGTGATTTTAGAGAACTCCGCGGGCTGGATGTTGAATCCGCCGAAAGAAATCCACGACCTCGAACCCTTTATCTCCACTCCTACGACTAAAACTGCCAGCAGCAGAAGTATCATCAGCAGATAGAGAATCCAGGCGGAGGCTTCATATATCCTGGAAGGAATCAGGAAGATGATGGCAGCGGCAACGGCGATGGAAATGCTCATCCAGATGAAGTGCATGCCGTACCTCTGACTGAAGTCGAACAGCGCTGAATTCTCGGCATGGATCGAAGAGAAAATGTTGAGCCATCCGATAATGACAAGTATCAGATAGTAGCATATCAGCTTCCAGTCGAGTTTCCGATATAAAGAGCCGCTTCCCATTATCTTGTCCTTACCCTGTCCATCAGGTTTGCTTCGAACATTCTCTGTTCAAGGTATTGTCTTTCGGGGCTGATCTCTCCGTTGAGGTATTTTTCTACAAGCAGCGAGGCTATGGGAGCAGCCCAGGTTGCGCCGAAACCCGCATTCTCCACATAAGCCACGACGGCAATCTTGGGGTCGTCCTTGGGGGCGAAGCACATGAACACGGAGTGGTCGCTGCCGTGGGGGTTCTGTGCGGTCCCGGTCTTGCCGCACATCGTTATGCCGGGGATGGCGACAGCCCTTGCCGTAGCTCCGGGGCCGCCGTGCACAGCCATCTCCATGCCTTTGACAACTTCCGGGAAGTAGGCAGGGTCAACCATGGTGTAATGGCGGGTGGTGTAGGTGCTGTCAATATCTTCTCCCGGAGTGTGCTTTACGTAATGGGGGATGTAGTAATATCCCCTGTTCGCTACCGTGGCGCACATGTTGGCCAGATGGAGAGGCGTGCAGCCGAGCTCTCCCTGTCCGATGGACAGAGAGATGATGGACAGGGACCTCCAGCGGTCCTTGCCGTGGAGCCTGTCGTAGGTGGCTCGTGTAGGCACGTTGCCCGCCAGCTCATAAGGGATGTCGCTGCCGAGCTTGGTGCCGAAGCCGAACGATGTCACGTATTCCCTCCATTTATCGAAGGCCTCGCTGACGCTGCCGTATTTCGGATTGTCAATGATGCTGCGGAACACATAACAATAGTATGCATTGCAGGACATCATCAGCGACTGGTACATGTCGATGGGGGAGATGTGGTCGTGGCAGCCAAGTTTGACCCTTCCGACCTGATATCCGGAATAGCACGGATACCTCATGTCGGGAGTAAGCACTCCTTCCTGAAGGCCTATCAGACCGTTGACCACCTTAAAGACGGAGCCGGGCGGCTGGGCGGACTGCACTGCCCTGTTGAACATGGGCTTGTAGGGGTCGGAAATCAGGGAAGAATAGTATTTGTTGATTTCGGCGAGCTGGGACACGTCTATGCCCGGGCTGGAAACCATAGCGAGTATTTCGCCTGTGGAAGGTTCGATGGCGACCAGTGAACCCACCTTGTTCTGCATCAGCTGCTGGCCGTAAGCCTGCAGGTGCAGGTCGATTGTGGTGGTCACGTCGCTGCCGCCGACAGCCTCCTTGTCATATGCGCCGTCTTCGTAATGCTCCTGGATGCGGTTGTGGGCGTCGCGCAGGTATATCTCATAGCCTTTCTCCCCTTTGAGGCGGTCTTCAAAGGCCATTTCCATTCCTGTCTTGCCTGCGAAATCGCCCATCGAATAGCCTTCGTGGGTATCGAGGAACTTCTGGTCGACTTCGCTGATGTACCCGAGCAGGTTTCCTCCGGAGTTGACAGGATAGTCACGGGTCGTCCTGACGACGGCGTCGAAGCCGGGGAACATATGGCTCTTCTCCGCGAACTTGTCGTACATCTCGCCCGGAACCTGCTTGAGGAAGGTGACGGAGCCGTAACCGATGCGGGTACGGTATCTCTTGTAATAATCGAAGCGTTCCTTTACGAACTCCTTGTCGAGGTTGAAAATTTCGCAGAAAGCGAGGGTGTCGAAAGGCTGCACGTCGATGGGCACCACCTCTATGTCGTAGATTATCCTGTTGTCGACGATTATTTCGCCGTTGCGGTCGAGGATGCGTCCCCTGGCCGGGTAGTTGGTTTTGTATTTAAGGGCGTTGTTCTCGGCGTTGATGCGGTATTTGTCCTCGATTATCTGCACGAAGAACAGCCTTGCGACTACAGCGATGAACGCTATCGCAATCGAAGCGAGGAGGATGTTCTTTCTGCTGACGGACAGTGCCATTCCTTACTCCCGTGTATTTAACATGAAGAAATCGAGAGCCAGAATGAGCACAAGGTTGGCGATGCAGCTGAGCGCCAGCCTGAGCAAAGTTGTAGTCAGACTTTCCATACCCACCGCATCGAGACATATATATACGATGAAATATACGGCGAGGGAGGAGAAGATGAGATTGGCGTGTCTCAGGATGCCTACTTCCTGGATAGTGGGAATCAAGGCCCTGTCGAGACTGTCCCTTGTGAAAAAGGCGGAGTACAAAGGCCTGCGGACCGCGGCGAGTGCCACTGCCGCAGCTGCATTGAGACCGGGTATTCCATCGCACAGGATGTCCACTGTAAGACCTAACAGGAAAGCGAGAAGCATAGAAACGACGGGGTGCTGGTCGAGCGGAAGATATAGCACAAGCAGCGGCAGGCAGCACAGATAGATGTACGGCCCGATATTGACAAAGTCCGAGAGGACTACCTGGATGAGCAGCAGGATTACGTAAAACAATATGTAGCCCAGGCGGTTTTTCATTTCTGCTCTTCTTTTTCTTCGAGTGCTTCTATTTCTTCAAGGTCATTTCGCGCCACCACATATACATGGCGAAGCGAAGAGAAATCCTGGAACAAGTCTATGTCAAGGCTCAGGTAAAGGCCGCTTACGGTTTTGACCTGACTTATGACACCTATCGGGATGTCGGCGGGGAAAATGTTCGAATGCCCGCTCGTTGCGACCGAATCACCGACGGCAGCTCCGCAGTAGAGGGACATTTCGGTCAGCGTGGCCTTGTGGGGATTCACTCCTTCCCAGCGCAGCAGGCCGAAATGGTTGCTTTTTGTCAACCGTGCGCTTATGGACCGTTCGGTGTTCAGGAAAGATATCACATAGGCATAATTGTCACTGACCGCATCGACTATCCCCACTACTCCGTTTGAAGTGACTACGCCCATGTTCTCGGCAATCCCCTGCCTTGAGCCTTTGTTGATGAGCAGGTAGTTGTGCTGCTTGCCCCTGGTGCTCTTTATGACTTCAGCAGAGGTGTAGTTGTAAACGCCGTCCAGATCCCTGAAAGCATCGTCCGGCATTGCGGCCATGGCCTCGTACAAGCCGAGCCTCTGCCGCAGGCTTTCGTTCTCCTGCAACAGGGCCTCATTTTCTTTACTGAGAGAGAAGTACGTCCTTATGTTTCCGCTCTTCTCCCAGATATACGACTGTGCTTCGCGTATCGCTCCGACTATCCTGTACCGCTGTACGACACTGCTGTTGGTAATCATTGCCAGACATAGTATTTCCAGCGCAATGAAAACCAGTACAGAGACGACGATGCGGGCAAAGGCGGAGCGACCTGTCATCTAAACAGGAATTTATATGTTGAAGTGTTCTTAAGCGCCTGGCATGTACCGCGTGCAACAGCGCGGAGAGGATCCTCTGAAACGTGGAACGGGATGTTTATCTTCTTGGCGAGCCTCTGGTCCAGACCCTTGAGCAGCGCGCCGCCTCCGGTCAGGAAGATGCCTTTGTGCACGATGTCGGCGTAAAGCTCGGGGGGAGTCTTCTCCAGTACGGTCAGTACGGCAGTCTCCAGCCTTACAAGCGACTTGTCGAGGCAGTGGGCGATTTCCTGAGATGTGATTTCGGCCTCCACGGGGTGGGCGGTCATAAGGTTGGGGCCGCTTACCACGTAAGGTTCGGGAGCTTCTTCGAGATCGGAAACAGCGGCGCCGATTTTAATCTTGATGTCCTCTGCCGTGATTTCTCCGACCTTGATGTTGTGCTGCTGACGCATGTACTGCTGGATGTCGCTCGTGAATACGTCGCCGGCGGTGCGGATGCTCTCGCTGGCTACGATGCCTCCGAGGGAGATTACAGCGACTTCAGTGGTGCCGCCTCCGATGTCAACTACCATGTTGCCTGAAGGTGCGGTAACGTCGAGACCGATGCCGAGTGCGGCGGCCATAGGTTCAAACATCATGTAGACATCGCGGCCTCCGGCATGTTCGCATGAGTCGCGTACGGCTCTGATTTCAACTTCGGTGCTGCCTTTGGGGATGCTGACTACAATCCTGAGGCTGGGCGCGAAGAGGGTGCGCTTGCGGTTTATCATCTTGATGAATTCCCTCAACATCAGCTCTGCGGCCTCGAAATCTGCGATTACTCCGTCCTTGAGCGGCCTGACGGTGCGGATGGTCGGGTTGGTGCGTTCGTGCATGAGCTTGGCCTGAGTCCCCACAGCTATGGGCTTGTTGGTGGGGATGTCGATAGCCACGATTGAAGGTTCGTCAATCACTTTCTTGTCATTCTGGAAAATGACGACGTTGGCGGTGCCAAGGTCAATTGCAAGTTCTTGAGTAAGGAATGCCATATCGATAAATGAATTGAATTAATGCTTGAAATGTCTGAATCCGGTTATGACCATGGCCATGCCATGATTGTCACAATAATCTACGCTTTCCTGATCCCTGATGCTGCCGCCCGGGTGGATGACAGCGGTAATGCCTGCCTGGTCTGCGATTTCGACGCAGTCGGGGAAGGGGAAGAAAGCGTCTGAAGCCATGACCGCGCCTTTGAGGTCGAAGCCGAATGAAAGGGCTTTGGCGACGGCCTGCCTGAGCGCATCCACCCTGGAGGTCTGACCCACTCCGCTGGCGAGCAGCATGCCGTCTTTGGCAAGCACTATCGAATTGGATTTCGAATGTTTGACAAGTTTGTTGGCAAACAGCAGGTCAGCGACCTGTGCATCGGTGGGAACCACCTTGGTGACAGGTTTGAGTTCGGCTGCCGTTTCGCTCTTGGCGTCCCTTTCCTGGACGAGGGCGCCGCCGAGCATCGAGCGGAACTTCACTGCAGACGGCTTCACGCCTTTGTTGACCAGAATTATGCGGTTCTTCTTCTGCTTGAGCGTTTCAAGCGCAGCAGGAGAATACTCGGGTGCGATAATGACTTCGAAGAAAATCTTCCCGATTTCCTCTGCGGTCGCATCGTCCACCGGCACGTTCGAGATGATGATGCCTCCGAAGGCGGACACGGGGTCGCCGGCAAGAGCATCCTTCCACGCCTCGGCGATTGTGGCGCGGGAAGCGCAGCCGCAGGCGTTGTTGTGCTTGATGATGGCTACCGTAGGCTCTTCGAAATCGGAAATCAGTTCGATGGCAGCTTCGATGTCAAGCATGTTGTTGTAAGATATTTCCTTGCCGTGCAGCTGAGCAGGCAGGGAGGCTGCGTCGCCGTAGAAAGCCGCATTCTGGTGCGGGTTCTCTCCGTAGCGAAGGGATGTCTTCGAGGTATAGCTCCTTGCGAACATTTCCACCTCACCGTCGGAGTTGAGGTAGTTGAAGATGGCGGTGTCGTAGGAACTGCTCACCGAAAATGCGTGCTTTGCGAACGACAGCCTGTCTTCGACGCTGGTGCAGCCGTCCTTCTCCCTGAGCAGCGCGGCCAGCTTGCCATAGCATTCCTTGCAAGGCACGATGACCACGTCCTGGTAGTTTTTGGCTGCGGCGCGGATGAGGCTGATGCCTCCGATGTCGATTTTCTCGATTATTTCCTGATGGGCCGCACCCTTGGCGACATACTCCTCGAAGGGATAGAGGTCGACGATAACAAGGTCGAGCGCCGGAATTTCATATTGCTGCATCTGTTCGATGTCGGAGGGGTTGCTGCGCCTTGCGAGTATGCCTCCGAAAATCTTGGGATGGAGGGTTTTCACCCTGCCCCCGAGAATGGAGGGATATCCGGTGACGTCTTCGACCTTGGTCACAGCATAGCCTTTGCCGGCCAGAAAGTCGTAGGTGCCGCCTGTAGAATACAATGCAACTCCCTTGCTTGCAAGCAAGTCGGCAATCTCTTCAATGCCGTCTTTGTAATATACGGAAATGAGAGCAGAGGTTATCTTTTTCAATTCTGAGTTCATGGTCTAGGCTTAACCACGCAAAAATAATCGAAATTGAGCAAATTATAATTAACTTTGTTTACAGTTTTTCCACAAATGAACAGAAAAAAAATTGCAATTATCGTTGCAGCGGGTTCCGGTTCGCGGATGAATTCCAAAATTCCCAAGCAATTTATCGAAGTGGCAGGCAAGCCTTTGCTGCGCCATACGATTGAAAAGTTCCTTTCGATGGAAGAACCTGTCGATATAATTATCGCTCTTTCAGACGATTACAAAGAATGGTGGAAATCTTATTGCCGCGAAAGCGGTTTTCTTGGGCGCTACATCCTTCCCTCGGGCGGCTTCACCAGGTTCCATTCTGTGAAAAATGCGCTGGAATTTGTGCCTGACGGTGCGCTTGTCGCCGTTCATGACGGAGTCCGGCCTTTCATCACCCCGCAGTTCCTCGAGCGGCTCTATGCCGAGGCAGACAGTTACGGAGCTGTTGCGCCTGTGGTTCCCCTCGTTGAAAGCATAAGGGAGATGACATTGAACGGCAGCGTACCTGTGGACAGAGCCCGCTTCGTGTCGGTGCAGACACCTCAGGTTTTCCGGTCCGAAATACTGAAAGAAGCCTACTGCCAGTCGTACGACATTTCGTTCACCGACGACCTGACAGTAGTCCAGAAAGCGGGCTTTCCCGTAAAGACTGTGGAAGGATTGCGTTACAACGTCAAGATTACCACTCCCGACGACCTTAAGCTGGCCGAGGCTCTACTTTGAGTTTTTCTTGCGGCTCTCCTTTTTCGGCTGCGATGCCCTGACATAAGGCACGTCATCGATGTACACCTGCCTCTCTATGGCTTCTTCAAGTGATATCCAGGTCTCGGTGCGCTCCACTCCGTCGATGTTCTGTATGGTGTCGATGAGCACGTGCATCAAATCGTCATTGTCCCTGCAGTATAACTTGAGCATGAGTGCGTGGTTGCCCGTGATGAAATGGCACTCCACTATCTCCGGGATATGTCTCAGCGCATCTATTACGTGGGAGTAGGCGTTAGCTCTCGAAAGACTCACGCCGATATATGCGCAGACGTTCAGGCCGAGCGCCTGAGGTTTCACCAACAGCCTCGAGCCGGTGATGATGCCCATTTGCTCCATCTTGCGCACCCGCTGGTGTATGGCGGCTCCGGATATGCCGCATTCGCGGGCGATTTCGAGGAAGGGAAGCCTTGCGTTCTTGATAAGGAATGAAAGGATTCTTCGGTCTGTAGCGTCAAGCTGGTGGGTAATCATGGCAGGTAGGTTTTAGTGTGAACGCCAAAATTAGTAAAAATATTAATTGAAAAAACCTATTTATTTGGCTTTTTCATTAATATGGCTGAAAATGAGCCTGATGCGCGGTTGCAAATCGTAAGATTCGCTATTGCTTGGAAGTCTTGGAAGCTTTGGATATGATTTCCCTGCATGCGGCCTCGTCGAGGCTTTCAGGAGCCGTTCCTTTCGGAATCTTATAGTTGTTCTTGCCCTGTTTGATATAGGGGCCGAAGCGGCCGTTGAGCACTTCGATGTCGCCGAAGCTTGCGATGTGCTTCTTGCTTTCCTTAAGCTTGTGCTCTTCGATGAGGGCAATGGCTTCCTCTTCGGTTATCTGTATCGGATCGTACGTTTTGCCGAGAGAGACGAAAGTGCTGCCGTATTTGATGTAGGGGCCGAAGCGTCCTGTCGCGGCGGTGATTGCAGCCCCTTCGTAGGTGCCTACCGTGCGGGGCAGCTTGAACAGCTGGACGGCTTCGTCGAGAGTGATGTTCTCTATCAGCTGGCCGTTCTTCAGGCTTGCATACTGCTTGTCAGGGTCGTCGTTCTCGCCCTTCTGCACCAGCGGACCGAAGCGTCCCATACGGGCTATGAGAGCTTTCCCGCTCGCAGGGTCGGTTCCGATGCGGCGTTCCATGTTGGTGCGGGTCCTGTCGCTGAGCTTTTCCTCCACTGTGTCGTGGAAATCCTTGTAGAAGTCTGAGATGACCTCGTTCCACACTCTCTTGCCGCCTGCGATGTCGTCGAAATCCTGCTCCACCTGGGCTGTAAATCCGTAATCCATGATAGTCTGGAAGTTGGCGTCCAGATAGTCCGTCACCAGTATGCCTATGTTCTCGGCGAACAGCTTGCCTTTTTCCTTCCCGACGGTTTCTGTCTTGGTCTGGACAGTAATCGAGTCGCCTTTCAGAATGTGAATCTTGTAGCTGCGCTGCTCTCCCTTGCGGTCGCCTTTGCTGACATAGCCGCGTTTCATGATGGTAGAAATGGTGGGGGCGTATGTCGAAGGACGGCCGATGCCGAGCTCTTCGAGCTTCTTGACAAGGGTTGCTTCGGTGTATCGGGGCGGACGGACGGTGAATTTCTCCACAGCGTCGATTTCCTTGCGCTCCATTTTCTGTCCCTTTGCGATGGCAGGCATGAGTGTCAGCCCTTCGGCTGCCTCGTCTTCGTCGCTGCCTTCGATGTAAACCTTCAGGAAGCCGTCGAAAATTACCCTTTCAGCCTCGGCTACGAACGGCTCCTTCACTCCGGCTGCGGCTATGTCGACTATGGTCTTTTCGAGAGTGGCGTCGGCCATCTGGCTGGCAATGGTCCGTTTCCAGATGAGGTTGTAGAGCTTCTTTTCGTTGGCGGTGCCGTCTATGGATACATTCTGTATATATGTGGGCCGGATGGCCTCATGGGCTTCCTGCGCCCCTTTGGTTCGGGTCCTGTAGTTGCGGGGCTTCGAATAGGCGGCTCCGTATTCGTTGACAATGAAAGTCTTGGCAGAGTTGATGGCGAGCGACGACAGATTCACCGAGTCGGTACGCATATATGTAATCAGGCCGGCTTCGTAAAGCCTCTGTGCCAAGGTCATGGTCTGGCTTACAGAGAAGCCGAGCTTGCGTGCCGCTTCCTGCTGCAGCAGCGAAGTGGTGAAGGGGGCGGCGGGAGTGCGCACCAGTTCTTTCTTCTCTATCGCTGAAACATGGAAGTCGGCGTTCCTGCAGCTTTCGAGGAATGCAACGGCCTCCTTCTCGCCTGTGAATTTCTTCTCCACCTGGCCTTTGATGGCGTTTTTAAGGCCTTCGGGAACGAAGCTTCCTTCCACCCTGTAATAAGGCGTGGCTTTGAAAGAAGCGATTTCCCTTTCCCTGTCCACAATCAGCCTTACTGCCACAGACTGGACGCGGCCGGCCGAAAGCTTGGGCTGCACCTTCTTCCAGAGGATGGGGGAGAGTTCGAAGCCTACGAGGCGGTCGAGGATGCGGCGGGCCTGCTGGGCGTTGACAAGGTTCATGTCAATGCTGCGGGGGTTCTCGATGGCTTCCAGTATGGCGTTCTTCGTGATTTCGTGGAAAGCTATCCGTCTGGTGGAGGCGCTGTCCAACCCGAGGGTTTCGGAAAGGTGCCAGGCTATGGCTTCTCCCTCGCGGTCTTCATCGGATGCGAGCCATACGGTCGAAGCCTCTGATGCGGCCTTCTTCAGTTCGGCCACGAGTTTCTTCTTGTCGGGGGAGATTTCGTAATGAGGCATGAAGCCATGCTCCGTATCGACGCCAAGCTTTTGCTTTGAAAGGTCGCGGATGTGGCCGAAGCTGGATTTGACGGTATAGCCCTTGCCGAGGAATTTCTCGATGGTGCGGGCTTTGGCCGGTGACTCTACTATGACGAGATTCTCTCCCATGATGAACGGATTTTTAGCGGGGCAAAGTAAGTTATAAATCGAGGTATAATCCAAATTTAATTGCTAAATTCGCAGTTTGAACGCATTACGAAATGAACTTAGATACCAAGAAAAAAATAGTCCGGATATGGTGGGTGCTGCTCGCGGCGCCTTTCGTAATCCTCGCCCTCTGCCTGCTCTTTGTGGCGCTTTTTGCTAAGATTCCTTCATTCGAGGAGTTGGAGAACCCCAAGAGCAATCTCGCCACCCAGCTCATCAGCTGTGACGGGGAAGTGTTCAACACATATCACATCGAAAACCGCTCTTACGTCACTTTCGAAGAGCTGCCGGAATCGCTTGTCAACGCTGCTATCGCCACCGAGGACGCCCGTTTCCGCAAGCATTCGGGAATAGATTTCCGCTCGCTTGCCCGCGTCGGGGTCAAGACCATCCTGCTGCACAACTCCAGCCAGGGCGGCGGCAGCACCATAACCCAGCAGCTTGCCAAGACTCTTTACCCTCGTGAGAACGTGGATTCAAAGATACCGGGAGTAAAATATATAAAGATTGCGATGATCAAGTTCAAGGAGTGGATAACGGCTGTCAAGCTGGAACGCAACTACACCAAGAACGAAATCATCACCATGTATCTCAACGCAGTATTTTTCGGCAGCGACGCGTACGGCATCAACACGGCCGCCCGCACCTTCTTCGACAAGAAGACCGGCGATTTGCTGCTCGAGGAGAGCGCATGTCTGGTGGGCATGGTCAACAAGCCTACCCGCTACAATCCCGCCCTCAACCCCGAGCAGTCCCTCGAACGCCGCAACCACGTTCTGAGGCAGATGCAGAAATACGGCTACATCAGTGCCGCAGTTTGCGACTCCGTCAGCGCCCTTCCGATAACCCTTTCTTACCAGAGGCAGGATCACAACGCGGGCATCGGTTCCTATTTCAGGGACATGCTCCGCAGGGTGATGAACGCCACCGAGCCGAAGCGTTCCTCTTACAATCAGATTGAGGATTACCGCGCCGACTCCGTGAAATGGGTAGAGGATCCGCTCTACGGCTGGCTCAACAAGAACACAAAGCCGGACGGCAGCCGCTACAATCTGGACAAGGACGGCCTGCGCATCTACACAACCATCGATTCGAGGATGCAGAGATATGCCGAAGAGGCCATCAAGGAGCACCTCAGCACAGACCTGCAGCCCCTGCTTTGGAGGGATTTGCGGAGCAAGGCCAACCGCCCCTTCTCGGATGACGTCGACAAGAGCATAATCGACCGCGTCATGCAGCAGGGCCGCCGCTGGAGCGACCGCTACATGGAAATGAAGAAGGCGGGGGTGCCCGAAAACGAAATCATGAAGTCTTTCGAAGTGCCTGCCAAGATGCGCGTGTTCGCCTGGAACGACAAGGGATATGTGGATACGGTGATGACTCCCAACGATTCCATCAAATACTACAAGTCTTTCCTCAGGTCCGCCTTCGTCGCAGTAGAGCCGAACACAGGCAAGGTCAAAGCCTATGTCGGAGGTCCCGACTACAGATATTTCAAGTATGACAACGCAGGGCAGGGCTACCGTCAGGTCGGCTCGACCATCAAGCCCTTCCTCTACACCCTCGCCATGCAGGAGGGCTACACCCCCTGCAACAAAGTCGTGAACATTCCTTACAGTTTCGTGCTGGGCGACGGCACGGTGTGGACTCCCAACAGCACCGACAAGGACGAATACATAGGCAATACCGTTACGCTGAAGTGGGGACTTACCCACAGCTCCAACAATATCTCAGCATACCTGATGAAACAGTTCGGCCCGGAGGCAATGGTCAACATGTGCCGCAAGCTCGGCATCAGCAGCTACATCGATC
>Ga0310696_10008175_pt1 | contig 12223 bp, 7 predicted proteins | sample AusTroGonzalo_MG_4_FD_203885 | JGI IMG/M metagenome (GOLD analysis project Ga0310696, IMG submission 203885) | Bovine rumen microbial communities from tropical cattle in Woodstock, Queensland, Australia - Gonzalo_02 (v2) (version 2) | ecosystem: Host-associated > Mammals > Digestive system >... | reverse complement strand
TCGAGGGCTGCATCTCGTCCAGAAGGTCTTCGGCTTCGTCGGTGTTATCGATGTTCGAGATGTACAGAACTGCCGAGGATTGCTTTTTCTGTGCCGTGTTTTCTGGTTCCTTGCGGTCGTTTTTCTGTGCCGTGGTTGTTTTGGGGGTGCTACTTACCGACGGCTGGGGTTCTTTATCCTCAGCTACAATAGGCGGCGGGGCAATTTTCGACATTGTTTTAATCATGTCCAATATGCTGTCGGAACATCTCTCCGACATGGATTCTTGTTGTAGCCAAAGTCTTTCGGCGCCTTCGCCCAAGGTTGAGATGAATACCCGCGACACGCCTTTGCGTCGGGTTAGCCCTATGCGCTCGGCGGCTATTGCTGCAAGGTCTATAACGTTTTTGCGGGGACAGCGGTCGTTTACTTTTACTATAACCCATTTGTTGGTTATTGTGTCAACCACAAGCACGTATGTGCCGAGTTTTATGTTATGATGCGCCGCTGTATATTTTTTTTGTGAAAAGCGTTCGCCGCTTGATGTCTTGCGGTTTTCGAACTTATTGTGATATCGGGTGGCCCGATGTTTCTGGCTAACGATTTCTTGCGCGCCTGCCGCCCCGATTATAGAAAGGAATAATAATGATATTATAACTGTTTTCCATTTATACATAGTATATAGTATTGGTTTGACAAAAAGCGTAGAAGGGCTTTTGGCCCTTCTACTGCTTGATTTTCTTGTGATTATTTGCCACAAGCCTGTGTTGCTGTGATGGCCACCACGTTTACGATGTCTTCCACGGAGCAACCGCGAGAGAGGTCGTTGATAGGTGCTGCCATGCCTTGCATGATAGGTCCTATGGCTTCGGCACCGGCCAAACGCTGTACGAGCTTATATGCTATGTTGCCTACTTCGAGCGAGGGGAACACCAGCACGTTGGCCTTACCAGCCACGGGGCTGCCGGGAGCTTTGGAGTTGCCAACTTTGGGCACTATGGCTGCATCGGCCTGCAGGTCGCCGTCGATAACCAGCTTGGGGTTCATCTCCTTGGCAATGCGTGTGGCGTTTACCACTTTGTCCACGAGTTCGTGTTTGGCAGAGCCTTTGGTGGAGAAGCTGAGCATAGCGATACGCGGGTCGATACCGGCGATATTTTTGGCTGTTTCGGCAGTTACCACTGCAATCTGAGCCAGTTTGTTCTCGTCGGTGTTGGGGTCGGCTGCACAGTCGGCGAAGACCATGATACCGTCGTCGCCCCATTGTTTGTCTTTAAACACCATGATGAAGGCACCGGAAACGACGCTGATGCCGGGGAGGGTTTTCACTATCTGGAAAGCGGGACGCAGCACGTCGCCGGTAGCGTTGCGGGCTCCGGCCACTTCGCCGTCGGCTTCTTTATTCTTGATGAGCAGTGTGCCGAGGTACAGGGGGTCTTCGACGAGTTTCAGTGCTTCGGGCATCTGCATGCCTTTGCTCTTACGAATTTCGGCGTAGAATTCCTTTTTGGGATTGTCCTTGGGGTCGATGATGGTGGCTTTGTCGATATTCTTAAGTCCCCATTCAGCGGCCAGTTTTTTGATTTCAGCCTCGTTGCCGAGGAGTATCAGTTTTGCAAGACCTTCTTGCAGGATGATATCGGCAGCTTTGAGGGTGCGTTCCTCGTTGCCTTCGGGCAACACTATGCATTTGCCGGCTGCTTTGGCAGATGCTTTGATTTTTGACATCAAGTCCATAATTCTCTGTTTTTTATGTTTTAATGAATATTATTTATTTATCAGTATCGATTTTATGTATTTGTTGCCGTTTACGGTTACCTCCAAGCGATAGGCTCCGTTGGGGAGGCTTTGCAGGTTGATTTGGTGGACGTTTGTGGAGAATATTGTGCGCGACTGCAACACTTCGCGTCCCATCATATCGTAAACGGTGTAGGTGGCTTCGCCCATGTCGGGGATTTCGACGTTCATCTGACCTTTGGATGGGTTGGGATAAACGTTGATGGTGCGGTCCATAGGCTGTGCCGACTCTATATCCGTAGTGCCGTCGTAGTTGAGACCTGGGAGCGAGGTTGTGCTGCTGTTTGTAGGTGCGAGCCAGTCGCTCAGACGCGAGTTGCTGGAATTGCCTCCTGTCCACGATTTGTCGAGACGGCCATACATGTCGTACATATAATCGGAACTATATTTATATTGGCAATCACTTTGTCCGCCCTGAAGCTGTCCTATAATTTGCTGACTGGCATTGAACAGCGGCGAACCCGAAGAGCCACCCTCTACACATCCTTTGTTATTTGCACCTATTCTCCATCTTACATACCAGAAATTTGTCCAACCGGAAGTGGAAATCGCCGACACGCTATTGGGGATAGATATTTTTTTCCAGTCGCCACTGGGGTGATGTATGCAACAGCCTACCGACACAGCGGAAGTTGTGGTGTTGCGGTTCCATCCAGCATAGAAAGGTTTGTATGCGGCGGGGATGGAAGAGTTTAATTTCAGCAACAAGAAATCGGAGCCGTTATACGAGGACTTCGAATTTCCTGCAACTTTTGTGGCACCGGTAAGGCTCTGTCCGCTGTTTCCCGAAGTGCCTGAGCAATACGTTGTTTGAGCATTGAAATAAAAAGTAAAACGCACGCTGGTGAGTGACGAAAATTGGTCGATGCAGTGGTAAGCGGTAAGGAAATAGTTGGTTTTGTCGTTGCGTGTGTTGTTTATCAATGCGCCGGTACACATATAGCCATATCCGCCGTAGGTCATATACATAAGGAGCACGGAACGTTTAACTGCGCTCCAGTTGTTACCTTCGGAACAAGCTATATTTATCTGGCAGCTGCCCGACGAGTTGTCGAGGATTTTGTCGCGTTTGTTGTTTTCGTAACCAGCAAAGGGTTTGTAGCCGTGTGCCACCTGCGATATTTCCAGAGTACCTTGTCCTGCTACCGAAGCGGGTTCGTAGTATTCAATGATGAACTCGTCGCCAGGGAGGGCTTGGGTATAGAAACCGCCGTCCTCGTTGGTGTTTTCGATGTTGAAACTGCCCAGCACCAAATCGCGGTCGGGAGTGTACACGAATAATTCAGCGCCATCGGGGATGTCGTATCTGCTGAAAATGGGGAATGTGTGTTCGGCATCTTCGGTAACGATATGCAAGCGCCACACTCTGTCGCCATTAGGAAGAACATCAGTAACGCCGTGAGTTTTGTTGGAAAGGGCTACGTCCTGAATAACGGAGAGTCGGTAGGGATGGTCCTTGCCATCGACAAGCATGTCTTCGGCAATGTACTTTTGATTGTCGATTTTTTCGAGCTGAACAATGGGGACTTGTGTCTGCGACAGTGTCGGTTCGGTTTCTATGCGGGGTTTACCACCGTAGCTAATCTGGGCATCGAGCTGCAATGCTATCAATAACATTGCCATAAAAACTACAATTCTATTCATAATGCTTTTCGTATTTTAACGTTTGCAAAGGTACTATTTTTAGTCGAAAAAGTCAATATTTTTTACCAAATCGCTGTATTTGTGCTAATTATAAATCGACAACTAACACTTATTCGGCTTTTGAAAAGTGTAGGGAGTGCCATTTTGCACCTCTGTTTGTCGTTTTTTCGGTGGAAAAATCCGAAACGGGAAATCAAAGCGAATGCAATTCAATTACCGAAAGGTCGGTGGCTGCAAGGGTGTTTGGGAAAATGCTCTGTGCTTCCTCCACAAGAGGCGTAATGTCCTTGAAACGGGCGGAGAAATGTGTGAGCAGGAGCTGCGACACCTCGGCTTGCTTGGCCAAAGTTGCGGCCTGTATGGTGGTGCCGTGTCCTTTGCTGAGGGCCAGTTCCTCGTTTTTGGAGTCGAAAGTGGTGTCGAAACACAACAAATCCACGCCTTTTATAATAGGTACGAGGTTTTCGTTGTACGAGGTATCGCAACAATAGGCGTATTTGCGCGGTGGCTTGGGCTGCTGTGTGAGGTTGCAGTTGGGAATAACGCTGCCGTCGGGCAGAGTAAGGTCCTCGCCCTGCTTTATCCTTGCTATATCATCGGTGGCGAGGTTGTATGTCTTGCACACATCGCGTTTCAACGAAAGAGTGGTTTTCTTCTGCTCCTCGATTAGAAAGCCGTATGTCTCGATGGAATGGTAGATTGGGAAAGAACTTATGCGGCATTTGGCGTTGGAGAGTATGGGCTGGGAGACATCGGGGGTGACGGTGTGTATGTTGAGTTGGAAATTGAGGTCGGTGTTGCTCACACGGAAGATGGCCTCGAGGACTTCGTCGAGTCCTTTGGGAGCGTAAATATCCAGCGGCTGTGTGCGTCCGCACAGGTGCATGGAGGAGATAAGTCCGGGTAGGCCGAAGAAATGGTCGCCGTGTAGGTGAGAAATAAGTATGGTGTCGATGGACTGCATTTTTACATGCGCCCTGCGGATTTGGTTCTGCACGCCTTCGCCAGCGTCGATAAGAATTTTAAAACCTTCAATATTAACCACTTGTGCCGAACAGTACCTATGTCCGGTAGGCATCGAAGCCCCGCTTCCTAAAACTGTTACATAGAATCCCATTGCCAAACGCCTACTAATGTTTTCTAAGATACTGCAGTTCGCCGGTTTGCGAATCGAACACCGCCTCCACTTTACGAGCCGGAAGTTCCACTATGGTGCCGTACTGCGACACTTTCACGGTTTTTTGCTTTGTAAACGAAGGTGTTACAAAACTAACACGCACCACTTCGGGAATGCGGTATTTGAAGGCCGAGAATTTATTTTTTGTCTTGGTTTTCTTGCCCGTTGTTTTGGAGGGTTTGCCTTTGGCGTAACGCGACACAGCGCGCAAGGAGTTCTCGATGCGCAGGTTGCAGTAGATTGGCACAGATTCTTCGTCGGTGCTGTCCACAATGCCTTTCTGTGGCGAGAATCGGAAAAGTTCCACAATCTGGTCGTCGACAACGACTTTCGACACTTCGGGGTCCACGTAAAACACTTTGGTGATATTTGTCTTGGTGCCGGTGAACAGTTGCAGCATACGTTTTTCCTCGCGGTCGAGAGAGGAATACACAAAATTCAGGGCGTTTTCGTTGTACGACGACTCGTATTCGCCGTAGAGAATCTCCATTTTTTTCTGCTGTATCTCGGTAATCTGCTTGGCGATTTCCTCGGCACGTTGCTCGTCGCTTTTTTCCACCGAAGAACGCACAAGCACCACACTCTCCTCGTTTCCGGAAACGCCATTGCGAGTGTAGAGAGTATCCACATGTTCGTAAAGATTGTAGTTGGCCGTAGAATAGAGTAACTCGGAGAGACTCAGTTTTTCCACTTGTTCAACCTGATAGTCGTCGGCAGTGCCCATTTCAGTGAAATTGCTGTTTACCGACTTAAGCAAGCCTTTCTGCGACACCTGCACAGAGATATCGGAGTTCCGCGGTTCCACATAATAGAAATAATCGGGGTCGGGTTCCGCCACGGCAGTAATATCCACATCGGAGATATTCCAAGCACGGGAGTCGTCCACTTCGATGCCGAGATATTTTTCGGCGTAGTTGGCGTAGGGAGCAAGGTCGAAATTGGTGTATTCGAAAGTAACGGCGACACGGATTCTTGTCTTTGGCAAGGAATAGAAAATGCCGCCCTTAAGATCCTGCGAAGGACGCCCCTTTACTTGGTAAACGGAGTACGAACATCCGCTAAAAATAACGAATGCCAGCAAAACAGGGACGAAAAATCTTTTTATATTCATATTATTTATTTTCTTTTCGACATCAATAAAAGTCCGATAAAGGTTATCAAACCGTTGATTATCAACAACTCAAAACCAAACTTATACCCTCCGAACCATGCTTCGGAATTCAGTTTTAGGATGTAACAGATAACGGGGGAAAGCACTGCCACCACCGGCACCCAAGCATCGCGGGTAAGGCGTTTGGTGAAAAGTCCGAAACAGAAAAGTCCGAGCAAGGGTCCGTAGGTGAATCCCGCCACATCGAAGAGCGTGTCGATGAGCGACTGCGTATGGAACGGGCGAAACGCAATGATTACCAGCAGATAAAGCACTGCAAACGCCACATGCACCCAACGACGGATTTTCAACTCGTTGCGTTTATTGCCAGATTGTTCTTTCCCGAAGCCGAGAAAATCGTAGCAGAAAGTGGTGGTAAGGGCGGTAAGGGTGCCGTCGGCGCTGGAATAGCCGGCAGCCACCATGCCGAGGACGAACATCACGGCAGTGAAACTACTGAGTTTGAATGCAATAGCTGGAAAAATCTTGTCGGGCACCACTTTACCGGCGGCATCCACGGGCAAAGCAAAGCCAGTTTGGTCGGCGTAGGTGAGCAGAGCGGCGCCGAGGCAGAGGAACAGTATATTCACCACGATGAACAGCAGACTGCTCGTCATTACATTTTTCTGTGCATCGCGCAAGCTTTTGCAGGTGAGGTTTTTCTGCATCATATCTTGGTCGAGGCCCGTCATGGTGATGGTGATGAACATGCCCGAAAGTATCTGTTTCCAATAAAATTTCGGGGCAGAAGGATCTGTTTCGAACATGCGCGTATAGCCTTTCTCGGAAGCATTGCTCAGCAAATCGCCAATGCCCAAATCAAGGTTCTTGAGTATGGCAATAACTGTGGCTATTGCGGCAAGCAGAAGGAAAGTTGTCTGCAGAGTGTCGGTCCACACAACGGTCTTAATTCCGCCACGGAAAGTGTAGAGCAGAATTATTGAGATAAACACCACGGCAGGCACCCAGAAGGGAATGCCCCATGCGCTGAACACAAACTCATATAACACGAACACTACCAAATACATACGCAATGCCGAGCCCAGCAATCGCGACAAGATAAAGAACAACGAGCCTGTTTTTTCGCTCGCCTTGCCGAAACGGACTTCGAGATAGGTGTAGATGGAGGTGAGGTTAAGTTTATAATACAATGGCAGAAGGACCAGCGCAATGGCCGCATAACCAAGCACATATCCGAACACCAAAGGCATGTAGGTCCATGCTCCGCCGTGAACGCCGCCTGGCACGGACATAAAGGTTACGCCCGACAGCGAGGCTCCTATCATACCGTATGCCACCACATACCACGGCGACTTGCGGTTTCCGCGGAAAAAAGCGTCGTTGCCGGCGCTCTTACGCGAGGTGAGCCACATCACAAGGAACAAAAGTCCTGTGTAGATGACGAAACAGAGCAGAATTATGGTCTCCATGCCAATTTATCTACTGAACAAGGATTAGATAGTAGTTCTTTTTACCTTTCTGTACCACAATGTACGAGCCAGCCAGAATATCGTTGGCAGTAACATTGTAGCCTTCGGAAATCTTGGCTTTGTTTATCGAGATAGAATTCTCTTTCAGGGCGCGTTTTATCTCGCCTTTCGATGCAAACACGTTGGTTTCCACGGCAAGCAAGTCCACCACGTCGATGCCGGCTTCCACCTTGCTTTTGGCGATGGTAAACTGCGGAACGCCCTCGAAAACGGAGGCGATAGTGTCTTTGTCGAACTGTTGGAGCTGTTCGGTGGTGCCTTTGCCGAAGAGAATTTCGGAGGCTGCCACAGCCTGTTCGTAGTCCTTTTGCGAATGCACACGCACGGTGATGTCTTTGGCCAGAGCCTTTTGCAGCACGCGCAGATGCGGAGCCTGGGCATGTTCGGCTTCGAGAGCCTCTATCTCCTCTTTCGAGAGAAGGGTGAAGATGCGTATGTATTTAACCGAGTCCTCGTCGGAGCAGTTGAGCCAGAACTGGTAGAACTTGTACGGCGAAGTCTTTTCGGGGTCGAGCCACACGTTGCCGCCTTCGGTCTTACCGAACTTGGTGCCGTCGGCTTTGGTGATAAGCGGACATGTGAGTGCGAAAGCCTCGCCGCCTTCCATACGACGTATAAGCTCGGTGCCGGTGGTTATGTTGCCCCACTGGTCGGAGCCGCCCATCTGCAGTTTGCAGCCTTTTTTGCGGTAGAGGGTGAGGAAATCGTAACCCTGCAACAGCTGGTACGAAAATTCGGTAAAGGAAATACCCGTTTCCATACGTTTTTTCACGGAGTCCTTGGCCATCATGTAGTTAACGGTGATGTGCTTGCCCACGTCGCGGATGAAGTCGAGGAAAAGGTAGTCTTTCATCCAGTCGTAGTTGTTGAGCATTTCGGCAGCGTTTTCGCCGTTGTCGAAATCGAGGAATTTGGACAGCTGTTTGCGTATGCCTTCGACATTGTGCTGTATTTCCTCGGTGGTGAGGAGTTTGCGTTCGGCGGATTTGAACGACGGGTCGCCGATCATGCCGGTGGCGCCTCCCACAAGGGCGATGGGTTTATGTCCTGCTGCCTGCAGGTGTTTGAGCATCATTATGCTTACGAGATGTCCTATGTGGAGCGAGTCGGCGGTGGGGTCGATACCCACGTATGCCACTGTCATTTCTTTATTAAGTTGTTCTTCGGTGCCGGGCATCATGTCGTGAATCATGCCGCGCCAGCGGAGTTCTTCTACAAAATTGGTTTTCATTATTTATATATTGTTTTAAAAAAAGAGGGTCATCGTGTACAATGACCCTCTGGATATGTAAATGTCTAACTAATTATTTTACTATCAGTTTGGAGGTCATCGGTTGAGTACCTGCGGCGACACGCACCACATAAACACCTTTGTTCAGATTTTCGCAGGGGATAACCTGAGCGTGTGTGCCGGCCATCACTTTGCCGAGGGATTTTGTGTAAACCACGCGTCCCGACATATCGAAGAGTTGGATGTCAACATTGGTGGTTTGTCCAACGGTGAAGTCGATATGAGCATAGGTTGCAGCGGGGTTGGGATAAACTTTAAGAGTGTTGTCGGCAACAGCCACAGGACCTTCGATAGAGATTTCGTTGGTGGTGTCGGTGATATACTGTTTATCCATGAAAATGCCTCTACCATAGGTTGCGTAGTAGATAGCTCCGGGATATTTGGTTCTACCCCATTTGTAAACTTCTTCGTTGGCACCGCTGAAATATGTAGTCTGTTTGAATGGCATATTGTTGGTCTGCTGTTTGATGGCAAACACCGGTGTGCCTACGAAATCGCCGTGTACAGTCCAAGAAGGATTAGCACTGGTGATGTCGTTAGTGATATATAATCCGTTTTCGGAGCCAACAAACACTTTGCCGGAAGTCATTTCAATCAACGAGGAATAGAGCGGCATTTTGTTGTTTACAACAGTGTGTGATGTAACAGTATAGTTGGCATCTGTTGCGTTGGTCATGTAATACAGGTTAGGTTCATTCTCGAAATCGCCACAAGTGATAACGAGGTTGTTGGCACCTTGACGAGGATCCATGGCCAGAGAAGTAATTCTGCGGTTCAAACGGGTGGAGTCGCCGAAACGAACTGTATCAACAACAACCAAATATCTACCCGGCTGTCCATTGAAAGGAGGTTCGTACTGCAGTTGTTCTGCATCGTTTGCGGCAAGCAAGTTATTGATACGGATAAGACGAGATCCGCCGTCTTCTTCGTCGATAGAAATATACAGACAGTCACCGTCGTTGCTGATAGCAAGAGCATGAGGAACTGATTTTCCGAATTTCATCAATTCGTACCATAACAGACGTGCTTTGGTGAAGTCGGTAGCATTGGGTGTCATGAAAATTTTGTTGATACCGCCATTCGAAGCAGCTACATAGAAACGGTTCTGGATGGGGTTTTTAACAGTGTGTGTGGGTTGGTCTTTAGCTACGAAAGTGTTGGAGAATACATATTCGAAAGGATAGTCGAAATGTCCGCGGCTACGCACGAGGATTGTATCGCCAGCCTGAATGGTGAAATCGAGACGATCTTCGCTTGTGAGGTCGGGATTTCTTACATAAAGCACATCGTTGCCACGTTTAACCCAAGAGTTAGTGTCGAGAGTGAATGTAACGCTGTCGGCAATAGTTTTGTCGTTAGTAGTTTCCCAAAGGAGCATTGAAGGCACAGGTGCACCCGATCCAAATTTACCGCTGGTAAACTCTTGTCCCGAGGACCAAGTCTGTGTGTTGGTGAAATCAGAATAGTCGGCGTATGCTCTGCCGATGTTGGAGCCTTCGCAGGATACGAAGAGACAACGTCTGCTAATAGGTGCTGTCAGTTGGAACATCGAAGAAGCCACACCGCCGCCGTTACCTGTCCAAATAACCTGAGCTGTGGTGTTGAAATCACCGCTGTCGGAAGCGTTACGCGACTGGATGAAAGGAACTGAGTTGTCCTGAGCGCCGCCAAGCACCGAAGCGTCGTTGGCTATGGCAATGCTGTAGAACTGTGTTGTATTCAAACCTTTATTGTGCATGGTGTACGAACCGCCACCATTTGTGGTGCTGAACACACCGCCGTCGGTAGCCATGTAGAATGTGTTGCGGTCGGTCGAGCTGTTGATATAGTTGGGGAACACAATGCTGTGGATACCCGAGTGAACGAAATACGAAGAAGCGTAAACCTGATTCATATAGCTACCTGCATTGAGGTCGCTCTCGGTGTAAGCCGATTTTGTCCAAGTGTAAAGAGTAGCTCCGTCGAAACCTTCGCCAATCCAAAGAGCGTTGCCGCCCACGGCTATTTTGCGAGGATTGTCGGGGAATACTGTGATAGAGTTATTGAGGGTACCTTTGTTGGCACGGCTGAACAGGGTAACAGTGGAAGTTGTGATGATGTTCCAAACCTGTTGGTTGGTGGTCACGTAAACACCTTTGGACATACCGTTGGTATCGGCAACTACGGCGTAAACGTAGTTTTCGTTGGAGGGAGCTACAGCCACTTCAATGCGAGCGATATTAGTGGTGTCGAGGTAGTTTCTCGAAATTTCGATGGGGTTTTGAGTGTCGCTAACGATGTTGCCTATTTTGTAAATAGTGTTTTTGGTAGTGAAATAGAGCATTGTGTTGTTGTAAGAAACATCAAGGTCGTAAACAGCGCCTGTGAATATTTTTGTGGGGGCGTTGTTCCAGTCGGCTGCCGACTGTATTTTCCAACGGAAAAGGCCTGTGTTGGTGGCTGCATAGAAATACAGAACGTTGTTGTATTCGGCAGTTGCCAGACGGTTGATGTAGGCCCAGTCGCCGGTGTTATCGGTAATGGTGTCGGAGGCCGGAGCTGTGGCGGGAACGAGGGTATAGTTGTTCTCGTCCACGAAACGATACAGGCCACGTCCTACAGGTGCGGAGATATTGTTGTTGATTCCAGATGTGAGGAATCCTTCGCCGGTACCTATATATATTACACCGTCGGAAGTTTGTACCATGCACGAAATTGGCAGGGATACCTCTGTGCCGTTGGCGAGATGCATGGGAACGCGCTGCCAGTGCTGACCGCCGTCGGTAGTTTTGAACAAACCGCCGGCAACGCCGCCTGCATACAGGGTTTGGTTGGTAGTGTCCTGATTATCGATAATCAGACCTCTAACGCGACCTGCGACGTTATCGGGACCCATTTCCACGATATTTGCATCGGCAGATTTAGCAGCTTTTGCCACATTCTCTTTGTCGTCAGATTTGTTGAAAGCTTTTTTGCTGATGCTGAAATTGCCGCTTGTAGCAACAATAGTGCCTGCTGCAAAAATGCAAACAAACATTCCAATAAATAGTTTATTTACCTTCATAAGATGTTTATAATTAGTTTACTAACCTTTTTTTCTGTTTTTAATCCAAAAGGCAAAGATAATATTTTTTTTTCAATTATCAGCACATTTTGCTTTTTTTTATTTTTAAATCACATCAAAAGTACTGATTATCCGTTGGTTTAGAGCAATATTTTTATTTCATGCCAAAATCGAATTAACATTTTTTAATAATGACGTTATACCAATAAAACACATTTTGTCGTTTTTGGGGCACATTACATTAATAATAACTTCAAAAAACATATCAATGGAAGAGACAATCGACATACGGGAACTCAACGAGAAAATCGAACGCGAGAGCGCTTTCGTGGACATCCTCAACTCGGAGATGCGCAAAAACATCGTCGGGCAGAAACACATGATAGAGAGCCTGATGATAAGCCTTTTGGCAAACGGCCACATCCTGCTGGAAGGTGTGCCGGGCTTGGCCAAGACACTCACCATCACCTCGATGGCCGAGGCCATCCAAGCCAAGTTCAGCCGCATTCAGTTCACTCCCGACCTGTTGCCCGCCGACCTTATCGGAACGCTTATCTACAGCCAGAAAAACGAGACTTTCAACGTCAAGAAAGGTCCCATTTTCTCCAATTTCATCCTTGCCGATGAGATAAACCGTGCCCCCGCCAAGGTG
>Ga0310696_10008174_pt1 | contig 12224 bp, 19 predicted proteins | sample AusTroGonzalo_MG_4_FD_203885 | JGI IMG/M metagenome (GOLD analysis project Ga0310696, IMG submission 203885) | Bovine rumen microbial communities from tropical cattle in Woodstock, Queensland, Australia - Gonzalo_02 (v2) (version 2) | ecosystem: Host-associated > Mammals > Digestive system >... | reverse complement strand
GCTTCAAAAAATATATCGCGACTTTCGAGGAGGCACGATGAGTTCGCAAGACATACCGGGAACTGACTGGATTCTCAAATATTACCAAGGAATTAAAGACGGATCTATCTGCGTGGGGCAGTGGGTCCGCCTTTTATATGAGCAAATCGTTTCCGGCATCAACAGCGGCCAGTATATTTTCGACCAGAAGAAAGCAAACAGTGCTGTCGACTGGATAGAAGAACATTGCTTCCATACGGAAGGACCTCTGGGAGCAAAACCGTTGAAGCTGGCGTTGTGGCAAAAGGCTTTAGTGTCCGCGATCTTCGGGATAGTGGATGAAAACGGGACACGACAGTTCCGGGAGGTCCTTCTGTTAGTCGCAAGGAAGAACGGGAAGTCGGTCCTCGCTGCGGCTATCGCAAAATACGAGTGGTGGGTCGACGGGGGATACGGGGCAAGGGTCTATACTCTCGCGCCGAAACTTGACCAGGCGGAGATCATATACTCTGATATTTGGCAGATGGTCCAGTTAGATCCGGAATGGCAGGCGAGGAAAGAACGGCTGGAGCAAGCCAAGAAGCGCAAGGAATACGGCGACGATCCGGAGCTGGCACGGCACAGGATGACAGACCTTTACTTGCCGGTCAATAACGGGACGGTAAAGAAGATCGCATTCTCCGCAAAGAAGTCGGACGGGTTTAACCCTTCCTTGTGTATATGCGACGAAATAGCGGCATGGGAAGGGGACAAGGGCCTCAAACAGTACGAGGTCATGAAGTCCGGCATGGGCGCGAGGCCGGAAGCGATCATGCTGTCCTGCACCACTTCCGGCTACTCCAATGATTCGATCTACGACGAGTTGATCAAGAGGTCAACTCGTTTTCTTTTGGGCGACTCCAAAGAGAAGAGGTTGCTCCCGTTCCTCTACATGATAGACGACATCGAGAAGTGGAACGACATCAACGAGCTGCGGAAGGCAAACCCGAATATGAACGTGTCGGTTCCAGCCGACTATTTGATCGAGGAGATATCCATAGCGGAAGGGTCTCTTTCAAAGCGCCGCGAGTTCATAACGAAATATGCCTGCTTAAAACAAAATTCGAGCAGCGCCATGTTGTCCACGCAAGTGGTAGAGAGGGCGACAGGCGAAGAGATAACACTTGAGTCCATAGCAAATAATTACGCCGTTTGCGGACTCGACTTGAGCCAGACGACGGACCTTACCTCCGCGTGTGTTGTTGTTGAACGTGGCGGTGAACTGTACGTCGTTTCACATTTTTGGCTGCCGGCTGAAAAGATAGACGAGGCAAGCCAGAGGGACGGAGTCCCATACGGCATCTATATACAAAGGGGATTCCTCTCACCGTCCGGGGACAATTACATCGACTATCACGACGTATACGACTGGTTAGTGTCGCTCGTGAAAGACTATGAGATCCTTCCATTATGCGTCGGATACGACAGATGGTCCTCACAGTATCTGGTATCTGACCTCAAAGCGGCGGGATATGTATGCGACGACGTGAACCAGGGCGAAAACCTTTACGGCGTATTGATGGAGTGCCGGGGACTCCTGGAGGATGGGAAGATCCGCATAGGGGATAATGACCTTTTGAAGATCCATATGCTCAACGCCGCGATCAAAATGAGCGTGGAGCGGGGAAGAGGGAAGCTGGTCAAACTATCTCCGGGCGCTCACATAGATGGTTTCGCGGCCTTGATAGACGCGCTGACCGTCAGACAAAAATGGTACGCCGAATTAGGCGACCGCTTAAAGAACGAGGGGTGAAAAGATGTCTCTTTTTGATTGGCTCTTCGGCAACAGACCGAAACCGACGGGAGTCGAATCCGAGTTCCGCCTGCTGAACGGTCACACGCCGAAGTTTACATCATGGGACAAAGATTTGTATGAGTCCGAGCTGATCAGGGCGGCGATCGGGGCGCGGGCTACTCATATATCCAAGCTCAAAGTAGAAACACAAGGGGCAGCGAAGCCGGCGCTTCAGAATAGATTAAAGCACGGTCCGAACCAGCTCCAGACATGGGGACAGTTCCTCTATAGGCTGTCCACTATTTTGGACGTACATAACACGGCGTTCATCGTTCCGGTATATGACCAGTACGGTGAGCCTTCAGGGGTGTTCACGCCGCTCCCGGCCAAGTGCAAGGTCGTCCAGTTCCAGAACGTTCCCTTCCTGAGATATGAGTTTTCGAGAGGGGACACCGCAGCGATAGAATTATCTTACTGCGGGATCATGACAAAATATCAATACAGGAATGATTTCTTCGGAGAATCAAATAACGCTTTGTTCCCGACGATGGACCTCATCCACATCCAGAACCAGGGCATCGAAGAGGGAGTCAAAAACTCCGCCAGCTACAAGTTCATCGCGACGTTAAACAACTTCTCCAAGGCTGAGGATCTGAAGAAGGAACGGGTCCGGTTCAGTGAAGAGAACTTCGCCAAGGACTCCGAGGGCGGCGGGCTCTTACTGTTCCCGAATACGTATACCAACGTCCAGCAGATACAGGCGAAACCTTACACAGCGGACGCGGAGCAGATGAAGCTCATCAAGGACAACGTCTTTGAATATTACGGGGTAAATGAAGAGGTTTTGGAAAACAAAGCCTACGGCGATTCCTGGAGCGCATTTTACGAGGGCGCCATCGAGCCCTTCGCCATCCAGTTCTCCGACGTAATGACCAAGATGCTCTTCACCTTCAGGGAACAGACCGAAGGGAACCTTGTCATGGCGACGGCAAATAGACTCCAGTACATGACCAACAAAGACAAGCTGGAAGTATCCGCGTCCATGGCGGACCGGGGCATCATGACGAGGAACGAGATCCGCGAGATCTGGAATATGCCGCCTCTCCCCGAACCTTACGGCTCACAGCTGCCCGTCCGGGGCGAGTATTACAACGTGAATGAGGAGGGTGTAGAATGAGACGCGGTTCAACTCCTACTAACACGTTTGACGTAGACATTGACCTCACCGGGGCAACGCTGTTTATTACGTATAAGCAGAAGGGGCAGACGATAATCGAGAAAACGAACCCCGATATAACCGTATCGTCGAGTTCCCTCGTCGTTTCCCTTTCACAGGAAGATACCCTTGCCATGTGCGAAGGTATGGTCGAAGTACAAATCCGATACGTCTTTCCGAACGGGCAGGCAGACGCTTCAAACATCATGCGAGTCCCTGCTGAACGGATACTCAAAGACGGGGTGATTTACCCGTGAGTTTCAAAGCTACGTTCAATTCCGACCTTCACATTAAAGCGGAGTTCGGAGCCTACGTCGTCGTACCCGAAGTCGACTACTTCGACGGGGATTACGAGTACACCCCGACACAGGAAGCACAGACCATTCCGATTATAGGCAAGACGGCACGACAGAACATTACAATAAACCCCATTCCGTCAAACTACGGTTTGATAACGTGGAACGGGGCTATCCTCACAGTATCGTAAAGGAGTAAATAAAATGGCTCATCCTTCAGTAGTTATCAATTCGGTGGTTTATGCCAACGTGCCGGAGGTGGACATCCCCGTACAAGGTGGTGGCACGGCGAAATTCTATGACGCAAGCGAAGCGGATGCGGCGGCGGCAAACGTGCTGTCGGGCAAGGTATTTGTCGGTGCTTCGGGGCAGGACACCGGGAGCATGGCGAACAACGGTTCGACTTCCGGGACTATCAGCACCAAGGCACAGACGGTTAATATCCCTGCCGGGTATACATCGGGCGGCACGGTGCAGATTGATTCCACCGAACAGGCGAAGGTCGTTGCCGGGAACATCAAGAGCGGCGTAACCCTGTTGGGCGTTGCCGGGTCACTCTCACTCCCCACCATATCACAGGATTCCACCACAAAGATTCTGAGCATCAGTTAAGGGGGTGCTTATATGGCAAACCCTGATATTACTTTACTCAATGCGACCTATAGCGGCGTAAGTGGCGTAACGTTGCCGAAGAACGGCGGCGGCACAGCAACATTCCCGTGGGTGGAAGGTTCACAGACCATCACAACGAATAATACATATGATGTGACAAACCTTGCCGAAGTCGTGGTCAATGTTTCGGGTGGTGGTGGAGCATCTAACGTTGTCACGGGCACGTTCAAGGGAACGACTACGGGTGCGGCTATGGATGTGACGCTGAATTATACGGGGAACGGGTATCCTGTGGCAGTTGTAGTATACCCGAAGGAAGGCACATACAAATCCGGGACGGGCATATATGATTTGGTGCAGCGGTATGCAGTAATCGATTATTTCGCCGCAAAATGCGATATATCGGCAGTCCCATCTTTTAACACGCAAGGAACAAACGGAACATTTACGACCATGCGTAGATATAAATCCTCAGCAACATCGGCAACATCATACTCCTCTGCGACCGCAAATGATACCGCAATTCTATTAAACGCAGATGCAACCGGTAGTGGCTCTAGTGGCCCGTCCATATTAAGAATTAAGTCCAAAACAAAAATGTCAGTATATATAGCAGACTCAGCTTATGGTTTCGCCGCAAACTACGACTATACCTATTGGGTACTCTATTCATCCTAAAGGAGAACAAACATGAAATACTTAATCATCGAAATTCAGAAATTCGCAGACGGTTCTATTGCCGTCCCGTCCCCGACCACGCACGACACATTCTTCGATGCGATGGCAAAATACCACACGATTTTGGCGGCGGCGGCGAAGTCATCTGTGCCTGTCCATACCGCACTTGTGCTGACGGATGTCGGACAGGAGATTCGGCTCGACAGCTTCAACCATAACGAGCCGATAGATTAAGGAAGTGAAATAAATGGAAACCATGGAGATCCGCAATCTCGAATTTGAAGTCCGTGCCGAACAGAACGAGGAGCACGGGCATTTTCTTTCGGGCAGGCCGATCGTCTACGGTCAAAGGACTGATTTGGGACCGTGGGACGAGGTCATCGAGTGGGGTGCGCTGGACACCACCGATCTCAGGGACGTCCGGTTCCTGGTCAACCACAACACCGACATGATCCCGCTTGCCCGCAGCAGAAACAACACAGAACACTCCACGATGCAGATGGTCGTGGACGATGAAGGTATGCTCATCCGTGTGGATCTGGACACGGAGAACAATACCGACGCAAGAAACCTGTACTCGGCAGTAGGACGGGGCGACATTACCGGGATGTCGTTCATGTTCTCTGTCGATTCAGATAGCTGGGACGACGCAGACTCCGAGCATCCTCTGAGACGCATCCGGTCCATCCGGCGCGTGCTCGAGGTCTCGGCGGTCACGTTCCCCGCATACGCTCAGACCTCCATTCAGACCCGTGGGCTTTCCGATGCACTGGACAGTGCAAAGGAATCACTGGAGAGTGAACGTGCCCGTCTCCGGGATATTGAGCGGAGGAAGAAGAAAATCAAAATACTTACGGAGGTCCTGTAATGGAACTGAAAGAAATGTCCGTCGAGGAGATCATGGAGCGCCGCTCGGCTATCGCCGAAGAGATCAATGCTCCCGAAGCTGACCTCGACGCCCTCGAAGCCGAGGCCCGTTCCCTGAATGAGGAACTGGAAACCCGCAAAGCCGCCGAAGAGCAGCGGCAGAACATCCGTGACGCTGTGGCGTCCGGAGCCGGCGAAGTCATCGCCGAAATCAAAGAAGAAAGGAACGAAACACCCATGACTGACATGGAGATCCGCAGCAGCGAGGCGTATATCGACGCCTTTGCGAAGTACATCAAGACCGGCAACGACGACGAGTGCCGTTCCCTCCTGACCGAGAACAATGTCTCCGGCACGGTCGCCGTCCCCGCGTTCGTCGAGGAAATGGTCCGCACCGCCTGGGAGAACGACGAGATCCTCTCCCGCGTCCGCAAGACCTACTTCCGGGGCAACCACAAGGTGATGTTCGAGCGCTCCGGTGACGAAGCTATCGTCCACTCCGAGGGCTCCAGCGCCATCTCTGAGGAGAACCTGCTCCTGGGCATCGTCGAGCTCAAGCCCGAAACGATCAAGAAGGTAGTGTCCTTCTCCACCGAGGCCGAGACCATGGGCGGCCGCGCCTTTGTCGAGTACATCTACGACGAAGTGATCAAGCGCATCACCCTCAAGGCCGTAAAGGAAGGCATCGGCGACATCGTGAGCGCCAGCGCTTCCCACTCCGGCAGCGCCGTCGGCATCCCCGTGTCCAAGGTCGCCCCCTCTGTGGTCGCCATCCCCGGCGCCGCCTGCAACCTGTCCGACGAGGCCCGCAACATCGTGGTCATCATGAACCCGCTGACCAAGAAGGAGTTCATCGACGCCCAGGCCGCCGGCAGCTTCAACATGGACCCGTTCGCCGGTCTCCCCGTGCTCACCACCTCCGCCCTGAGCGCTTACTCCACTCTGAGCGAGAACGGTGTCTATGCCATCGTGGGCGATCTGGATGGCCTCCAGTTCAACTACCCCGAGGGTGACGGTGTGTCCATCATCTACGACAACACCACCCGCAAGAAGGAAGACATCGTCGAGGTCCTGGGCCGCCAGTACGTCGCCCACGGCGTGACTGCTCCCGGTCGCTTCGTGAAGCTGACCAAGCCCGCCGCCGCGACCTGATGAAGGTGCGTCTGTTAAGAGACGCGAGAATCAAGCATAAGGCAGGGGAGATCGTCGAGGTCTCCTCTGCCGAAGCTGATTTTCTGCTGTCTGTCGGGTCCGCTGTGAAAGCGGAGACGAAAAAGAAATCAAAAAAATAAGCGTCGCAAAGGAGGCAATTATGCGGCTGCTCATAGCTATCCCTTCTGGAGACTTTATGCCGGTCCAGTTCGTGAAAAGTCTTACGGCTTTGGAACGGAAACTTTCCCGGGACGGAGTCAACTACAAGGAATGCATCATTGACGGGACCCTCGTTTACATGGCGAGAGACAAACTCGCGTCCAAGGCCGTGACGGAGAACTATACCCACGTTTTATGGTTAGACTCCGACATGGTCTTCAGCCAGAACCTTCTTGAGGACCTCATGATGTGCAAAAAGTCCTTCGTTTCCTGTTGCTACAACGGACGGAGACCGGGCTATCACTCATGCATCTTCAAATCTATCGACATGGTCAAAGGGATAGAGAGGTTCGAGGAATATCCCAGAGAACCGTTCCGGATCGCCGCCTGCGGCTTTGGGGCCGTGTTCATGGAGACGGAGATCCTCAAGGCTGTCATGCTCAATAACAAGACCGCGTTCACACCCGAACCGAATCTCGGAGAGGACATAGCATTTTGCAAGAGAGCTACAGACCTCGGCTTCGAACTGTGGGCGGAGCCCAACGTCCAGCTGGGCCATGTGGGTCACATAGTCCTGTATCCGGAAGACCACGAAAAGTGGAAAGACAACATCCTACTCGGGAGGTAATCTTATGCCCGTTACAACTGAATCCGCGACGCTGCTTTCCATGGTGAAGATGGCGCTCCGCGTTACCACTACCGCGTTCGACGATGAGTTGGACGGCCTTATCGAAGCGGCCTGCGCGGATCTGGGCGTGGTGGGCGTGACGGCGGTAAGCACAACAACAGACCCGCTCCTGATCAGGGCGATAATAACCTATTGCAGGGTGAACTTCGGTGAGCCGGATGACTACGACCGATTAAAGGCCAGTTACGACGAACAGAAAGCCCAGCTCATCTCCTGCACCGGATACGGGTTATAACTATGGACAGAAGCGATGTTATTTCCCTTGTGTCCTACTCCACAACACAGAACGATTACGGCGTCTGGACCAAAACAAAGACTTCCAGAGATGTGTTCTGCTCCGTCGAGTCCGTTTCGAGAGATGAATTTTTCGAGGGCGGACGGAACGGATTCAATCCACAGTACCGGATAACCATGTTCTTCGGGGATTACCAGAACGAGGAAGAGGTCGAATACAACGGCGTGGCTTATGGGGTGTATCGGACCTACCGGGCCAAAACCGACATCATCGAGCTGTATGTGGAGAGAAAGGGCGGAGTGAACAAGGTGACGACCGATGACTCCGATTGAGAAACTCCAGGCGGACATCGACAAGATCCTGAAGGACTACGCCGAAGACACCACCAAAACAACGAAAGACCTCGCCAAAGAGTTCGGGAAGAAGGGAGCCAAGGCTGTAAAGTCTTCGGCTTCTTCTGCTTTCGGGAAGGGGAAATACTCCTCCGGATGGAAATCCCAACTTGAAACGACGAGGTACGGAGCGACAGCGATCATCTACAACTCCACCCCAGGACTCCCGCACCTTCTCGAGAAGGGCCACGCCAAACGAAACGGTGGAAGGGTCCCGGGAAGGACGCACATCGCTCCGGTCGAAGAGGACCTTGTGAAAGAATTTGAAAAGGCGGTGAGGAAAGCACTGTGACCTACAAAGAAGTCGCTTCCATGATAGCCGGTATAAACCTCCCTTATGCTTATGACCATTTCGAGGAGGGCAACGCATCCCCGCCGCCGTTCATCTGCTTTTACTTCGAAGGGTCGAATGACCTGGCAGCGGACGATACAAACTACCAGAAGATCCGTCCGCTGACGATAGAACTCTACACAGACAATAAAGACTTCTCCACGGAGGAGACCGTCGAGGCTGCGCTTAATTCTGCCGGCCTCGTTTTTTCGCGCTCGGAGACCTTCATCGACTCCGAGAGAATGTATGAGGTCGTATACACGACCGAAGTCGTAATCACGGTCGATACGACCGATACTAATACGGAGGAAGATAATAATGGCTGATGCAAACAAGATCAAATACGGTCTTAAAAACTGCAAGTACGCAGTCGCCACGATCGCGTCCAACGGTTCCGCCACCTACGGAACGGTCAAGGACCTGCCGGGCGCGGTTTCCCTGTCTCTGACGGCTCAGGGCGACACCACACCGTTCTACGCGGATAACATCGTGTACTACACGAGCATCGCAAACAACGGCTATGAAGGCTCTCTGGAGCTGGCCCGCATCCCCGAGGATTTCCTGAAAGACGTTATCGGCTATGCCGTGGGCGGGAACTCCCTCATCTACGAAGATGCCGGAGCCGCGCCCATCCACTTCGCTCTTCTCTTCCAGTTCGAGGGCGATGCCAAGGCCCGCCGGCACGTTATCTACAACTGCGTCGCCACCCGTCCGGAGCTGGCCTCCCAGACGAAGGGCGAGACCATCGAGCCGCAGACGGAGACCATCAACATCACCGCTACCACGATCTACAACACCGCCCTGGATAAGGACATCGTGAAAGCCTACCTCAATGAGGGAGACACGGGGTACACGTCCTTTATCGGCACGGTAATGCAGCCCACCACTTAAGGTTAAACAAGGAGGCAAAATGTTTAACAACGTCAGGATCGGGGAGAAGACGGTCCCCATGCTTTCCATGGCATCGGTGGATGTCTTTTACAAGAATATCTTCGGAGAAGACCCGCTCAAGGTCCAGACCGAAGCGAAGAGCGCGGACGAGGCCGTAGGGTTTTACACCAGAATGGGTTTCGTCATGGCGAAATACGCGGAAGTGAAGGACAGGAAAGAAATGTCCAAACTGAACGAGGACAGCTATATCGAATGGCTGGAACAGTTTGACCGCGTGGATCTCATGAGCGCCCTGGACGCTGTACAGGCGACCTATGACGGGCAGTCGGTCACCTATTCCGACGCAAAAAAAAACAACGACGAACCGAGCGCAGAATGACTCTCGGGCTGTTCCTGCTCCGGGCTTTCCAAATGGGGCTTACCCTTGACGATCTGGACGGCCTGGAGTACGGGACGGTAGTGGACATGATGACCGAATCCTCCAACGATGGCTGCGAGTATGACTATCTGCCAACGCAGGAGGATTTTGATGCTTTTTAAGGTGATAACATGGCCGGAAGAATAGCTGGTATTACCATCGAGATCGGCGGCGATACGACAAAACTGCAAACGTCGCTGAAGAACGTAGACAAACAGTTAAAAACAACTCAGGGCAACCTGAAGGATATAGACAAGCTCCTCAAACTGAACCCCGGAAGCACGGAGCTCCTCACCCAGAAACAGAAGAATCTTGAGTCTGCCTTAAACCTCACCAAGGAACGCCTGGAAGAGCTCAACAAAGCCCAGGAGGGCGTTGAGAAGGGCTCCGCTGAATGGGACGCTCTCCAGAGGGAGATAATCGAGACCGAGGGGAACCTTAAAAACCTCCAACAGCAATATAAGGACTTCGGGACGGTAGCGTCTCAGCAGATAAAGAACGTCGGGGACTCCCTGAAGACCGCCGGCGGTAAGGTGGAGGACTTCGGGAAGAAGCTCACACCCGTTTCGGCTACTGCGACCGCCCTCGGGACCGGGCTTTTGAAACTGGGCTACGACGCGGTCACCTCTGCGGACGATTTGAACACTTTGGCAAAGCAGACGGGATTTTCTACCGAAGAGATCCAGAAAATGCAGTACGCGGCGGACCTCATCGATGTGAGTTTTGAGGACATCGCCGGAGCTCTTAAAAAGTTCAAGTCGAAAGTAGACCCGGCGAACAAATCCCTCCAACAGTTAGGTGTCGCCACTACAAATTCCGACGGGTCTTTGCGAGACGCGACGGATGTGTTCCAGGACGCCATCAAAGCATTGTCTCTCATCGAGAACGAGACCGAAAGAGACCAGCTTGCCATGGAACTGTTCGGCAAGTCCGCTGATCAGCTGGCAGGCATCATCGACGACGGCGGGCAGGCCCTCGCGGAATACGGACAGGAAGCCGAAGACCTCGGGCTTATCATGGGCCAGGACACCATTGATTCTCTGAACGAGGTAAACGACACCATTGACAAGATGAAAGCGCAGATCGCCGGCACAATGGCGGTCATCGGCGCTCAGGTGGTCCCTGTAGTCGCTCCGCTTCTTGAGAAAGCCGGGGAGCTGGTCGCGAACGTAGCGCAGAAACTCAGCGAACTGAATCCGCAGACGATGGAGACCATTCTGAAAGTGGTCGGGATCGCTGCGGCCCTGGCTCCTGTCATTATTCTCGGAGGAAAGCTGATCACGGGCCTCGGCTCTATAATCTCAGTCATCGGGACTGTTGTGGGCGTTCTTGGAGGACCGCTGACGCTGGCGATCGCAGGGGTCATCGCTGTCGGAGTCCTGTTGTATAAGAACTGGGACAAAGTGAAAGCGACGGCAGAAAACCTCGCCACGCGGGTCAAGACGAGCTGGGAGAATATAAAGACCGCAGTGAACACGGCGATCGAGGCCGTGCAGGGGAAAGTGGACGATCTCAAGGAAAGATTTGAGACCCTCAAGGACAAAGTGGTCGGAGTATGGGAAACTATCAAGGGAATATTAACGGGATCGATTTCCTTGCCGCATATCCCGCTCCCGCATTTCTCAATCCAGCCGCCGGGATGGAAGTTCTCTGACCTTCTGCAAGGCGAAATCCCATCGCTGGGGATCACATGGTATAAAAAAGCATACGACAATCCAGTAATGTTCACTTCTCCGACCGTCATGGCGACACCGGGAGGCCTCAAAGGATTCGGGGACGGGAGCGGCGCCGAGATCGTCATGGGCCTCGACAAACTGCGTGAGGTCGTGGGGAGCGCTGGCGGCGTGACCATTAACGTGTACGCTTCTCCGGGCATGGATGTGAACCAGCTGGCCGACAAGATCCAGCAGAAGTATGTGGCGGCGGCACGGCAGAGGAGGCTTCTCAATGCGTAAACATCTCTATGTAGACAATACAGACCTCGCCACTTACGGGGTGTACATCTCCGGCCAGGGCACGTTCGGAGCGCCTGAAAAGGAGTTCACGACCTACAACGTGCCCAACCGCAACGGGCTTGTTCTCGGAGCGAATGAGCGGATGGAGAATATACAGGTCTCCTATCCCTGTTTTATCTATACCAATTTCAGCACCAATATGTTGAACCTTCGCTCGTTCCTCCTGTCTCGGACTGGTTATGTCAGAATCGAAGACGATTACGACACCGCACACTACAGGAAAGGCTTTTTCGAGGCAGGCATCGACCCGGAAGTAACACAACTGAATGACGCAGGGTCTTTTACGCTCACGTTTAACTGTATGCCGCAGAGATGGCTAAAAAGCGGAGACACGAAAACCACCCTCACAAAACCAGTCGGTGCAGACATAACAAACCCCACGAAATTCACAGCGAAACCGCTTATAAGAATCAACCTCCCTTCGCCCATGGAAGCAGTATCGTTCAGAATCAGCGTCGGGACATCCGGGCAACCCGGTTACGAATCGAGAACCATAAAGATTCTGACGACCATTTCGACCG
>Ga0310696_10008171_pt1 | contig 12227 bp, 6 predicted proteins | sample AusTroGonzalo_MG_4_FD_203885 | JGI IMG/M metagenome (GOLD analysis project Ga0310696, IMG submission 203885) | Bovine rumen microbial communities from tropical cattle in Woodstock, Queensland, Australia - Gonzalo_02 (v2) (version 2) | ecosystem: Host-associated > Mammals > Digestive system >... | reverse complement strand
TGGCGGATGGTCTGGATCAGGCCTTTGCCGAAGGAGCGCTCGCCCGCAATCGTGGCACGCCCCAAATCCTGCAAGGCTCCGGCCGTGATCTCGGAAGCGGAAGCAGATCCCTCATCTACCATCACCAGCAGGGGGATCAGCGTGTCGACGGGCGCACCGGTCGTGCGGTATTCCCGGTTCATCTCTTCCACACGGCCCTTCGACGAAACGACGAGCGTTCCCCTCGGAACGAACAGCGAAACGAGATTGATGGCTTCGTCCATCACGCCACCGCCGTTGCCGCGCAGGTCGATGACCAGACGCTTCGCTCCGGCATCCTTGAGCATGATGACTTTGTCGCGGAACTCGTCGGCCATGTTGGCGGTGAAGCCCGTCAACTTGATGTAGCCGATGCTGTCCTGATACATACCTGCGTACGCTATGTCAGAGACGTGGATCCGCTCGCGACGGACCACCACGTCGACCGTGTCTTTCGTGCGGCCCTTGACGACCTTGAATTTTACATCGGTGCCCGGCTGGCCTTTCATGCGGCCGGAGCTCTGCTCGGAAGTTTCGTCATAAACGGGGAGGCCGTCGATTTCGATAATCGTGTCGCCCGGCAACAGGCCGAACTTCGCCGCGGGGGAATTCTCGTACGGCTCGATGATGCGCACGCCCTCGCCAGGCGCCTTGCGGATCAGCGCCCCGACGCCGCCGTAGTTGCCGGTGGTCATCAGTTCGAAGTCATCGCCTTCCTCCTCGGAGATATAGACCGTATAGGGATCGAGCGTTGCGAGCATTGCCCGCAGGCCAGTAATGATCATCTTGTCAAACTGCACCGTATCCACATACGCCTGCGCCAGCTCGCGCAGGACCGCATATTCCAATTCGAGGCTCTGGCCCAGTTTGAAATCCTGGCTCTGAGCTTTCACCGGTGCAGGTGCCGCGGCCAGCAGCACCAGGACGGCGACGGCCGTCCGTATCATCATTCTTTTCATCGCTGAGAACATATAACTTACAAAAATAGCATTTTTCTCCGTATCTTTGATACCTCAAAGGTATTCTGACATGGACCTGATTTTCGCTTCCAACAATCCCCACAAGCAGGTTGAAGCCCAGGAAATCCTGGGGTCCTCCTTCCACATCCTTTCGCCCGCTTCGCTCGGCTTCGCCGGCGACCTGCCCGAAACCCACGCCACCCTCCGTGCCAATTCCATCGAAAAAGCCTGCGCTGTCTGGAACCTGTTCCAGGCCGACTGCTTTGCCGACGATACGGGGCTCGAGGTCGACGCGCTGGACGGTGCGCCCGGCGTCTATTCGGCCCGGTATGCGGGATCGGACAAGAATCCGGCGGATAACCGCCGCAGACTGCTCAAGGAACTGGAAGGCCTTCCTTTCGAAAAGCGTACCGCTCGTTTCCGCTGCGTCGTGTCGCTGATCCAGGACGGCGCCCTGCATGTGTTTGAAGGCACGTGCGAGGGACACATCGCCCTGCAGGAAAGCGAAGGGGTCCAAGGGTTCGGATATGATTCAATTTTTGTTCCAGAAGGTCTCGACGTGACCATCGCCGAGATTTCCATCGAAGAAAAGAACGTCCTTTCCCACCGGGGAAAGGCGATGCGGCTGCTGCAATGCCATCTCCAGCAACATCGCGGATAGTGGTCCTGCACCTGACGAAGTTTTCTGACCACGGGCTGGTGCTGCATGCCGTCGATTCCACGGCAGGCCGGCGCAGTTTCCTCGTACGCGGCATCAAACGGGGGAATGCTGTCGCCGTCTTCCACCCCCTCAGCATCCTGGACGTCGTGAGTGCGGAATCGCCCAAAAGCACGATAAGCCTCCTGCGCGAATGGGACCCGGTCCAGCCGCTGCACGGCATCCGCGGCGACCTGGTCAAGAGCTCTCTCGCCATGTTCATCAGCGAAGTGCTGTACCGCAGTCTGACCAGCGAACTGGCCGACCCGCAGCTGTTTGACTGGCTGTGCGATGTCGTGGCCCGGTTAGACGCCGCCGAAGGCAGCGTTGCCAACTATCCGGCATGCTTCCTGGTTTCCTACGCAGTACGGATGGGCTTCATGCCCGGCGCGGCCATCGAGCCGGCAGGCATGTTTTCGGCCGAAGACGCTGCCTTGTTCCAGCAGTTTCTCAGCACGCCCTACGAAGAAGCGATGGGCATTCCCCTCTCTGGCACGCGCCGCCAGGCTTTCGCCCGCAAGATGCTTCAATACCTGTCCTGGCACCTCGGCACCTCCATCGACGCCAAATCCCTGGACGTACTCCACGCTGTGTTGGCCTAAGCGGCGGGATCGTGGAGGAGTTTAGCGGACGACAATCGCGTTGGCGACGGGACGTTCGCCGGCGGCGTCAAATTGTTTGTTGTCGGAGGGATGGTTGACCACTGCGCCGCGGACGACCATCGTCGTGGAGCCGCCACCGTCGAGGTTGATGGCGTCGGCACAGCCGAGGGCGGTCATTACCTGCCGGAGTTCCTCCATCGAAAGTCCTGCCGCCTGTTTGTTCCGTCCGTCGGCCACTACGAGCACCACCGTCCCGTCGGGACGACGGCCCACGGCCGTACGGGGATGGCGGTTCGTGTTGAAACGGTCTTTTACCACCGGCTCGGCCTTGCCGGCGACCAGCAGCATCGGGCCCGACGTTACGACATCTTCTGCCTCGATATCCTGCTCCCAGCGGGCAATCGCATCACTCTTGAGCACATAAAGCCCGCCATGAAACGTCGCCACAGCGCCCGTCTGGCGCGTACTGCGGCGACGGTGCGGATTCTCATACGAATCGGGTACATTCGGCGACACGGTCGCTCCGTCCACACGAAGATAATTAACGGAACCATAAGGAGCGCGCATATTGAAAAACGACCCGTTTACCGCGGCAATCGCACCGGCCTTCGCCGCCAGCGCCGTCGTCGTCTCCAGCGTTCCGTCTTCAGCCGGCACGATATCGAAACGAGCGCCCGGTGCAATCTCCAGCACGCACAGATACTGATTCGCCCCGAACAAATTGCTCTCGAAAGAGCCTTGGTGCAGCACTATCCCGTCAGTCACAACCTCGTGCGACCACGTCCCGCAACACAGGAGTTCGGAGTCCTGGGCGTGGAGAGGAACAATGGTTGACACCCATAGGAATAAAGCGAAGCGGAGCAGAGCATTATTCTTCAACCAATTCATAATCCAGAATCTTTTGTTCAAGATTGGCACGAAGCACGCGGACCTTGATCGGGTCGCCGAGGTGGAAGACCCGGCCGGAAGCACGGCCGCGCGTCTCGTATTTTTCTTCGTCAAACTGATACCAGTCCGTACGGATATCGCGCAGCGAAATCATACCCTCGATTTTCGTAGGCTCCACTTCCACATAGATGCCCCACTCCGTCAGGCCGCTCACGTGCCCGTCAAACTGCCGGCCGATCTTGTCCTGCATGTATTCCACCATCTTGTACTTGATCGACGCCCGCTCCGCATCCGTCGCAATCTGCTCGCGCACCGAACTATGCTCGCAACAATCCTCATAATACAGCTTGTCCTGCGACGTCGCCCCGTCCATGTACATCGCCAGCAGCCGGTGCACCATCATGTCGGGATAGCGGCGGATGGGCGAAGTGAAATGCGTATAGTATTGGAAAGCAAGGCCATAGTGTCCCACGTTGTCGGTCGAATAACGCGCACGTGCCATGCTTCGCAGCGCCAGCAGCTGCAGCGCGTTCTCCTCGGGCTTACCCTTTGCCTCCTTCATCAGATCATTGAGTGCACCGGCCGCCCGCTTCGGGTCGGACGTATCGCCCAACTCGTGCCCGAAGTTTTTCGCGAAACTCCGCAGCGAATTCAGCTTTTCCGGGTCGGGATTCTCATGGATACGGTAGACGAACGTAGGGTTCTTCGCCTTGCACTTCTTCGTGGCGTACTCCGCCACACAGCGGTTGGCCAGCAGCATGAACTCCTCAATGAGCCAGTTGCTCTCCTTGCTCTCTTTCTGGATGACATCCACAGGCCTGCCCGTCTCGTCGACAAGAACCTTCATTTCAGGACGTTCAAACGAAATAGCGCCCTTCTCGAAACGCTGCTTGCGCAGGATCGTGGCCAGCGCATGCAGGTCCTGGATTTCCGCGGCCAGCGGGCCCTCTTTCGTCTCGATGATCTGCTGCGCCTGCTCGTAATCGAAGCGCTGGTCTGAATTGATGATGGTGCGGCCGAACCACTGCGAGATGACTTTCGCCTTGGCATTCATCTCGAACACCGCGCTGAAAGTCAGCTTGTCCTCGTGCGGACGCAGCGAGCAGAGCCGGTTCGAAAGTTTCTCGGGCAGCATCGGGATAGTGCGGTCCACCAGGTAGACCGACGTGCCGCGGGCGAACGCTTCCTTGTCGAGCGGCGAACCGGGCTTTACATAAAACGTCACATCTGCGATATGCACACCCACTTCGATGTTGCCGTTCTCGAGCTTGCGGTACGAGAGCGCATCGTCGTAGTCCTTTGCGTCAGTCGGGTCGATGGTGAAGGTGGTCGCGTCGCGGAAGTCGCGGCGGCCTGCCAAATCTTTCTGCGTAATCGCGTCGGGGATGGCCTCTGCGGCCTTTTCCACCTCCGGCTCGAAACGGTAGGGCAGCTGGTATTCGGCCAGGATGGCATGCATCTCCGTTTCGTTCTCGCCCGGAACGCCGAGCACGTCGACGATCCGGCCGAGCGGCTCGGGACTGCGTTTCGGCCAGTCCGTCACCAGTACGGCGACCTTCATTCCGTGTGCCGCCTGCTTGCCGCCGATCTCCGGCAGATCTTCAGGCCCCGGAACGTCGATCCGCACGTCATACGGCATGTTCTTGCTCTCCACAATCGCCCAGACCTGCCGCCCGCGCACCACCAGGATGCCGATATGCGGCTTCGTGCTGCGTCGGATGATCTTTACTACTTCGCCTTCCAGGCTGCGGCCTTTCGCTCCGGCCGCCAGACGCCGCTTCGACACGGCTATCTTCACGAAATCACCGTTCAGGGCAAAGTGCAGCTTGCGCATCGGCACGAAGATATCGTCCGCCTGGCCGTCGACTTGCACGAAGCCGAACCCGTCGCGCGAGAGCGACACCGTCCCTTCGAACTCTTCCAGGGACTTCGAGCGCCGCTCGCCTGTCCGGACAGGGGCCTGTTCTCCACGGGCCAGCCGCTTTGCGCGCTTCAATGCGCCCTCCCTGACTGTGTTTTTTTCTTTTTTCCTTTTTTTGCGAGTGGATATTGCCATATAATCCGTATTTTTGCACGATTACAGGATAACAAATATACGAAAAATATGAATAAGAAAGTCTTGCTGATGATTCTCGACGGCTGGGGAGAAGGCCGCCACGACTATTCCAACGCCATCTGGACCCAGGGTGCTCCGCACATCGACGCCCTCCGCGCAAAATACCCGATGAGCCACCTTCAGGCCTGCGGCGAATACGTCGGCCTGCCCGACGGACAGATGGGCAACTCCGAGGTGGGTCACATGAACCTTGGCGCCGGCCGCGTGGTGTACCAGGACCTGGTGAAGATCAACATCGCTTGCCGAGAGCATAAGCTTCTGGAAAACAAGGAGATCAAAAGTGTCTTCGACTATGTGAAGACCTCCGGGAAGAAACTCCACCTGATGGGCCTCACCTCCCACGGCGGCGTTCACTCCTCGCTCGACCATGTATATGAGTTCCTGCGTGTAGCCAAGGAGCAGGGTCTTGACAAGGTCTTCGTCCACGCCTTCATGGACGGCCGCGACACCGACCCGCACAGCGGCAAGGGTTTCGTCGCCGAGCTCGAGCAAAAAATGGCCAAAACCACCGGCAAGGTCGCATCGGTCTGCGGCCGCTTCTATGCCATGGACCGCGACAAGCGCTGGAACCGCATCAAGGAAGCCTACGATCTGCTGGTCAAAGGCAAGGGTGAAGCTTTCACTTCCGCCCAAGAAGGTATCCTGGCTTCGTACAATGCCGGCGTCACCGACGAATTTATCAAGCCGATCGTCGTCACCGACGCAAATGGCAAACCGCTCGCTACTGTGGAAGAAGGCGACGCCATCATCTTCTACAACTTCCGCAACGACCGCGCCCGCGAGCTGACTACCGTGCTGACCCAGCAGGACATGCCGGACGAGGACATGCGCACCATTCCGCTCTATTACTGCTGCCTCACGCCGTACGACGCATCGTTCACCGGCGTCCACATCCTCTTCGACAAGGAGCTGGTGCAGGACACCCTCGGCGAGACCGTTTCGAAGGCCGGCAAGCGCCAGCTGCGCATCGCCGAGACCGAGAAATACGCCCACGTGACGTTCTTCTTCAACGGCGGCCGCGAGACGCAGTTCGAGAATGAGGACCGCATCCTGGTGGCTTCTCCGAAGGTTCCGACCTACGACCTGCTGCCGCAGATGAGCGCGCCGGAAGTGGCCGAGAAGCTGATCGATGTCATCCGCACCGGCAAGGAAGACCTCATCATCCTGAACTTCGCCAACGGCGACATGGTGGGGCACACCGGTGTCTACAACTCGATCACGCAGGCCGTCACCTGCATTGACCGTCTGGTGGGCAACGTCGTCGAAGAGGCGCTCGCCAAGGATTACGTGGTGCTGCTGACCGCCGACCACGGCAACGCCGACTACGCAGTCAACGCGGACGGCACGCCCAACACGGCGCACTCGCTCAACGTGGTGCAGTTCATCGTCATCGGCGCCGGCGACGCCGTCAAGACCGTCAAGGACGGTGCCCTCTGCAACGTCGCACCGACGATCCTCAAGCTCATGGGCATCCCGCAGCCCAAGGCCATGACCGCCGAGCCGCTGATATAATATACTGGGGCTCTGCCCCAAACCCCGCGCCTCCCGGCCTCCGGTGGTCCGCTGATGCGGACTTGTTAGCGGCCAACATTGGCGACCTTACAGTTCAACCTTCGTCACGAGTTTGTGACGGAGGTTTTTCTTTTCCAGGAAGTCGAACAGTTCGTAACTCGGGGCGACAGAGAATTTGCGCGAGATGAGCGACAGCTGGTCGTCGATGCCGTCGTGTTCGAACGAGAGGTCAACGAAGAAGCGCGCCTTGCCCTTGTGGTGCTTGAGTTCCTTGACCAGTGCGCTGCGCAATTCGGGCGTAGCGGCGGAAAGCGGCATGGCGACGTGCAGCTCCTTGATGAAATCGTCCTTGGTATTGGACAGCAGCACCATACCCACGATCCGCAGCTCGTAGTTGTCTTCCTGTGCGGCATCGTCCCGCTTGCGGAAACGCTGCCGTACGGCGCACTTGACGAGCAGGGGTGTGTGGACCTGCGTGTATTTCATGAATGTTTCGTAGTCCTTGCTGAACAGCGAGAAGGTATGGCTGCCGGTGTAATCTTCCAGCGTGAAGCGGCACCACGGCTTGTTGCCGGTCTTGGTATAGCGGATATCACATTCCGTGACCAGGCCTGCGACGTAGAACTCCTTGTTCTGCACAGACTTATCGGTCTGCATCGTGCGCTCGATCTCGTCGATGCGGGCGATATTGACCGTGGCGAAGGTATCGATTTCGAGTTTGAAGCGGTCGAGCGGATGGGCTGACAGGTACATGCCTACGCACTCCTTTTCCTTCTTGAGGAATTCCAGTTCGTTGTAGTCAGGCAGTGCGGGCGGGATGATCGGACGCACGGGCTTCAGCTCCTCCACGTCGCCGAACAGGCTGCCGCCCGAGGAAATCGTGTCGTTCTGGTACTTGGAGGCATAGCGCAGCAGTGCGTCGATATAGGTTTCATCCTTGCCGATTTCAAAGAAGTACTGCGGACGCGTAATCTCCGGGAAGCTGTCGAAAGCGCCGGAATAGATGAGGCACTCCATTACCTTCCGGTTGATAACGCCTTGCGGAATCCGCTCCAGGAAATCGAAGATGCTGGTGAAAGACCCTCCACGCTCCCGTTCGGCGATGACGGCGTTGATGACGTTCGCCCCCACGCCCTTGATGCCGCCCATGCCGAAGCGGATGTTGCCGGCTTTGTTGACGGTGAACTCCGTGGAGCTCTCGTTGACATCGGGCCCAAGCACCTGGATGCGCCAGCGGCGGCTGTCATCCATAATCTTGGTGATCTCCTCCATGTCGTTGAGGTTGCAACTCATGTTCGCGGCAAAGAATTCGGCCGGATAGTGGGCTTTGAGGTAAGCGGTCTGGTAGCTCACCCAGGCGTAGCAGGTGGCGTGCGACTTGTTGAACGCATATTCCGCAAAAGCGCGCCAGTCCTGCCAGATCTTGTTGAGCAAAGCATCGTCATGACCTTGCGCGCGGCCGCCCTCCATGAACTTGACATAGAGTTCCTCCATGTCCTTGATCTTCTTCTTGCCCATGGCCTTGCGGAGCTTGTCGGCCTGGCCTTTCGTGAAGCCTGCGAGCTTCTGGGAGAGAAGCATCACCTGCTCCTGGTACACCGTGATGCCGTAGGTATCTTTCAGATACTCTTCCATTTCCGGCGTGTCGTAGGTGATGGGTTTCAGCCCCTGCTTGCGGTCGACAAAGTCAGGAATGTAGTCCATCGGGCCCGGACGGTACAGCGCGTTCATAGCGATGAGATCCTCGAAACGCTCGGGCTGGAGCTTTTGCAGCCATTCCTTCATGCCGGGCGACTCGAACTGGAAAATCGAAGTCGTGTCGCCGCGCCCGTAGAGCTCGTAGGTAGCCTTGTCGTTGATGGGGATGGCTTCGATATCGATGTCGATGCCGTGGCCCGCTTTGATCAGGTCGAGGGTCTTGTGGATGATCGACAGGGTGTTGAGGCCCAGGAAGTCCATCTTCAGCAGGCCGCACTCTTCGATATAATGGCCGTCGTACTGGGAGGTCCATACATCCTGCCCCGTATCCTTGTCTTTTGACAGGCAGATGGGAATGTAGTCGCTCAGGTTGCCCGGACCGATGATGGTGGCGCAAGCGTGCATGCCGACCTGGCGGATGCTGCCCTCGAGCTGCTCGGCATAGCTCAACACTTCCTTGTTGAGGTCATTGTCCTCCTTTGCAAGCTCGTCCTTGAACTCTGGGACAAGACGGAAGCAGTTTTTCAGGGTGATCTTCACATTCTTCTCCTCATATTCACCCTTTTCGTTCTTCTTTCGCTCGCTCAGGCGCGCCGGCACCATCTTGGAGAGGCGGTTGCTCTCGTCAATCGAAACGTGGCTGATGCGCGCAACGTCCTTGATGGCACCCTTGGCGAGCATCGTGCCGAAAGTGATCACGCGCGAAACGTGGTCGGCGCCATAGGTATCTTCGACGTAACGGTGTGCGGCTTCAAGGTTTTCGAAGTCCACGTCAATATCGGGCATAGAGATGCGCTCCGGATTCAGGAAACGCTCGAACAGCAGCTGGTACTTGATGGGGTCCAGATTGGTGATCCACAGGCAGTAAGCCACCACGCTGCCGGCAGCGGACCCACGGCCCGGGCCCACGAGCCAGCCTTCCTTGCGCATGGCGCGGATGTAGTCCTGGACGATGAGGAAGTAGTCCGGGAAGCCCATCGACGAGATGGTCTTCAATTCGAAGTCGATGCGCTCGGACTGCTCGGGTGTGAGGTTTTCGCCGTAGCGGATCTTTGCACCCTCAAAGGTAAGGTGGCACAGGTAGGCGACGGATTTGCAGAAGTCGTCGCCGCGGTAATTGCCTTTGGGATCGTTCTTGCCGGCGTCGATATAGTCTTTGTATTTATCGAGATAAGTATCGATTTCGCAGAGGAACGCCTCGTCAATGTGATATTTGGGCAGGATGTAGTCGTGGTCGATTTTGTAGAGATCCACCTTGCCGGCCACTTCCAGCGTGTTGGCCAGCGTTTCCGGATGCTCGGGGAAGAGTTCGGCCATTTCCGCCTCGCTCTTGAGGAACTCCTGCTGCGTGTAGCGGAGCCGTTTCGGGTCGTCGATGTCCGAATTGGTGGTCAGGCAGATGAGACGGTCGTGTGCGGGGCCGTCTTCCCGGCGGATGAAATGCACGTCGTTCGTTGCGACGACCTTCACGCCGAGTTCTTCGGCCAGCTCGAAGATCACGGGGTTGACCTCCATCTGGGCACGGTACACGTCGTCGTCGAGGCCCTGCACTTCGGTCTTGTGCTTCATCACCTCGAGGTAATAATCATCCCCGAACACGCGCTTGTGCCAGCGGATGGCTTCGCGTGCCGCATCGATATTCCCGTCCATGATGTCGCGCGGAATCTCTCCCGCCAGGCAGGCGGAGCAGCAGATCAGGTTCTCGTGATACTGCTCGATGACCTCGTGCGACACGCGCGGAGCATAGTAGAAGCCGTTGATATGCCCTTCCGTGCAAATTTTCATCAGGTTCTTGTACCCCTCGTAGTTCTTGGCCAGCAGCGTCAGGTGGTAGTAACGGCGATGGTCGTTATCCTTGAGATGGTGGTCGTAATGCCGGGTCACATAGACCTCGCAGCCGATGATCGGCTTGACGATGGGCTGCTTGTTCTCGTCGAGGTTGCTCTTGTCGTAGGCGAATTTGAAGAACTCCTTCACTCCATACATATTGCCGTGGTCGGTGATGGCCAGGGCGGGCATTTCGAGTTCGCGGGCACGTTCGAACAGCTTTTCGATGTCTGAAAAACCGTCGAGGATCGAGTATTGTGTATGGACGTGAAGATGTACGAATGACATAGGCTGCAAGTTACCCAAATTCTCGCAATCGGACAAAAAAAAGCCCGGCGGAACCGGGCTTTTTTATCAACAGGTTTTGATTTACATCATGCCTCCCATTCCCGGATTCATTGCGGGCATGGCGGGAGTGTCTTCCTTGATGTCGGCCAGGGCGCATTCGGTGGTCAGGAACATGCCTGCCACGGATGCAGCATTCTGGAGGGCGACGCGGACCACCTTGGTCGGGTCGATGACACCCGTCGAGAGCAGGTTTTCGAACGTGTCGGTGCGGGCGTTGTAGCCGAAGTCGGCCTTGCCTTCCTTCACCTTCTGGACGATGACGCTGCCTTCCTTGCCGGCATTGGCGGCAATGGTGCGGATCGGCTCCTCGATGGCGCGGGCCACGATGCGGATACCGGTCACCTCGTCTTCGTTCTCTCCTTTGACCTTCTCGAGCACGGACTCGGCACGCACGAGTGCGACACCGCCGCCCGGGATGATACCCTCTTCGACAGCGGCGCGGGTTGCGTTCAGTGCATCCTCGACGCGGTCTTTCTTTTCCTTCATCTCGACCTCGGAAGCAGCGCCCACATAGAGGACTGCCACACCGCCGGCGAGTTTGCCCAGACGCTCCTGGAGCTTCTCACGGTCATAGTCGCTCGTGGTGGTCTTGATCTGCTTGCGGATCTGGTTTGCGCGGTCTGCGATGGCTTCCTTGTCACCGGCACCATTGACGATGGTGGTGTTCTCCTTATCGATGACCACCTTCTCGGCGCGGCCCAGCATGTCGGGCGTTGCGTTCTCGAGGGTGAAGCCGCGTTCCTCGGACACCACGATAGCACCCGTCAGCGTAGCGATATCCTGCAGCATCTCCTTGCGACGGTCGCCAAAGCCCGGAGCCTTGACAGCAGCCACCTTCAGCGTGCCACGGAGCTTGTTGACCACGAGAGTAGTCAGTGCTTCGCCGTCGACGTCCTCGGCGATGATCAGCAGCGAACGGCCTTCGCGTGCGATGGGCTCGAGAATCGGCATCAGGTCTTTCATCGTGGAGATCTTCTTGTCGGTGATCAGGATCTGCGGCTGATCGAGAACGGTCTCCATCTTGTCAGGATTCGTCATGAAGTATGCGGAAATGTAGCCGCGGTCGAACTGCATGCCTTCGACCACCTTGACCTCGGTCTCGGTGCCCTTGGCTTCCTCGACGGTGATGACGCCGTCCTTCTTGACCTTGGCCATCGCGTCAGCGATCAGCTTGCCGATGGTATTGTCGTTGTTCGCGGAGATGGTGCCCACCTGCTCGATCTTCGAGTAGTCGTCACCGACAGCCTTGCTCTGCTTCTTGAGGTCAGCCACGACAGCTGCCACAGCCTTGTCAATACCGCGCTTGAGGTCCATCGGGTTGGCACCTGCAGCTACGTTCTTCAGACCCACGTTGATAATCGACTGTGCGAGCACCGTTGCGGTGGTCGTGCCGTCACCAGCCTGGTCGTTGGTCTTGGATGCCACTTCCTTGACCATCTGGGCACCCATGTTCTGGAAGCGGTCTTCCAGCTCGATCTCCTTGGCCACCGTGACACCGTCCTTGGTCACCTGGGGAGCACCGAATTTCTTGTCAATGACGACGTTACGGCCTTTCGGGCCCA